>Ga0187869_10003315_pt1 | contig 11889 bp, 10 predicted proteins | sample June2016WEW_13_1_2_FD_132972 | JGI IMG/M metagenome (GOLD analysis project Ga0187869, IMG submission 132972) | Peatland microbial communities from SPRUCE experiment site at the Marcell Experimental Forest, Minnesota, USA - June2016WEW_13_100 | ecosystem: Environmental > Terrestrial > Soil >...
CGACCTGGAGGATGACGGAAAGGGCCTCCACCACGAAAATCCCCCCGATAAAGGGCAGCAGCAGTTCCTGTTTGACAATCACGGCCACGGTGGCCATGGCCCCGCCCAGCGCCAGCGAACCCACGTCGCCCATGAAAATCTCCGCCGGGTAGGCGTTGTACCAGAGGAATCCGAGGCTCGCACCCACCATCGACCCGCAAAAAATGGTCAGCTCACCGACGCGGGGCAGATGCTCCAGGTCGAGGTACTCGGAAAGTACGGCGTGCCCGCCAACGTAGGTCAGCACCGTCAAAGCGGACCCGGAGATCACCAGACACCCGATCGCCAGACCGTCCAAGCCATCGGTCAGGTTGACCGCGTTCGAAGAACCCACCAGAACCAAGATGACGAAGAGGAGAAAGGGGAGAAACGCCAGAGGATACGTCCAGACATCCCCCAGGAAGTGCGAAATCAGAAAAGTCGGGCGGAAGCGCTTGAAGAACGGGAAGGTCAGGGTGGTGGAGTAGAGCCCTCGCGCCGACAAGAAAACCAGAATGATGCCGAAGACGAAACTGACCAGGATCTGCAGCAGGAACTTCCCCCGGGCGGTCAGTCCCAGGTTCTGGCGGCGCCGCACTTTCTGGTAATCGTCCCAGAAACCGATGCCGGCAAAGGACAGGGTCGTGCCCAGCGTGAGCCAAATGAAGATGTTGCTGAGGTCCGACCAGAGGAGGGTGGGAACGACCATACAGAGAATGATCAGCACGCCGCCCATGGTGGGTGTCCCGGCCTTGGATTGGTGGGCCTGCGGCCCATCCGCCCGGATATACTGCCCCACCTGAAATTCCTTGAGCTTGCGCACCAGCCACGGCCCCAGCACAAGCGAAAGGAGCAGTGCGGTCAGGCTGGCATAGGCCGTGCGGAAGGTGATGTATCGAAAGAGATTGAAGATGTGGAATTCGAGATGGAGTTTAAGATAGAGGTAATAAAACATGGATTTGTGTTTAAGTCGCCGGCTCCGGGCGGGGCCACCGTGCGGCCTCCGCGGCTACGGCTGAAACACGTAGCAATTCAATCGCCGTCTCCAAGTGAACTCCGCGCGAGCCCTTTATCAGAACCACGTCGCCGGGCGCGAGCCGCGTCCGGCAGAACTCTCCCGCCTGCCCCGCGTCGGCGAAAAAGGCCAGGCGCGCGGGCGGAATTCCTTCCTCTGCCGCACCTTCCAGGAAGAAGCGGGCATCCCCCTCGACCGCCATCAACCAGGATACGCCGCTTTGCGCGCATTTGCGGCCTATGTCCCGGTGCAACTCCGGCGAGGTAGGCCCCAGTTCCAGCATCTCACCCGCGATCACCAGGCGGCGGCTCGCCCCCGGCCACGCTGCCAGCGCCTCGAGCATACGTTCCATGGCCAGGGGGTTCGAGTTATAGCAGTCGTTGATCAGCGTGATGCCGCCGGGCAGGGTAAGAATTTCACTCCGTTGATGTAAATTCTGGAATTCCGCCAGGGCGCGGCGAACTTCCTCCGGAGGAATTGCCCAGAGGCTTGCCGTGGCGATTGCCGCAAGCGCGTTCTGAATATTGTGGCGGCCCGGCAGCGGCAGCGTGAACTGGCCCTCGCCATCCGGGCTGATCACGCGAAAAGCGCTCCCCAGCCCGGCGCTCGCCTTCACGTGGGTAGCACGGAAAGCCGCTCGGTCGGAGAACCCGAAGGTCAAGACGCGGCCGGAAAACCCTTCCGCGAACTTTCGGACCCGCTCGTCATCTTCGCTCAGGACTGCCACGGCGCGCTCACCTGTCGTAACCAGGAAATCGATCAACTCGCGTTTAGCGCAGGCAATCGCATCAACGGAATCAAAGAACTGCAAGTGCACGGGAGCAACGTTCGTGACCACTCCGACCTCAGGCTCGGCCAGGCGCGCCAGGCGGGCGATTTCGCCCGGGGCGGACATCGCCAACTCCACCACGGCCACATCGTGCTCGGGCTCCAGGGCTAGCAGCGCCAGCGGCAGACCGAAATCATTGTTTAAGTTTCCCGGCGAGCGCAGCACCCGGAGCCGACGGCCGAGAATGGCAGCCAGCATTTCCTTGGTAGTGCTTTTGCCGGCGCTGCCGGTAACGGCAATAAGCCGTTTCCCCCACTGGCGGCGAACTGCGCGCCCGAGCGTTTGCAGCGCAGCGCGCGTATCGGCGACGGCCACGAGCGCGGGTCGCCATTCCGCCGGAGCCGTGGCGGCAAAAGCTTGCTCGACCATCGCGCCGGCGGCTCCTCCCCGCAGGGCCTGGCCGACAAACAGGTGGCCGTCAAACCGCGGCCCACGGAGGGCGAAGAAGAGTTGGCCGGGATGAAGCGTGCGCGAGTCCAGCGAGTAACCTGTGACTTGGCGGCCGGGCATGCCACAGGAGGCGCCTACCCACGCCGCCACCTCGCCCATAGTCAGCTTCATACTTCGTAAACCCCATGCCCGGTTACTCGATCCGAGGCTCCCTTAAACGCCCGACCTTCTACGCGGGGTCCGCGTCGTAGCCCATCTCCCGGAGGGCCTGGCGGGCCACCGCCCGGTCGTCGAAATCAACCTTACCATCTTTGAGAATCTGATACGTCTCGTGCCCTTTGCCCGCCAGGACCACTATGTCGCCTTCGCGAGCTTCTCCGAGCGCCTTGCGGACAGCGATTCCGCGATCGACTTCCGCAAGGTAGGGCTTGCCGGTGCGCTGCAACCCCACCAGGGCATCGGCCATGATCAGCAGCGGATCTTCACTGCGGGGGTTGTCAGAAGTGAGCACGACAAAATCCGCGAGGGAACCCGCGGCTTCGCCCATGCGGGGGCGCTTGGTGCGGTCGCGTTCACCCCCACAGCCGAACAGAACAATCAGGCGGTCGCGCGTCAGCTCACGTGCGGTCTTCAGGACGTTCTTCAAAGCATCATCGGTGTGCGCGTAGTCGACGACAACCAGGAAGGGCTGGCCCTCGTAGATCCGCTCAAACCGGCCCGGCACGGCCTCGAGATTGGCGATGCCTTCCTCAATCTTGGCACTGCTGATCCCCATGGCTACCCCCGTGGCAATTGCCGCCAGAATATTCGCCAGATTCGCGCGCCCCACCAGCGGAGAAGCGATGCGCAGTTCCCCCGCGGGCGTGGCGATGCGCGCTTCGGTTACCGTTGGAGCGGACCTGACCTGTATAGGCCTCACCTGCGCGCCGCCGTTCAGACCATAGGTCAGGCTATGCAAATAGGGCAATTCCAGGAGCCGCACACCCCAGGGGTCATCCGTGTTGATCACCGCCCAGTCGGGTGGTGGGGCACCCAGCCCCTCAAAGAGGCGGCGCTTGGCCTGGAAGTAGTGCTCGAAATCCTTGTGGTAGTCGAGATGATCCTGCGTCAGGTTGGTGAAGGCGGCCACCGCAAACTGGAATCCCCAGACGCGCTCCTGGGCGAGCGCGTGCGAGGAAACTTCCATGACCGCAGCCTCGCCCCCCGCTTTCACCAGTTCCGCAAAGCAGGAAAGCAAATCGAGCGATTCCGGCGTGGTGTTCGTCGCTATTTGCACTTTGCCGCCCATGCGGTACTCGATGGTCCCGAAGGCGCCACAGGGAATCCCCGCCGCGTGGAGCACGCTCTCTACCAGGTAGGTCGTGGTCGTCTTGCCGTTGGTTCCGGTGATTCCGATGAGTTGGAGGCGCTGCTCCGGATGACCGAAGAAGGCGCGGCCCGCGTCCGCCAGAGCCCGGCGCACGGCGGGAACTTGAATCCAGCCGTGGGTGAGTTCGGGCGGGGCGGGACGGTCGCTCACCACGCCCACGGCGCCACGCTCGAGGGCCTGCGGAATGTAGAGGTGGCCGTCGGCCTTCTCACCCCGAATGGCGAAGAAAAGCGATCCCGGGCGCACTTCCCGGGAGTTGTAGGCCAGAGAAAGAACCTCCGACGCAGCATCTGCACCCACCTGCAGGACCGGCAGCCCCCGGAGGAGTTCGCCCAGTTTCATTTCCGGCTCATATTAAAACTTAAGCAACATTTCATATAGAGTCAATATACCTTCATGGGGTAGTTTGGAATTACTACCCTCGCCCCCTTGGGGGAGAGGGTGGACCGCAACCGGCGCTTTCTCCAGCCGGGGCGGGCCGGGTGAGGGGGTCAGTTGCCGCCCCGATGATCAAGTAACCCCTCACCCTCCTCGCTACGCTCGGCACCCTCTCCCCAGGGGAGAGGGCTGGTTATTCAACTTCGATCCCTCTCCCCAACCTCAGCGCGCCATCCGAACCCACACCCGGGTACCGGAAGGGACCTTCACGCCCGCCATGGGATTTTGCTCGACCGCCAAACCGGTCCCGGCCACGTTGAGGTCCAACCCAAGTTTTTCGCACTCTTCCGCCACGCGGCGCGCGGCCCAGCCGGAAAAATCCGGGACAGTCACCAGCGGGCCGTCGCCCAGGATTACGATGCTGGAAGCGACGCCGTCGCGGGGGGCGCGATCCGGCGCGATGCCGTCGGCAGAAGGGTTCTTCGCATAAGACGCCGGCTGAACGGGTGAAGTGGCAGCTCCGATAAGTTCGTGATCAGAAGATAGGAACCCGGCGAGGCCCCCGCGTTTCTGGCCGCGAGGCTTCGCGGGAGAGGAGGACAAAGACTGAGGCCATCGGGCAGGGTTGTCTTGCGGGATGTTCAAATAACCCAGAGTCTGCTCTGCAATGGATCGGAACACCGGAGCTGCCACATCGGTCCCGTAGTAAGCTCCCACTGGCGAATCGATGACCACCAGAATAGTCACCGCCGGCCGTTGGGCGGGAGCAAAGCCGATAAAAGATGCTACGTAGTGCGATTTTGAGTAGGCGCCACTCTCATCAATCTTCTGTGCGGTGCCTGTCTTGCCGGCGGAAGTGTATCCGCTCAGTTGGGCGGGCTTGCCCGTACCGTGCTCCACGACGGCAGTGAGGATTTGCCGCATCATCTCCGCCGTGCGCTCGCTGATGACACGCCGGCCGGAGGCCGGCGGCAGGGCGTCGTGATGCGCCCCGAGGAATACATCCCGCACGATGCGGGGCTCAAAAAGAATTCCGCCATTGGCGACAACGGAAAACGCCGTCGCCATCTGGAGCGGCGTCGCGCCCACTTCCTGCCCCATGGAGATTTCCCCGATGGAGATCCCCGACCAGTGGCTGGGAGGCTTCAGCAAACCTCGCTCTTCGCCGGGCAGCTCGATGTCGGCCTTGCCCCCGAAGCCGAAGTTGCGAATATAGCGGTAGAGCCGGTCTTCACCCAGCCGCAAGCCCAGCTTGATGGCGCCCACGTCGCTCGAGTTGGCCATCACCGCGGTCACGTTGAGGTCCCCGTAGGGCCGGTGGTCGTGAATGGTGTGGCCGGCCAGCACAATGCTTCCGTTCTGGCAGTTGATCACCTCCTGGGGATTCGTCAGGTTTTCCTCGAGCGCCGCGGACAGGGTCACCAGTTTGAAGGTCGATCCCGGTTCGTAGACCCAACCCACGGCGCGGTCCAGGCGGGCGGCCGCGGAACTGGCGCTGAAATCGTTGGGATTAAAGGTGGGCGCGTTGGCGAGAGCCAGAATCTCTCCCGTACCGGGATTCTGTACGATCGCCACACCACCCGCGGCGTGCGCGTTGTCTACGGCTCTCTCCAAGGCTTTCTCGGTAATGTACTGAATCTTTTCGTCGAGTGTCAGGACGACGTTCCGACCTGGCATGCTGGGCCACTCGGTACTGTGAAAGGCGCGGCGGCGCGCGTCGCTGGCCAGCATAACGCGGCCAGGCTTGCCTTTGATCGCATCGTCCAGGGAATACTCCAACCCCCCCAACCCCTTGTCGTCCAAGCCCACGTAACCCACCGCGTGGGCGGCCAGATCACCCTTGGGATAGAAGCGCTTGGTTTCGCGCTGGAAGTAGATGCCTTTCAGGTTCAGGTCGTGTACGCGGGCGGCTTCGGCCGGCGGCACCTTGCGCTTGACCCAGCAGAAGGCCCGCAGACCCTGGAAACGACCGAGCAGGTCCTCCGCGTCGAGCCCCAGAACGGGCGCGAGCAGGTCGGCCACCAGCCTCGGCTCCTTGATCTCGCTGGGCACGGCATAGACCGAATCCACCCCCAGGCTCATGGCCAGGGGGTTCATCTGCCGGTCGTAGATGTCGCCGCGCTGGGGCGCGACCTCGATGGTCCGCTGTTGCTGGCGCTGGGCGCGGCCCCACAGATCCCCATATTGAATGACCTGGAAATAGTAGAGGCGGGCGGCCACCGCGGCGAACCACAAGAAGCAAATCATCCCCAGGACCAGCCGCCGCCTCTCCAGGCGCGACCGATCAGGTTTCGCCGCGCGAGATTCCGGCTTGCGTCGGCCCATCGGCGCTATGGCTCGTGAGGAGTTTCTCCGCTACCCACGGAGATGTTGCGCGCGAGCTCCGGGCTGTCGGAGGAGGCCGCCGCCGGCTCGGGCTCGCCCACGCGAATCACCTGCTGGGGGCTGGGCGAGATCATCCCGAGCTGGGACCTCGCCAGCGTGTCGATCCTTTCGGGATCGGCCAGCGACGCCTGCTCGAGCCGAAGGTGGTGGTTCCACTCTTCCAGGGCCGCGCGGTCGCTCTTGAGCTGCTCAAATTGATAACCGTACCGCACGCACTGGAAATGCTGCCCGGCGAACAGGAGCACAAAAAGAAAAACCAGCAAGCCCAATCCCAGGAGACTGAAACATTCACGGCGACGCTCCACGTCAACTTCCCGCACCAGGCGGGAATTGTCGATGTGCTTGATAAAATAGAATTCCGGGAAAGTCGCCCGGCCCGCGGCCGGAGCGTTTCTCGGACGCCGTCTGGTTCTCGGTAGTGCGACTGCTACTGTGGCCATTTAAGTACCGGGATTCGGGGTTCGGGACTCGGGACTCGGGGAAAAACAACTCCGAGTCCCTTGTCCCTAGTCCCTGCTCTTCTCCGCCGCCCGCAACTTGGCACTGCGCGCGCGGGGATTCGCCCGCACTTCCTCTGGCGTGGGGCGGACCACCTTGCGCGTCAGGATGCGAGCGCGGCCTTCACGCTGCCAGCGCTGGAAGGCGTGCTTGACCAACCGGTCCTCCAGCGAGTGGAAACTCAGGATCACCACCCGCCCTCCGGGCCGGAGGACGGGCAGGATGCGGTCGAGAAACTGCTCGAGATTCTCGAGTTCGCGGTTCACGGCCAGGCGCAGAGCCTGGAAGGTGCGCGTGGCCGGATGAATTTGGTGGAGGCCCGCCCGGGAGGGGATCGCTCGCGTCACCACCTGCGCCAGTTCGGTGGTTACTCGATACGGACGGGCCTTCACAATGTCTCGCGCAATCCGGCGCGAGTGGCGCTCTTCCCCCAACTTATAGATAAGATCTGCCAGGTCCCGCTCACGGGTTCGGTTTATCAGGTCAGCCGCAGTCGTGTCGGAACCGGGATCCATTCGCATGTCGAGAGGACCTGGTAAATTGAAACTGAAGCCGCGCGAAGCGTCGGCGACCTGCAGCGAACTCAGGCCGAGGTCGGCCAGGACGCCGTCCGCCGGCGCCAGGCCGCTGGCGGCGTGCAGGGCGTCGATTTCCGCGAAATTCCCGTGCTGCATGATCAGCTTCCCGCCAAAACCCGCGAGCCTGCCGCGGGCCACTTCCAAAGCGTGGGGGTCGCGGTCCAGGCCCAAGAGCCTGCCGCTCTCCAGGCGCTTTAAGATCTCCTGCGCGTGCCCGCCGGCGCCGAGCGTCGCGTCGATGTAAATGCCGTCAGGCTGGACCGCAAGATATTCCAACGCCTCGCCGAGCAGGACGGGAACGTGCCCAGCTTGGGGTCCGGGACCGGGGTTTCGAGGTTCGCGCTGCGTTTCATCATCGTGCACCGTTCTACCGTCCCCACCTCAAATCACCCACCTCGTCACGAGCTCCCTAAATCCCCAAATTGCTCAGCGTCTCGAGGTCGTCGTCGCCGAGCGGTTCGCGTTCCAGGTGCTCGCGGTAGCGCTCCTGGTTCCAAACTTCCAGGTAATTCAAATAACCGAGCACGGCCACTTCCCCGTGCATGGCGGCCGACTCACGCAACAGAGCTGGAATCAGCACCCGGCCCTGCGCGTCGGAGCGCGTCGCCTGCCCCCAGTAATTGGTGCGGTCCAGGAAACGTTTCTTGGCCTTGTTCATCGAGGACAAGGCGGCTAGCTTATCCTCAATCTCGCGCCAGACCGGAAACGGGTAGATGCGCGCCGACTGACCGTCGAGGCTGGTGACAAAAAAGTCCTGGCCGAAGTTCTCGTCAAGGTAGGCCTTGAAGCCCGCCGGAATCTTCAACCGACCCTTGCCATCTACAGTCGCCGGGTTGTTTCCGCGAAGCATAGAACCCGCCCCAAAACCCCCTACAACCCTCTAAAGACGCCGCTTTTCTGCACAATCTCCTACTTTTGACCACTTTTACCCACCAACTATAGGCCCGCCTCGCCTGCTTGTCAAGAACTTTTTTATGAATATTAAGGGGTTAGCGGCGATTCCAGCCTCGCCTGCCCTTGCAGTGCCGTTTGGGTGAGAAATACCACCTGTGGGGATGAATATGCCATGGGATGCGCTGTTATGTACCTCCCACGAGCGACCGGACCAGAATCGTGGCGTGACTATTAACTGGTCAAACATGGTCCAGCGCCGCCGCGCGCGCCGCTCGTTACTCGAACTGTTTCTTGAATTCTGCGAATTGCTGTTGCAGATTGGCGAGCTGCCGCTTTATTTCCTCCATCTCGGCTGCGAGTTGGGTAACGCGCTCGTCGGGCGCGTGGGAATCCGGAGCTGGGGCGGGTTCCGCAGCGGCGATTGACCACTCGGGTTGGTCACCGGCCAGCAGTTGGGCGTAACGGGGCTCCTTGGTGCCGGGCAGCCTTGGCAACTTCTTCACCAGCGGCGGCTGGCGCTCGCTGAGCTTCTGGAGAGTGGCCTCGAGGCTTTCGAGATCCTCGAAGCGATACATGCGCTCCGTGCGGGAGCGCAGTTCTCCGAGGGTTTGCGGCCCGCGCAACATGAGCTCGCACAGCAGAGCGGTCTCGCGCCGGTCGAAGTTAAAAACCTCCGGGATGCGATGCTCGAATTTGGTGACCCGGCTTTCGGCATTCGAGGCCGGCCCGGCCAGGTACTTCCGGTTGAGGGAATCAAGCACCTCATGCACCGCCTGCTCGTCCAGCGCCATCACCGGATGGCGGTTCGATTTCTGATTGCAGGCGTTGGTCAGCGCGTTGAGCGAGAGCGGGTAATAGTCCGGGGTGGTGATTTCCTTCTCGATCAGGGCTGCGAGCACCCGCACTTCCCGATCCGTCAAGAGCAAGTCCAAGGGACGTTCCTTTCACTCCCGCCGCGGTGAGCCCGCGCCGAGAGTCCGTGAAAATGGGCAAGCCATTATAGTGCGCCGGCGCGGCAGCTGCGAAAAAACCGCCGTATAGCGAGGCCGCAGCGTGCACCGGACGAATCGCCCCTCCCCGTGCCGCAAAGTGGTAGGATACTCCCCGCACCGGCCACGCTGGGCCGGCAGCTTTCTGAATCCTCGGGAGGGATTAATCTCATGTCGCGATGTCTCTCAATTTTCCTGGCTGTCGTTTTCAGTGTGGCATCCTTGCTGGCGCAAACTGCCCCGAAGGTGAAGGTTCTCATCCTCACGGGAGTAAGCAACCATGACTGGCGGGCCACCACGCCCGTGCTGCGGGAAATCCTCGAGCGCACGGGACGATTTGAAGTCCGCGTGAATGAGGAGGGGCGCGGCTGCGGGCCGGAGACCTTCGCGCCTTACGACGTACTCCTGCTCAACTACAACGACTACAAGCAAACCGCGGGGCTCTGGTGGGACGCCCGCGCCCGCGAAGCCATGCTCGACTTTGTGCGCACGGGCAGGGGACTGGTGAGCTACCACGCCTCCAACAACGCTTTTTGGGGATGGCCCGAATACGACCGGCTGGTGGGCGGCACTTGGCGCGAGACGGCTGGTCACGGCCCCTACCACGCTTACACGGTCAAGATTGTGGATGCGGCAAGCCCCATCACCAATGGCCTGCCGGCAACTTTTGCGGAAAGCGATGAGCTCTACCACCAACTCTCGCTGCAACCGAATATTCACATTCTAGCCACCGCCTGGGATGACCCGAAGAATTGTTGGAAGTCCGGCGACGGTTGTGGCACGGGAAAGGACGAACCGCTGATCTGGACTCTCGAGTACGGAGTCGGGCGGGTATTCCAGACGGCCCTCGGCCACGATGTGAAGGCCATGCAGGGCGCCGGCTTCCAGGCGACGCTGGCGCGCGGGACGGAGTGGGCGGCGACCGGGCAGGTGACGATTGCACCTCCCGCGGACCTGAGGTAAGTGGACTGGATTGGAATCGAATGCAGCGTGCGCCGGTGAAATGACCGCAGCGCGGGGGCGCGCGCCTCAACTGCGCCGCCCTGGGGTGACAAGCTTCACCCGGAGGCTCCCGCATGGCAAAACCCAAAGTCGCACCCCGCCTGAGCGACGAGTCCGTAAAGGCCAAAACCGGGAAAGCTTGGGCAGAGTTGTTCGCCATCCTCGACAAGGCCGGCGCCAGGAAATGGGACCACCAAGCGATGGTCGCTTTCCTTCACAAGCGGTACGCTCCCGGCCCGTGGTGGGAACAGATGGTGACGGTTACCTACGAACAGGTGCGCGGGCTGAGGAAACCGCACGAAAAACTTGAGGGTTATGAGATCAGCAGGAGCAAGACCTTCGCCCGGCCGCTCGCCGCGCTTTATGACGCCTGGGAAGACCCGGAGAAGCGGTGCCGCTGGCTGAAGGATGCAAGTTTCACGATTCGCAAAGCCGCGCGCCTCAAATCCCTGCGTTTTACCTGGGTGGATGGCCAGACGCAGGTTGTGGCCGGCTTCTACTCCAAAGGCGGCGCCAGGAGTCAAGTGGCGGTCCAACACAGCAAGCTGCCTAGCGCCCCAGCCGCGGCGCATATGAAAGCCTACTGGACCGCGCAACTGGCAAAGTTGCAGGGGTTTTTGGAAGGCTGAGACCGGCTGGGGGCGCCTCAACGTCCGCCCGTCGGAACCGTATTTCCGGTGCGTCATGCCCACTAACCTCGCACCCTATTACGACGCGGTCATCAACTGGAAGAAGCGCCTGGCGCGGGAAATGCCCGTGCTCGAAGAGCTGGCGCGCGCGGCGGGTTCGAGGATTCTCGTCCCGGCGTGCGGCACGGGTGGCCACGTGGCGGCGCTCGCGCAGCGGGGTTTCGAGGTCCTGGGCTTTGACGCCGATGCGAGCACGGTGGAGTTCGCGAGCCGGCGAATCAACTCCGCCGCCGGTGGAATCTCTGCCGCGCGTGGGAAAGCCGAAGTCAGGCAGCTCACGATGGAGAACGCCGCCGATCTTCATGCCGAATTCGACGCGGCGTTCTGTTTGGGCAATGCCCTTCCCGGCCTTTCGGCGGAGGGGCAGTTGTTGGCAGCGCTGCGGGGCGTGGCAAGCATCCTGCGCCAAGGTGGAATCTTTCTAACTCAGAATTTGAACTATGATCTGCGTTGGCAACAACGAACCAGCCAGTTTCCCCTGCTGACCGGCGAGACTCCGCGGGAAGAAATACTGCTCGTGAAGTTCGCCGATTATCAGGCAGACCATATCAACTTCCACGCCCTGTTCTTGGCGCGCGAGAAGCCCGCGGGGAAGTGGCAAGCGCACGCGCGGACTTCGCGGCAGATTCCTCTCTTCCAGAAATTGCTGAGCGATTTCGCCGCCCAGGCCGGCTTGGGCGAATTCAGTTCCTGGGGAGACTATGTTCGATCACCCTTCGACCCCGAAAAATCCCACGATTTGATCTTCGCAGCGCGCAAGCTTTAGCCCGGATTTCTCACCACGATGGGACAGTCTTGGGGGCTGCCGGAAGGGCGGGGCTTCACGGGCTGCGGAGAAAGCCTCGCGCCGATGTA
>Ga0187869_10003345_pt1 | contig 11841 bp, 5 predicted proteins | sample June2016WEW_13_1_2_FD_132972 | JGI IMG/M metagenome (GOLD analysis project Ga0187869, IMG submission 132972) | Peatland microbial communities from SPRUCE experiment site at the Marcell Experimental Forest, Minnesota, USA - June2016WEW_13_100 | ecosystem: Environmental > Terrestrial > Soil >...
CCTCACGGTACTCGGGCTCGGCCTGCCGCTTGCAGTGCGCGACGATCTCGCGGATTTCCTTCTCGGTGACGAAGGCATTCTGCAGCCGGATCGGCTTGCTGGCGCCCATCGGCAGGAACAGCGAGTCGCCCTGCCCGACGAGCTTCTCCGCGCCCGGCTGATCCAGGATGACCCGGCTGTCGGTCAGGCTGGAGGTGGCGAAGGCCAGCCGGGAGGGCACGTTGGCCTTGATCAGGCCGGTCACGACGTCCACGCTCGGCCGCTGCGTCGCCAGCACGAGGTGGATGCCGGCCGCCCTGGCCAGCTGGGTGATCCGGACGATCGCGTCCTCGACATCACGGGGCGCGACCATCATCAGGTCCGCCAGCTCGTCCACGATCACCAGCAGGTAGGGGTACGGCGTGTAGACCCGCTCGCTGCCCGGCGGCGGGGTGAGCCGCCCGGCGCGGACGGCCTTGTTGAAATCGTCCAAGTGCCGGAAGCCCGAGGCGGCCAGATCGTCGTAGCGGCGGTCCATCTCGCCAACCACCCATTGCAGGGCATCGGCCGCGCGCTTCGGGTTGGTGATGATCTGCGTGATCAGGTGCGGAACTCCCTGGTAGGCGGCGAGTTCAACCCGCTTCGGGTCGATCAGGACCAACCGGACCTCATCGGGGGTGGACCGCAGCAGGATCGAGGTGATCAGGCCGTTGACGCACGTCGAGTTGTGCGTAGGGATGCAGGAACGGCTGGCCAGGTACAGGCGGCTGGGGCTGTCCACCTGGATGCAGCGGACCGGCACCGACTCGACGGGCCGCACGTCCACGATGTATCGCTGCCGCGCCGCGCTCCTCGGCTGGATGTCGGCCTGGCGGGCAAGCTTCCGGTCCGGCCGGAAGGCTGGCTCGTGCGGCTTGAACCTGACGGCGTAGACGGCCGGCGTACGCCCGCTGCGGCCCTCGCATGACGTGGTCCGCAGCGTGGCCTTGTAGCCGAGCCCGCGCACCAGGTCCAGCACGTCGCGGCCCAGACGCTCGCTGGTCACCGAGAATTCCGCCATGCCCGCCGTGCTGCCGTACCCGCCCGAGTCCATCAGGCCCGCGAGCAGCGCCCGGCGCTGCCCGATCGCTGCCCGCAGGTACGGCTCCGGGATGTGCTTGTTCCTCAGCACGCCCAGCTCGCGCAGGTGCGGCTTCAGCCCGAAGCGGGCCTGCTGCTGCTTCGATCCGGCGCCGGGCTCCGCGATCCCGTGGCTCAGCGGGCGGCTGTTGCTGGTGACCACGTACCCGTCACCGCGGATCGCGTCGATGATCTCCTGGTCGGCGCTGGTGAGGCCGGGGCCTTCCGCGTGCCCGTCGCCCAGCCAGGCGCCGAGCGTGTACGGCGCCACCGGAAGGTCCCGCTCGGGGTAGTCGAGCGGGCCGCAGACTGGGATGGAGTGATTCGCCCGCCCGAGCGCGTGCAAGGAAGCGGCGATCTGCGCCGTGGTGACCGGTTCATCGCCGGACTGACGCGGCCGGCTGTAACCGGCCGGAGTGCTGACCCGCTCAGCCAGCATCTTGTCGATCAGCTGCCGCGAGTACACCGGCGCCCGGAAGCTGACTGTGCGCCCGTTGCGCTGGCAGGTGGGCCGCGCTTTCCTGCCCTCATGCGGCAGGCCGCTGACGAGGACATCGAGCACGTTCCGGAACTGGTCTCCTACGTCAGCCAGCACGTCTGCGGTCGTCACCAGCCGGTCCGGCTCGCCCAGTACCTCCGCTGCCCGCCGCGTCGCCCGTGCCACCCCCGCGGCCGGCCAGTACGGCAGCCCGCCCGTCACCTTCCCGCGCTGGCCCCGCCGCGCTACGGTGTCGGTCTGCCACAAGTGCTCCGCGTCGGCCACGATGACGGTGCCGTCGGAGAACTCCACCTCATAGCAGGGGCGGCCGTGCATGACCGGGGTGGCTGCGATGACCATGCACCGGTGACCGCGCTCATCGAAGACCTCGCTGCCCGGCTGGATCTCGCCCATGGTCGTCCAGCCCGCAGGCGTCGGGATCGGAGTGTCGAGCGCGAGCGCCTTTCCCGCCCCGGTGGCGCCGGCGATCAGCATGTGCGGCATCTTGGCCAGGTTGGCCACCACGGTGCGGCCCTCCACGTCCTTGCCCAGCCCGACCACCATCGGATGGTGGTCGGAGGTGGCGGCCGGCGACCGGAGCACGTCGCCCAGGCTGACGATCTCCCGGTCGGTGTTCGGGATCTCCACCCCGATCGCGGACTTGCCCGGAATCGGCGACAGGATCCGGACGTCGGCGCTCTTCACCGCGTAGGCGATGTTCTTGGACAGCGCGGTCACCCGCTCGACCTTCACGGCGGGCCCCAGCTCGATCTCGTACCGGGTGACGGTCGGGCCGCGGGTGAACCCGGTGACCTGGGCGTCCACCTCGAACTGCTCGAGCACGACGGAGAGCGCCTCGACCATGGCGTCATTGGCGCGAGTGCGGGCCTTAGGCGCGCTGCCCGGCTTCAGCAGCGCGGTCGGCGGCAGCGTGTAGCTGGCCGCGGCCAGGCTGAGCTGCTCGGGCTTGTGCGGCCCGGCCTGGCCGTCCGCGTCCGCCAGGCCGGCCGCGTGCGGCGCCGCGTCCGCCGCCGCATCGCCCGGCTTGCCGGCGTCGCCGAACCAGGCCTGCCGCCAGCCGGCCTCTCCCGCTGCCGTGGCGCCCTCGGCGGCCGCGCCCGGCGCCGAGAACATGAGCCCCTCCGGGGCCGGCTCCGCGGGCGCCACGGCCGCCCGCCCGGCCGATGCCGCGGCGGCGGCGCTGCCGGCGCCGCCCTGCCGCCGGGACGTCCCGTCCAGCAGGGGCGTGTCGTAGGGCCGGTGGTGGTCACCCGCCTCGATCGCGGCCGGCTTGCCCCGGCCCCGGCCCAGCTGCCGGAGCCGGGCCGTGCCCTCCTCCGGCGCGCCCTGGCCCGGCTCGCCGTCCCCGTCTGGCCGGCGGCGCAGGCCGTGCAGCTCGGCCAGGCGGGCGGGCACCTGATGCAGCGGCGTCCCGGTGATCACCAGCAGGCCGAAGCCGGCCACCAGGGCCAGCACGGGGACGGCGGCCCACCTGGTGATGCCGGCCACCAGCGGAGCGGAAGCCGCGTAGCCGATCAGGCCGCCCGCGGCCCGCATGGCGGCGGCGCCGTCCCGCGGCGCCGGGGTGCCGGACGCGATGTGCAGCAGGCCGAGGGCCCCGATGATCAGCGCGGTCCAGCCGATGACCATGCGCGCCGTATCCGCATTACGGTCCGGGTGCCGCAGCAGCCGCCAGGCCAGCAGGACCAGCAGCAGCGGGACGGTCCAGGCGGCGGCGCCGAAACCGCCGGACAGCACGGACGTCACCGGCCGGCCGACCACGCCGCCGACATGCCACCAGGTCGCGACCGCGGCAACGATGGCGGCGCAGAGCACGGCCAGTCCGGCGCCGTCCCGGCGATGAGCCGGATCGAGGTCCCGCGCGCTGCGGCCGAAGGCGCGGGCCACCACGCCGGTCGCATGCGCCAGTGCCATCCAGGCCGCGCTGACCGCGGCGGCTATCCAGCCCGCCAGGATGACAATCGGGTTGGCCGGCGGCTGCGGCTGCCGGGTGATGCGGCGGCCGCCGGACCGCGGCCGGCGGCGACCAGCCTTTGATGCCCGTGGCCGGCTCGGCGACGGCGCGCTGCGCTGCCTGGTCCGCCCGGTGCGGCCGCCCGGCTGCCGCGGGCGGCCGGCCGTGCCGTTACCCGGGCGTGCTGCGCTCCTGGGCGCACGAGTCGCCATGTTTCTCACGGTAGCGAGCATTTCCCGGTCAAGAAAGGATCTTGCCGGGCGTGTCGCCGACAGCGAAATTTACCACTCCGGCCGGCCGCCGCCCGCCCGGCGGCCGCCCGGCGGCCGTCAGGCTGGCCATGCCGGCGCCGCGGCGCAGGTCAGCTGGCATAGCGTTGCGTTGACGATCGTCCGCTGCCCGGCATACTGTCGCGTCTGTCCGCTCCCGCGGGCAGCCGCCCGTCCCGTGGAGGCCCGAGTGCGCATCGCCGTTGCCGGCGGCGGCCCCGGCGGCCTGTATTTCGCCGCGCTGGCCCGCCAGCTGTCCCCCGATGCCGAGATCACCGTCTGGGAGCGCAACGCACCGGACGACACGTTCGGCTTCGGCGTGGTGTTCTCGGACGAGACCCTGGGCGGCATCGAGAACGCAGACCCGGTGATCTACCGGCAGATGGAGCGCGAGTTCGCCCGCTGGGATGACATCGACGTTCAGGTCAAGGGCCAGGTGATCACCAGCGGCGGGCATGGCTTCGCTGCGATGAACCGGCGCCGGCTGCTGGCGATCCTGCAGCGCCGCTGCGCGGAGCTGGGGGTCACCGTCTGCTACCGGGCCGAGGCGCCGCCGGCCGCCGAGCTGGCGGCTGGCCATGACCTCGTCGTCGCCGCCGACGGGGCCAACTCGGTGATCCGGGCCAGCATGGCGGGATCGTTCCGGCCTGATCGGGATGTCCGGCGCTGCCAGTACATGTGGCTCGGCACCGACCTGGTCTTCGACGCCTTCAAGTTCTGCATCGAGCAGACCCCGCACGGGGTCATGCAGGTGCACGGCTACCCCTACGACGCGGCCGGCAGCACGTTCATCGTGGAGATGAACGATGCCGTCTGGCGCGCGGCCGGGTTCGGTCAGCTGGCCGGACGCAAGCTCGCGCCGGGCGAGTCCGACCACGAGTCGATCGCCCGGATCCGGGAGATCTTCGGCCGCCTGCTGGGCGGCCACCAGGTGCACGCCAACAACTCGCGCTGGATCAGCTTCGCCACGGTGCGCTGCGCCCGCTGGCGTGATGGCAGCATCGTGCTGCTCGGCGACGCCGCGCACACGGCGCACTTCTCCATCGGTTCCGGCACGAAGCTGGCCATGGAGGACGCGCTGGCCCTGGCTGCGTGCCTGAACGAGAACGCCGGCCTCGATGCCGCGCTGGCGGCCTACGAGGCAGAGCGCCGGCCGGTCGTCGCGTCCACCCAGCGGGCCGCGCAGGCCAGCCTGGAGTGGTTCGAGAACCTCGGGCAGTACCTGGACCAGGAGCCCGAGCAGTTCGCGTTCAACATCATCACTCGCAGCCGCCGGGTCACCCACGACAACCTGCGGCTGCGCGATCCTGAGTTCACTGAGCGGATCGATGCCTGGTTCGCCGGGCACGAGAAGCGGCGCGGGATGGGCTCCGGCGAGATCATCCCGCCGATGTTCCAGCCACTGCGGCTGCGCGGGCTCGAGCTGAAGAACCGCGTGGCGGTGTCCGCCATGGACATGTACTCGGCCGCCGGCGGGACCCCCTCGGACTTCCACCTGGTGCACCTGGGCGGCAAGGCGCTCGGCGGGGCGGGCCTGGTGATGACCGAGATGGTCTGCGTCAGCGCGGAGGGCCGGATCACGCCCGGCTGCGCCGGGATGTACGCGCCGGCGCATGAGCGGGCCTGGCGGCGGATCACCGATTTCGTGCACGACTCGTCCACCGCCCGGATCGGCCTGCAGCTCGGCCATTCCGGCCGCAAGGGCTCGACCCGGCTGATGTGGGAGGGCATCGACCAGCCGCTGGCCGAGGGCAACTGGGAAGTCTGCGCGCCGTCCCCGCTGCCCTACCGCCGCGGCGTCAGCCAGGTGCCGCGCGAGCTCACCCTGACCGAGATGGAGCAGATCAAGCAGCAGTTCACCGCGGCCACCGCGGCCGCGCAGCGCTGCGGGTTCGACCTGATCGAGCTGCACTGCGCGCACGGCTACCTGCTGTCCTCCTTCATCTCCCCGCTGACCAACCGGCGCACGGACGGCTACGGCGGCTCGCTGGCCGGGCGGCTCCGCTATCCGCTGGAGGTCTTCGCCGCCATGCGCGCGATCTGGCCCGCGGCCAAGCCGATGACGGTCCGGATCTCCGCTACCGACTGGTCCGATGGCGGCATCCGCGGCGAGGACGCCGTCGAGATCGCGCGCGCGTTCGCAGCCGCCGGGGCCGATGCCATCGACACCTCGACCGGGCAGGTAGTGCCCGAGGAGCAGCCCGCCTTCGGCCGGTCCTACCAGACGCCGTTCGCCGACGCGATCCGCAACCAGGCCGGGATCGCCACCATCGCGGTCGGCGTCATCTCCTCCTATGACGACGTGAACTCCATCATCCTGGCCGGGCGGGCGGACCTGTGCGCGCTCGGCCGCGCGCACCTGCACGACCCGAACTGGACGCTGCACGCGGCCGCCGCACAGGGATACAGCGGGCCCGGCGCTGACTGGCCCGTGCAGTGGCGGCCAGGCAGCGCGCCGCCGCAGGCCGGCCGGACCGACGGTCCCCGGCCGCGGCTCGCGCTGATCAGGGAGGGCGAGCCCGCCACCCGGCACGCCCGCTGGCGCCCCGGCCGGACCTGACCCGGCCGGGGCGCCCGGACGCGGCAGCCGGGCGGGATCCGGTGCTCTACCGTGGGAGGCCCGCCAGGGCCCAGGAGGTGCAGGGATGATCGAGCGAGTCAATCCGCCCGCGCTGGCGGGCCCGTCCGGCTTCGCCCATGCCGTCCGCGCGACCGGCGGCACGCTGGTCTTCCTGGCCGGGCAGACCGCGCTGACGGCAGACGGCACGATCGCCGGCCAGACGGTCGCGGACCAGTTCGAGCGGGCACTGGGCAACCTGCTGACGGCGCTGCGCGGCGCGGGCGGGTCACCAGAGCACCTGGCCAGCCTGACGATCTACGCGGTCGACCTGGCCGACTACCGGGCGCACGGCCGCGAGATCGGCGCGATCTGGCGGCGGCTGGCCGGTCCGCAGTATCCCGCGATGGCCGCCGTCGGCGTGTCCAGGCTCTGGGACCTCGCCGCGCTGGTCGAGATCCAGGGCTACGCCGTCCTCCCGGCCGAGAAGTAGGCGGACGACTCGCTGCGCCACAGGAACACGATCGCGCCCAGGCCGGCCAGCCAGGTCAGGAGCGAGAGCAGCAGGCTCAGCACCGCGTGCGGTCGGCTGACCGACAGCAGCAGGTCCAGCGTGTTGATGCCGAACAGCACGGTGGCGACGATCCTGGCCCAGTTCTTCCCCCGGCCGTTTGCCCAGGCCATCCAGAGCCACAGGCCGATGCCGATCAGGGCGACGAGGACCACGCCGCCGACGACGGCGACTTCCACGCTGTGCACCTGGGCGCTGGTGTAATGCGGGTATTTCTTCAGCACGGCGGCCCGCACGCTGTGCACCGTCAGCAGGCCGATAATCAGCCCGACGGCGCTCAGCGCGGCCCCGGCGTACATGAACTTCACGGCGGTCAGCACGGATGGCGGCGCCGACGGGCGCTGCGGTGCTACTGGCTCCTGGCCGCCCGACGGGTACTGGTACATGACTGCTCCTCCCGGGTATTGATGCAGCCCCCCACGGACCGTAGCCCACGCCGCCGTGCTCTGCCCAGGGCTTATCCCCAAGGCGTACCGAACCGTTGCGTGGCCTGCCCCCGGCCGGGCCGGGATCACGTCAGGTTCCGTCCGCCGGCTGACCCGTCAGGGCGCGGACATGCGCGCGGGCCGGCCCGGCCAGCAGGCCGCGCAGCTCGGCGAAGGCCCCGGCCGCCCGCAAGCCGTGCCAGCCTGCCGGCAGCAGCTCGGGCGGCAGGCCCGGATCGAGATACGGCAGCCGCCGCCATGCCGTCAGCACGCGCACGTAGTCAGCGAACGCCTCGCCGGGCCGGCCCGCGTCCGCGGCGCTGCCATCCGCGGCGCTGCCATCCGCCTCGCTGCCATCCGCCTCGCTGCCATCCGCCTCGCTGCCCTGGGCTCCCCTAGCCTGGCTGCCCGCTCCGGCGGCGGCGGGCTCGGGGGCGGCGGGCTCGGGGGCGGCGGGCTCGGGGGCGGGCCGGGCGAGCCAGCGTTCCCGCACCGGGGCAGCGTCATCCAGGAAGGCCTGGTACAGCTGCTCCAGCCGGTCCAGGTCCCACCAGCGCCGCAGCTGCTCGCGCACCTCCCCGAACGCCAGGTAATCAGCGCGGAACAGGTCGACATAGCCGGACAGCCCGTACCGTGCCAGCACGTCCGTGGTCTCGGCGGCCAGGTGCGCCGGGGCGATCCAGACGCCGGCCGACACGATGCCGAACCCGAGCCAGGCCAGCCGCGAGCGCAGCGCGTGCCGCCGGCCGCGCTCCGATTCCGGCACGCTGAAGACGGCGACCAGCCAGCCGTCGGCCAGCCGGGCGCGCGGCCGGCCGAAGATCCGCCGGTCTCCCTCGGCCAGGATCTCCCGGCCGCGCTCGGAGAGGGCGTAACCGGCCGCGCCGCCGCGGCGGCGCGGCTCGAGCACCCCGCGCCGCTTGAGCCGGGAGATCGCCGACCGGACGGCGGCCTCGTCGACGCCAAGCTCGGCCATCATCCTGATCAGCGCCGCGACGCTCAGCCATCCGCCGGCCTCACGGGCATACAGGCCGCAGATCGTCACGATCAGCGCGCGGGGCTGCGCGCTGCGGCCGTCGGGCGCGGCCTCCGCCGGATTGCCTGTCACCCTGCGAACCCTAGCTAACCGCCGGTCAGAGCGGTGTTGCTCCGGTTCATTGACTATCGTCACCGGAACGGAATACTTGGGTGCGTCCTGGTGAGACCCGAGGAAGGTCCGGCCATGCAGCTGTCGCCATCCGCTCACGCCGACTCGTTCTGCCGGGACAGCCTGCCGCCAGCCGCGCACTGGCCGGAGCTGGAATTCACCCTGCCGGGACTGCGCTACCCGAGCCGCCTCAACTGCGCTGACGAGCTGCTGGACGCCACGATCGCGGCCCGCGGACCCGCCCGGCCGTGCCTGCTGTCCCCGGACGAGGCCTGGAGCTACGGCGACCTGGCCCGCCGCTCCGCGCAGGTAGCGCGGGTGCTGGCGGACCAGCTCGGATTGCTGCCGGGCAACCGGGTGCTGCTGCGCGGGCCGAACAACCCGTGGCTGGTGGCCTGCTGGTTCGGGGTGCTCAAGGCGGGCGGCGTGCCGGTCACGACCATGCCGCTGCTGCGCGCCGCCGAACTCGCCAAGATCTGTGACATCGCCCGGGTCAGCCTGGCCCTCTGCGACCACCGGCTGACCGATGAGCTCGCCGCGGCCGGGGCGGAGGGCCTGCGGATCATCAGCTACGGCGGCACCGGCCCCTCCGACCTGACGGTGCTGGCCGGCCGGCAGCCGGACAGCTTCGCCAGCGTTCGCACGGCCGCCGACGACGTGGCGATGATCGCGTTTACCTCCGGCACGACCGGCCGCCCCAAGGCCACGATGCACTTTCACCGGGACGTCCTGGCCGTCGCCGACACCTTCTCCGGGCACGTGCTCAGGCCATCGGCCGATGACCTGTTCACCGGTACGCCGCCGCTGGCCTTCACCTTCGGCCTGGGCGGCCTGGTGATCTTCCCGATGCGGGCCGGCGCGGCCACCCTGCTGCTGGAGAAGGCGACGCCCGCCGAGCTGGCCGACCAGATCGCGGACCGCGGCGTGACCGTGTGCTTCACCGCGCCGACCGCCTACCGCGCGATGATCGCGGCCGGGCGGGCCGAGCAGCTGCGCGGCCTGCGCCGGCCGGTCTCGGCCGGCGAGCACCTGCCTGCTTCGACCTGGCAGGCGTTCCGCGACGCGACCGGCGCGGCCATCATCGACGGGATCGGCAGCACCGAGCTGCTGCACATCTTCATCTCCGCGGCCGACGGCGAGATCCGGCCCGGCGCGACCGGCCGGGCGGTGCCCGGCTACCGCGCCGTGGTCCTCGACGGCGAGGGCAAGCCGGTGCCGGACGGGGAGCCGGGCAGCCTGGCCGTCCGGGGCCCGACCGGCTGCCGCTACCTGGCCGACAGCCGGCAGCTGAGCTATGTCCGGGATGGCTGGAACCTCACCGGCGACACCTACGTCAGGGACGCCGGCGGCTACTTCTGGTACCAGGCGCGCTCGGACGACATCATCGTCTCCTCCGGCTACAACATCGCCGGCCCGGAGATCGAGGAGGTCCTGCTCAGCCATCCCGACGTGACCGAGTGCGGCGTCGTCGGCGTGCCGGACGAGGCACGCGGCCAGATCGTCAAGGCCTTCGTGGTCCTGCGGGACCCGGCCGCCGGAGGCGACGCCAAGGTCAGCGAGCTGCAGGGCTTCGTCAAGCAGCGGATCGCGCCCTACAAGTACCCGCGGGCCATCGAGTTCCGCACCGCCCTGCCGCGGACCAGCACCGGCAAGCTGCAGCGGTTCCTGCTGCGCGGCAGCCCGCCGGGCTGAGCCCGCTCAGACCTCCACCAGCACCGGGATGATCATCGGCCGGCGCCGGTAGTTATCGCTGACCCACTTGCCGACGGTCCGCCGGACCAGCTGGCGCAGCTGGTGCACGTCGTTGATCCCCTCGGCAGCGGCCCTGGCCAGGGCCTCCTCAAGCCGCGGCCGCACCTCGCCGAAGGCGGCGTCGTCGATGCCGGAGCCGCGGGCATGGATCTCCGGGCCGGCCACGACCTTGCCGGAGGTGGAGTCCACGACCACGACCACCGAGACGAAGCCTTCCTCGCCGAGGATCAGCCGGTCCTTCAGCGAGGACTCGGTGACCTCGCCGACGGACAGGCCGTCCACGTAGACGTAGCCGCAGGGCACCGTCCCGGTGACCGCGATCTTGCCGCCGACGAGATCCACGACGACGCCGTCCTCGGCGATCACGATGTTGCCCGGCGGCACCCCGGTCAGCTCCGCGAGATCGGCGTGCGCCTGCAGGTGCCGCCACTCGCCGTGCACCGGGATGAAGTTGCTCGGCCGGACCAGGTTCAGCACGTAGAGCAGCTCGCCGGCCGGGGCATGCCCGGACACGTGCACCATGGCGTTGCCCTTGTGCACGACGCGCGCGCCGAGCCTGGTCAGGTCGTTGATGATGCGCGATACCGCGGTCTCGTTGCCGGGCACCAGCGAGGAGGCCAGGATGACCGTGTCGCCCTCGGCGATCCGGATCGGGTGATCCCGGCCGGCCATCCGTGACAGCGCGGACATCGGCTCGCCCTGCGATCCGGTCGAGATCAGCACGATCTCATCCGGCGCCATCTCCTCAGCCTCGCGCAGATCCACCAGCAGCCCGCCGGGAACCGACGGCACCCGCAGGTAGCCGAGCTCGCGGGCCACGCCCATGTTGCGCACCATCGAGCGCCCGACCAGGGCCACCTTCCGGCCGTGCTCGGCAGCCGCGTCCATCACCTGCTGCACCCGGTGAACGTGGCTGGCAAAGCAGGACACGATGATCCGCTGCCCGGCCGCGGCGAAGACCTCGGAGAGCACCGGGCCGATCACGCGCTCGCTGGTGACGATGCCGGGGACCTCGGCATTCGTGGAATCCGCCATGAGCAGGTCGACGCCGTCGGCACCGAGCCGGGCAAACCCGCCGAGGTCGGTCAGCCGCCCGTCCAGCGGCAGCTGATCCATCTTGAAGTCGCCGGTGTGCAGGACCACGCCCGCGTTCGTCCGGATCGCCACGGCCAGCGCGTCCGGAATGGAGTGGTTGACGGAGAGGAACTCCAGGCCGAAGGGACCGAACGTGAGCCGCTGGCCCTCGCTGACCTCGACAACCTCGGGCGTGATGCGGTGCTCGGTCAGCTTGCTCTGCACCAGCGCGAGCGTGAGCCGGGAGCCGACCAGGGGCATGTCGCGGCGCTGCCGGAGCAGGTAGGGCACCCCGCCGATGTGATCCTCGTGCGCGTGCGTGAGCACCAGTGCCTCGACGTCGCCGAGCCTGCCCTCCAGGCTGGAGAAATCCGGCAGGATCAGGTCCACGCCCGGCTGGTCGTCCTCGGGGAACAGCACGCCGCAGTCCACGATGAGCAGCCGGCCGGCGTGCTCGAACACGGTCATGTTCCGGCCGATCTCGCCGAGGCCGCC
>Ga0187869_10003351_pt1 | contig 11823 bp, 10 predicted proteins | sample June2016WEW_13_1_2_FD_132972 | JGI IMG/M metagenome (GOLD analysis project Ga0187869, IMG submission 132972) | Peatland microbial communities from SPRUCE experiment site at the Marcell Experimental Forest, Minnesota, USA - June2016WEW_13_100 | ecosystem: Environmental > Terrestrial > Soil >...
CCCTTGAAGAAGATGCCCTCTGCCGCCAGACCGCGGAAGGCCAGCAGACCGAAGGGATTCAACAGGATCTGGTCTGCCGTGGACTCAAGGTAGTAATCCCGGTTGTCGGCGTTGGCAATATAAGCAATGACCGGCTTGCCACTCTTCTGGAAATCCTGGATGGCTTCCCGCAGCTCCTTAAGCGCGCCGTAGCCGGAGCTATACCCGTCCGTGCGCAGGTTGCCGTGAAGATAAAGCCCCGAGATGCGCGCATCCCGGGCGGCTTCGCGCAGGGCGATGGTCGCCGCGCGCAACTGGAGGGTTGACTTGCCACGGTCGAAGAAGCGGGCCAGCGCGTGAGCCCATTTATCTGTCGGCCGGTCCGTGATCTTCGTATCGAGGTTGAAAACCAACACCGATTTGTCTGCGATTTTATGCCCGCATGACCCCAAAAGGGCCGATGCCACCGCCAGCAACGCTCCGAGCACCGCCAGACCGCCTATGGCAAACAACGCCCCCTTGATAATTTTCCATCCGATTCGAAGTAATTTTTTCACACAACCTTTTATGCGACATTTCCCATGTGACATACGCCCCGCGACCATGGCGGGCCATTCAGTCTCATTGACCAACATCGTATCATCTTTGACAGTGCCATCAAACCTTTTTTGCGGCTCCAAGACTGGATTCCTGACTCCGGGGGAGATGGCTTCTGCTCTCGATTGCGTTCAGCACCGATTTTCGACCGAACGCAGACAGAGCGTCGCCCCCAGCACTTCTTCTTCCTCTTCGATGCGAACCCGCATGGGATTCGAATTGACCCGTGGATTCGAGCATCTACAATCACCAGAGCGGGCTAAGTGACCCATGCATTTGAACTTTGGAACGCGACGCCGATGGGCACTGGTGTTCATCGTTGGACTGGCGCTATGCCTCCGCGGATATCATCTCACGGGCAGCGTCCTGGATCACGATGAGGCTCACTGGTTGTTCTACGCTCTGGATAAACGCTCACTCGCCGAAAAGGTGGCCAACTCGCTTCCGCGTCCCGACGTGTTGTTTCCGCTGATGCTGAGCATGCCACTCAAGCTGCTTGGACCAAATGAGCTGGGGATGCGGGTGTTGCCCGTGTTGTTTGGCGCGCTGTCGGTCTTCCCGCTCGCATGGTGGGTGAAACGCGAGACGGGCAGCGAGACGGCAGCCTTGACGGCGGCGCTGCTTCTCGCCGTTCAACCGCTGCATGTTTGCATTTCATCTCTCGGCGAGCCGGATTCCATCTCGCTGTTCTTCCTTCTTGCCGCACTGGTGTTCCTCGGGCGAAATCGCAAAATAGGAACAAAGGCGGACCTCGCTGCGTTCGGCGTATGCCTCGCGTTGGCGCTGCTGAGCAAGGGGACCGCCCTGTACTTTTGGGTTGCGCTGGCATTGATGGGACCGAAGCTACTGAGGCGCGGCACTGATCGGCGCAATTTTTATGTTGCTCTGTTGGCTGCGGCCGTTCCCCTCGCGGTCTTGACGATGCTCATTAAGTGGAAGGGCAGCCCGCTAACTTTTATTGACCAGACTTCTTTTGAGTTCAGTAGCGCTGTGGCCAATTGGGCGCGGCTTCTGGTTCTGTTCGGTACAGCATACGAGGCAATGTTGATCGCGTCGGCATGGAGCGTGGCGCGTTCCTTGCGCAGCACATGGCAGGGCAGCAGGGACTGCGACCAACGTCAATCGAGGTTGTTGATCTGGCTGGCGCCGTTGGGAATCGTCCTGATGGCATCGCCATTTCGAGCGTTCGCCAGAGACCTGGTCTTTCTCATTCCCACGATTTGTTTGTTCGCGGCTGACGCCATCAATCCGACGACCGCGGTCCGCCGGTTTTCCACTGTGGCATTGGCGATCCTGTTGCTTGGTCGCACGCTCTGGGGCATGTGGCTTCCAGGAGACTTGAGCGTTTCGGCGGGCGTGCCAGCGCGCACGGGGATTGTGGCGCGACCTGCAGGATGGCCCTCGCGTGAGGCGGCCGAATGGTTGTTGTCACACACCGACTCGACAGACGCGGTTTTGGTCACCACGTTTTCCTATCCCGATCCCCTGCAAATCGAACTTCGTGGACAGCGGCGCCTTGGAGTCGCCTGGAACCATTGGGAATGGCTGCAGGACCCGGCCCAAAAGGTCAAATTCGTCGTCTTCGTGGCTGATGTCGGCGAACACGCTCCGTACTTCGCTCGTTACGCCGAGACCCATTTCAGGCGTGTTGCGGGAGATTTCGCCGGTTACACGATCTACGACTGCCAGAAGGACGGCCACTTTGTCGCCTATCCCGACGCGTTCAACAGCGCGGGGGTATATGTCCAGCGCGGCATCGACTTGCTTCAGCGGAAGCAATGCGATCAGGCGATCGAAGCGTTCAAGACGGCGGTGCAGGTCGATCCGACCGTTGTGGCCGCCCAACACGATCTGGTGGTGGCATACCTCGAATGCGGCCGCAAGGAAGACGCCGCACAGGTCGGCGCGGAGATTATTCAGAAAGAACCCAACGATCCGTTAATCAATGCCGACATGGCAATCCTTTATCTGGAACTGGGTCGGATTGAGGATGGACTCGCGCAATGCCGCAAGAACATTCTTCTCAACATCGCGCCTGCCATCAGCTACGGGGTGCTCGGTCAATTGCTCGAAAAACAGGGCGACCTCACCGCCGCCCGCGATGCCTACGAGAAATCGTTGTCCTTTGATCCGACAAACGAAGTCACGCGCCAGTTACTCGTGAACATCCAGGCGAAGCTCCAGCAGAATCCTCCCGTGCGCTGAAGCTTGCACGCGCCGCATGAAAATTGATGAAACGAAGGATTGCCCCGAATCCCATTCGGGGATTGTCGAAAGGTCCCAGCTTCGCTACAATGCGCAGGCGTGAACAGGCTGTCTGTGTGCCTGACCTGCATGAGATGACTCGATATACCAACAGAGTACGAGCAAAGCGAAAGCGAGTGGTCAAAGAATCCCTCGCAACCTATCTTCCCAGCAGACGAGTTGCTGGTCGCCAGCATTCCTTGAGACAGCACGAACTTGGGCAGTTCCTCACGCCCAATCCTGTCGCTACACTGATGGCATCGATGTTCACCAACCGTGAGAAGGAAGTGCGACTTCTCGACGCCGGTGCCGGGGCTGGGGCGCTCATTCAAGCATTTGTCGAAACGCGGTGCGCAACGAAGCCGCTTCCGGCAATGATTCACGTTGACGCCTACGAACTCGATCCGTCGTTGCTTGCACCGCTGCACCGCACATTGGAACATTGCCGGCAGGTTTGTCTGGCTGCCGGAATCGAATTCACCGCCGAAGTTAGAAACGTTGACTTTATCGAAGCAACACTACCGCTGGTACGAGGAGACTTTTTCCACGGCCCGCAGACCCCGTTCAATGCGGCCATCCTGAATCCCCCTTACCACAAGATTAACAGTAGTTCACGAACGCGTCTTCTATTGCGTTCTGCCGGTATCGAAACCAGCAACATTTACACAGGCTTTCTCGCGCTCGCGGCCAACCTGCTCTGCGAAGGCGGAGAAATGGTGGCCATCACCCCACGCAGTTTTGCCAACGGCCCGTACTTCCGGCCGTTTCGCAACCTCTTCCTCAAGCTAATGGCACTGCGACGACTTCATGTTTTCGAATCGCGCTCGGCGGCGTTCCACCAACAGAATGTCCTTCAGGAAAACATCATCCTTCACGCGCTGAAGTCGCGAACAAAGCCAAGTGTTGTGGTTGTTTCCACCAGCAGCGGCGCACCCCATGCCCCTATCACCGAACGCCAATGCGCGTACAGCGAAATGATTGCTCCGGACGACCCGGAACAATTTATCCATCTCGTGACGGATGATTTTCAGCAGAATGCACGGCAGATTGTCTCGCGGTTTGATGCGGCTTTGGCCGAACTTGGGTTGGAGGTTTCCACCGGTCGTGTTGTGGATTTTCGTGCCCGCCAGTTTCTACTGCGAGAGCCGGCGTGCAGCGCTGTGCCACTCATTTACCCGTGTCATTTCAACGGCGGCTACGTGAAGTGGCCCAAGACGCCAAGCCGTAAACCGAACGCCATCCTTGACGCCGAAGGGACACAGGAATTGCTGGTTCCTGCCGCGATCTATGTTCTGGTCAAACGCTTCAGTTCCAAAGAGGAGCGCCGTCGCGTCGTTGCCTGTATTTACGACCCGTTACGCATCTCCGCCGGAAGGGTCGGGTTTGAGAACCACTTGAACTACTTCCATGCGCACGGAAAGGGTTTGTCGCTCAATATTGCGCGCGGCTTGTCGGCATTCCTCAATTCAACCGTGCTCGACGTTTATTTCCGCCAATTCAATGGCCACACCCAAGTTAACGCAACGGACTTGCGCAACCTGAACTACCCGTCACGCGCTCAACTGGAATCGCTTGGCCGCCGCATAGGTGAAACGTTTCCAAATCAGGAGCAACTAGACCAGATCATTCAACAGGAACTTATCTAATGCTGGAAAGACAACAAGCGGCCAAAGGCGCGGGACGAAAACGGAAACTGAAAGAGGCCGCGGATATTCTCAAGCAACTCGGTTTCGGACCGAGACAAACCAACTACACCGCCGCTTATTCTCTACTTGCCTGCCTCGACCTAGGACCTGAGAAACCTTGGCGCGGTAGTTCCGACCCTCTGATGGGCATCACGCCCATCATCGAGTTTGTTGGTCGCCATTACGGTGTCCGTTATGCCCCAAACACCCGCGAAACCATCCGCGATGAAGCTGTGAAGCATTTTGTCGAAGCTGGGCTGTTGGTTCGAAACCCCGACGATCCCAACCGCCCCACGAACAGCGGGCAAACTGTTTATCAAGTGGAACCAACCGCGCTCAAACTAGTCCGGTGTTACGGAACCCTTGAGTGGCCGGGCTGTCTTTCCGCCTACTTGAATAGCCGAAGGCAAATTCTTGAAGAGCTTCAACGTAAACGTAGTCTATCGCGCGTGCCTGTGCGTTTGCCGTCTGGCAAGACCGTGCGCATTTCGCCTGGCGGACAGAATCCCTTAATCAAAAAGGTGATCGAGGAGTTGTGTCCCCGCTTTGCTTCGGGGGGTACCATCGTTTACATCGGTGACGCCGAAGATAAGTTCCTGCACCTGCAAACAAACTATTTGAAAAGCCTCGGAGTGGTCGTTCCTGCACCGTCTAAGATGCCCGATGTCGTTATCCACGACACGCGGCGGAATTGGCTGTTGTTAATTGAAGCAGTCACGAGCGCTGGTCCGGATGCGAAACGTCGCAAGGAACTGAAACAACTCTTCCGTGGTTGCAGAGCGGGGCTGGTCTTCGTAACCGCATTCGCCACACGAACCGATATGCGTAGCTTCCTGACACAGATCTCATGGGAAACCGAAGTGTGGATCGCTGAAGACCCGGATCACATGATCCATTTCAATGGCGAGCGATTCCTCGGTCCGTATCCTGACACGAAGGCAACCCGCCGAGTCTCAGCATAGACGGGTCGTCACCGGGGTCTGATTATTCTTCATTCTGACCTGGCGCGCCAACACAACCGGCAATCCTCGTTGATGGAAGCCGAGTGTAGCGGAGCCGAGTCTGACGGAGCGGAGTCCGACGACACGCCGCTGTCGTGTGCGGCAAACCCGCACGCTGTACTTCCGCGGCAAGCCGAGTCAGACGAGACGCACCAGTGGAGTCTCTGGTGCAACTGATACGCCGAGGGTGATTGGGCGGCAATTCGCTCCGCTGGTTTCTTCGGGCTCGGCTACCAGCCGAACAGCAGAAGCGTATGGCGAAGCCGATGACACAATCGGGTGACCCAATCATCATCGCCACGGTCAGCAAGCCGGTTGCAGGCGCCTGCGCCATTAGCAAAGTAGTTCAGCGAGGTGTATATTGTCATAGAGGCGCGCGATGAATAACGGGGTGAAAGAGTGGGCTGAAGTCATGGCAATCCTCGCTTCGTTCCTAGCGTTCTGCGTCATGGCATTCTATCTTCTGGCGGACTTGATTGCGCAGTTTGGAGAAACGATGCCTGCGGCACCTTGGTGATTGACCCATCGTATGCCGCTTGCCTTTCATTCTGAGTACTTTCTCCGACCCACAGACGAACACTACAAGCGGCTCGAAAAAACGAAGCCACGTCACGACCCTTTCGGAAGCGCGAGCATCGAAGCTGTATAGATTGGCATGGGCGGCAACGCCCGGTTGCCTTGTCGGGTCAGTAAGGCATCCAATTTGTCCAAGGACTGATTGGCAACCCTCTGGTAGTTGGCAATGGTCGGTGCCAGATCATTGTCCGCGCCCGATACCGACGCGGTTTGAGTGCCGGCTGGTGGGGGCGAAGAAACAACCGGTGGGTGCCGCCATGTGGCGACGGTTACGCCGACCACCACCAATGCCGCGATGGCCGGCAAAGCCACGCGCCAGTTCAACAGGGTTCCCCAAAAATACGCCGCCAGGATTTCCCAAAGGGAATCCGGTTTTGCCGCCCGCAATTTGCCGGCCACTTTTTGGTGGAAGATTTCGGACGCCTGAATATCAGGATTTGCCTCTTCCGTCGCCAGCCTTTCAGTCACGTTTGAAATTTCCCCCAGATAGCGGCGACAGCCTTCGCAGGTTTCAAGATGCGCCCGAAGCTGCCGCGTCTGCCGCGCATCCAGCGCGTTCAATGACAGCCAGACAATGAGTCTCCGGTTTTGGGCACAAGGTTTCATAACATCTTGCCTTTCATTTTGAAATCTGACAGTTGGACGCTGAAGGCGTCCATTTTCCGAAGCTTGTCCAAGGCATGAAACAAACGGGATTTGACCGTCCCCACCGGGCAACCCAGAGCGGCGGCAATGCCCTCCAATGAATCATCCACGTAAAACCGCAGATAGATGACCTGCTGGTGTTTGGCCGGCAATGCCTGGACGCATTGCCGCACGAGAACAGCCTGTTCGCGCAGTTCGACGGCCTGGTCCGGCAGGGCGGCGTGGTCGGCCAGATTGCCGGTGTGTTTCTCAAATTCATCTTGATCCCGTACGCCGAGCGTGGAAGCAGGCAGAAGACGATTCCATCGGAGGGCATTGCGGTAACGATTCAGCAGAATCGCGCAAAGCCAGGTGAAAAACTGGCAGCGTCCGTTGTAGCGGCGCAAACACTTCCATGCTTCCACCAGCGTGTCCTGCGCCAGGTCTTCGGCCAGCGTTATGTTGCCACAAAGCGCGACGGCCTGTCGCAACAGCCGTGTTCCATGGATGCGACAAATCTCACCGAACGCTTCGGCGTCGCCGGCCCGGGCCTGATCGAGAAGACTACGCGTGTCGGAGATTTCGGTTTCCACGAACGTTGAACTCAGGCTGGCCACATCTTAATCCTAACCGAGAAACCCGAGTAATTCCATCCGGCAATGGACCGGGTCATTTGTCTATCGCCTTTCCCGCATCCGGCCCGGTGATTTGGAAGGCCGGTCCTTGCTTCTCAACAAAGATCATCCCGAAGGGAGCGTCGGCTCCGGCGTATGCGGACTTGAGTTCAAATCCTCGATCCACGCCTTTGAACACAAATCGTCGAAAGCCAAAAGGACCATTGCCGAATGGATCCATCACGCGCTTCAATCCGGCTTCGCCATGCAGTTTGTATTCCACAGCGGCATGCACCATGGCCAGTTGCGCCTGAGCTCTGAATTCTCTCGGCCGGCATTGGAAGTTTTGCCCACTGAGGCCAAATCCAGTGAACAAGATATTAAGTTCAATGAAGAATGGATTTTGGGATTTGTAACTGTCGGCGAGGAATTGTTTCGCCTGGGCTTCATACTCCGGTGGCGGCAGCGTCATAATCTCGGCGATGCGTGGCCAGAGCGGCTCGGTTTCGCGGAGCAGCGTGAGGGCTCGTTCGCTGCTTCCCCCGGATGCGGCGACGAGTTGCGGCCAAAAATTAGTGTAGCCAATCGACTCTATTGCCGCTACCAGTCCAGAGTCACGAAAACCTGCCATTACTTTGGCGTCATCACCGGGATGCGCCTTCTGCAGTTCCAGAAGCGTGTTTAACATCCAGTTACCGAGGCTTTTTTCCGACGGCATGCAGGCCGCCACCGTGCGCCGGGCGGGAGCCGCATCGAACCCATCCACCAACTGCTTCAAGGTTTCCGGTGGGAATTCGCCGAAATATTGCGCCACAGTGTCGTAGTCAAGGGCTTCTACGGCGAATTGGACCAACGCGCTAATTAAAATAGGGTCACTGCCGGCATTCCTGCCCAGCACGAACGCCGCCAGCAAATCGTCGCGCGCGTCTTCCTGCCGGCCATGCTGCAAATTCCAGACTGCGCGCAACTGCGCCGCTCGGGCCACCGCCTTGGCACGGGCCAGATGGGGAAGAAGGAGATTTGGGCCATCGCTGAAGTCAAGGCCCCAATCACAAGGCACGGTGGCGTGCGCTGCCCGGCGCACCAGGTGGAATTGATTGTCATAGCCGGCAACAATTTTGCCGAACCGTTCCGGGAGTTTTTGTTCCTTCCCTTTTTTCGACGCCAGATAATCCCTGTCTGCATCGGACATCGGCTCCGTCGCCACTAGAAAAGCTCGATAATACAGCAGCGCCGGATTGATGTCGGTGCGGAACTGCTCGCCGCGCACGCCGAGCAGGGTTCCCGTCAAAACCAGCAACGATAAACAGATTGGTTTCATTGTTTTCATATTCCTTTTCAGACTGCGTAATCCAGTCTATCCGTTAATAACGGCAACACGCCCAAAGGTTCATTTTTTAATGAATATTTTTCGGGTTTTGGTTGTTTGATGATGGCGTTGCTTCGTATCCGACTGACCTGGCGCGTCAACAGAACCGGCAATCCTCGTTGATGGAAACCCGCTCATCTGGTTTCATCGGGGTCGGCTCCGGAACGCTTGCGGGGGACTGAACGGGCGGGACGCCCGCGCTACTGTGGAAGTACTTGGGATCAGACCTGTATTCAGGACGCACGTCGCGGAGCAGACGCCGCGGCGTCACTTGAACGTCTCGTTTAAGATCGCCGCGAGCCGCACGCCGGCACGCATCAATTGTATGTCAACGATCTCTTCGTTTTTCCGGATGTAAGCGTCGCTGAGCGCGGCGGGCGGCCCATTCGCGGGGACAGTGGCGTACGCAAATTGCACGGCCAGTTTATGGGACTCCGTGGCCCAATCTTCAACAGTGCTCCTCTTCCAGTACACCTCTTGCGGTTTCGTGATCTGGACGTTCAATTGATCGGCATATTGGAGCGCATCGGCGCGGCGATCGCTCAGGATTTTCTCCAGGAGCAGGCTGTCCCAGACGTAATGCAGGCTCACCGGATCCGGTCGGCCCGGGAACGTGACCATGCGGAAGTTGCCGCCCTTGTCGCCGTTGCGTTCTGCGCAATGCAGCGGTTGATGGATGTCACCAACGAAATGAACGACAAACTTCAACGCTTCGAGGCGTTGCTCGCGCGCGGCGTGCTTGTCGGCGAGGACCTTGCTGAATGTGTGGATGGCTTCGACGACGCAACCATTGTGGTTCGCGCAGTCGCGGATGGGATCGTACTGGGCCGCGTTGTAGCGGATATCGACGAAATGCCACGGGGCGCTGTTGGTCCAGTCATGCCGAATCCAGTCCGCCCAGCAGGAGATTTGTTCGTCTGAAAGGCGGGAGAGTTGGCTCGTCGAATTGAGGGGATTGAGCAGATCGTTCACTCCGGCTTGAGCCTGCGGCGTGAGATGCGCTTCCGCGATCCGTCCGATGATCCGGTGTCCTTCTGGTCCCCACGCCTGCACGGTTGCCGAGCCGAGCCAGCAAGAGATGAGCGCGAAGGCAACGGCGAGAGTTGGCGTTCTCCTGTTCGTCATGATGTCTCCGGCCAAAAAAGATACGCAACTTTTATGCTTGCAGCGGGCTTATAATCAAGGCACGAATTACTCTGGCGGGTGGAATACAGCGGCTGTATGATACGTTGTGTCTAATTCTCAGGAAATGACCTTTAGATGGCTAATAACAAAAAGTCGCGCAAAACGAAATGGATTGTCCTCGCAATCGCCGTCGTCGCGGTGCTGGCTGCTGGCGCGTGGTATGTAAAGAGCCGCCGCAGCGAAGACCCGGGCTATCAGACGGCGATGGTCACCCGCGGTGATTTGATTCAGTACGTGACGGCGACGGGACAATTGAATCCCGTCACCAACGTGCAGGTCGGCAGCCAGATTTCGGGAATCGTTTCCCATCTGTATGCGGATTGGAATTCTCAAGTCACCAACGGGCAGCTTGTCGCGCTGATTGATCCCGCCACGTACCAAGCCAACGTTCTGCAGGTTCAGAGCGACCTCGCCAACTCCCGGGCCGCATTGGAACTGGCGCAGGTCAACGAGCGGCGGTCCAAGGAGTTGCTCGACAGCAAACTCATCCCGCAGTCCGACTACGACACCGCCATCGCCAACTTGCACCAGGCGGAGGCGACCGTGCTGAATAAACAGGCGGCGCTCACCAACGCCCAAGTCAATCTCGACCGCTGCACCATATCCTCGCCCGTGGACGGCGTTGTCATTTCCCGCAGCGTCGATGTCGGCCAGACCGTCGCCGCCAGCTTGAGCGCGCCGACTTTGTTTGTCATTGCCAACGACCTGACGAAGATGCAGATCGACGCCAACGTCGCTGAGGCTGACATCGGCGGCGTCGCGGTGGGCCAGAAGGTGGATTTTTCCGTGGACGCCTATCCCAACCGGAGATTTCATGGTGAGGTGGTGCAAGTGCGCTACAACCCCGTTACCGTTCAGAACGTGGTCACGTATGATACCGTGATTGGCGTCAGCAATCCCGACCTGAAACTTATGCCCGGAATGACCGCCAATGTTTTCATCATCATCGCCGAGCGCGACAACGCCTTGAAGATCCCCAACGCAGCGTTGCGATTCCGTCCGCCGGACGTATTGGCGGCATCCAAGACCAATGCGGCGGCCGCGCAAGTCGCCGCCGCTGGCCAACGGGGCGGAGGAGTGGGCGGACCTGCCGGTGGTGGAGGCGGCGGTCGCGGCGGTGGTGGACGGAATCGTCCAGACCGCAGCCTGACCCGCACGATTTACACGCTCCCGGCGGGGACCGATGCGGCGGCTAAATCAGCCAAGCCCGCGCCGGTGCAAATCAAGGTCGGTATCAACGATGGCATATCGACGGAGGTCGTCGATGTCTTGAAAGAAGGCGATGTCGTCGTCACCGGCGTGGCCATGACCGAGACCGCCCAGGCGGCGCAGCCGACGAATCCATTCGGTGGCGGTTTTCGGCGGTTCTAAGCGTGCATAGCAGGATGGCGATGAGGGCCGACACGATTACGACATGAGCGCGGTCATTCAACTCGACGACATTCACAAGACGTATCACACCGGTGAGCTTGATGTTCACGCGGTGCGGGGTGTGTCGCTGGAGATTCACAAGGGTGAGTTCGTTGCGGTGATGGGCGCGAGCGGCTCCGGAAAATCCACGTTGATGAACATCCTCGGCTGCCTCGACCGTCCCACGGACGGGCGCTATTTTCTGGACGGCGTGGACGTCTCGGAGCTGGATCGCGATCAACTCGCCGACATCCGCAACAAGAAAATCGGCTTCGTGTTCCAGGGGTTCAATCTGCTGTCACGAACCTCGGCGCTCGAGAACGTCGAGCTTCCGATGCTGTACACGCACCATCACCTTTCGGCGCATGAACTCCGGGAACGGGCGATGCGGTCGCTGCAAATCGTCAGCCTGGCGGATCGCGCCGATCATCATCCCAGTCAGCTTTCAGGGGGGCAGCAACAGCGGGTCGCGATTGCGCGGGCGCTGGTCAACGAGCCTGCATTGTTGCTCGCCGACGAGCCGACGGGCAATCTCGACA
>Ga0187869_10003390_pt1 | contig 11739 bp, 8 predicted proteins | sample June2016WEW_13_1_2_FD_132972 | JGI IMG/M metagenome (GOLD analysis project Ga0187869, IMG submission 132972) | Peatland microbial communities from SPRUCE experiment site at the Marcell Experimental Forest, Minnesota, USA - June2016WEW_13_100 | ecosystem: Environmental > Terrestrial > Soil >...
GCCGAGGGGGGCGTCAAGACCGCAGTAGCGCGTGATGTAGCCGAGGGCCATCATGGCGGCGATGGTGACGAGAGTGAAACGGATTTTGTAGACGGTGCGGGCAAAGGCGCGGGCCAGTTGCGCGGGGCTGAGCCCCATGAGCAGGCCGGCGAGGAGTGCGGCGAAAAGGATTCCGGTGCCCGTGGCGGAGAGCCAGTTGAAGTTGAAGACAGCGGCTTCGGCGGTGGGCGCGGCGACGACTGGCGGGACTCGTTGAATAGCTCTGTTGAGACCGGCGACGGCGAATTTCACCGTCGTGTGCGCGTCCATCCAGCTTGAGATTTGGGGCAGACCCCAGATGAGAACGATGAGGCTCAAGACCAGCCAGGGAAGCCACGCCTTGAAGATGGCTGCGCCGCTGTGGCCGTGATGGCGGCGAGCCTGACCGGTGATGTCTTTGAGTTCGACGCTGAGCGTGCGGCGCGGCTGCCAGAAACGAAGAAATGTGACGAGCACGACGATGGTGGCGGCTGCGGCGACGACGGCGATGAGCGAAGGGCCGGTGAATGTGGCCATTAGGTATTGTGTTGCGGCGAAGGTGACGCCGGAGATGAGGATGGCCGGCCAGATCTCGATCATCGCGCCGAAACCGGCGAAGACCCAGATGAGCCAGAAGGGAACGAGGACATCGAAGGGGACGAGGATGGTGGCGGTGGTGCGCGTGAGTGGAAGCAGATCGATGCCGGTCACGCCGTGCAGCGCGATGAGCGGAATGCCCATACCGCCGAAGGCCACAGGCGCGGTGTTCGCGAGCAGCGTGAGGCCGGCGGCCTGCAGAGGCCGGAATCCAAGACTGATAAGGATGGCCGCGCAGACGGCGACGGGAGTTCCGAAGCCGGAGGTTCCTTCGAAGAACGAGCCGAGCGCAAAGGCGACGAGCAGAAGCTGTAGGCGGCTGTCTGCGGTGATTCCGGTGAGGCTTTGCTGAAGCGTGACGAAGTGGCCGGTTTTGACAGTGAGGTCGTAGAGAAAGATGACGGGAAGAATGATCCAGACAACGGGAAAGACGCCGTAGCCCGCACCGTAGGCCGCGGCAGAGAAGGCGAGGCGCGCAGGCATGTGAAAGACGACGATGGCTGCGAGGAGTGCAGTGGTGAGTCCGGTAAGCGCGGCGACATGAGCTTTGAGACGCAGGATCGCCATTGCGCCGAGAAGAACCACGATGGGCAGCGCGGCGACGAGAGTGGAAAGAACAAAGCTGCCGGTGGGGTTGTAGCCCTGCGCCCAGTGGAGGGCGGCGGGATTGGTTTTGAAGAGGTAGATGAGGGCGGCGATGAGGGCGAGGAAAGCGAAGGCCTCGAGGGCCAGGGAGAATGCGTGCGAGGACCTCGCGATCGGCGCTTTCGCGGAAGGATTTTTCGCGGAGTTCACGACAGAGCAGAAGATAGCACAGCGGCGGGCGCAAATGGCGCGGCGTCGACCTCACGGCGGACGGTGAGGACGGTGATGTCGTCCTGCTGGCCGAAGGATTTGGCGGCCTCGGCGAGGTAGGCGGCTGGCTCCTGGCTGAACTGGCGGACGCGGTCGAAGCCGAAGAGTTCGCCATTAGGGTGGCGGGCTTCGACGACTCCGTCGGAGAGCAGGAGGATGCGGTCGCCGGGATGGAGGAAGAAGCGGGCTTCTTCGTAGGTGTTTTCGATGAGGACGCCAAGGGGAAGGCTGCCGGGCAAAGCGATCTCCTGGCTATTGAAATAGGGAGGGAGATGACCGGCGTTGGCGATGACCATCTCGCCATTGACGCCGAACCAGAGGGCCTGGCAGGTGGTAAAGCTGCCGGTTCCGGAGAGGACGCGGTTGAGGGCTTCGAGAATTCTGGCGGGGTTGCGTTCCGAGGTGCGGCGCAGGGCGCCCATGAGGAGGGAGACGTTCATGGCGGCCTTGAGGCCGTGGCCTGCCACGTCGCCGATGACCACGAGGATGCCTTCGCGGCCCATGGTCTGCACATGGAAGAAATCGCCGCCGACTTCGCTGGCGGGGCTGTAAACGGAATCGACCTCGAAGCCGGGCGTGGCCAGCTTTTCCTGGGGGATAAGCAGCTCCTGAACGCCGCGGGCGGCGGCCATCTCGTTGCTTGCGTGCTCCTGATCGCGCTGGACGCGCAGGTAGCGGAAGAAGACGATGAGCACGATGACGAGGATGCCCGCGTAGCCGCCGATGGTGGAGATGTGAATGGGGATGGGGCCGGCCTGGAAGGTGAGCGGGGAGGTGTAGGAAGAGCCGGCTTCGCCGCTCATGGCGGAGCCGACGACGGAATCGACGATGGCGACCACGCTGAACCCCAGGGGAACCAGGAAGAGGCCGGCCTCAAAGTTGCGGCGTGCCGCGGCGGAGATGAGGGTGCCGAAGATGAAGATGGACCAGCCGATGATCCAGAGGAGGCTGGAAACAAAGATGGCGGCAAGAAAGAAGATGGCTCCGCGGTGAAAGAGGAAGAGGAGTGCGGGACCGACGCCCGCGAGAACCGGCGCGGTGTAGCGCAGACCGCGGATGTACCAACGCTGCTTGAGAGAGAGAAAGGCGACAAGGAATTCGAAGAAGAGATAGGCAGAGATAACCAGGAGCTGGAGCACGAGCGTGGCGCTCCAAAGGGCGTTGAGGCGCGCGGAGCTGCCGGCCAGTTCGATGAAGCCCATGGGCGCGGCGGTGAGCTCGTGCAGGGCCAGCCAGAGGTATTCGGGGTGGCCTTTTTCAGAGAAGTAGAGCGCGAAGAGAAAGACGGCGAGTACCACGAGGAGGATGGAGTAGATCAGCTCGGGCAAGCGCTCGAAGAGCATGCGATCGGACCAGAGATTGAACTCGCGCTGAATATCGACGGGGTTGCCGAGGTAGAGCGTGCGCGTGGCGAAGAATCCTGTGTAGGCGTCATTGCCGAATGCGGCGTAAATGACGCGCACAACCAGGGTGAGGGAGGTTTGGGAGGGATCGAGATTCAGGTTGTAGACGCGCGAGATGGGCTGGAATTCCTCGGGCACGTCGCCGTGCGGACCTTCAGGCTGGATCTGTTTGCCGTTGACGAAGACTTCAGGACTGAGGCCCGGCGAGCCAACTTCGAGGGTGGTGCCGTGCGTGACGGGCAATTCGATGAGAAGCGCAAGCGGCCCGTGATGGGGAGCGAGCTGGACGTGAAGCCGGAACCAGGCGTAGCGGCGAGCGGGGGCTGCCGGTGTTGGGGCAGTGGAGGCTCCGGCGGACGGCTTTGCGGTGGGAGTGGGCGCGTTCGCGTCCTCGTCGGGGACTTCGCCGATGGAGGGCTGGGCATCGCGGACGGCCCACTTGGAGTCATCGAAGGTTGGAGAGGATGCATTGAGGTCGGATGTGATGCCGACGCGCCAGTTTTTGTCGAGGGAGATGGGCGAGCCGAGGTTGGTGGCGTCGAAGATGGCTGGTGCGACCGCTGGCGCGGAGAGCCTGGCCGATTTGGGGCGAATGTGCGGCTTGGGCGAAGCTGCGGGGGCGGGATTTGGAGACGGAGGCGCCGCCTGGGCAGCAAGCAACGCTGCTCCGCAGACGGCAAACCAGACTGCTGTCAGAAACTTGAGCCGCAAAGTGCCTCCCCGGCCTATTTTCTTCAATGTACTGGAAAGGCAGGGAGCAAGGGAACAGAAAGGCAGGGGACCAAGGTAACAGGGCTTCTAGCTTCTAGCCGCTGGCCCCTAGCTTCCAGCTCATCCTGCTGGGTGGATGGCAGATGGTGGACGGCCAGTAGCCAGTAGCCTGTAGCCGGTAGCGAACAGCGGAGACGGGGAATCAGTCGGCTTCGCTCAGGACGGGCCCGGGACGTGGGGAGTCGGTTGAGGGGTTAAGGGACGAAACGCGGGGCAGCGAGGGGACGGGAAAAAATGTGGTTTTGCCTTTGTTGCCAAAGTGGCACATACTTGCGTCTAACCGATAGAGCGAAGCGGGGCAGGGGCCCGGTGTGCATTGAAGTCGAGGTGAGGTCATGAAGGCAACGGATCGCGTGGTGTTGAGAGCGGCGGTTCTGGCAGGTTTGGCCATCGCCGTGACCGCTGGAGTTTGGGCGCAATCGACGTCGCCTGCGACGGGCAATTCCCCAAGCGTTTCTGGTTCGGCGAGCACGCCTGCGGCGCAGGCTCCGGCAGCGACGCCTGCGGCGAGCAACAGCGGCGCGCAGGCGAGCCCGGCCGCGAGCCAGACGACATCGCAACCAGCACAGCCGGCTGCCGGCACCGCGCCAGTGGGCGGAGATGCGCCGCTGCCCGCGAAGCAGCCGGGGCAAGGGACGGGGCAAAGTCCGGATCAAAGTTTGGATCAGGGAGCGGCGACGAATACCAGTACGGGCGGGGCGGGGACGACGGCGGGTCAAGGACCGGCGAACACTTCGAGTAACACGCAGTTGGCTCCCTGCGAGACATCGAAGAGCGACGATAAGAAGGACAAGAAAAAGGCCAACGACAAAGGCACAGCCGACAATCCAGCGCCGGGCACGACGGCGGTGGGCGGCGATTGCGCCGGGCCGCAAGTGGATGTCAACAAGGTGGTCGATCCCGGCAGCGAGATGATCAAGGTGAAGCCGGGCAGCGAAGAAGACGTGAGCGCGGTGGGCAACCGGGAGATCGGCAAGCGCGGGTTGGGCAACTGGTACTCGACCGACGGCGAGATCAAGATGGGCAAGCAGTTTGCCGACGAGATCGAGAAGAGCACGAAGTTTATTACCGATCCCGTGGTGGACGAGTACATCAATCGCATCGGGCAGAACATCGTGAAGAACTCCGACTGCAAGGTGCCGTTCACGATCAAGGTGATCGATTCGGATGAGATCAACGCCATGGCGCTGCCGGGCGGGTTTTTCTACGTCAACTCGGGGCTGATTCTGGCGGCGGACGAAGAGGCGGAGCTGGCGGGCGTGATGGCGCACGAGACGGCTCATGTGTGCGCGCACCACGCGGCGCGCGAGATGACGCGGCTGAATTACGCACAGATCGGCATGGTGCCGCTGATGATCATGCTCCCGTACGATTGGACCGGATACGGGATCTACGAGGCGGCGCAACTGGCGATTCCGATCACGTTCCTGCAATTCTCGCGCGACTTTGAGGCGCAGGCCGACTACCTGGGCGTGCAATATATGTACCGGTCGGGCTACGATCCGCAGGCGTTCATCACTTTCTTTGAGAAGGTGCAGGCGCTGGAGAAGCGCAAGCCGGGGCTAGTGGCGAAGGCGTTCAGCGATCATCCGCAGACGCCGGACCGGATTCTGCACACACAGGAAGAGATTGCGCGCATTCTTCCAGCCAGGCCGGATTACCTGGTGACCACGTCGGAGTTCGAAGACGTGAAGGCGCGGCTGGCACGCATCGAAGACAAGCGGCGGCTGGTCGACACGAAGGGCGGCGCGAAGCCGTCGTTGCGCAGGGCGAGCACGACGGACGGGACGGGTAGCTCGGGCAGCTCTGGAAATTCGACTGGCGCACAGACCGGCAGCAACTCCGGCGACTCGACGGACGGTCCGCCAACGCTGCATCGCCGCGACGACCAGAACTGAAAAGCAGGGAGTAGGGAGTAGGGAATAGGGAGTAGAAAAACAGGGGCAAGGGAACGAGGGGGGCGGCAGTAGGACGCGGCAACGATCGATTGCGAAACTTTGCCGCGAAGCTGCCTGCTGGACCGAGCGTGCAATCAATCGAGGCATTTGGAACGGCTTCCCAGCCAGGGAAGCCGTTTTTGCGTGTGTGGGCAGATGCGGGCGGAGAGGGCTGTTTGTTTCGTTGGGCTTGGCTATAGTTGACCTCACGGACTCGCGGACGAGGCAGGGGTTTGGGGTGGAGTGGGCGGTTTTAACGACAAGAGGCCTCGATGACACGCGGTTCTGAAGGCGCTCGCTTGCTATGAAAAAGATTGCGGCTATCGCAGCCGAATTCGTGCTCATCCTGCTGTTGACCAAGATCGCCAACCAGACGCCGCCCGAGCCGCCTTCCGGCTACACCTTCTGGATGTATGCGCAGCATGTGGTGGAGTGCACTCCCGCTGACATCACGCTGGTGGATGTTCACCAGGCGGAGACGCATTTCGAAAAGGATTTGAGCTGGCCGGACTGCTCCACGTTTCAGAAAGGCGATGTGCTGGACTTTCATTTGTCTCGCGGGGAGAAGACGAAGTTTCTGAGCGACGAGAAGACGGCGTGGTGGCGGAAGGAAATGTGAGAGAGGCAGGCACCAAGAGACCAAGGGAACGAGGGACCAAGAAAGCAGGGAACAAGGGAGCGAGGGAGCGGGTACCGGGGGAGTGAGGGAGCAAGGAACAAAAAGGCCATAAATTGGGAGTACGAAACTTGCCGGACCATCTGCTTCAAGGGCGCTATAGGTTGAGTAGGAGCTGTGCGGGGAGCACAACGGGATGGGGTTTTTCCACAGGGGGCCGAATGGGTGGAGGCGGGCGAAACTCCTTTAAATTCCTGTAACTTACGGAAATTCCTTGAATGAACCGATCAAGTCGGGTTAAATACAGAAGTACCGGCACCTTTTGCCGCAAGAATACCGCTCTGCATCCTGCTCTTTTTGGAAGGCAATTATGCGCAACGCTGCAGCCCGCTCCAACCTTCTGGTTCCTGAGATTCGCGAGGTCATGGACATTCGCCAGGCCTCGAATTACCTTGGCATCTCCGCAGACACTCTCTACAAATACGCCTCGGATGGATTTGTGCCGGCGTTCAAGCTGGGCAATCGCTGGAGGTTCAAGAGGTCGCGGCTGGACGAGTGGATGGACCGGCAGAGCGATCTGCACGCGGGCGGCGAAGTGGACGCGGGCAAGAAGAAGCCGGTGCAGCGCGAAGCAGCTTCGAGCCTCTAGCTACTAGCTATCATCCGTCAGCTTTCAGCCCTCAGTTTGTTGGTGCGGCATTCCTTGGATTCCCACAAAATCAGATTGCTGAGTCCGACGAAACCTCTCAACTCGTGCAAAGCGATCCAGCTTCTGGCAGCGCAAGAGCATGCGCGGCTCGATCCGCGCCGCATGCGTGCGAATATTTACAAGTCACGTCCAGTTAACCGGCATTCTAGGAGCGAACCGGAAATTGATAAGCGTTGCGCGAAGTCCCAGAAGTGGGAAACGCCTTTAGCTTTCAGGAACAGCGTTTCGCCCTCAAAGTGTACCTGTTCTAAATCGCGTCCGGCTCTTTTTTGAGGTTAGGTGTGCCGCTGAAGATTTCGAGGATGACCCCAAGATCGCGCTCGGTGCCAAGGTATGCAACCTTGATGCCTTCGAACTCGCCGCTGAGGACCAAGTCCGTTCCTCGTTTGGCCTCCATTGCCAGCATTTTGTCGAAGCTTTGGGCAGCGACGGCGATGTGGTGCACGCCCCCGCCTTTCTCGGCAAGGAAACGTGCGTAGATGCTCTCGTTGTCGAGCGGCTCGATCAGTTCCCACTGCAGTTGGCCGACCATAGCGACCGCCAGGCGCCAGGAGCGCTGGACCGGCTGGCCGTATTCGCGCAGGTCCTTCGCGTTGCCGGGGTTAAATTCGTAGATCTTCCACGGACCGATCCCGTAATCGTCGACATATTTCCTCATCGTGGCGTCCAAGTCGCGCACGACGATCCCGATCTGCATCGTCTGGGTCAAGGCGGGGTCGAACATTGTCATGTCTCCTGCGCCCAACATCGCATCGCTCGTAAACTTCGTCAAGTTCGCAAATCTTGATCGCCCACCGTGCGGCGCTTGTTGGATTCGTGCCAAATCAGGTGCTGGGTCCGACTCATGCTGCCGCTGGCGGTGCAGGGATGTGCGCGGCCTGATCCGTGCCGAAGGCGAGCGCGAATGTTTATCAACTGGTGAATTCCGGTTGGCCGGTTATCCGGCAACGATCGAAAGACAGTTCGGCCTTCGGACCACCCAGGATCAGTGACCGTACTGTTTTACGATCGCTTCGGAATGATTCGATTGGACATCGAGCAATGGCGAACTTACATGTTTCAGGTTCTGATCGAGGAAAGCGGCAATGTACGACTCGGTCAGGCTCAAATTGTGAAGAGCATCTTTCGTTTCCGCTGAACGGCCCATCGCTGCCAGAAGGGGATAGTCGCTGAAGCTTCCGTGAACCAGCCCCGGCGATTTCAATACCACGTCATAGCTGCCCGCAGGGCAGCGGCTCAGTTGATCTTCCTTTTTCTTGAGGTACGCATCGTTCTGCGCAACGTTGAATCCCATCCAACGGCCGCCGTTATGATCCACTTCGAGAAGAAGAACGGGCTGCGTGAACCACTTTCCATCCGGATCCTCTGGAAACACCGCAACGGGTGGTATCTGACCGTCAAGGCTTAGGCAGGCTTTGAATCGGGCATCCATCTGGCAGGCGAGCGTGGCATTTGCTCCGCCCGCCGAATGCCCCATCGCGGCGACACGATTCAGATCGAGTCTCTTCCTGAGGACAAATGTATTTATATTTCGATCGTTCAGCTCGGTGAGCTGATTAAGCACAAACACTATGTCCCTCGCACCTGTGTCGATCTCCAGCCCCGCGCTCTTCATCATTCGCTGGAATCGCTGATCGGGCGAAAGGTTGGGCGGCTCCGGTTCGTGATACGACGGGATAATTCGTCCGTCCGGAAACGCCACTGCCGCCGCTACGTAGGTATTTTCGATGGCTGCGACAACATATCCACGACTTACAAGGTCTCCGATCAGCGACGTATATTCGAAGGACGTTCCTCCAACACCGTGAGCAAGGATCACCACAGGGAACTTCTTGTGAGATCCCGCGACGGGTGCATTCTCGACCGCAAGAGAAGAGATCGCTCCTGAAACGATGAACGGCCAGCTGCCTTCAAACTCTTCCCGCATTACAGGGAGGACAGCGGCGTCTGCGTCCATCCGTTTCGCACCGGGCAGGTACTCTCCCAACTCTCCTGCCCTTCCCTTCGGCGAGGGGTACCAGAGATAGACCATCAAGTCGCGACGGGCCTGAGGGTCAACCGAATGGCCTTCGGAGCGCGATCCATCGGTCCACTCGTAGCCAACACGTCCTATGCCGAACTGCCCGGTAGGAGACTGCAATTGGGGAATTTCCGTCTGCTGCGCGGGCCCGCTCTTCGGTTCAGATTGCGAGGGGGATCCTTGCGCCGCTGCGTGCGCAAGAGCGCCTAAGAGCACCCCGGAGGCTAACACGACGGTAGTATTCCGCAACCTCATCCGTCCGCCCTTCGTTTGTCGAGAGTATAAGCCATCTGATCTCTGGGCCGATGGTCGCCAATCCGTCAGTAACTCTTCGATAGCCAAAGCTGATGCTGCGGAGACGCTTTTGCAGGCACGAAGGCCTGAATTCGAAGAGTGAAGTGACCGGCTGAGGGTTCCGTCCTGTGCCCGCCGTGATAAAACTGAGCGCGTGGACCACTTCCGCCGCATGGGCGCGCTGCGCCGCAGGCTGACTCGCGCCGGGCTTCCCGGACTTCTCGTCACACACCCTCCAGACGTTCGCTATCTTTGCGGATTCACCGGCTCGAGCGCGGCGCTGGCCGTGACGCGCAGGACTGCTCGCCTGTTCACGGATGGGCGCTATACGGCGCAGGCCGCGGAAGAGGTGAGTGCGGCGCAGGTGCAGATTGCGTCGGGGTCGCCCGCGGTGGCGGCGACGCAATGGCTGGCCGCGCAGCCGGGCGTCGCAATGGCGGGATTCGACCCGGCGAGAACAACGGTGGCGGAGCTGGCGCGATGGAAGAGCGAGCTGCCGAGCCGTTTGCGCAACGGCTTCTTTCAGGCTGTGCCTGCGCCGCTGGTTGAATTGCTTCGCTGCATTAAGGATGGGGATGAGCTGGCGCTGATGGCGGCGGCGGCTTTGGTTGGTTGCAACTTGTTTGAGCACATTCTGACCGTGTTGCGGCCGGGAATTGCGGAGATTGAAGTGGCGGCGGAACTGGAACACCAGGCGCGGATGATGGGCGCCGAAGGAATGTCCTTCGAGACCATTGTCGCGTCGGGGTTGCGCTCGGCGATGCCGCACGGGCGCGCGACCAGCGCGCCGCTGCCGCGGCGGGGGTTCGTGACGCTCGACTTCGGTATAATCCACAAGGGTTACTGTTCGGATATGACACGTACGGTCTTCCTGGGCAAGCCAAAGCCCGAGGAGCGGAATGCATACCAAGCGGTGCTGGAAGCGCAAGAAACCGCGGTGAACGCCGTTGCCTCGGGCGTGAGCTGCGCGGAGGTGGACGAGGCCGCGCGGGGCGTGTTGCGCAGGGAGGGATTGGCTGAGGCGTTTACCCACTCCACCGGGCACGGGGTCGGCCTCGAGATTCACGAGCAGCCGCGGATTGGCGCGGGACAAGCGACGCGGTTGCAGCCGGGTATGGTGATCACGATTGAGCCTGGCGTTTATCTGGCAGGCAAGTTCGGCATTCGCATTGAGGATATGGTGGCGGTGACGCGCAGCGGAGGGCAGGTGCTGACACCGGCGCCCAAAGCGCTGATTGAACTCTGAAACGCGACTGAATGCTGCATCGGCTGAGGGAAGTGGAAGTGAAGGAACGAATGAAGCAACAAGACATAGAGGATCTGCGGCAACTGATTGAGTTTTTGAAGTCGCACGGGGTGTCCGAGTTCGATGTGGACCGCGGCGACCTGAAGATCCGTCTGAAATTCAATCCGCAGGAGAGCGCACCAGCAGGGTTGAGCGACCTGGCGCGGCTGCTGCAGACAGCGCCGCAGAGTGTGGCGCAGGCTGCCGCGGTGTCGCTGGCGGGATCGGTGTCATCGGGGGCTGCTGCAGAGCCGACCGCAAATGCTGAGGCCGGGCTGCATATGGTGAAGTCGCCGATTGTGGGCACGTTTTATGGCTCGCCGTCTCCCGGCGCCGCGGCGTTTGTCGCGCCGGGCGATCACGTGGAGAAAGGCCAGGTGATCGGCATTATTGAGGCCATGAAGCTGATGAACGAGATCGAATCGGATGTGGCGGGCGAGGTGGTGAAATGCCTGGTCTCGAACGGGCAGGCCATCGAGTTTGGCCAGCCGCTGTTTGCAGTCCGCCCAGCATAGCTGGGCGGAGCGGAGTTAGCGGCGAGCAGACCGCCGCGAAGAACGGTGGTGGATTCAGCCCTGCAGAAAAACAACCGCAGATCCTTCGACTTCGTTCGGCGCGAGGAACACGCCGAACTTCGCTCAGGATGACAGGCATCAATTGCAGCGAACTTTTGGAAAACGACATTCACACCGCTAGCCCGACTCTTAAGGACTTTGATGTTTCGTAAGGTACTGGTTGCCAATCGAGGCGAGATCGCGCTACGCGTGTTGAACGCGTGCCGGGAACTGGGCATTCGCACGGTTGCCGTGTACAGCGAGGCCGATCGCAACTCGCTGCACGTGCGCTTTGCCGACGAGGCGATTTGCATCGGGCCGCCGCGGGCGGCAGACAGCTACCTGAATGTTCCGGCCGTGATTTCAGCGGCGGAGATCGCCGACGTGGAGGCGATTCATCCGGGTTACGGACTGCTGAGCGAGAACGCCAACTTTGCCGAGGTTTGCCGCGCGTCGAATATCAAGTTCATTGGGCCGCCGCCGGAGGTGACGCGGCTGATGGGCGAGAAGGAAAAGGCGCGGCAGGCGATGAAGAGGGCCAAGGTGCCGATTCTGCCGGGATCGGACGGGATCCTGACGACGGCGGAAGAGGCGCGCGAGTGGGCCCGAAAAGTGGGCTACCCGGTTATTTTGAAAGCTAAAGCGGGCGGCGGCGGGCGCGGAATGAGGATTGTGCGCGA
>Ga0187869_10003431_pt1 | contig 11647 bp, 17 predicted proteins | sample June2016WEW_13_1_2_FD_132972 | JGI IMG/M metagenome (GOLD analysis project Ga0187869, IMG submission 132972) | Peatland microbial communities from SPRUCE experiment site at the Marcell Experimental Forest, Minnesota, USA - June2016WEW_13_100 | ecosystem: Environmental > Terrestrial > Soil >...
GTCGGGGTAGGCTTGGCAGCGGCTGGAGCAGATATCAGGACGCCGGTGAGCATTGTGCTTCTGCCCCACCAGGCCGCTACGGACCCCACGACGAGGACGATGGCTGCTCCCAGGGCAACACGGCGAATGCACAAGAACGAGGGCATTTCCGGCCTCCTTGTCGTACTCGACTCCCCTGGGGCAACCTGGAGGCTCTGGCGTTCTTGCCAGTGCCACGTAAGCCGCAGATAAGGGGCCCTCGCTAGTTTCTCGCCTTAGCCCCCGCTTCGCTGGTCGGCTGCGTCGTGACTGCAGGACCGGCTGCGTCGGGGGCCCGCTGGTAGGGGGGTCGAACCTAAGAGTGGCACATGCCGCGCCAGTCGCCGACGATCCCGGCCCCGCCGGCCAGTTCGAGCGGGTAGGGTCCGAAGCATAACCAAGGATGGACTAGCGATACCCGGGTCGGGTCGGCAGCCTGCGTCCCCGGCGTCGCGGCTTGAGCAGCGCGGCCGGGCCGCTACGCTTGGGCAAGAGTCGCCATTGGACACTCCGACCACTTCATAATTCATGCCGTCGCAGGTGGCCCGAGCCGAGCAGCGTGGGGTATGACAGATGCAGCAGCGTCTGACCGGAGTTGCAGTGCTGCAGTGGCCGCGGGCGTCGTGGGGGTACCTGCCATCCTCGGGGCGGGCGCCTGGTGGAATGCGTCGGAGGGGCTCGCCTGGCTGCCGCGGATTCACGGCAGCCATCGGCTGATCGTACTCGTCCTGCTCGTGGTCGGGATCTCGGAGCTGGTGCTCGCCAATGGCACCTGGATGCTGCGTCAAGGGGCTTGGAGGCTCGGGGTCGCCTTGAGGCCACCGCGATTGTCCTCGCGGTGGTTCAGCTAGGTCGGCTCGCTCGAGTGGGGATAGCGCCGGGATACCGCAGCCAGCCCGAGCCCACAGGAGAGACACCTATGGGGCACTTCTCTCTTCGCGCTGAGTCGCGTAAATGGCCTCAGCTTGATCGGCCGCTTCGGCCAGGACCTCTTCCGGCGTAGCCTCTGGGTAGGCCGCTCGAATCGCGGCGGTGACCGTGACGAGGTCAACACCCTCAACTTCTTGAACGGCTTGCAGATTAATGACGTAGTTGGCCAGGATCGAAATAACTGCCGCCACCGGCAGTCCGAAAATAGCGCCCCAGATCCCAGCCACCTGCGCTCCGACCAAAACGGAGACGATGGTGACGATTGGATGAACCCCAGAAGTCCTCTTCATCAGTCGGGGTGTGACGAGATGCATGATGAGGGCTTGTCCAACAAAGAGGACAACGGCGACCGGGACGACTGCGCCGGGCACGAAAGCCGCGGCGACAAAGATCGGCGGAGCCAGAGCCAAGCCGGAGCCGACGAACGGAATCGGCATACACAGCGCAGCGAAGAGACAGATGAGGAACAGGTACGGTAGGCCAAAGACAAGACCGACAACGACCGTCAGCACGACCTGGATAACGATGAGGATGACCTGCATCCAGAGAAATCCCCTAAAGGCTCGACCAACCGAGCGATCGAAAAGATCGAGCTGGGTCTCGAAACGATTTGGAATTACCCTGCGCCATTTAGCCTGCAAGCCCGAAGCATCAGAGACGATGAAGATCGACAACACCAGGGTGATTGAGAGTGCACCGACAACCGAGATCACAGTTCCGGCGATGGCCCCAGATTGATCTGCCACGGTGGTTTTGATCTCGGGCAGGATTCTGGCCTCCCCCTGACGAAAGAGGGCGGCCAGATCAATCGTGTTGGTGCCTATTCCCAAACGCCCCTGGAGCGAGGCTAGACTGGCGCTGATAGTCGCGGTGGCCTCGTCGGTTCTGCTTATGAGATTCGTCGCCTCACTCATGCCGATCGAGGCGGCAATAAGAACAAAACCGACAAAGGCAAGGGCTACACAACCGTAGACCAAACCGACCGCCTTGCTCCGTCCCATGTGTAAACGACTTGCGGCCCCGTCGACTAGCGGGCTAACCACAAACGCCAGGAGCCATGCCAGAAAGCAGATCATGAAGATCCCGCTAAAGGCACCAGCGACCGCCAGGGCTTGCTCGAGGATAAGCAGAATGAAGACCGCCGACCCGGTCACAAAGAAGATCGTCGCTAAGCGACGGAGACTGTAGGCCGGACGCAGATTGATCGAACGAATTCCGGCGAGACGAAGCTTGGGGACCTGGTTAGGGGTCGGGTTATGGGACTGGTGAGAAGGGGGTGGAGAGGAGTTCAGTGTCATATCTGTCGGCAAGTCGAGATCTTCGTTGTGCCGGTGTGGTAAGAGACTCTAAATAGGAGACGGGATGAAAGATCCGCGGAATCTGAGCGGTACCGGAGCTGTCGCGGAGCGCGTCCGAAGAGCAGCGTGCTGGCCCAGCCAAGAGCCGTCGTCAGCACCCGGCCCGCCTGCCTCCCGATGGCCGCGAAGAGCGTGGCAACAATGGCCATGTTTCAGCGCTGGCCGACTGCCCGCTGCCGAGGCAGGGGCCTCTTGTTCGTCATGTTGTCGCGTTCGAAGGCACGGTGATCAGGCATGGCTGGCCTCTGTGGGGCCGTGGCCAGCCATGCCCGTCGAGTGCTACCGGCGCTGACCACGGCCCCCATGGCTCTGCTTGCGCGATGCGATCGCGACTCCGGCTACCAGCGCAGGAGACAACGCGGCGAGGGTGACAAGACGCGGCGCACCGGCCATCCAGAGACCTGCCCCAACACCCAGGGAGAATGCGACCAGAAGCTTGAGCCTCGGATCGGACAACTCCTGGAGCATTCTCACGGACCCGGCAGCTCCTTCGGCGCCGGCCGACGCGATGCCGGGCAGCCGAGTTCCCACCTCGTCGGCGGTAGCCCGGGCACCCGCCAGCGCCGCAGCGGCGCCTTCCTGAGCCTTTGTCGCGAGCTCGGCGGCCGCGTCGACCACGGTCTTGGACACATCGCTGCTGGCTTGACGGACTTCGGAAGCATTCATCGTGTTCTCCTTCCACTGAAATCTAGGGCCTTGACGCGGCTGTACTGTTTCGATCTGATGCGTGGTCCCAACGCTGAGTGTCAGCTGGACCCACGGGCTAGAGGCTTGTCGGCGGTGTACTCACCGGGATAACGGCCGCGCTCTGAATCCGGCGTCGGCGTCCAGATACAGAGCGGTTCCAGCGTGCCAAACTCCCGGAGCTAGGCCGTGCGTCGGCCCAAGACCAGCCGGTACGCCGCGACCACGATGACCGCGCCGATCACGGCGACCACGATGCTCTCGACGTTAATGCCGGTCACGTCCGCCACTTTCAGCACCGTGCCGGCCAGGTAGCCCCCGACGACGGCACCGACGATGCCCAGGATGACCGTGGCGATGACGCCTTCCGTGCCGCCCATGATCATGTTCGTGATGAAGCCGGCGATGGCTCCGAGGACGATCCACGCGATGATGCCCATGACGGCCTTTCCTCCATTTGTATACGGACAAGGGCGAGAGACGAACCAGCGCTCTGACCATGGTCAGAGCGTCAGTGCCGTCGCACGGCGTCCCCGATGTGGCCCAGACCCTGCTGAGCGCTGCCCTGGACCTGCCTGGCCTTACCCTTGGCTTGCTGCGGCCTGTCGCCGGTCAACTTACCGAGCCCTTGCTCGATCTTGCCCTTGGCTTTGCTGATAGCTCCTTTGGTGTGCTGATCGGTCATCTCGGTCCTCCACTAGCCCCGCATGCCCACTCAGGCATGGTTCCTTGTGCCGTTCCATGAGTCTGGGCTGGATCTGGCGCCGGCCGCGAGGATGAGAACCCCCACCTGGTGGAAGTCGGAGAGGGTTGAGGCTCTGATCGTGAGAGCGCTGTCGCCCGAGGGGCTGATCGGGAAGGGTCGACGCCTGTCTCTCGGATCCGAGCTGCTTCAACTGAAGCGCCCACGCCTCGTTTCTACCCTGCACAGCTACGTGGTGTAGCAGTTGGGTGGCAGGGTCTTAGACGGTCATCCCTACGGGCTGCAGCCGTCCCCGGTGGATGACGCTGGCGAAGCCCCAAGCGCAAACGACGAGCGAAACCACGAGCAGAATCGCGGAGGCTCCCACCAGGTCCGCGGCAGGCCCCACCACCATGATCGGCAGCAAGCTCGAGACAGAGACGAGCATGTTGAGGATGCCGAAGACCCGGCCTCGGACGTCCTCCGGGAGTTCCTCCTGGAGTTGCGTTTGAGCGGAGATGGCGACGACGGCGTAGCAGATGCCCGCGACAAACGCGATGGCGATAACCATAGAGAGAGTGGAGATCATCTGACTCAGATCATGCAAACCATAGGCATCGGCGGTCGCAACCACTTGGGCATTAAGGAAGTGCGAGATCGAACCAACACAAGAGAGCAGGGCGAGCAGGAGACCGAGGACGATCAATCCCACCTCGATCATTCGCCGCCGGGGGAAGTAGTGACCGTAGGCGTTGATGGCCAGAATGCCGGTGACAATGCCCAGACCAAGCGGCAGGACGACCACAACTAAGCCGTTGTCTCCAAGCCCCAACGACGTCTTGGCAAAGTCGGGGCCGAGCACAGCAAGGACGCCGATGAGTGCTCCGGTGATCCCCATATAGGAAAGCGACCAACCCACATTGCGATGCTCGCGGATGTAAGTGATCCCCTCGACTAGTTGCCCCAATGTGCTCTTAGCTGCCCGCCCTGCGACCACGACCGCATGGCCAGATGTGACTGCGGACGCTTCACTCGGCAGCAACGACGGCAGCGAAAACGGTAGCGACAACGGCAGCGATGACGGCATTGGCAGAGATGGCAGCGACGACGGCAGAATCCAGCAGAAGACGGCGGCGACGAAGTAGAGAGCGGCAACTATCAGGATCAACATCTGTGGGCCGGCGATGGCGATGACAAACGGTCCGAACAACGCGAAGCCCAGGGCAAACGCTGCGTTGGTCGTCAGTGCGAAGAGACCATTGGCCGCCAGTAGCTGCGACCTCGGTACAAGGAAAGGAATCATCGAAGCTTCTGCCGGGCCAAAGAAGGTCGTCACGGTCGAAACCAGGATCATCAGCAGGTACAGCAAGAGCAGGTTGCTACTGACCAGGAAGACCAGCACGAAGGCCGCTCCGCGGAGCACGTTCGTGACAAACAATGTATATCGCTTGTTTGCCCGGTCCACGAAGACGCCAGCGATGGCCGAGAAGATAATGGCCGGAGCAAGGAAGCACAGCAGAAGAATGCTGATAGCGATCTTCGAACCGCTGTAGTTGGACGAGATGATGAAGAGCAGGCCGAGCATGACCATGTTGCCGCCGACCTGAGTCGACAATTGAGCCAACCACAATAGCAAGAACGGCCGGTTGCGCAGCACCGCGATGCCGCTGCTGTCAGGAGGGGTAGCCGCACCTGGCACGTTCATCGCGCTGTCTCCGGGGATGAGGTCGGCATTGAGATGAATCTGCCACCTCCACGACCACTGAGAGTTAGCCGAGTGCATGGTATCTCCCTGTCCGGGGCCGAGACGTTTCCTTTCTGGAACTCTGATCGGCGCCTGGCGTGACATCCCCAGGCCATCCGGGTCTTGAAGGACCCCCATCCCGACGCCGCGGATCGCCAGTGGCGCGACGGACTGCACGACTGGCCTGACGGGGAGCCGAGTCTTGCGGTGGCGGATCGGGTGATCCCGCAGACTCCCGGCCTGGTACGGCAAGCGTTTCTCGTCCCTTATCGCATCCCTTACGCGAACGGCTCGGTCCGTTTCTGACCGAGCCAAAACGGGCGGATGGCGCCGCAATCGTGCGTGAACGGGTCTGCCGGGGCCTCACAAACGCCCAGCCGCCTGGGCAGCTGTACCGGCCCCTGGTCGAAGGCTTCCCTCAGGACGGCGATGTGCTTGCGGTTCTGCTCGACCGGCGACGCGATGCCGTGCGGCTTCCCGTTCTAGTAGGCAACCCACTCACCTTGCTCATTGACCCCAACTCCCTCGGCAAAGTGCTTGCTCTCGAAGACCCAGATGTCGAGCAGCCGAGTGATCAGCAGATGGTCGATCTGGGCGACCCGCCCTTCCATTTCGATCCGGAGGTCGTGGAGGACCACGCACTTGGTTGAATCGCCGTAATGGAAGTCGATCTCGTACGCCGCCTCGCGCTCGCCGGCGACACCCGCGCGGATCCTCCGTATCTCCTGCTCGATCTTCTGTCTCGTCGAGGCGTACAGATCTGATCGCGCCAGGAGCGCCGTCAGCGCGGCGATATTGGGTTGCTTGTCGTCGGCCGACTTGATCAGCACCGTTTCCCTCAGTCCGACAACGCGCTGCGTGTCGTTGCACGAGTCTACTAGGCGAATGAGCGTCAAGCTTCGGCCGTACGTTCCGACGGGCACCCCTGGCGGCAGCGTAGCAGCGGGACTTCGCCTGGTTTCTGGAGGGCTTGAGGCCGAGGTTACAGGCGAGTGTGCGAGACAATAGAGCCGTCGGGCCCGCAGCGTCCGACAGGTGTCCAGGCAGGCTTGTCAACGGGAGGAATGGCACGGATGGATATCAACGAGGCGATCTACGGCCGCCGCTCGACACGCGACTTCGCGGCCCAAGCCGTGGATGACGAGACCATCCGGCGTCTGATCGACGCAGCAGTCCATGCGCCCAACGCGACAAACGGGCAACCGTGGTCGTTCACAGTGGTCCGTGATCAGGGCCTGCTCGATCGGATCTCGGATGAGGCGAAGTCCCACATGCTCGCGACCTTGCCCGCTGGCCCGGGGTCCGACCGTTACCGGACGATGCTGGGTGATGCGAACTTCCAGATCTTCTATCACGCACCGGCATTGATCCTGATCTCGGGGATCGCGCAAAGGGCGTGGGTCGTCGAAGACTGCGCGTTGGCTGCCGAGAACCTGATGCTCGCCGCATTTGGGGAGGGACTTGGCACCTGTTGGATCGGCTTCGCGCAGAGCTTTCTGAACACGTCGGCGGGGAAGAACGCGCTCGGCCTCCCTGCGACCTTTGTACCAGTTGCGCCGATCATCGTTGGCCATCCGAAGAGCGAGCCGGCGCCCGTAGCACGGAAGGAGCCAGAGATCCGCTGGGTTGGCTGATTGCCCGCGCCGCCCAGGGCGCTCCATCAAGCAAGTCCCGCCCCGTTGCTGGCCAGTCGAGCGGCTGGGTCGGGGGCCCTTCTTCCGTTGCACCGGATGCACCGGAGTTACCGCGCTGGTTCACGCTCCGGGACTTGGCTATCTTGTCGGCCAGGGAACGCCGACACTCCGCCGATACGGCCGGGTCGGCACGAGAGCCCGATGGGTTCCCACCAGCGCGGCGTCCCCATACGGTCGCCTCGACCGTCGCGCAGGGCCAATGGCGAAACCGTGCCGTCCGGGCGTGTCGTGCGCCCAGAAATGGTCGCTGTGATCTCGTCAACGGATCAGAACATGGATCACGCAGCTACGGCGCGACGCCTGTACGACTTGATCAACGCCGGAGATATCGGCAGGTTCAGCGAACACCTGGCAGACGACTTCGTCGAGCACGAGAAGACGCCGGGCCTTGCGCCGACGAAAGCTGGGGTCAAGGACTTCTTCCGGATGCAACTCGCAGCGTTCCCAGACCTGCGTATGAACGTGGAAGACGTCTTCGCGAGCGGTGCCAAGGTCGTCGCCCGCGTGAGGTACACGGGGACGCACCGGGGTGAGTTCATGGGCATGCCGGCAACGGGAAAGAGCGTCGACGTGCAGCTCATCGACATGTTTCTTTTCGGCGACGATGGTCTTGTGCGCGAGCATTGGGGTGTCATGGATGCACTGGCGATGATGCAGCAACTCGGCGCTGTGCCGCAGGCGTAGTTACGCCCTGAGAAGGACAAAGGAGAGTCGGGATGTCCACAGAGCAGAACAAGGCCGTCGTCCGCAGGTTCATGACCGAGCTCTTGGCCGGAGGCAACCTCGACTTGATCGATGAGTTGTGTGCCCCGAACTACGTGAACAAGGCGATGGGGGGCACCGACCGCGCGGGCTTCAAGGCGATGTTGACCGGGATGGGGGCCGTTATCTCTGGTATGCGCTTCAACGTCGTGAACCTGGTGGCCGAAGGGGATGCGGTGGTCGCTCGCTACACCTCCGAGATCACCCTCGCCACTGGGAAGAAGATCGATGGCCGAGGTTTGACCTACTACAGTCTCGCCAATGGCAAGATCGTGGAAGATGACCCGATCGAGACGCCGGATCTGACGCAGGAGCTTGCCGCTCTGATGCCACCGCCGGTCGCTTCTTAGCCTGGACCGACCGCAACCAGCAAGCCGCCCGCAGCCCTCCGCGCGGCTTGCCTTACCCCTCCCGGCCAGCTCGTGCGGCCGTGTCGGGGCCGGTGCAGAATCACACACTGGTGCGTCCCAGTCCTGATCGTTCCGGCTCGTTCACGCAGGAGCAAACGAAGGAGGCCGGATGCCTGAGGAGAGGACCGCTCGGCCGGGCGGATGGCGCCTCCGCCGGTATGTGAGATCGGTCATCGCGGTTGTCGCCGCGGCGCTCGTCGTGTCCCTGGCGATGGTCTGGGTGTCCGACCCAGCCCATCTCGCGCCCCACGAGCTCGACCTCTGGGGCCACGCTTTCACCGCCGACGGCAACGCGTACGTCCTCGAGACGGGCCAGGGTCCGCCATGGCCGAACGAGCCGATCTCGCTCGCGGAGGTTCTGCGGCGCGACCCGAACCCGGTGCTAGTCCACCAGACGAGCGGCCCGTTCCTAATCGGGCTAACCGTCGGGCCGATGCCGAAACCGTCCACCGCGCCGAAGGCGAGGGCGATTTACCTGCAGGTCGGATCGGACGCGTACATCCCCTACTACTGGGCCAACAACTGCTGCGAGCCGACATGGTGAGCTGAGCGCCGACCAGCCAAGGCCTGGGCATCTGCGAACAAGAGCAGTCCGTAGCGGGAGCGCTTGGGCGTGTGCCACAAGCGGAGGACAAGCGGCGGTTTTCAGGCTCCCTTGCGCCCCGCGCCGCAGGCGCCAGCGATCCCGGGGTAGGTCGGCCAGCTGGAGCGGCCTCGACGGGGCGCTGCTGCCTGTGCCTGTTGCAGTCTGGCGGGTACCGTCGCACGGGGCGCGACGGTCGACGAGGCTCCAGATCGAGAGCGTCGTTTCCGTCCAGCGGGTTGCCTGTGAGCCTCGCTACCTCGGTTTGGCGTACTCGGCGGCACCGAGGATCTCGATCATGACCACGGGTTCGTTCCCGACTACCCAGCCGTCATGCCCCGGTGGCATGTAGCCAGCCTCTCCGGCCACCACGTCAAACTCCTCACCGCTGTCCAGACGAGTCCGCAGGCGGCCCGAGATGACGTACACGCCGTGCGCGACCTGACAGCTCTCGGTCCCAGCTTGTGGCTTCACGTGTTCGGCCCAGTGCCATCCCGGCTCGAAGGTCAACCGGCCAATCGCTATACCGCCGACCGTGACGATCTCGTTGCGGCCCTTCGGGAACTCTCGCCTCTCGTCGGCCGCGTCGAGGCTCTTGTGCTCAGCTTTGGCTTGCGCCGCCATTACAGGGGCTCCTTTCTGATATCGGGAGGTCCGATCACGACTCGGGGAGTGCTCCAGGACCGGACCTGAAACGCCACCGACCCGCGGGATGATCGAGTCGCCAGGCGTCCGACACAACTAGCGTCCCATTAGACGCACTTGCCCTCTCATACTTCGAGCTCATACTTCGAGCCATTTGGTGTTCTTCACGGATACCGTCCGATATGAGAGCGCCCGCTCGGCAAAGACCAGCCCTCCGCACTCGGATGGAGCAGTCGTCTTGCCGCTCCATCCCTCTGACAAGGGATCTTCGCGTGCTCAAGCCCTCGGGCTGCAGGTAGAGCCGTTTAGCAGCACCCCTCCTGCGATCGCGTCGGTCTTCTCTAAGGCCGTGCGCAAGCGGCCTTCGGCCGAGTTGTCTGGTAGTGAGCCATTCCTCCCCGTCGTCGCGCCTTTGACTGCCGCGATCCGTCACGAGCAAGAGCAGAAGTTTTCTCTCGATTCCTTTGAGCACTTGGATGCAGAGCTGCTCCTAGCCTTGTACGTCATCGACAGCGCACTCGCTCTGATTGATGTCGCGACGGCAACAGAACCTCGCTCGGTGCCATGGATACGCGTGATCCGCAGCGACGTGGACCTGGAGGCGCACCCGTGCCATCGCGTCCGGCCCAACCTCATCGACTTCATCCATGTTGGCTACCTTGATCAGCACCTCGCCAACCACCTGTTGCCGTTCGCACGGCCCTTCGCCCGCCGTTGCCGACGCAGCGCTCTCCCTCTTGCCACCGGCCGGGGTCCTTGGATGCCAGAGCCAGAGGTGTCTTCAGCTGGAACTACCTACGGCCAGCGCCTGAGAGCCGTGAGCCCACGGACGCTTAACCTCTGGGTACATTGGCGCACCATGGCCAACGCGAGAGTGCCCGCTCGGCAAAGACCGGCCCTCCGCCGTTGACCCGAATGCTACGGTGATCGGGGACTGGCCGACGTCCGACCGCCCGCACATGCGGAGGATGTCTCGATGAGCAACAAGAGACGAGCAGCCGAGAAGAACCTTGGCCTGTTTCTAAACCCGAGCGGTTCGGCGAGCGAAGGCGGATACCTCGTGCCGATGAATAACTTGAATGTTGGACCGGGCAAGCCCGGTCCGGGGGACGAGTGGCACCTGCCGACGGGGCCCGGTGAGATCGAGGAACAAGCGACCGTCATAACGGTCGACTCCGAGGGCACGGTCGTCTCGCCGCTCCATCCCACCGACAAGGGATAGCCGTCCGGCCACGCTGCGCCTCGGAGCCCTATCCTGCTGGACGTGCGCCCACACGCCGTCGAGCAACATTGGCGCACTTTCTCCAATGGCAGAGTCGCCGCGCCTGGGGCCATCCCTCACGGGCCAGGCGATGACCGTGACCGCCCGATTGTTGCCTAGATGCACCGGCTACGGCTGACCCTCAAATCCGACCGGCGGGCCTTCGCGAGGCATCGGCGGTGAGAAACCAGGGCCACAACCCATGCAAGACGGCCGTACCAAGGCGCCTATTTCTTGACAGCCTCCTGGGCTGCCTCGAAGTGGTGGAGCAGGTGGTCTAGCAGTCCGTGCTCGATCTCGTCATGCGTCGTGATCGGCCCCTCGATCGTGACTGTCGCTCGGTCGAGTTGCTCGTCCGTGAGGCCCGCAACGAATCGCCCGACGATGCCGCCGTTTCTGCGCAGCGAGCGAAGCCCGTCAGTAGGGGAGTGGTCAGCGCAGCGGGCAGCCTGGCGCGCGTTGTACCGCGCTCCCGCAGCCTCGGTTCGTCGAGAAGCAACGGGGAGGGGCGACCCGAGGGCCATAGCTTCGACGATCCCGCCGATGATCAGGTGGCCGGCGGCGACGTGCTCTACGACCTGGCCTACGCTCCGGCCCTCGCGCTCACACGGCGCCCGCCACTCGTCGTCCGTCAGTCCGCCGACGAACGCGATGACATCATCGTTGGCGGCCGCGAAACGACGAGCGAGCTGAACGGCCCGATAACTCGGAGCTGCCGTCGGAGCTGCCGTCGATAGGCGGGCCACGCCTTAGATCCTAGTCCGGGCCCGATGGGCTGCGACTCGACAGCGCCCGGAACAGTAGCGGCTGTCCCGCCGCCTGGCGAAGTAGAACGTTCCGCACCGGGCGCACTTGATCTCTTGCCGGGGAGCGTGA
>Ga0187869_10003435_pt1 | contig 11643 bp, 8 predicted proteins | sample June2016WEW_13_1_2_FD_132972 | JGI IMG/M metagenome (GOLD analysis project Ga0187869, IMG submission 132972) | Peatland microbial communities from SPRUCE experiment site at the Marcell Experimental Forest, Minnesota, USA - June2016WEW_13_100 | ecosystem: Environmental > Terrestrial > Soil >...
GCACAAAAGAAGCCCTTGATCAGGCCATCACCGAACTGCTGCCCCAGATCACCGCAGAGAACGCTCAAGCTTGGTTCCGGCTCCCCTTCAAAACTCTACAGTGATACAAAAAATGCTCTAAAGCCGCCATTAATTTTGCGGCACTTACGGCGCGGCTGAAGCCGCGCCCCTTCAAAACAAAGTCAAAACCGGAGTTTTTCCGCAGCCTGCAAAGCCGCTTGTGTGGCGGGTTCTGACGGCATGGCTGAAGCCACGCCCCTTCAAAGCTGTTCGGGAACCAACTCAATCAGAGTTTCTTACGCTGGCAACAGCCGTCCTTTTTCCAAATGCCGCGTTACGTGCGCATACCCGGCCGCGTGCGGATCGTGCGTCACCAGCACAATCGTCTTGTTGAAGCTCTCATTCAGCCGCTTCAAAATCTCCAGGATGTCGGTCGCCGAATTGCTGTCGAGGTCGCCGGTAGGTTCGTCGGCGAGAACCAGCGTAGGATCGCTGACGATGGCGCGCGCGATGGCCACACGCTGCTCCTGTCCACCCGATAGCTGCTTGGGCAGGTGATGGACGCGATCCTCAAGTCCGACGAGCTTGAGCGCGGTCATCACGTGATCGCGGCGCTGCTGCGACGTCATCCTGGTCAGCAGCAGCGGCAACTCGACATTCTCAAATGCCGTCAGCACTGGAATCAGATTGAAAGTCTGAAAAACATAGCCGACGTGCGTATTGCGCCACTTGGCGGACCGCCCATCATTCAGGCGAAAAATATTTTCGCCCATCACCAGCAGTTCGCCGGAACTGGGGCGGTCAATGGCTGCGATCATGTTCAGCAGGGTCGTTTTCCCCGATCCTGAAGGCCCCATCAGCGCCAGAAACTCGCCGCCGACGATGTCGATGGAGACGTTGTCGAGCGCGGTCACCTCGAAAGCGTCGCGCTTGAAGATCTTGCTCACCCCACGGGCCTGGACGACCTTGCTGCCCACGGCCGGTTGTGTTGTTGTCGGCGTCGTTGAATTCATGATTGCCCCTTGATACGAATCTTTTGCCCGTCATGCAAATCCGCGGGCCCCGCCGTGATTACGCTTTCGCCGCCCACCAGCGAGTCCACCAGATAGCCTGCCGAACGCTGGCCCTGAACCTGAACATCCCGGCGGAGCGCCTTGCCGTTAAAAGCGAGCAGCACAAACTTCGTCCCATCTTTGTCGCGCAATGCGGCGGTGGGCACAAAGATGTAAGTCTGCTTCGTGGCGGCATTCTTGTTGTCGTTCGCCTTCGCCTTGAACTGCACGGTCGCATTCATTTCCGGCCGCAGGTACGAGTCCGGTTTCAGAATCTGGACCTTGACTTGGACCGTCGCTTTCTGCCGATTTGCTTCCGGCGACATTTCGGCGATCTCGCCTTTGTAGGAGCGGTCCTTGAACGCATCGAGGGTGACGATGCCTTCCTGCTTGGGAGATAGTTTGGCGAAGTCATCCTGCGCGATGTCGAGTTCGACCTGAATGTCGTTTAGGTCCGCCAGGGCTACCACCGATCCGCGCGGGCCGCCTTCGGCGCCGCTGGCGAACTGAGCGGTGACCAGTTCACCCTTCTCCGCCGTACGCTCCAGAATCGTGCCGCTGACGGGAGCGCGAATCACGGTGGCATCGAGTTGAGACTTGGCGAACGCCATCTGCCCTTCAGCCTGCAGCAAGTCGCCGCGGGCGCGCTCAATTTCTTCCGCGCGCGGCCCGAGCTGCATCAGCCGGAAAGCCCGCTCCAGCGAATCCATTCTCTGCTGCGAAGCCTCGTACTTGGCGCTGGCGTCGTCCAGATTCTGCTTGGACATGACTCCCTGGGCAAACAGGTCGCGCGTGCGGTCCAGTGTGATCTTGTCGTTTATCGCCGTGGCCCGCGCCTCAGACAGATTGTGGTCCGCCTGCTGAATCTCCTCCGGGCGCGACCCGTGCTCGTTTTCGAGCAGCCGCGCCTTGGCGCTCTCCACCGCGCCTCGAGCCTGTTCGTACTGAGCGCGGAATTCCTCGTCCTCCAGCCGCACCAGAACTTGACCTTCTTTTACCTTGTCGCCTTTTTCCACGCCAATCCATGCCACGCGCCCCGTGACCTTCGAGTTCACGCTGATTTTGTGATGAGCGACAATGTATCCGCTCGCCGATAGCACGGTGCTGCCTGCGACGTCGCTGCCTTCGGCCGTGGCCCGGGCGACTTCCACTTCCGGTGCGTCCGAGGCGAGCACGTGGTACGCCAGTGCGACAATTCCCAGCAGGACGACCACGGCGATTCCGCTTAGAATGAAGCGGCGCGACCATGCGGGCGGTTCTCCGCTTCCGCCGCGCAGCGAATGATCGATGCGCAGACTTCGTAGGTCTTCGTGCTTAGTATCCGTGGATCCGGTGTCCGTGGGCATTGACGAAGGGATGCTCCCAGTTTTTATATTGGTGCAAAATCGAAGGCACAAACAATTGTACGAACCATTTATGAACAATGTGCGAATCAGGCTCGCAGCGAGGTCAGAATATCCTGCCGCGCCGCATGCCAGGCGGGCGCGAAGCCTCCCAGCAAGCCCATGATCAATGCAAAGCCAACCGCCGCCAGCGCGACTGCCCAGGTCAGGTGCAGACTGAAAACCGTTTCGCTGAAGGTGAGGGAGTTGCCGATTCCAGTGCTCATGCCATTGAACGGCAATATCAAAACAATCCCGACAATCGCTCCCAGCAGCGAAAGCAGCAACGCCTCGATTACGAACGACGTGAGAATACTGGGCCGGGAAAATCCTATGATCCGCAGGGTTGCGATCTCGCGCGAGCGATACGCCACCGCCGCATACATCGTATTCATGGCGGCGAAGCTCGAGCCGATTGCCATGATAATCGCCACAAACGTGCCGATGAACTTGATCGCTCCGCCAGAACTGGTTTGCTTCTCGTAGTACTCGGTTTCGAGCGTGCCCTCCAATTTTAGCCGCTGATCGTCGCTGACGCGGTGCTTGAGCGCGTCCGCTGCAACCGCGTCGGTGGCCCGCAGATAAGCGGAAGAATAGCCTCCCTGGCGGTCGAAATCCGCGGCGATCTGGTTGACGTCGCCCCAGATTTCCGAATCATAGGCGGTGCCGCCGGAATCGAAGACGCCCACAACCTTCCATTGTCCCTTGGCGAAGTCCATGGTATCGCCCACGTTCGCGCCCGAAAAGCGGCTGTGAACAGATTGCCCGACCACGACCTCGCGCTGGCCGGTCGTGAACCACCGGCCCTCGGTCAGTTTTACTTTCGGTTTATTGCGAGCGTCCATTTCCTGCGACCGCAGAGTGACGCCCGCCGGCATCAGGCCGCGAACGGACACGTTGACTTCGCCGGTTCCATCCTTGCGCGGCAGCACGACGACCACCACCCATTCGCCGGAGGCGAGCGGTTCTCCCTGGCCGTCCTTGGCAATTCCGGGGAGCGTCTTCAACGTCGGGAAAAGATTAGCGTCGAAGCCTCCCGAAAGCTCCGCGGTGGAGCCCTTGCGCATGACGAGCACGTTCACCGGATCGCCGCTTGCCATGAAAGCCTTGTTCAGACCCGCCAGCAGCGCCATCAGGAAAACCGCGGTGGTCACGGTGAGCGCAATGCCCAGAGCCGTCATGATGGTGAGGCCCTTGCGCAGCTTCAGATTGCGGATGTTATAGCTGATCGGAATCGCCATGCTGTATCTTCGCTATGCGCTACCCGATGTAGCGCAAGCCCTCCACGATATCCAATTTCGCCGCGTGGTAAGCCGGTAAGATCGCGCTCAAGAACCCCACCATGCCCGCGACGAAGATGGCGAGCAGCAAAGTTCGGAACGTCACTTTCATTCCGGAAAGAAACAAACCCATTCCGGGTGCGTGCGAGAGGCCCGAGACCACTACGAGCGCCAGCAGGCAGCCGAGCGCGCCGCCGGTCAACGCCACCAGTACCGCTTCGCCAATATACAGCCCCAAGATCGATTGCCGCGTGAATCCGAGCGTCTTCAGAACCGCGACTTCGCGCGTCCGTTCGCGGATCGACATTGCCATGGTGTTGGCCGAGACCAGCAGCGTGGCAAACGCCACCGCGAAGCAGATACTCAGAATAAACGCTTTCACGTTCCCAATGCTGTTGATAAAGTCCAACTGAAAGGCTTTTTCACTCTCCGTTTTTGTGGGCTCCGGAGAATTGCGGAACATGTTGTCCACGGCCGAGGCAACGGTGGCTACGCTACTGGGAGAATCGGTGAGGATACAAAAAATGCCCGCAGTCCCCTTGGCAAAAGAGACCGCCTCTTCCACGTACTTCTGATTGTAGTAAACGGAACTGGTGGGTTCCGGCGCCGTATAAATGCCGCGAATTGTGAGCTCAAGATCCACGGGATAGATGGTGCCCTTGAGCACGATGCGATCGCCCAGCTTCCAGCCGTATTTCTTGGCGAGTTGGCCGTCGACGATGGCGCCGGCGCGATCACGCTGCCAGGCCAGCAATTGATCGGCGGGCATCCTGAAGTCGGTGAAGATCTTGAGGATTTCATCGGGGTCGGTGCCGAACTGGGCGAACATATTCTCCGGCTTCGCGTCCTTGTAGATGCCTCCAAACCAGTTGTTGGGAGCGACGGCCACCACGCCGGGAATGGCGCGGATTTTCTCCCGGTAAAACAATGGCAGGGATTCGGTCAGCGAGACGCGGTGGCGGGTGATCAACCGCTGCGCGGACTGGGCGCTGAACGTGTCAAGGTAGAAGGCGCGCCAGATGGTCATCATCAGCGTCAGCAGCAGCAGCGAGAACGCGATGCTCAAGACGGTCAGGATGCTGCGCCGCTTGTTGCGAAACGCGCTTTTGGTCACAAAGCGGGTTAAGGTCATGCGACTCCGGAAGGCCCACCAGTTGGCAAGAAAATTCCCCGAGAGCGAGAGCCAACCCCATTCTCCTGTTAGTTCTGAGGATAAAGCAGCGAGGCCTTGTGGACAACCGGGGGTTGATCCTCTTTTCGCGAATTTTTCGTGGACATGCTTCCCGTCAACGGACCGGGCCAGACAGCCTCAACGTGTCTATTGTTATGCGTGGCACTGGCATCGGCTGTGCCGCGGTTGTTGGTGCAATCGCGATTTTGCGCCACACGCCTATGACTCCCTATGCCTGATTCGCAGTTCAAACGGTCAGAGCGCCTTCAGCACTTCTTAGAACCCACGGCGAGATGCGGGCAGCCAAGTCAGGACATAGCTTGCAGCATCCACTCCCGTCAGTCATCGGAGACACGACGATGGCACGCCACCGTGGGCGTCACGCGCGAAGTCCTGCCGAAACTACTTGGCTGGGGCCTCCGGTTTGGCGGGTTCGGCAGGCTTCGCTCCCTTCAGCTTAGCAAAGGATTCCTCCACGCGCTTCCGGAAGTCGCCACTGTCGTCGTGCTCAAATCCGCTATAGTTCGACTTGACTTGCATCTCACACTCTGCGCCCTTCGATACTAGGGCGACGTGGTTGGTTCGCTGGAGGACCGCTCCGGTAACGGTGACATGAACGTTGTGCTTCACCTTGTAGGCAGCAGTCATTAGGGCGTCGTTACTCTCCTCGACGTTGTAGTTCTCCGCATTGCCAAGGACGTCTTTGACCGCGCCCCACAATTCGCTGCAAGGAGCGGGATAGGTATTCTTGGAGGTCTTGCCGAACGCCGGCAGAGCGAGAGCAAGCGATATCAAAGTCACAAACATTAGTCTCATCTTCATCATGGCGTATCTCCTCGTACGGATGTGCTTCTCAGAATATCAAAACTGAACAGAAATCCCCGTTTTCAAGACAAGTGGAAGATAGTCGGTCAAAATATTTTGTCAGTGCGCAAAGTCACGTTAGCCGGTGACCGGCCTCCATACTCGCGTGTCGGATGCTACGCCATGCCCGGGTTGGGATTTTGGGAGTTGTTGACGAAACCAGGCCATTACATCGACTATCGAATCCTGAACGAATACCGGGTCATTTACTAGATAGCTGGACAGCCAGTCTCGCCTCAGTGGCAGCCCGACGCGATAGCCTTCCGCCGCCATTTTTCAGTACTTTCGTAACTCTCAGTCGGGCACTTGAAGGCGGTATTCTAGATTCGATTCTCCCCCTGTTCTTAGCCAAATCCATATTCAGGGTGTGGTGCGGCTTGTCACCGCGAGGCGATTGTAATGGCGACGATGTTTGGCCGGTTCGAAATCCAGAGTGAGCTTTCCAAGTCGGAGACCGCCTTGATTTATAAGGCGATGGACAAGGAAACTAACCAGGTCGTGGCGCTCAAGACGCAGAGTCTGGAGCCGCTTGGCGACCGCGCGGACGCTTTTGTGAACACGCTGATCGCCGAAGGCGAGAGCACGCGCGATCTCGCCGGACAGAACATTGTGCTGCTCTATGGCGCAGGCGAGATCGACGGCCAGTTCTGCGCCGCGATGGAGTACATACAGGGCAACAGCATCGCCACCATGCTGGCGCGCAAAGAAGGCTTCTCCATCTGGGACCTGCTCGACATTACGCGCCAGGTATGCGCCGGGCTGGAGGCCGCTGCCGCGAAGGGTGTGACCCACTGTTCGCTGGAGCCCGCCAAGGTCATGGTGCAGTGGGACGGGATGGTCAAAATTCTCGGCTACGGCATCTCCAACATGAGCCTCATCGAAGCGGAATCGGGGAAAGGATTGGGTGAGCTAATGCCCTACTGTTCTCCCGAACAGATTCGCGGAGAAGCCATCGACCTGCGTTCGAACCTGTTTACATTAGGCGCGATCCTCTACGAGATGGTGGTTGGCAGGAAGGCTTTCGATGCCGCCGACCCGGTTGCGCTGGTCAGCCAGATTGAGAACGAGATGCCCCCGATCCCGGCTGCGGTGAATTCCAGGATTCATCCGGCGGTGAGCGCGCTGATTATGAAAGCGCTCGCGAAAGATCCGGCGGAGCGTTATCAGAGCGCTCGCGAACTCTTGGATGGCCTGGAGAAGTGCAAGGAAAACGGCAAGAAAGCTGCTACTGATACAAAGAAGACGACTTCGGCGCCGAATATCGCCGTGAGTCGCGCAGCTCGCGAGGCGGCGGCCAGCAAGTTTGTCTCGGCAGCCTCAAGCGCAGCCAGGCCCGAGCCTTCCGCTCCATCGGTTGCGCCCAAACCCGTTTCGCCTAAACCTGTTTCACCTGTTTCTCCGAAAATTGACGCGCCTGTGTTTTTGCAGGCCGACCCGCCAGCAGCCGAGAGCAGGGCCGCTTCTGCCACTGTGGGCGCGATGACCGGAGGCAGCGCCACGCGCGCATCCAATGCGAACTCCGACTCGGAGGTTGGCTCGAAATCTGGTTCGAAATCTGGCGCGCGAATCGCCGGCGAATTTGACGTAAGTGCTCCCGAATCCCAGGCCGTGCGCGGTCCGGTTTTATCGGCGGCGGTGCTGGAGCAAGAATCCGAGCAGCATTCGCCCCGCGTTGCTGCTGATCCCATGATGTCCGAGCCAGTGACGAGCTCATCGGGCAAGAGTTTTTCCGACTTGGAGGAGCTGCCTCCGCTTAAGGAACCGGTTTTCGCGCCGCCAATTCCCGAGCCCGCTGAACCGCCGCGCCCCGTGACGCAGATCTATCCGAAGGAAGAAGAGAAACCAAAAATCCAGCCGCGGGAAGTCGCGAAAAAGGCAATCGAGCAAATCGCCACCGTTCCGCCACGGCTGATGCTCTATTCGATCCTGGGCGCGGTTGGACTGATCCTCGTGATTGCGATCATGCTCCTTTTTCATGTCCGCTCGGAAGACGATGGTTCCACGGCGGCGCCGCAGCCGACGAAAGCGGCAAGCCCAAGCCCAACTTCAGAGCCGGTTGCCCAGACTCCGGTGGCGCCACGAATCGAGGAACCAGCTCCGCCGGTTGCGCCCATTACGGAAGCTCAACCGAGCCTGACGGTGCGCCAAGTCGAGAAGCGCAACTCGAAGAGCACTCGACGGGCGCCGGATCCAGCCCCGGTTCCGGTCGTGATCCCAGGAGAGGCGCTGATCGATTCCAACCCACAGGGCGCACAGTTTCAAATCGATGGGAAAAACGATCCGTCTTGGGTTACACCTTTTAATGTAATGGGGCTAAGTCCCGGTAAGCACATCATATCGGCGAACAAGTCCGGCTATACGTCCGAAATACGGTCGGTCGATGTTGCCGCTGGCAGCAAATTATCTCTGGTGCTTCATTTGTCGCCGGTCAACGCGCTGGTGGTGGTGAACAGCACGCCGCCCGGCGCCGAAGTCGTTCTCGACGGCAGGCCGACCGGACGAGTAACCCCAGCGCAGTTCGCCGTGGAAAAAGGAAGCCACACCGTTCTGTTGCGCAAGCAGGGATATCTCGACGAGACCGTTACCGCCGATCTCGGTCCCGCTCAGAATTTCCAGTACTCGCCCGCGCTCCGGGCGCTGGGCAATACCGAGGACATACGGACCGTCGGCAAGTTGAACAAGTTGTTTGGACGCAGCGGAGAAGGCACGGCTGGCATGGGCTCCATCAGCATCCACACCCAGCCGAAGGGCGCACAGGTCGCGATCAACCAGCGGGTCCTTGATAAGACGTCGCCAGTCAACATCATGCTGGGACCGGGGAACTACATCGTGGATATCACGCTGACAGGTTTCAACCCGGTCCACAAAGTCATCAGCGTCGACAAAGGCGGCAAGGCCGCAATCGACGAAATTCTTGAGCGGCATTAAGCGGCGATTCGGCGCGCCTCTGGTCGCACTTCTGGTCTGGCGCGGGCATTCCCCTCGGCCTCCCTCGCGAAGAACCCAAGTGCCAGGCGCTGCCTGACCGATCAATCGAAACTTAATCGGGAACGAGCCGGCAGCCCGCCCTCAAAAGGTGTAGTCTGGCATCAGCGGCTTCCATTCGTCTGTCACTTAGGACCGGTGATCCAAATCACAGCCTACGGTTCCGAGAATATGCAGGATAGGGGTCAGGAAAGGGGGACTGACATTGTGTCGACGCCGCCTATGCCGGGCAAGTTGAGTCCCGATCTGTTGCAGGCCCTTCACGGAATTAAATCGGTTCGGCTGTTCCCGAAAGGCGCCACGCTGTTTCAGCAGGGTTCCGCGGTAACGGGCGTTTACCTGGTGGAGAGCGGCGAGGCTCGCGTCCTGCTGCCGACCGGTCAGAGCCAAAAGCAGCTTCTGGAAGTCGTCGGTCCTGGAACCATGCTCGGGCTGAGCGAGACCATGAGCGGGGAAAACTATCGGATCACCGCCGAAGCGGGCGACAAAGCGGCGGTGGCCTTCATTCCGCGCGAAGACTTTCTGAAGTTTTTGCGCGAGCACAGCGATTTTTGCATGCAGGTGGTGCGGCTCTTGAGCGAAGACTTGCACGGACTTTACCACAAATTCCGCAGCATCAGCGCTCATCCGGGACGTCCGCGGCATCGGCCTCTGGACGAGCAGTTGAACTAGCTGTCAGCTCTCAGCCGTCAGCTTTCAGCCACTACACTTTCCAGCTGCTGGCTTGTTGCAACAAACCACTACCTCTTGTTGCTCGTGTTCACATTTCCCAGAGAGAATCTCTAGAAGGCCGAGAACTGAGAGCTGACGACTGGGAGCTGACAGCGCTAGTTCGCTTTGAAGTTGATCGTGATCTGCGTCTGGATTTCGACTGGTTCGCCATTGAGGTAGTACGGCTTATATCTCCATTGGCGGACAGCTTCCACCGCGGCGCGGGCAAGAATGGAGTCTCCACTGAGCACTTTCAGATTGGTGACGTTGCCCTCTTTGTTGATGGTGGCTTCGACCTGCACTGCGCCCTGGGCATGAACCGCGAGCGCGTTTGACGGATACTTTGGTTGTACGCGCTTGATCAGAAGTCCCTGGGACACACCTTGGGAGATTCTTAGTGTTGCCAGCGAAGGCTTGGGAACACTTGACGATGCCGAAGACATCAGGCCCTCCAAGTTGCTATCGCTTTCGGATGCAACGGCCAGCGTGCTGGGAAGCGGAGGAGCGGACTCCTCGGCCTGCGTTTTGGTTCTCGCAGCGCTCGACTTCACGAGTATGGGTGCTGAATCGGGTTTCTTCGTTCCCGGCTCGGGGTTCGCGGCGGTCCGAATCACTGGAGAATTGCCAGCGTCGGCCGACGGCTTATCGGGCGTTGTCGCTGCAGCCGTTTTGGGAGCGACCGTCTGGGTTGTGGAACTTGCCCGGCCGGCCGTGCTCGTCGAAGGCGCCGGCTGCCCCGAGTTCTCTGGAGTGCTTACGGCCTGCGGAGCCGGCGTTGTGCTGGACTTGTTCAGTTTCCCATAACCAAGGTAGCCGAGCGCAGCCAGAGCCACAACAGCCACCGCTGCGATCAGGACTTTCTTGCTGCCGCCCGATCCGCCAGAATCCTCTTCGCCCAGTGCGGCAAACGACGGGGCATTGGTAAGGCCGACCGAACTTAGCGTGGGCACGGATTCGGGAACGGCGTCGTGGGACGCCTGGGTGGGCGATAGTTTATCGGGCGATGGCTTATCGGAGGATGGTTTGGCGGGCTCCAATTCAACCGTCTTGTTCTCTTTTGCTGGCGGAGCCGTTACTTCTTTTGCCGGAGCCGCCGCTGCGGCGGATCCCGGGGCCGGCGTGAAAGCCGAACTTCGATTTTGGGATGGCACGGACGCGGCGGCGATTCTTGCCGGGTCGCTCTTGACTACGTCGTTCTTGACTACGTCATTCTTGACTACGTCATTCTTAACTACACCCGCGGAAATTGGCTGCCGCGCTTCCACTGCCGGCCCGGCCGCGATCGCAATCGGGGTTTGCGCTGTGGGCGCGGGAACAACCGCCGGTTTGTCCTCCACTTTTGCCGACGCTGCCATTGCCGGAAGCTCAACTGGAATCGCTGCTGGAATCGCCGCTGGCAACGGAGCTTCAGATTCAGGAAGCTCGGGACGGCTTGCCGGTGGAGCAGTCACGGCCACACCCCGACTCGCCGGTTGCAATGAACTGCCCGCGGATACAGGGGCTGGTTTTGCGGGCATTGCAGGAGTTGCCGCGCTGGCAGCACTGGCACCGGCAGCATCGGAGTTTTTCCGCAAGAGTCCTCGCGCGACGCGAAGCGTTCCCTTTGCCTGCTCGACGTTGATCGGCTTGGTGAGCAGAAGGTTGGCGCCGATGCGGTAGGCCTTGGCCACGCCCGCTTGTCCTTCGACCAAAGCGATGGCCAGCGAGTTCTGATTGGAACTGGAATTTTTCGCGCTCTTGAAGAGCAGGGAAGCGTTCTGTTCGTTCTCGCAGTCCACAACAATGGCGTCGTAGCGCTGCGCCATCAACTTCTTGACCGCATCAAACGGTTCATGAACCGGCTCCACGGTGAAGTCCAGTTCGCTGAACACCTGACCTGCGACACGAGCGAGTTTTTCATCGGGACAGAACAGCAACGCTTGGTAACCCATAATGAGGCCATCCTAGGTAATGTCGTGGGTACCAGCAAGTTACGTGGGTAATCAAAGTGCTGTCGATGGTCGGCCGATTTTGCAGGCGGCCGTTGGTGCTAGGCGAGTGCGTCGTTGGTCGTTTGTCGTTCGCGGTTTGTCGGACCACCCGGAAAGCATGGCACTAGCCGGCTATCGACCAGCGGCTAACGACTAACGACTAACGACTAACGACTAACGACTAACGACTAACGACTAACGACTAACGACTAACGACTAACGACTAAC
>Ga0187869_10003469_pt1 | contig 11573 bp, 8 predicted proteins | sample June2016WEW_13_1_2_FD_132972 | JGI IMG/M metagenome (GOLD analysis project Ga0187869, IMG submission 132972) | Peatland microbial communities from SPRUCE experiment site at the Marcell Experimental Forest, Minnesota, USA - June2016WEW_13_100 | ecosystem: Environmental > Terrestrial > Soil >...
CAATCTGGGCTTCGTGGTCACCAATTTCGACGACAACAGTTATTCTGTCTTTACCGGCAATGGGGACGGCACCTTCGCCCAAGTGAAGGGCTCGCCCTTCGCACTTCCCAATGTCGTGGCTAACTCCGAACAAGGTCCCGCCGCAGTGACCATCACCGATTTCAACGGCGACGGCATTCAGGACCTCGCCATCGTCAACCAGACGAGTAATACGGTGACTGTACTCAAAGGCAATGGCAACGGCACCTTTAGCGAGTTTTCCAAATCACCCATCACCGTTGGCACAACTCCAGTGGCCATTGCTTCGGGAACTTTGAGCGCCAGCACTGGCCCGGCCCTGGTCGTCGCGAATCAGGCCGATGGCACCATTTCCGTCCTGCTCGGCAACGGCGACGGCACCTTCACTTTTTCTTCACAATCGCCCGTTACCGTGGGCACTTCACCCAGCGCGGTTGTGATCGGCACCTTCCTGGAGGGTTCCAGCGGAGTCGCTGTCGCCGATTCCGGCTCGGACACGGTCTCGATTTTTGTGGATGCGGGCAGCGGGCTCCTGGTCAGCGCGCTCGAGCCCGCGGCTGGCACAAATCCTGTCGCCCTTCTCGCGGGCGATTTCACTAGCAGTACCTTTCCGGACATCGTTGTGGCCAACAATATCCCGCTCGTTTCGGGGCAAGTCACCGATGGCCTGGTCACCCTGCTCACCAGCCCCACCAGCCTTATTTCCAATCCGGCCCTCAGCGAGCAACCCTACCCGGGTTCGGAATACCAGGACATCGGCTTGAAAGTGAAGGCCACCCCCACGCTGCATCCCAACAAGGAAGTCACCCTGCAACTCGATTTCGAGATCAAGGCTCTCGCGGGCTCGAGCGTCGACGGCATTCCGGTGATCACTAACCGCACCCTCACCCAGGTGGTCCGCCTCAAGGAAGACGAAACCTCCATCATCACCGGCTTGCTCGATAATGAAGAGACCCGCACTATCACCGGGCTTCCCGGCTTCGCTCAAATCCCGGGCGCGGGCTACGCCTTTGGTACGCACAACAACTCCTTTACGAATTCTGAGCTGCTAATCCTGATTACGCCCCGCCGCGTGCGTTTGCCTTCCCGCGAAAGTCACGATATTTACGCGGGTCGCGGCGACGCGACTGGCCGTGGTTCCAGCGGTGCGAACGCACCTCTGGCGCCTCCTCCGGAGCCGCCCCAGCCAGCGCCGGAACCCGCGCAACCTGCTGGCGAGCAACCCGCTACTCCGCCGGGCCAGCCTCCAGCGCCTGCACCAAATCCTCCAGAGACGCCGGACCAGTCCAATCCGCGCCAGCGGATGCCCGACCAGCCTGCGCCTAATCAGCCTCCACCCACACGTCCCGAACTCTAAGCCAGGAAAGCGCCTGCCGTACCGGGGCCTGGCGAGACACGCGGTCTGCGTAGGGGTCGAGCATTGACTCATCGTGCATTCCGAAGTTGAAGAGGGATTTCTCCGCTCCACGACGGCAAAAAGCGCCGTCCCTCCGGTCGAAATGACAAATTTCGGGCTGTGGAAGATGTGGGGGCATCCAACTTCGGCGAAGTTGGGCCTTCACGGGATAATCATTTGAAACAAAACGAGATGCGCTCGCCTGCAATGGGTCAACCTCGGATTTCAGGCTTAGAGATTTCTGGCGCAGTCGGGCGTGAAGAAACCTTACCGTGAATCAGCGGCCCCAAAACCAGAATTCCCGCTAGGGCAGCGGATCGAACACCACGATGGGCTGGTACGTCCGGGGCACTACGGCTTCCGCGATCGCGATCAACTTGTTCTCCTGGCTCAGCACCCGCAGCCTTGGCGCGCTCTGCCCATCGGCATCGAGTTCCGCCGTCGCTCCGGGGGGAAGCTCGGTACGGCCCGGCTGGAGCTGTGACACCAGCACGTTGAACTTCCCACCGTGGCGCACGCGTTTTTCGAGCACCGGCAAAACGTGCGTGCTCGGATAATTCGGCAACAGTCCTTCCAGCGGAATCAGCCTGCTCTCTAATCTTCCCGCACGGGCGTCCTGGGCAAGCTCATCAAGGGGAATGGCCTGTTCCAGCGAAAACTCGCCCACCGCCGTGCGCGTGATCTCCGCAAGATGCGCGCCGCAGCCCAGCTTCTGCCCCATGTCGTGGGCCAGCGAACGGATGTACGTCCCCGATGAGCACTCAATCGAGAACCGTGCGATGCTGCCTGCGATTCCCGTCAAGCGGTACTCAAACAATTCCACGGAAGCTGGCTTGAGTTCCACCACCTGATTCTTGCGCGCAAGTTCATAAGCTGGCCGTCCATGCACTTTTTTCGCGGAAAATATCGGAGGCATCTGCTCAAAACGTCCCAGCGATTTTGCTGCCAGCCGCTCCAGGACTTCGCGCTCGAGCGTTGGCGCGGCATCCGGACTTTGCGCGGCGCCCTCCGAATCATAGGTGTTCGTGGCATAACCAAAGCGGAATCCCGCTTCATATCGTTTGCGCCTGCCGGCATAGAAACGCACCAGCCTGGTCGCTTTGCCGAGCAACAGAACAAGAACACCCGTCGCCAGTGGATCCAGCGTTCCCAGATGGCCAATCTGCCGGAACCCCGCCATGTGCCGCACTGCATCCACGATGTCATGCGAAGTCTTGCCCTGCGGCTTGTTGATTACGAGCGCTCCATCAAAGGGAGCCGGTTTGGGTTGGCGTGGCATGGAGGAATCGTGGTCGGTCTTAGAGTTCGGTGTTCCGTTTCCTGGTTACGTGGATTGATTCCAGTGCGATCTTACGCGGCTTTCTCACTTTTCAATTTCGGGTGCCGGGCCACTGCCCCGGTTCCACCCGGCGCGCCTACAAATTGCTTTCAGACGTGGGCGGCTTCGCGCTTTTCGCTTCCTTCAGCAGCCGCTCGATGCGCTCGACATGCTCCTGTGAAAGATCCAGCGCGAAGTGGAGCTCCGGAACGCGCCGCACCTGCAGCCGCTCCACCAACTCATGCCGGATGTATCCCATCGCATGCTCGAGCGCCTTGATCGCATCTGCCTGCTCCTTGGCGTTCTCGCTCCCCACACTCACGAATATCCGCGCGTGTTTCATGTCCGGCTGGACGCGCACATAGTTTACGGACACGCTTCCCTCCAGCCGCGGGTCCTTCAACTCGCCGGCGAGCATGGCGTTGATCTCGTGCGCGATTTCCTCGGCCACGCGTTCGTGACGATGATGGTCAGGGCTCATCTTTGTAACTTGCCTAGCTGAGAATTCTCCCGCTTCGGAGTTCCTGCTATCTGATCACTTTCCCCTGGCAACGCATTCCAGCGGCGCGCATCCCGTCGCACAGAGTTACAATATCTCCACCGCGTGCCCGACCACCAGCGGCCCCAGAATACGGTCCGCCTCCGCCAGAACCTTTTGAAGCGCCTCTTCGACGTGCTGCTCTTCATTCGATACCGTGACCACTCCTACCACGGAGCGCTGCCAGGTATCCATGAAATCCAGCTCCGCAACCGCGACATTAAACTGCGCCCGCAAGCGATCCTTCAAACTGCGCAGCACCTGCCGCTTGTCTTTCAAGGATTGGGCTTCGGCGATGTGCAGTTCCAACGTCAACAATCCAACCGGCATACGCGACTCCGAGCCTGCTTCTTCAGAAGCTCTTTTGTTTTTGAAAGGGGGGCTTTCCCGCTGCGCCTTCATCCTTGTCAGGCGATTCCCCGGGCGCGGGGTGTGCCCCAAGAATCCCTCTTTCCCGATCTGCCTGCCCTACTTGCGCCCGGAGGACCCGCTGGCCTGGCCTGCGGCTTCCGCAGCACTGATCTTTTGGACGTTGAAACACTCCAGAATGTCGCCTACCTTCACGTCGTTGAAATTGGCGATTCCCAAGCCGCACTCGAAGCCGGCGCGCACTTCGTTGGCATCATCCTTGAAGCGCTTCAGGGAGTTCAATTTCGACGTGTAGATTATGGTTCCATCCCTCACCACGCGCACCTGCGCGTCCCGCTTCATGATCCCATCGAGCACGTAGCAGCCCGCCACCGTTCCCGATCCCTTAATCCGGAAGGTGTCGCGCACGTCCGCCCGGCCCAGGTAAGACTCCTGAATGACGGGCTCGAGCAACCCTTCCATGGCCTTTTTAATTTCGTCCGAAACCTCGTAAATGATGTTGTGCGTACGGATATCGACCTTCTCTTGCTGCGCCAGATCCGCGGCCTTGCGGTCCGGACGCACACCGAACGCAATGATGATCGCTCCCGACGCTGATGCCAGCAGCACGTCGTTTTCCGTGACTGCCCCGACGCCCTCGCTGATGATCTTCAACTTTACGCGATCATCCGAGAGCTTCGGCAGCATTTCGGCCAGCACTTCCGCCGAGCCTTGCACGTCGGCCTTGATGACGATGGGGAGTTCCTTTATCTCGCCGGCCTTTAACTGCTCGTGCAACTGGTCGAGCGTGATTCTTCCGCCGGCACTCGCGCGCAACGCCGCATCCCGCTGCTTGGACTGGCGGAACTCGACAACGTGCCGCGCCTTGGCCTCGTCCGTCACCTGGAAGTGATCCCCGGCTTCGGGAACGCCCTGCAAGCCCAGCACTTCCACCGGCGTCGAAGGAGGCGCCGTCTTGACGGGCTTGCCTCGTTCATCGAACATCGCGCGCACTTTGCCGAACACCGACCCGACGATGAAGAAATCGCTGTTGTTCAAAGTGCCGTTCTGCACCAGAATCGTGGCCACCGGGCCGCGGCCCTTGTCCACACGCGATTCCAGCACCGTACCGCTTGCCGGCGCGTCCGGATTTGCTTTCAACTCGCGCAGGTCCGCCACCAGCAGGATGATCTCCAGAAGCTTCTCGAGGTTCTGGCGCTTTTTTGCGGAGACCTCAACGAACTCCGTATCGCCGCCCCATTCCGAGGGCATGAGCCCCAGATCGGTAAGCTGACGCTTCACCCGCTCGGGCTGCGCTTCCGGTTTATCAATCTTGTTCACCGCCACGATAATGGGCACATTCGCGGCCTTGGCGTGGTCGATCGCTTCGCGCGTCTGCGGCATGACGCCGTCGTCGGCGGCCACCACCAGCACCACGATGTCCGTCACCTTGGCGCCGCGCGCGCGCATGCGGGTGAACGCTTCGTGGCCCGGCGTGTCCACGAAGACCACGCTCTTCCCTTGCACCTGCACCTTGTACGCGCCGATGTGCTGCGTGATCCCGCCCGCCTCGCCTCCGGCGACGTCCGCTTCCCGGATAGCGTCAAGCAAACTGGTTTTGCCGTGGTCCACGTGGCCCATCACCGTAACCACCGGCGGCCGCGGCCTCAGGTTTTCCTTGGTCTCTTCCTTCGCGACTTCCAACACCATTTCTTCTTCGAAGGAGACCACGCTAACTGTCCCATTGAACGATTGCGCCAGGTCTGTCGCCGTGGGGACGTCCAGCGCCTGGTTGATGCTGGCGAAAACGCCGCGATCCAGCAAAGTCTTCAGCAAATCTTTCGCGCGAATGTCCAGCTTCTCCGCCAATTCGCGGATCGTGATTCCTTCTGTCAGGGTCACTTCGCGCGGGGCACGAGGTTCCGGCGGCGCAATCGTCGCTGCGGCCACACCTCGGCCACCCGCACCCTGACGTTGCCGCGTCGGATGCAGTTTGCGCTCGCCCTCCATCTCCCGTTTGTCCGCCAACGGGCGCTGGCGTTGCGTCGGCCTTCGCGCATACAGCGGTTTGCCAGGCTCCGCCTTCACCGGCATCTTCTCTGGGAATGGCGGCAACATCCCTGGCCGGCCGGGCGTTCGTGGGCCGGGACGCGACCCCGTCGGCGCCGCGCCAGGTCTCTGTCCAAAGGAACGGCCAGCACCGCCCGGTCCACCTGGACCGCCGGTGCGCGATGTATATGGTCGCCCGCCTTGTCCTGACTGTTGCGGACGCATCGGCTGGCCGGGTCGTGGCCCGCTGGGGCGCTGGCCGCTACCCGGCACCGTGCCGGGAACTGGCCCGCGGTTGCCGGTGGGCATCGGGCGGGAAGGAACTTGTGTGCGTGCCGGTGCACCAGGAGCGGCGGCCGCTGGGCGCGCTGCCATGGGTTGCGTGCCGGGCTGGGCTGAACGTCCTGCTGGTGGCGCTCCACTGGGGGCTGGACGCGCTGCTGCCGGTTGTACGGCAGGAGCGGCAGGCCGGAGCGGGTGCGCTTGTTTTGGCGCTGCTGCGGGCGCGGGAGCAGCCGCAGGCGCCGCCGGCTTCACGGCCACAGGACCTGGCGCTGCTGAGGGCACTGCCGGTGGCACTGGCCGCGCAACAGCCGCGGTGGGGGCCGGAGCAACACTGGGCGCCGCAGGAACTGCTTTCGGCGCAACGGGAGCCAATGGCGGATGGGCTGCGGGCGCATGGGCTGCAGGGGCATGTGTTGCAGGTGCACCGGGGACGTGCGCAGCAGGTTTCGCTGGAGCCGCAGTTGCTGCATGCAGCACGGGCCGCCTTAGCGCCGCTTTTGCCGCCGCTTCTTTCGCGGCGCGCTCCGCATCGGCTGCCGCTTCGGCGTCGGCAACACCCTTCAAATGATGGCGAACCTTTTCCGCAACTTCGACGGTGATTGAGCTGGAGTGTGTTTTCTTTTCCGTTACGCCAAACCCCGGAAGAAGGTCAATGATGGCTTTAGCCTTGACCTCGAGTTCGCGGGCGAGTTCATTGATACGGACTTGGGATGCGTCACTCATGCTTCGTTAGGAACTTTTCTCTTCCTGCTGTTTCTCTGGAGCTTGCGCTTCCGCAGATGCAGCGGCCGCGGAGGTAGCCTCGGCGGCAGGTTCTTCAGCTTCGGGTGTTTTTTCGGCGGCAGGTTCCACCGGAGTTTCGGCCCCGGGTTCGGCGCTGGCTTCGCTGGCCGCTTCACTTGTGCCTTCGGCGGCGGCGTCTCCGCTTTCATAGAAGCGGTTCACCGCTTGATAGATTTTGTCCACCATCTTTTCGCCGATGCCCGGAATTTCCATCAATTGCTCCGGCGTCATCCCAGCGAGTTTTTCGAGTGAGGTGATTCCCGCCGCTTCGATCTTCTCGATGGTCTTTGGCCCGACACCCGCGAGCACCGTCAGTGGCGTCACCGCCGTGGTCAGCGCGGTCATCTGCTCTTCGATCTCGCGACGCTTCTCTTCTTCACTCTTGATATCAATGTCCCAGCCGATCAGCTTGCTGGCCAGGCGGACGTTCTGGCCCTTTTTCCCGATGGCCAGGGAGAGTTGGGAATCCTCCACGATCACTTCCAGTTTCTTGGTCTCCGGATCGACGATCTGCACGCGCGTGACCTTGGCCGGGCTCAGGGCCTTCTGCGCAAAAGCCACCGTCTCTTCGCTGTAGGGGATGATGTCGATCTTCTCGCCGCGCAACTCGCGGATGATGGATTGCACGCGCATGCCCTTCATGCCGACGCAGGCACCCACGGGATCGACGTCTTTGTCGCGGCTGGCCACCGCCACTTTCGTGCGCTCGCCCGCTTCCCGCGCCGCGGCGCGAATTTGCACCGTGCCGTCGTAAATTTCCGGCACTTCCATCTCAAACAATCGCTGCACCAGCGCCGCATCGGCCCGCGATACGATCACTTGCGGACCCTTCGCCGCCCGGTCCACCGTGCGGATCACCACGCGCAGGCGTTCGCCGATGTTGTAGGTTTCCAGCTTGGATTGTTCGCGCTTCGGCAGACGCGCTTCCGTCCGACCCATGTCCACGATCAGGTCCGGGCCTTCCGAGCGCTTCACGATCACGGTGACCAGTTCACCCGCGCGGGTGTGGTATTCGTTATAAATGGTGTCGCGTTCCGCTTCGCGCACCTTTTGCAGGATCACCTGCTTGGCGGTCTGCGCCGCGATGCGCCCCAGCACATCCGTGGGCTTGTTGGTCAATATCTCCGTGCCTACTGCGGCGTCCGGATTTTTCTTTTTTGCATCCGCAACGCTGATTTCGCGCTTCGGGTCGGCCACTTCCTCAACCACGGTGAGCACCGAAAACACGTCCACCTGGCCGGATTCCGCGTTGAACTTTCCGCGCAGGTCCTCTTCCGTCTTGTAAAACTTGCGAGCCGCAACCACCATGGCGTCTTCGATGGCGGAGATCACCACCTCCGGCTCGATGTGCTTCTCCCGGCTGAGCATCTCGATTTGTTGGTAAAGAAGATTCGCCATTTCCTGTTCCTAAAATTCCACCACCAAGTTGGCCTTTCGAATCATCTCCAAAGGTATTTCCACCACTTGTGCATCCTTGCCCTTCAACTCCATGCGGACTTTTCCTTCCGCGAATCCCTTCAACCGCCCTTCAAAAAACTTGGCCTCGGCGATAGGTTCGATCGTCGTAATCTTCGCCAGGCGGCCCGTGAAGCGCTCGAAATCCCCGGCCTTTTTCAGCGCGCGATCCAATCCTGGCGAACTGATTTCCAGGATATAGCCCGGACCGGGCACCAGATCCTCCATGTCCAAAATCACGCTCAACTGCTGGCTGACCCGCTCGCAATCCGCGTGACTGATCTTGGGGAAGGGGTCCGGCGGCGTACCGCCCTCGGCAGCTTCCGCGGCCTTCGGCGGCGGCAACCGGTCGATGTACACCCGCAGGAAGCGCTGCTTACCGATCTTCCATTCGACATCCACGACTTCCAAGCCCTCCGAACGTGCTACCCGTTCGGCGGCTTCGCGGACCTTTTCCAAATTCACGCGGAGACTCCCCGGCCTAAGCCGGTCTCAAGCTCGTTCCCACCGGCGGCAACAAAAAAGTGGGCTTGCGCCCACTCTATGGTGCGACCCGTTTCAGAGCGAAGAGTCAGTATATTCCCGCAGCACGGTAAAAGCAAGGTACTCAGGGGCCGGGACAGGAGAGTCCTGAGCCAGGCTCGGGCTAATAGTTTTGCCATGCACAGGTGTCACTATAATAGGTACAATCCTTGCAGTTCCCTCATTTGACCCCGGCAAACCGCTGCTCTCTGGATTCCTTCGTGTTATTGTTTTCTACCAGCCTGAAACATTGCAGGCACTTGCTTTCCCCCATGACCCGCGATGGCGTAAGCTTAGTGTGAGTGTGTGTCTTGAGCAGAGGGAGCGGCTCGGAATGCCCGACAGGTTTGTGTGTTCGCTGACGCTGGTGCACGTTGCAGCGTTGGGGTTTGCTTTTGTTCTCTTGTCGGTTCCTCTCTGGGGTCAGCACCCTGTCATGCCGCCAACTGCCGAATCACCCGCCGACCTTGCGAACAATCCTGATTTTGAACTCGACATCTTCGTCCGTGACCAGCACGGAAATCCTCTCGATGCCGCGGCTGCCGTGCACCTCTCTTCCGCGCGCTTGAACTATAACGCCATCGTGCCCACGCAAGGCGCATCCGCGGCCCATTTTTTCAACCTCGGGTTCGGCGAATACGAGGTGGAAGTGACTTGCCCCGGTTTCCGCAGAACGACAGAACATTACAGCTCCGGGTTCAGTCACGGGAGCCTGCCGATATATATTTACCTCATTCCGGAATCGGGACCGGTTGACCCGGCAAGCCCCTCTGGCGGCTTGGTTCTACGTCAGGAACTCCGTGCTGAAATGCAGTTGGGTATAGGGGCCTTGAACCGCGATCGTTACGAAAGTGCCAGAAAAACCTTTGCCAAGCTCTTGCGCAAGGCCCCCGGCAATTCCGACCTCGTTTATTTTCTGGGCGAGACGGAACTCGGTTTGCAACATCCCGATGTGGCCCGTGAAGATTTCCAGCGCGCCCTGGCCCTGGACCCTAACAACGAATTGGCTTTGGTTTCACTGGGCCAAATGCAATTGCAGGGCGGCGCACCCGCGGATGCAGTCATCCCACTGGAAAAAGCGGTGTCCCTGGGGCGCGCGGGTTGGCGCGCTGACTTCGAATTGGCCTCCGCCTATTTCCAGCTCCGCCGCTTGAACGATGCCGAATCCGCAGCTTCTCGCGCCGCTGCTCTTGCCAAGGAAAAGGGTGCTACTTCCCTGTTCCTGCTCGGGGAGATTCAATACGCCGAGGGCAAGCGCGCTGATGCGAAACATACTTGGGAATCGCTTCTGAGGCTCTTTCCGAAGGACTCCGCCGTGTTCGTGACCAGGAAAATGGTGGCGCGCGCGGAAAGCGAAGGTCTGGAACCAAGTCCCGCGTCCAACGCGAGCCTTCCGCCTCCACCTGAGCCGGACACGAATCCGGTCACTTTCGTTGAAATTCCCTGGGCTCCGCTGGATACCGATAACGCCGTTTACGATGTTGCTCCCCAGGTGAATTGCAAGGCCGCACCAATTTTGGATGGCGCACTGCACCGGATGAACTCGGAATTGGCCGATTTTGAAAAATTCACGGCCACCGAGCATATCGAACACCAGGACATTGACCGCTACGGCTGGCCGGGAGCGGTGAAGGCGCACGATTTCACGTATGTCGTTTTCGTTCATCCCCTCCGGAAGAACTCGTTCTATCTGGAGGAATTTCGCGATGGGGAAGTTGGCCTGTCCGGTTTTTCCGATGTCATCATCAGCACCGGCCTCAACACTCTGGGTGTGAATGTGCTGCAACCGTATTATCGCGAGCGCTTCAATTATTCCTGCGAAGGATTGGCCAATTTGCGCGGGCAGGTGGCCTGGCAAATTCACTTCGAAGAGAAGCGCGACGCGAAAGCTGGAAGTGTTCGAACGTGGCGTGCGGGCAACACCACGTATGACATCGCGATCAAAGGACGCATTTGGATCTCCAGCGCCAGTTATGCTGTCCTTCGTATTGAAAGCGATCTCCGGGATCCCGTCGCCCGGCTTGGGCTGACCAAAGATCATCTCCTGGTCGACTATGGCCCCGTCAATTTCGCCGCACGAGACGCGCAACTCTGGCTGCCCTGGAGCGCCGACATGTACATGGAGCTTCGCGGCAGGCGCTACCACCACAGGCACTTCTTGAGCGACTATCTGCTCTTCGACGTAGAGACCACACACAAGATCAGCAAACCGAAAGAGCCTCCGCCGCCACCCGTCGAGTCTGCTCCTTAGCCGGCAGCAAACCATCGCGCGGAAACAAAAAAGGGCTACCGCCTTCTTCAGGCCGCAACCCTCTGCTGCCCGGCAATATTTCGTCCTGGATGCTTACGGCTTCGTCGCTGGCGCTGGCTTCGGCGCGCTCGCCACTGGCTTCGGCGTGCTGGCCGCTGGCTTTGTTGCCGGTGACGCGGTCGCGCCTGCTTTCAGGGGATAAGCCTGATCGTACAGCTTGATGATGTCCTGGGTGACATCAATACCCGACGACGCAAACAGAATCGGTGAATTCTGCGCCGACGTATCGAGCACCACCACGTATCCATTTTCCCGCGAATAGCGGTCCAGCACGTCCATCATCTTCCGCCCGATGCGGTCCACGACGTCGCCCTGCGCGGCCTGCACGTCCTCGTTGAGTTCGTTATTCTTGCGGTCGAGTTGAGCAGCGAACCGTTGTCCCTGTGTTGTCGCCCGGGCTTTCTGCTCGTCGCTCCAGGTGGTCTGGTTGGCGGCAAGTTGTTGGCGCAAATCATTGATCTGCTTGTTAAGGTTTTCCAGTTCGTTCTGACGCGGCGCGAATTGCGACTGCAATTCCGCGGATGCCTGCTTGCCCTCGGCGGTGGACACA
>Ga0187869_10003473_pt1 | contig 11566 bp, 10 predicted proteins | sample June2016WEW_13_1_2_FD_132972 | JGI IMG/M metagenome (GOLD analysis project Ga0187869, IMG submission 132972) | Peatland microbial communities from SPRUCE experiment site at the Marcell Experimental Forest, Minnesota, USA - June2016WEW_13_100 | ecosystem: Environmental > Terrestrial > Soil >...
CCTGGACGAAATGTCCTCCCAACCGGTCGCCGACCCTCAGCGAGCGCTCCAAATTGACACAGCTTCCCTGCTTGGCATGCTTGAAACTGCTGATTCGCAGTGTTTCGGCAGATATGTCGCAAACAAAAAAGCCCGCGCCTATACGGGTTGCGGTCAGGCACACGCCATTGACCGATATGGAGTCACCGATCTTCAGATCTGCGGCAACAAGCCCGGCGCCAACGGTGATTACTGCACCCTGCGAGAGGAAGCGCAGTTCTTGAATGCGACCCATTTCTTCGATTATTCCGGTGAACACATTGGCTCCTGCGATCTCAAAAGATATTTTAACCGCGGATTGCACGGATTACACGGATCAAAATCGCCGGGAGCGCCGGCGTCTCGCCGGCTCATTCGCACCATTTCGAAAGATGCTTCATATACACATGAACAGAGCCGGCGAGACGCCGGCGCTCCGGCCAAATCAGTGATATCCGTGGCGTTTTTTAGAGCCTTTCAGCCAGTCGCAATATCCGCTCAATTTCGCCTCTGGTTAGGTGTCGGTATTGCCCCGCTTCCAACCCGTGGTCGGTAAGAAATCCGATCCTTACCCGCCGCAGCTTGACAACAGGATGACCGATTTCTTCAAACATCTCTCGGATTTGCCTGTTTTTCCCCTGAACCAGAGTGACCTCGTACCAGCTGTTCGTGCTTTCCTTCAACGGCACAATCTTGCACGGGGCCAGTTTTATTCCCGCTTTCAGGCGCATCCCTTCCCGCAGCCGCCCGAGCTGGGATGCCTCCGGAGTCGATCGCACCTTGACCTTATACACTTTGGGCATATGTTTTCCCGCGGCAGTTACAATTCTGGAAAACCCTCCGTCATTCGTCAGTAGAATGAGTCCTTCCGAATTGTAATCAAGCCGTCCGACCGGGAAGATCTTCGTCCGCACATTCACCAGGTCCGTCACCTTGGTCCTTCCCTGGGGATCCGCCACAGAAGAGATCACTTCTCGCGGCTTGTTCAGGAGTATGTATATTTTTTGAGAGGCTTCGCGGATGAGTTTCCCGTCCACTTTGACGTAATCGCGATTCGGATCCGCCTTGGCGCCCAACTGCGTAACGACTTGTCCGTTGACGGTGACTCTGCCTTCCCGAATCAGAAGTTCCGCCTTTCGGCGTGATGCAATACCCGCGGCTGCAATAATTTTTTGTAGCCGTTCTTCGCTTTTCATGGCGTCACAGCTGCTCGCCGGCCATTTGAGCAAACTCCTCCAATGTGGGAAGATCGGAAAGGTTCTTCAGCCCAAAATGAATAAGGAATTCCCTTGAGGTCCCATACAAAATCGGTCTGCCAACCACAGGCTTGCGCCCGAGGATCGCCACTAATTTCCTCTCCAGCAGGGTTTGGAGCGCTGTTGAGGATTTCTTGCCACGGATGGCCAGGATCTCGGCAAGCGTTACGGGCTGTTTGTAGGCAATGACTGCAAGCGTCTCCAGGGCGGCCATCGACAGCTTGGCATTGGGCCGTGTTTTCAGGTATGCGCGGATTTGTTCGTGGTGTTCGGGCCGGGTGGTCATTCGATAACCGCCCGCCACCTCCCGGATGATCATTCCGCCCGCGCGTGCATTGAAAGCATCGATCATGCTTTTCAGCGCCTGCTCAATCAATTCCGCCGGTTCCTCGGGAAAGATTTCTCTGAACTGTTCCGGTTTTATCGGATCATCGGCCACATAGATGATCGCTTCCATCACGGCCTGCATTTCGGCTATTTCCATGGCTCAGACTTTTTCCTTCACTTTGCAGATTTGAATTTCCTCGAACGGCTTCTTTTGGTAGACGAAGACCTCGTGCATGCGGACCAATTCGAGCAGCGCAAGGAAAAGCACAACCAGGTGGCGCTTCGAACGGGCCTCGCTGAAAAAACTCGAAAATAGCATTTTGTCCTGGATGACAAAGCGTTTCCGAATGTCCGCAATCTTCTCCTCGACCGTGACCTCTTCGTTGTTTACCTCCAGGACGCGCTGCGCTTCGAAGCGCTCAACAACCTCATGAAAGGCGCGCAAAAGTTCGAAAAGAGTGACGGCGACGACTTCGCTGCCGTCTTCGAGAACATCGTCAGGCGGTTTAGCCCACACAGCATTCTCGACTTCCTCCCGGGTGTAGAGCATTTCCGCGGCATTCTTGAATTTTTGATGCTCCAGCAGCTGGTAAACAAGCTCAGTACGGGGGTCCTCCTCTTCGGACTGCGCTTCATTGGTCTGTTCCTGAGGCACCAGCATCCGGGATTTAATATAAATCAGGGTCGCGGCCATCATGATCCATTCGCCTGCCAGATTGATGTTCAGATCCTTCATGATCTCCAGGTATTCCAGGTATTGCTCGGTGATACGCGCGATAGGAATATTCCAGATATCGATCTCCTCTTTCTTGATCAGATGCAGAAGAAGATCGAGCGGTCCTTCAAAAGCTTCCAGGCGGATTGTGATTCCCGAGCCTTCAGTGGAGGCCTGGAAATCCGGATTCAGATTCTCGCCATTTTCCATGATTTAAATGAATCCTAAAGCGCCCGCAAGAGACCGACGACCAGTCCCATGGGAATTAGAATAAACCTCAGAGCGCCTGTAAACATCAGGGCGTACAGAATAATAAACCCATAGGAGCCCATGCGCTGAAAAGCAGCCGCTGCATTGGCGGGAAGCAATCCATACAAAATCCAGTGCCCATCCAGCGGCGGGATTGGAATGATATTGAAAACAGCAAGCAGCAGATTGATGATCATCGCGTAGTAAAGAATCATGAGAACCGGCGCTAAGACCGATCCGTTCCCGGGAATGAGTCCGAGTTCGATGAATCTCCGAGCTTGCGTCGAGGTTATTTTTAAAATGAGAAGAAGGGAAAAGGCAATTCCACTTGCCAGGAGATTCGCACCAGGTCCGGCAATGGAGATGTATATCTGATCCCTGCGCGGATCGCGCAGATGCGCGGAATTAATCGGAACTGGCTTCGCCCAACCAATCAAGGGAAAATGCACAAAGAACTGGAGCAGAGGAAACAATATCGTTCCGATCGGATCAATATGCGGAATCGGATTGAGAGTCACTCGTCCGAGGTATCGTGCGGTATAGTCGCCCAGACGATCCGCCATCCAGGCATGCGACGCCTCATGAATGCTAAGCGAAAACAGCAAAACCGCAAATTGAATCGCAATCGTTCCAATCGTTCCGGGGTCAATATTTCGAAGAAATTCCACAGTCTATTTCCATCCTGAGTCGTTCAATATAACATGCCCAACCAGAGGCGTGCCAGAAAAGCTCACTGCTCTTTCGGGGTCGGGGTCGGTATCGGAATCGTTCTTTACGCTCTCGATCCCGATTCCGATACCGACCCCGACCCCGATTTCATGAGCCAGTGTCCGTGAATTTGCCTTGTCGGTATTACAAATGATAGAATTTCCGCTTCTTAGGCAGATTACATGGGCTGGACATTATTTATCACGATTGCTCTCTATACCGTGGGGTTGCTGCATTCCATCTTTGGCTTTTGCCAGAAGCGGCAAATATTCGTTCAAATTGCTCTGGGAATGGTGGCCTGCGGCTTCGCCTTTCATACGCTCTCACTCGTATTGCTCAGTGTGCAACGGCAGCACTTCCCGATTACCAACCTGCCGGAATCCCTCTGCTTTTTCGCCTGGTGCATATCCTTGACGTTTATTATCGCGAACGTCCGGTACCGGAGTAACGCCCTTGGCGCCTTTGTTCTTCCGCTCGTTTCCCTTTTGACTATATTTTCACAGGTAATCTGGGCAGAAAATCGCGAATTTCCGGCGTGGATGAACAGCGGCTGGCTTCATTTCCACGTAAGCGTCGCGTTTCTGGCTTATGCCGCATTCTTCCTGACTTTTATTTCAGGCGTCATTTACCTGATTCAGGAGAATGAACTAAAGGAGAAGAATTTCCGGTTTCTGTATTTCCGCCTCCCTTCCCTGAAAGTGTGCGATGAGCTGTTTCGCCGTTTTTTGTTGGTGGGGTTTGTTTCGATGAGCCTCACAATCATATCGGGAGCCATCTGGGCTCAGCATGCATGGGGCCACTTTTGGAGCTGGGATCCTAAGGAAACAGCGTCCCTGGTCACGTGGGGAATTTACCTGATTCTGGTGAACTATCGCTTTGCAGCCAAAGGGCGCGGGCGGCGCGCCGCTTACATCAGTATCATCGGGTTTGCTTCAACCCTGGTTACGTTCGCAGTCAATTGGGGACTACATAAGTATTTATAGAAAATGCTGACGCACTGCGGCCAGGCCGTTCAGCTCTTTCTTGATCTTCCCTTTTATGCACCTGACGGCTGCCAGCAACTATCGAGGCGTAGGTTTTTAGATGTTCAATCTTGTACTCGTGGGCTTGAACCACCGGACGGCAAAACTGGATATCCGGCAACTGGCATCTTTCAATGCGGAGCAGTTGCCGGAGGGATTGAGACGGCTATCCGTTTACCCGGGCATCCTGGAATCGATGATTGTTTCGACCTGCAATCGGGTTGAAGTCCTTGCCAGCGCCGATCCTCAGTCGGATGTCGTCTCTTCCATCGAATCATTTCTTTCCGAATCCAGCGGAGTCGCATTACCGCAGCTTCAGACGAAGCTCTATCGCTATCGAGACGAGCAGGCGGTGCGGCATGTTTTCCGTGTGGCCAGTTCCCTGGATTCGATGGTCCTCGGAGAGCCCCAGATTCTCGGACAGCTGAAATCCTGTTACAGCACGGCCGTGGATCTCCGCACTGTGGGATCTGCCTTGAACAGTCTCCTGCAGTGGGCATTCCGGATTGCGAAGCGCGTGCGCTCCGAAACCAGCATCGGAGAATATCCGGTTTCGGTCAGCTCCGCAGCCGTGGAACTGGTTCGCAAAATATTTGGAGATTTCCAAAAAATAAGCATTCTGGTCGTGGGCGCCGGGAAAATGGGAGAAACCGCTATCCGGCACCTCGCCGATACTGGAGCGAAAGCCATCTACCTGACCAACCGCAGCCCGGAAGCAGCCAGAGACCTGGCCGGCCGCTTTAACGGAATCGCTGTCCCTTTTGCCGATCTGAGCGAGTGGATTTCACGAGTCGATATTGTGATTACCTCCACGGGAGCGTCGGAAATGCTGATCGATCGCTCCATGGTTCAGCGAGCCATGCATGATCGCAAAAACGCACCAATTGCATTTATCGACATATCGGTTCCCCGAAATATCGATCCCGGGATCGGAACGATCGCGAACGTTTTTTGTTACGATATTGATGACCTGGCGGCGGTAGTGGAAGCCAACTTTCACCAGCGGGCCAAGGCGGCGGCAAAGGCCGAGAAAATTGTCGATCAGGAAGTCCAGGCGTTTTGCGCCAAGGCCAAATCCAGCAAGGTGGGCCCTGTAGTTCAACAGGTTCAGGGTCGGATCGAGGAAATTTGCAAAATCGAGCTCGACAGATATCTCAGGAAAATCGGCCCGCAGGAAGCCAAGCAGGTTCAGGAGCTGGAAACGATGATTTCGCGGATTGCCGGAAAAATTGCGCACCCCCTGGTCATACAGTTGAGAAGCCAGCCGGATTCGCTGAACCAGTCTGCTTACATGGATTTGATTGAGCGCATTCTCAAAACCAAAGATGCGCCGGAATAGAATTTTGTGGCGACGCGTCTCCAGACGCGTCGCACACCGTTTAACAAAAACACCCGGACGGCTCTGGAGAGCCGTCCGCACATGAATCAGTCTACTAAAATGATTATTATCGGCAGCCGCGGATCGGCTCTGGCCTTGGCTCAAGCCGGATGGGTTCAAAATCAGATCCTGAGGCATTTTCCAGATGCTGAAGTGACGATTCACGTGATCAAGACTTCGGCGGACAAAAATCCCACTGTATCGATCCGCTCCTCATCATCAGTCGGCGTATTTGTAAAAGAGCTGGAACAAGCATTGACCGAGAAGGAAATCGATATCGCGGTCCACAGCATGAAAGATCTGCCGAATTCCATTCCAGACGGACTCCGGATCGCAGCAGTGCCTGAACGGGAAGATGCAAGAGATGCCTTCATTGCAAACAAGATTGCAAGCTTGTCAGAACTGTCTTCCGGCTCTCTCGTGGGCACCGGAAGCATTCGCCGAAAGTCTCAATTGCTGGCTCTTCGGCCGGACCTTAGAATCCTGGACATTCGCGGCAATGTGGATACACGTCTCAAAAAGTTGCAGGACGGAGCATACGACGCGATCGTCCTTGCCTGCGCCGGTCTCAACCGCCTGGGCCTGCACACGCGAATTTCTTCGCGAATTGAGTTCGCGCAAATGCTTCCGGCCCCGGGCCAGGGGGCGCTGGCAATTGAAACGCGCGTTGACGATTCGCGCGCGACTGACATGGCGTCTGTCTTGAATCATGCGCCCACCGCGGCGGCCGTTTCTGCGGAACGCCTTTTCCTGCAGTTCATGGGCGGAGGCTGCAATGTCCCGGTTGCGGTTTATGCGCAGTTGAATCGGGATTTGATTGAAATGGATGGGTTGGTCGCATCTCCGGACGGCCGAAGAATCATCCGAGATTCGGTTCGGCAAAAGCCCGATAGGATAAACGAAGCCGTCGAATCTCTGGCCCGCCGCATCCTGGAAAATGGAGGTCGTGCAATTCTGGATGCACTGTAAAAGCGTTGACCACGAAACACACGAAAGACACAAACGAAAACATTTTCGTGTCTTTCGTGTGTTTCGTGGTTTAGAGCTTTGAGGAATTATGTTTATTCCATGCTCAACCAAACCGCTGCTGAACCGCACCATCCTTGTGGCTTGCAGCGCAAAAAAAATGGTTGAATTAGCGGCCGGACTGGAAGCAATGGGCGGCAGCGTTTTTCCTTTCCCCGTTATAGAAGTGAAGGAGATTGAGGATAAACAGCCGCTGGATCGGGCGCTTGCTTCATTGAATGAATACTCCTGGATAGTTTTTACCAGTGCCTATGGAGTCAGCTTCTTCCTGCAGCGCATGAATGAGCGCGGCATGGAAGTTGGCATTCAATCCATGCCTAAAATATGCGCGATCGGGCCCGCAACTGCAAAAGCCGTAAGCGAATTCGGGCATGAAGTCGCGCTTGTTCCCGAGAAGTTTATTGCTGAGGGTGTGGTCGAGGCGCTTGGAAAGCAATCCGGAGGACTCCGCTCGCTCGCAGGATGCCGCATTTTGTTGGCGCGCGCCAAAGAGGGACGGGAATTGCTGCCGGCTGAGCTTCAGGCCGCCGGAGCTCAGGTCGATGTTGTGCCTTGCTATCGGACCGTTCGCGCAGAATTGGGAAAAGGCAGTCTTGAGAAATTAAGCGGCACAAGGCCGGACTTGATTGTGTTCACAAGTTCCTCCGCTGTAAGGAATATGATTGAAATTCTCGGGCAGGAAGATGGGAAAAGAATGCTTTTGGAATCCACCGTCGCCGTCATAGGCCCCGTGACGGGGAGCACTGTAGAGCTGTTGGGAAAACGCGCCGAGATAGTTCCGAAAGAGAATACGATCGCATCCCTGTTGGAGGCGATTCGCAGTTATTACAGCAAAAGGCATCAGGAATAAATCGAGATTAGACGCTCGGAAGGAACGCCATCATACAAGGAGAGTCCCGTGCCAAAACGTAACGATATCAACAAAGTCCTGATTATCGGTTCCGGTCCCATCGTTATCGGGCAGGGGTGCGAATTCGATTATTCCGGCACGCAGGGGTGCACGGCGCTGCGCAAACTTGGTTACCGGATTGTTCTGGTCAATTCCAATCCTTCCACCGTCTCGACCGATCCCGGCATGGCCGATGCCACTTATATTGAGCCGCTCAATCTAAATTCAATTGAAAAAATCATCGCCGCAGAACACCCGGATGCGCTGCTCCCGAATCTGGGGGGACAAACCGCGCTGAATATCACGTTCCAGCTTGCGAAGGCCGGAATTCTGGAGAAATACGGCGTTCGGATCATCGGCGTGCAAGCCAATTCCATTGAACGCTGTGAGGACCGGCAGGCTTTTAAGGACATGATGGCACGGTTGGGAATTGAAACAGCCAGGAGTGAAATCGTCCGAAACCTCGAAGAGGCTGAACGCATTCTCGAAAGAGTCGATTTCCCCTGCGTGATCCGGCCGTCCTGCACCGTGGGCGGAACAGGGGCGGGGATTGTGTTCAACCCGGAAGAATTCCAGGCAGTGACAAGCCGCGCCTTCTCGGCAAGTTCTATTGGCCCGGCTCTCATAGAAGAATCGCTCGAAGGTTGGGAAGAGCTCGAACTCGAGGTCGTGCGGGATGGCAAAGGGCAGAAAATAACAATCTGCTTCATCGAAAACATCGATCCCATGGGCATCCACAGCGGCGATTCATTCTGCGCCACGCCTATGCTCACCATTGATCCTCAGCTGCAGGCGAAACTTCAGGATTACTCCTATAGGATTGTAGATGAGATCGGCCTTATTGGCGGGGCCGGAATCCGGTATGCGCACGATCCCGGAAGCCAGCGCATTGTGGCGGTTGGAATAAACACCCGCGCCTCACGAACCTCGGCGTTCGCATCCAAAGCGACGGGAATTCCTATTGCACTTGTCTCCTCCCTTCTTGCCTGCGGGCTTTCATTGGATGAAATCCCCCATGGGCGAGAAGGAAGTCTGGAGAAATACATCCCGCAGCTTGATTATGTGGCCATCCGAGCGGCCCGTTGGATGTTCGATAAATTCAAAGACGCCGAAGACCGGCTGGGCGTCCAGATGCATGCGGTCGGCCAAATCATGGCCTTCGGAAAGAGTTTTAAGGAAGCCCTGCAAAAGTCGATTCGGGCGCTCGAAACCGGACGCATGGGGCTCGGATTTGCAAAGGACTTCAATCATAAATCTCTATCGGATCTGATGGCATTGTTATGGCATCCCTCGAGCGAGCGTATTTTCATGGTCTATGAAGCCATACGCAAGGGGGCTAATTTAAAAGAGCTGTGCCAACAGACGCATATAAAACCGTGGTATATCCAGCAACTGAAGGAGCTGGTCGAACTTGAAGAGAAGATTCTGAAATACAAAGGAGGCAATGTTCCGGATGACCTGCTGGTCCAGGCGAAGAAGGACGGTTTTGCGGATGCGTACATCGCCACGCTTCTTGAAATTCCGGAAGAAAGGGTTCGAAACCAAAGGGTTGGAATTGGAATGATCGGAGCACGGAAATCCATCTCCGTTTCAGGCATCGAGAATGCAGTTCCATACTACTACTCTACCTATAATGCTCCTGATCCTGGCGCCAAGATCGCGGCCGGCAGCCGCAAGAAAGTGATGATCCTGGGAGGCGGTCCCAACCGGATTGGAGAAGGGATTGAATGTGATTATTGCTGCGTGCAGGCGGCCTTTGCCCTGCGGGATCTCGGGTATGATGCGATCATGGTCAACTGCAATCCGGGAGCTGTGTCGACCGACGCGGATATTTCAAGCAGTCTTTATTTCGAGCCACTCACCGTAGAAGACGTGTTGGGCATCTGCAATGCGGAAAACCCGATAGGGGTAATCGTGCAACTGGGCGGCCAGACGCCTCTCAACATCTCCCGAAAGCTGGAGCAGGCCGGCGTCAAAATTCTCGGCACTCTAACCGATTCCATTGATCTCACTCAAGACCGCGACCGTTTCCGCTCAATCATGCAGAAGCTTGGAATTCCTCAGCCCTCATCCGGAATCGTGCGCAGCATCGGCGAAGCGGTTGATTTCTCCGATACGACCGGATACCCACTCGTGGCTCGCTCATACTCTGAGCTCGGCGGCGAGGGCATGGGGGTTTTACACGATCGCGATGATCTATCCTTGTATGTGTCCCGTGCAACCGAGACCCGGCCCGATGTCCCCATCCGGATTGACCGGTTTATGGAAAACGCGCTCGCGGTCGAAGTCGACGCACTTTCCGACGGCAAAAGCGCTTTTATTCCCGCAATCATGGAGCACATCGAATTAGCCGGGATTCATTCGGGTGATTCCGCCTGCGTTTTGCCATGCGTCAGCATTCCGGAAGAACAGCAAAAAACGATTGAGGAGTATACAAAGAGAATCGCCATTGAGCTGAAGGTTCAGGGTTTTGTCAATATTCAATACGCGATTGCCCACGGCGAGGTTTATGTCCTGGAGGTCACCCCCCGCGCATCGCGAACTGTTCCGCTTGTATCCAGGGTCTGCAATATTCCAATGGCTCGCCTCGCTACACGAATAATGCTGGACGAAAAGCTGGCCGACCTGCACCTGACACGCAAAACCATCGCGCATCACGGCGTAAAGGAAGCAGTGTTCCCCTTCAACATGCTTCCTGGAGTCGACCCGGTCCTTGGTCCTGAAATGCATTCCACCGGAGAGGTGCTTGGATTGGCCGACTCTTTTGAACTTGCATTCTACAAGGCGCAGGAGGCCGCTGAACAACTCCTTCCGCAGAAAGGGACCGTGCTGATTTCCGTATCCGATGCCGATAAAAGCGAGGCATTGGAACTGGCTCGGGAATTCCGCAGGCTCGGCTTCAAAATCAGAGCCACAGAAGGAACGCAGCAGTACCTCGCCCGATACGGAATCGAGTGCGATAAGATCTCAAAAATGAGCGCAGGAAGGCCGAATATCGTGGATGCGATCAAGAACGGCGAGATTCAACTCGTCATCAATACGCCCATAGGAAAACGCGGCACATCCGATGACTCCTATATTCGTAAGGCAGCGATTAAACACAAGCTTCCCTACATTACAACCATGGCTGCGGCCAGAGCAGCGGTGAAGGGACTAGCAGCATACCGGCAGAAAGCGCCGGAAGTGGTTTCGCTGCAGAAATATTACGCGGGAATTAAGTAGAAACTACTGTTAACGCTTCAGCGCTTTATCAAGATCCTCAATCAGATCATCAGCATCTTCGATGCCAACCGACAGCCTCAATAACGAATCGTTGATACCGATTCGCCTTCTCTCCTCCGCCGAGATTTTGGAGTGCGAGGTCTGAGCCGGGCAGCAAATGAGCGTCTCGACGCCTCCCAGACTTACAGCCGGCGTGATGAGTTTCAAACACCGGAGAAAAGGCGTCGGAAATCCGGAATCGCCATTCAACTCAAAAGAGAGCATCCCTCCAAAGCCGCTCATCTGCGACCGGGCGATCGAGTGTCCCTTGAAACCGGGCAACCCCGGATAGTTGACCTTGCGCACTGCGCTGTGCGCGGCCAGGAATTCGGCAATTCTCAAGGCATTGGCAGATTGCTTTTCCACCCTCAACACGAGTGTCTTCAAACTTCGCTCCAGCAGATAACACGTAATCGCATTCAGGCTCCCTCCCAGATGCCGAGCCATTCGCCGGATGCGCTCGGTAAGGGCCGCCGACGTCAGCGCAATTCCGCAGCATAGATCGCTGTGGCCGCCTAAGTACTTTGTGCCGCTGTGAACCACGACATCGATTCCAAACCCAATTGGATTCTGATTCACGGGAGATGCAAACGTATTGTCTATTACAGTCGCTATTCCGCGGCTCCTCGCGAACTCTGCAACCTGTCGAATATCCAGGATGCCGAGAAGCGGGTTCGTCGGAGATTCAATTACAATCACTTTCGTTTCCGGCAAAGC
>Ga0187869_10003477_pt1 | contig 11551 bp, 11 predicted proteins | sample June2016WEW_13_1_2_FD_132972 | JGI IMG/M metagenome (GOLD analysis project Ga0187869, IMG submission 132972) | Peatland microbial communities from SPRUCE experiment site at the Marcell Experimental Forest, Minnesota, USA - June2016WEW_13_100 | ecosystem: Environmental > Terrestrial > Soil >...
GACTTGTGCAACTCCCTTTCTACGTAGTCGTGATTTGGATTAGAAGGCAACACGTGACACAACATTGCCTGTGACACATAGAAACAGGTGAAGTACAGATGAACTACCGCCTCCCTATACAATCCAGCCTCGACAAGGCGCTCAGCTGCGTCCCGTTCCGAAGTGCCGAGCGCCATTAGCGAACTACCCCGCCTCTTCTGACGGGTGTTGTACCTGAGCGTCTTCATGTTCTCCTTGGCCCTACAATATTTGGACACTCCTTATAGATCGATAAAGGCAACCGAACTATTTTTGTATAAGAACCCTGTTTTTCTTTGCATTCTATTCCTTCTATTTGGGCATTTCTATAACCTATCATCCTTGCTGCAATTTATTGCATTCGTTTAATGCAGACTGAATAAGCCGGCTACGGCATTTCGGAGGCAATGAAAATTGAGGGATTTCTGTTCAGGAACGGAGATGAAATTGCGTTAAGATGCAATCTGGATGGCACAATTCTCTGGAGGTAAGGCTGTGGATCTGAAAGGAAGGGTTGCAATCGTTACGGGGGGTGGCACCGGCATAGGAGAGGCCATCACGAAGCGCGTTGTCGCTTGTGGGGCACGGGTGTGTATCGCGGGCCGCCGTCAGGAGATGCTCGATGAGGTGGCGAAATCTTTGCCTGAGGGTTCGGTGAAGACATGTTCCGCTGATGTGTCCGACGAAAAGGATGTGGGGCGGATACTGAAGACGGCCCTTTCCTTTGAAGGAGGTCTCCACGTGCTCGTCAACAATGCAGCCTTGGATCAGAATCCTCCCGCGGGCGTTGTGGACATGGACGTTGCGGACTGGAGACGAATGCTCGAAGTCAATCTCACCGGTCCGTTCCTTATGATGAAAGCATGCATTCCCCAGATGATAAAGGCAGGCGGCGGCTCGGTGGTGAATATCTCCTCGCTGGCGGGCCTGAGGTGCATCTCCGAGAATCCCGGTTTTTGCACAACAAAAGGAGGCCTCATCAACCTGACCCAGCAGGCTGCGCTGGACTATGGTCGCTACAACGTGCGATGCAATGTCGTATGTCCGGGAGCGACGAAAACGGAGATGTTCACGGAAAACATGGAGGCGTTTGCACAGATGGTCGGAACGAACGTGGAAGACATCTTTGCCCGCTTCATGAAAGACGTTCCCCTACCCCGCGTGGCGCTTCCTGAGGAGATGGCCGGCATCTGCGCGTTCCTTGCGAGTGACGACTCGTCCTTTCTCACCGGAGCCGCTATCCCGGTAGACGGGGGCGCGGCAGTCGTCGATGTGTCGGGTGCCGTGATCAGCGGTATTGTGCGGAGTCTAAAGGAACGAGCCGGAGGCTCCAATGAATGAAACCCCAATGGAAACAGACGTCGTCATCGTGGGTTCGGGCGTATCAGGTCTCGCCGCGGCGCTTGTGGCCGCGCAAGGCGGCGCGAGGGTAGCCGTTTTCGAAAAGCAAGCGTCCCTCGGCGGGACCTCGAACTTCTTCGAAGGTATTTTCGCCGTCGGAAGCGCGATGCAAAAGGAGAAGTACATTGCCTACTCCAGTGATCAGGCCTTCAGGAATTTCATGGAATACAATCACTGGCGGGTAGACGCACGTCTGGTCCGGTCACTCATCAACAGATCTGCCGAAACCATCGACTGGCTCGGAGCCCACGGCGTAGAGTTCCTTGAGGTGACCATCAACATGCCGGATGCGCCCCGGACCTATCATGTGGTCAAGGGAAGAGGCCAGGCAGTGGTCAAGGCGCTAATACAGAAGGCGAAGGAAAAGGGGGTGACCATCAGAGCGGCCTCTCCGGTGAAGCAGATACTGAAAGGGAAGAGCGGACCATCGGGGGTGGTCGTCGAACTGGATGGCAAGGACACTGAAGTAACCTGCAGTGCCGTGGTGATTGCCAGTGGAGGCTACGCGAACAACGCAGAATGGATTAAGAAGTACACCGGCCTCGAACTGGGCCGGACGGTAACGCCCATGGGGAACGCGGGCAAGATGGGAGACGGCATCCGCATGGCATGGGAGATGGGCGCTGCTGCCGAAGGCATGGGCGTTCTCCACTTGATCCGCGTAGCGCCGTTTGGGCCGGAGTTCCCCTTCATGAACGCCGTGGAGGGGGCGGCAATTCAGCCGGTTTTGTGGGTTGACCCCAAAGGACAAAGGTTCTGCGATGAGGGCATCGCCTATTACGATACTTCCTTAGGCAACGTGAATAGCCGGTACAAACAGGGATACACCTTTTGCCTCTTCGACGACACGATCAAAAATCACTTTATCGAGAAAGGCGTCTTCCGGGGAATGGGAACGTTGGTTTCTCCCGGCTGTAAGCTCCGGGATCTGGATGAAAAATTGGAGCACTTCCTCGCTCTCAACTCGAAGGAGTTCTTCGGCGCAGACTCCATCGAGGAGCTTGCCCGGAAGATGGAGGTGGATCCCCAGGTGCTCAAGACCACAGTCGAGCGATACAACACATTCTGCGCACAACGATACGACGTGGAATTTGCGAAGGATCCGGAGTATCTCATACCACTCAACGGGCCTCGATTCTATGCGGCCAAAGCGCGTACCTGCTTCCTCGGGACGATGGGAGGGATCAAAATAAACCACAAGACTGAGGCGGTTGACGAGTATGGCACCCCGATCGCCGGTCTCTACGCCGCAGGGCTCGATGCGGGCGGGCTACATGCAGAGAGCTACAGCATGAGGGATACCTCCGGTATCGCTTCCGCATTTGCTATTATCTCGGGCCGGATCGCGGGGGAGAATGCAGCGAGGTATCTGAAAGGATAGCGCCGTTGAGTTTAACCGCGGATTCACGCAGATAAGGCTTCAAGCCAACGCCTATCTGCCTGTATCCGCGTAAATCTGCGGTTAAAGAAATTTCTTTTAATCCGATTCCTGCCTGGAACAACGCAAGTTGACGTAATGCATTTTTGCCGGCAGTTTGTGAGGGCATGCAGGGGGGACAACAGCGGCGGTAAATACCTGATCCCAGATGATCGGGGCATCCAGATTTGAACAGCCAACAACATCGTTATAACGAAATGATGGCAGAATGTGTAACCAGAAATTAACTCGGTTTTTTGTCAAAACAAAGTCATTTTACCCGCATAAACGGCAGGAGTATGTTCGATGCATCGAATTCTCCTTTGTTCGTCGCTTGGAAATGTGTGATCATAAGAGTGGAGGTTGACACATGGCTACCAACTTGTCTCTTGATCCGGAGCTCCTCGAGAAGGCACTTGAGGTTAGTGGAGAAAAGACTAAGAAAGCAGCGGTAACAAAAGCCCTCAAGGAATTCATATCGCGTCGAGAGCAGGGGCGAATCCTGGAGCTTTTCGGTGCCCTGGAATGGGATGAAGATTACGACTACAAGAAGGAGAGATCCCGGTGAACATCCTTGTGGATACCAGCGTCTGGTCTCTTGCCTTGCGTCGCGATTCTCCTTCGAATTGCCTCGAGGTAACTCGCTTAAAAATGGCTCTGAAGGGGGGCGAAGGTGTTTTCACGACAGGACTGATTCTTCAAGAACTGTTGCAGGGATTTCGCGGCCCAAAAGCCAGGCAGAGAATCCTCGAGACGTTCGCAGTCCTGCCCCTGGTTACACCTGAAAGGAAAGATCACATTGCTGCCGCCGATTTGAAAGTAAAGCTGCGGCAGAAGGGAATTCAGGTCGGCACGATAGATGTACTCTTGGCTCAGCTCTGTTTGCGTCATGGCTTGTCCCTATTGTCCACTGACAAAGATTTTGCACACATGAGCCGATATGTGCCGTTGCCGTTGATGGTCGGCTGATCTGGCAAAGCCTTTATAACCTCCCATTTGGTTTTCTGCCAATTTCAAGCTCTTGTCTGTCGTGCCCAAAAGGATAGATGGGCTGCAGTCGGATCGAATAACGATACAATATCCAAATAGCTGTGCTCCACAAAAAACCAATCCGTAGTGCCTCCGGGATTATCTGAGAGTCAGTCTCCTTTCCCTTGAATTCGCTATTCAGGAGTAGGAAAACAGATTTGGCCCACAACGCGCAAGGCCGTCTGGTTTGGTTTTGAGACCTTCGCTTCGGTTCGGTCCCTCGCCTCCACTCCGGTTCCAAAACCAAATCAGATTCTGCGTTACGGAACGAACAGGAATTCCTCGATTAAAAAACAAACGCCAAACTGCGCTGAAAGGCTGACGCTCACCCGCCGGTCTAACTTCTTCCCCGAAAACCTATGATACAGTAATCGTTGTCGTGGAAAATCGCAGACCAAACGCGTACAGTTGACAGATTACCACTTATCGAACGCAGCGGAATACCGGTGGAAGGACTTCCCGTTTTTTTAAAAAGGGCCTTCATTCTACCTGTCGGCTGGCGCCTCAATAGGAGTCAAGAGCCGGGTGTCAGCATCAAGGATCCTTCGAGTCTTTGAATCTTCGAGTCATCGAGGTTCATACCATTAACCTCAAAGACTCGAAACAATATTTTTCATGCGCCATCGGGCGCTGTAGACATATTGCTCCTATGACGACCGCAACCGAGAGCCTGGAAGTTGTGGAGCGAGCCAAGCGTGGAGATCAGGAAGCCTTTTTTTGGCTTTATCGGAAGCATCAAAGCAGGCTGGCGGTTTTCATCCGCTATCAGATGAGCGAAACACTCCGTCGCAGATATGAAATTGATGATGTGCTGCAGGAGCTTTTCTTGCGCGCTTTCCGCGATCTGCCGCGTTTCGAATACCAAAGCGCAGGATCTTTTTTACGCTGGCTTTTTCAAATCGCCCGCAACACATTACATGATCTGGCGCGCTTCGAGGATCGCCAAAAACAACAGGCGGAGCATGAAGCGCCCTTGCACATGGCGTCTTCGCAATATGACGTGGCGCCTGCCTACAGCCAGACGCCAAGCCGGATTCTCTTTCAAAGAGAACGAGTGTCTCAATTATTAAAAGACCTGGATGCATTAGCAGAAGCGGACCGAGAAATTATCCTGCTTGCGAAAGTAGAAGGTCTGACGATCGACGAGATGGGCCAACGACTTGGCAAAAGCAAAGCTCAAATCAGTTTGAGTCTGCACCGCGCCCTGAAGCGATTGCGCAGCGCAAATGAGGCTCAAATATGAGCGATCTCAAGAATCCAATTTCGCCCGCGAACTCCCAGCCAGCTGCAGATGCCGATCCTGACGGAAGAATCGCGGAAGTTGTCAGTCAATTCTTGGATCTGCAGGCTCGAGGAGAAACGCCCGAAATAGGGCCTTTTTGCCGACATTATCCCGATATAGAGATCCCGCTCAGGAACATCTTGGAAACTTGCCTGAAAATCGATCAGGCTTTCGAAGAGGAAACATCCTCGATCTCATTCCCGGAAACGGACGAAGACGAACGCTTGTTCCATTCAAATCCTTTTCCCGGCTATAAGCTTTTGCGCCGGCTCGGCGCCGGAGGAATGGGGCGTGTTTATCTGGCGGAAGATGAACGCTTGCGCCGGCCGGTTGCTATTAAGGTCCTCCTTCCAGCTTTTGCCGCGAATCCCTCTTTGCGCGGTCGCTTCCTGGAAGAAGCTCGAGCTCTCGCAAAGCTGAATCATCCTGCCATAGCCTCGATTTTTTCATTGGGGGAAACAACGGAGACTCCCTATTTTGTTATGGAATATGTCGAAGGGCTTCCGCTCAATGAAACGGCTCGAGCGTTGCCCTTGCAGCAGAAACTCCATTTGTTTTATCAAGTATTGGAAGGGATTGCCTTTCTTCATGACCATCATCTGGTGCATCGGGATCTTAAGCCCGCCAATATTCTTGTTAATCCGCAACTCGCTCCCAAAATACTGGATTTCGGATTAGCCAAGCCTCTGGATGATTCTCTCCGGCGATTAACGCAACCGGGGCAAGTCATGGGAACACTGGACTATTTTTCTCCCGAGCAGGCTCGAGCGGAAACCGTGGATCCTTCCAGCGACATTTTTTCCCTCGGCGTCATCCTTTACGAATTGCTGACCGGGCGTCTTCCTTTTGCCCACTCAGATTTTCAGAGACAAATCGAATCCTTAGCGCATGAGGATCCGGAGTGGCCGCGCCGAATCAACCCGGACTTGCCGCGCGGCATCCAGGACATTTGCCTGAAAGCTCTGGAGAAAAATCCTTCGGCGCGCTATCGCATAGCCCGAGATATGGCCGAGGATCTGGCGCGCTTTCTTTCCGGAGAGTTTGTCCTGGCCATGCCTTCCGTTTACTCGCGCCATCTGTCAGGGAAAATCGAGCGGCACATGCGCGAACTGGAAAGCTGGAACCAGGAAGAAATCATTACGCGAACAGAGTTGAATTCTTTCCGCCGGCGCTACGATCGGCTGATCGACCGGGAAGATGCGTGGATCATGGAGATGCGCCAGCTGACCGTTTCGCAGGTCACGCTTTATCTGGGCGGCTGGCTTATGACCATCGGAGCTGTCTTGCTGGTGCTTTTTAATTTTCAGCAGCTGAACCGCCATGTGGCAGTGCTAACGGTGGCTGCAGCTTCGGGATTGGTATTAGGTCTTGGATTGCAGCAATGGCATAAAAACCAGCGGCGCATGGGCATTGCCTTTCTCCTCACATTTACTCTGCTCTTCTTCATAGGCTTGCTGGTTGCTTTCAACGAATACCAGTGGCTTTCCTATTGGACGCAAGGGCGCCGCGATCTGGAATTTCTGCTTTCGCAACTGGACTTCGAGAAGACGACGAACGTTCAACTTTGGTGGGCCCTGTTGGCATTGCTTCCCGTCTGCTATGCCTTGCGGCGCTATACCAAGGCGTCGGTATTCTCTTTGGAGCTTACCTTCATGTCGCTGCTGCTGGCCGGCGCGACTTTATTACGCATGGGGATGCTCGACTGGATTTCGAAGGACCAGGGTCGCCCCTTTCTTTACATGATTCCAGTCGCCGTTGTCTATTTTGCTGCAGGCTATATACTGGAACGCCTGACTCTGGCGAGCGATTCCCGGTACTTATACGGCCACGCCGTTTTTGTCATGTATATGGCATTAAGCGGAATCGCGCTCTTCCATGAACCCTATGCTCAGTGGCTCAAGGCCGTCTTCCCCTGGACCCGCGGACAGGTCGAATATCTTTTTATCGTGAATGCCGTGATTTATTGGGGGCTGCAATTTCTTTGCGACCACGCCGCTTCCATCCAGCTGCTCGCCGTGGCGAAGGCCTTTCGTTTTGTCATCGCCGGTCATATCTTGATACCGCTATGGGGATTGGGCATCACAGCCACGGAACGTTGGAATAAGCACGCGGCCCTAACCGCTCTTAAATTTGAAGCTCGTTTGTTTGAAGTGCTCTTGCCGCTGGCAGCAGCTCTTTTCATTTACTACAGCATCGCCCGTCAGATGAAAAATTATCTTGCGAGCGGAATGATCTTCCTGGCAGTTGGCGTGATTCGCCTGGAAGAGGACTGGCTTAAGGGGCATGCCGCCTTGCCAATCGCCTTGATCATCAGCGGGCTTCTCCTCATGCTGATTGTTGCTTCCCGCGCTTCGCTGCTGAAGCTCTTTTTGAAATATCGAAGGCGCTGATCGCCATTCATAAATAAAACCCTTCGAGCTGCAATAAATCCGCATACGTGTCGCTTACCAGCAATAGAAGCCCATTTCACTGCTAAAAGCGTGGGCTTAAATCTTAGCCCGCATTTCTTATAGGGTTTCGTAGCGAGGTGGAAAGCCTGTGAGAAATGCGGGCCGAAAGCGGGAGGTTTTTATGAATCGAGCTAAGATGGTAGCGGCGCTTTGCAGTATCCCCTTAATGCTGCTCCTTGTAGGATGCAGACCGATCGCGGCTTTAAATCCTCTTTTTTCAGAATCTGAGCGGATCTTTGAACCGCAGTTGTTGGGAGAGTGGGTGAATATCGATCCGCAAAAGAAAGAATCCTTCAAGTTTGACAGTTCTAACGTTCAAGAAAAGCTGTACAAGATAGAAATAGGTGGTCTGGAAGAGTCTGGCCAGCTCGGAAAAATTGGCGATGACTATTTTCTGGATCTCAGCTCAACAGAACAAAAGGATCTTCCCAACAAAGGGCAGGGAGAATTGAGCATAATCCGTACGGCAAACGGATATGAGATTAGGCCGGCGATCGTTATGGTTTCCGAAGAGCTATATCTGGATTTTAGGACAAATCACTCTGATTCCGCTGCTCCCGATCAGCCGCAAAAGGTCAATTTCCAGATTCGACCAATGCACACATTTTTCAGATTAAAGATTGAAAACAATCAGCTGACGATCCGGAGTTTAGATGATGAGAAATTCATAAAACAGGTCGACGCGGGGAAAATAAGCCTTGCCCATCAAAAAGCGCCCTTTCCATTGATCACGGCAGACAGGCCGGCATTAAAGGAATTTTTCAGCATCTACGGCAAGAGTGAAGAGCTATTTGACGAACCGGACATCTTCAGGCGGGTTGCGTCTTCCGGCAAAAGGTAATGCTGCTCTATTTTCAGCCTAAGGACGCCTAGCAGCCCGTGGTGAAAGTACAATAGGTCGCGCGCAGAGGTATTGCGGGCAAGATCAAGGCGCGAGGAGGAGGCGATGCGGGGACATCGTTGACGACGAGCAACGCAGAGATTGCCCGCAATACCTATGCGCCCAAAGGGTTCCGGCGGCGCAGGGGGCATCTGCTGCGTTGGCGCTCCTCGACGATATCCCCGTATCGCCTGCGTCGCGCCGCCTTGCATCTGCCCCTGCGGCGCTCGGAACGCGGCCTATTGTACTTTCACCACGGGCTGCTAGTCATTCGAAGAGTCGTATACTCTGGCGCCGCGCAAGCGCTGGTCGCCCATTTGAGTCGTCACGTCGTGTCGCTCCACTCTGCCGTTGATGACAAATTCCTCGTAGCCTATGATCTGGTTACGGAACGAACAGGAATTCCTGGATTAAAAAAACAAACGCCAAACTGCGCGAAAAGGCTGACGCTCACCCGCCGGTCTAACTTCTTCTCTAAAACCTATAATACAGAATCATTGTCGTGGAAAATCGCAGACCAAACGCGTACAGTTGACAAATCACTACTTATCAGACGCCGTGGAGAATGCGTGGAAGCAGATCCCATTCTTAAAAAAGGGCCTTCATCCCACCTATCGGCCGCCAGGCGACGAGCGGATTCGTCGCCGGCCTGGCGGTGGTGGGCGCGATTCTCGCCGCCGGCGGACTGCTCGTCCTCATGGTGAAACGATGAACAATTTCGACTTCGTCATCTACGACGTCCACACCGTTTTCTGGATGGCGTTTGTCATATCTCGAGTGATCGTCAAGCGGTCGGCTGGGAAGGTCGAAACGCCCGCCGTTCCGCCGTCGAAGGACGTACACACAGCCCCCTGGTCGCGTGCGATGCTCGTATTCCATTCCGTCGCGTTCGGCGCGATGTATTTCTGCATCGGCTACACGGTGATTTGAAGGCGCGTGCCGTTCTGGTTCGCCGGTCAGCGGATCGTTGGAACCGTGGTGATCTTGATTGGCGCCGCCCTTGTCGCGACGGCGGTGCTTCATTTCAGTTCCTGGCGTTTTCGTGCCGCGCTCAGTGAAGGCCATCAACAGGCCACCGGCGGGCCGTTCAGCCTCCTGCGGCATCCGATCTACATGGGCCTCAACCTGCTGGCGCTCGGCAGTGCGATCTGGGTGCCGTCGATCATCGTCTGGATATCCGTCGTGTTGATGTCCGTCGGCAGTGATCTGAGGGGGCGGGCAGAGGAGAGGCTCCTCGAGGAGACCTTCGGTGCCCCATATCGCGAGTATTGCGGCCGGGTCCGGCGCTTCATCCCGGGAATCTATTAGTACCTTCCGTCCAGCGATTCAGGCCGTTCGTCGTGATTCGCTCGACGCAGAAATATGGGGACAGGAAGCTGTGAAAAAATCGAAAAATTGGGGGGAGGTGATATATCTAATTTCGTATACACTATAAGCATGAATGACTGCAGAGAAAACAAAGCTTTGCGTTTTGAACCAATCAATCGGAACCAAGTTGTTCTGGCTCCTCTGGATGTGGAGAAGCTGATTCCAGCAAATCATCCTGCCAGAAATCTCTGGGAATTCCTTGGCAGACTTGATTTAGGTCAGTTTTCAAAAGACTGTAAGTCTTTGGAAGGACACCCGGGGCGAAATGCATGGGAACCACGACTGCGGATCGCAGTATGGCTCTATGCCTACTCTCGGGGCATATCTTCGGCTCGGCAGATTGAGAGGGAATGTGAGTATGAGCCGGGACTCCGCTGGCTAACCGGGCTGGAAGTCATCAATCATCACACATTAAGCGATTTCCGCGTACAACACGGCCAAGCGCTACAACATTTGTTCGAGCAGGTGTTGGGCATCCTGACCATGGAAAAGCTGATTACTCTGGAGCGCGTGACGGTAGATGGTACCAAGGTGCGAGCATGTGTGAACAAGAAAAGCTTCCGTCGAGCAGACAAGATCCGGGAGCACATAAGATTGGCTCGCAATCACTTGAGGCACTTACAGGAGCAGGAAACAAGAGAGGAAGCTGAGCTGAAAGAGTCGGCCCGTGAGCGTAAGGCAACAGAGAGACTGCAACGGCTGGAATCGGCGCTGACGGAAGTGGAACAATTGCAGGCGAAAAAGAAGTACGAGAAAAAGAAGCCGTGCCAAGCATCGACGACAGATCCAGATGCACGGTTCATGCGCACATCCGATCATGGCTCGGCGCCCGGATACAACATACAGTTGACGACGGATGCGCAAAACAAGTTGATTGCAGACGTAGAGGCAAGCAAAGAACCTTCGGATTGTCATGCGCTTCTGCCGGCCCTGGATCGAATGAAGGAGCGATGCCATTAATATCCGAAGGAAGTGCTGGCCCATGGGGATTACACAACCCGGCAGTCGGTGATCGGAGCCGCTGAACGGGAAGTGGATTTTTATGGAAGTTGGCCGGACACAAGTACCAATCAACCCAGGCATGGAAATCATCCCGATTATGCGCCACGCGCTTTCCACTATGATGCCGATAGAGACGAAATGATCTGCCCGCAGGGCAAGCGATTGGCTTACCAGACAACGCAAGGCCGGAAAGAAGATGGCTTAACCTTACGGGTTTATGCAGCACGGACTAAGGATTGTCAGGCATGTCCGAAGCGAGCATTATGCACGCCGAATAACAAGATGCCGAAGCATGGCCGTTCCGTGAATCGTCCTCAAGAAGACTGCCGCATTATCAAATTTCGGGAAAAGATGGCCAACGATGAAGGGAAAGCAATTTTTAAGCTTCGTTCACCGGTGGCCGAATTTCCCCATGATGGATCAAGGATAAATTGAATTGGGTAAGAGTAAGAAGCCATGGCGTCCTTAAAGTCACCGCTGAGGCATTGTGGGTATCACTCGTGTACAACATTCAGAGATATCTGGCTCTAATAACGGTTTCCCAGACCGCCTAAAACAGAATCCATCTGTGGATACCAGCGCTTTCATCGGCGAGACCAATAATGTCGACGAATCTTTATACAGAGGAGTTGGAATCGATTAATTGGCATCAACAAACCATGGTGAGCTCATCCAATTTCGATTTTTTCACAGCTTCCTGTCCC
>Ga0187869_10003498_pt1 | contig 11497 bp, 6 predicted proteins | sample June2016WEW_13_1_2_FD_132972 | JGI IMG/M metagenome (GOLD analysis project Ga0187869, IMG submission 132972) | Peatland microbial communities from SPRUCE experiment site at the Marcell Experimental Forest, Minnesota, USA - June2016WEW_13_100 | ecosystem: Environmental > Terrestrial > Soil >...
CGCGCGCTTCTCAAATACGTTGATCGACATTTTCCGAGATCCTCCCTAGAGGCCCAATTGCCGATGCAGCAGCAAATAATAGATCCCCAGCCAGATAAGTCCATAGGCAGCAATCATCACGGCGAAGAACGCGATCGCGCCTCGAGGAAAGAAATCTCCATCACCAGGTCTTGAATCGTCTCTGTTCACAAGTGCTCCCCCTCAACCGACCGTAGTATATGCTGCAGATTATTCAATCCGCTATAGGATTCTCCGGCTATTGCTCGTTGAACTCTTCCATCCTCAGTGAGTTAAGGGGATCTACCAACAGTTGAGACTGAAAAGTCTTTCTCAATGTTTGGTAGCGAGCGATCTGGTGCAGGCCTCCGGATGAGTCTCTTCGTATGTTCACACGGGGCAACGGAATCAGCAGCCACGCCTGCAATCACCGTGATTCCCTCCGACATACGCCGCATCTGGTGTTCCTTTAGCGAGATGAGATTGTCCGCGGTCTTAGGCGAAGCCTGCCCCCCACCTTTCTTGACCTCTTCTTTCTGCACAAATTTAGGGTTCGATCAGGGTGCTGAAGCCCTAAAAAGGGTGCTTTAAGGTAATTTGCGCGCCAAATGCTCTCTTTAGAATCAATGAGTCACAAACTTGAACCTATTTGACACGGAAGAGGTCGTTGGTTCGAATCCAATCGTGCCCACCAAGTTTCGATTCAAAGACATCCAATCGTGCGCTTCGCCCCACCCGCTTTTTCCCACCCGTAAATTGAAGCCAGTGTTGCGTTTGATGCCATGATATGCTCAACCCAGATTCAGGGAGCATCGTCCATCACCGCGCCATGGCCTCTCAAGAGTCAAGCTCGCCGCCGCGGCCACGCCTGGTGGTTCAAATCGGCGTTACGGGCCATCGGCCCAACCGGCTATCCCCCGATGTCGCTTCAAGCCTGCCTGGTCAATGCGAACAAGTTCTCAAAGCCATCGCCGCTTTGGCCTCCCGCGCGCACGACCCTCTCGTTCATTCGCCGGAAGCCCCGCTCCTGCGCATCCTCTCTCCGCTCGCAGAGGGTGCTGACCGCATTGTTGCCCACGCAGGTCTTGCCTTGGACGCGGATCTGCAATGCCCCCTCCCATTCCACGCTGAAGAATACTGCCGCGATTTCGCCGCTCAAGCTTCGCGCGATGAATTCCATGCTCTGCGCGCCAAAGCCTCCGCGGTTTTTGAGGCCGACGGCACGCGCGACGCGGAAGCCGCCGCTTATGAACGCATCGGGCGCATCGTGCTTGAACAATCCGACTTTCTCATCGCCATCTGGGATGGCGAGCCCGCCGCTGGCCAAGGCGGCACCACGCAGATTGTGGAGGAGGCGTTGGCGCAAAACGTTCCTGTCTTCTGGCTGCACGCTTCCCAGCAGAAGGCGCCGTGCATTCTCCTCATCGATGACTCCGGCGACCGCAAGCAATATCCGTTAGAAGAGCTCGACTCGCGCTTGGCATCGCGGTTTTCGCAGAACCAGAGCGATGCGAAGAAAGATCTCAACTTCAGCCACGCCTATTACGCCGAAAAGCAGCCCAGATTCGATTTTGGTTGGCTCTTCCGCATCTTCCGCGATGTCCTGGCCAAGCGCAAGTTTCCTAAAGGATCGTGGAAGATCAAGGATTTTGAGCCGTCAGCGCGCGCCGAATGGGTGAAGATGAACTCGAAATCGCCCGCCCCTCCCGAGGAGACGCAGCGCTATCTTCTCGACAAGCTCTGTCCTCACTACGCCTGGGCCGATGGTTTGTCAGGCTACTATGCCGGCTTGCTTCGCTCAAGCGCGCTCGCCACCAATCTGCTCAGCGCTTGTGCCGTGTTGGTCGCAATGATCGGCTGGCTTTGCCACTCGTATCACCTGGAAATGCGCCGAATTCCGGCATTCACCGAATTCGCATTGATTACCATCATCCTCGCCATCACTTATCATGGCCGCCGAAATCGCTGGCACGAACGCTGGCTCAGTTACAGGCAACTGGCCGAGTTGCTGCGTCAATACTGCTATTTGTCTCCCCTGGGCTGCCCGCTGGCCACGCCTTCGCCACCCGCACACTTCGGCTCCGGTTCTGACCGCTCGTGGGTTGACGGCATGTTCCGCACCATCGCGCGCGATCTTGGTTTGGCTCCCGCCGTTGTTGATCGCGGCTATCTCGCCTCCATCGGCAAGCTGATCGAGAACATCCTTGACGATCAAATCGGTTATCACGAAGGCAACTGCAAGACCATGTCCAAACTGAGTCATCGCTTGCATCACATTGGAACAACTCTCTTCGTTGTCACCTTGCTCGCATGTATTGTTCACGTGTTTCACAACGCAGAATCGAACTGGTACGTAATCCTGGCAACCGTGCCGCCAGCTTTCGGCGCCGCATTCTACGGCATCGCCAGTCACGGAGAGTTTGCCCGCACCGCCGATCGCTCCCGCGCGATGGCTCTCGAACTTACGTCCCTCCAGTCAATCGATCTGAGAAATGCGCTCGATTCCTCAAGCGAGAGCTTCGCGGCTCTGCGCCTCGCCGCTCAAAGAATTGCAGGGGTTATGATTGCTGAAACCATGGATTGGAGCTTCGTCTTCCGCTATCGCACGTTGAACCTTCCCGGCTGATCGTTGCCGCTGTTTGCAGGGATGAACATGGAAAAGCGCTTCGAAAAGGTCTTTCTCATTAGTTTCGCCATTTTTGCCGTCGGACTCGGCTTCTGGGGATACGCCATCACCGGCAGCGATTACACCGGCGGCGCTTGTCTTCATCATATTTCTCCGCCCCCCTGTCCGAATCCAGTTCGCCCGTTCTCTTGGTTGGAGGGTTTGCACTGCCTGATTGCGTCCATCGGCCTCCTCCGCCTTTACGATCTATTCCAGCCCGGTGTTGATCCCTGGCAGCTGGTCGTCGCCCAGATCGCGGTGCCTGGAATCGCGCTGTTGTCCGCCGCGCAATTGTTCCTCAGCGGAGTCAGAAAGAACTTTCGCACGGCGATGGCCCGCCGCAAAACCGGCCACTCCATCGTTTGCGGCATCGGCGACGTAGGCATGCAGGTCATTCAGAACCTGCGGGCCGCGCATTACAGCATTGTCGCCGTCGATCTCCTGGGTGATTCGCCCTATGCCGCAACTTGCGAGAAAGCCGGAGTTCCGGTCCTTCAGGGCGACGCAAAGAATCCTCACGTGCTGCTCGCCGCAGGCATCCGCCGTGCGCAAACGGCGATCGTCTGCACAGGATCAGACAGCGAGAACATGGACATCGCACTCCAGATCGACGCCATCCATGCCCAGCCCCGCTACCTCAAATCGGGCCGGATTCAAGTCCTGGCCGAGCTGCGCAACGACTGGATGCACAAGCGATTGATCGCCAGCGATAAGCGGTCTCTCGGCTCCGGCCATGTCGATCTGCGCCTCTTCAACTCCTTCAACGCCGCGGCGCGCATGCTTATCAAGCGCCTCCATCTGCCGCCCAGCCCCGAGTTTGAAGCGCGCACCTTTGTCCTCGTTGGATTCGGCGCCTACGGCCGCGAGATCGCGCTGCACCTCATCCGTTCTTCACCGGTCGCTTTGGGCCAGATGCTCAAAATCGTCGTCTTCGACCAGGACGCGGATGCGGCAAAAGAGAAATTTGCCGTTACCAATCCCACCGCAACGGAGATGGCCACGCTCGAATTCGTCACCGCCTCCGTCACGCCGGGATCTCCAGATCTAGCCCGCACGATCGAAGCCAAGCTCGAATCGGCCGGCCCTTTGCTCGGTGTCGCGCTCGCCCTCGGCGATGACGAGGTGAGCCTGTGCGCCGCGCTCGAAATGCGCACTCTGCTCGACCGCAATGGCCATCTCCACGTCCCCATCTACGTCCGCCTCGAATACTATCGCCGCCTCGGCGAGCTGGTGCGCAGCATCGAAACCATCTCCTCCTTCAGCGATCGCCTGCAGATCTTCGGAACCCTCGAGGAAACGCTTAGCCCGGAGGTCTTGTTCGGCTCCCAATTGGATGCATTCGCGCAGGCTCTTCACGAAGACTACCGGCAGCGCGCCCAAAACACGATCAATCCCCAGGCCAACGTTCCCTTCCGCGAGCTGCCTGAGTTTATGAAGATGTCCAATCGCTGGCGTGCCGACCACACGCCCCTCCAAATGGAACTGGCCGGCCTGCACCTGGCGCGCGATGTGCAGTCGCCCGTCGTCATCGCATTGAGCGAGGAACAGGTCGAGCTGCTTGCTCAGCTCGAACACCGCCGTTACAGCATTGAGCGCCGCCTCGTCGATATCCGCTTCGGTTCAGCGCAGCGCCATGGTGAAGGCATGCCACAGTGGAGCGATCTCAGCGACGAACAAAAGAACTGGGAACGGAACGAGATTGCCCGCCTGCCCGAGATCATGGCCAGGCTCGGTATCGAGCTCCATCCCATTCGCCCTGTGCGCCTCTATGGCCGGTGGCTGGCGAGCGCCCAGGCGGAACTTGACCAGTTGCTCGCTGCCCCCGCTTCAGCGCACTGCGGTTTGATCGTCGATCTCGACGAGCCCGATGCCGTGCGTACCGCCGCGCGCGCTCTTTCCTTGCCCTCGCTCAGCCTCTGGCTCTTCTCCAGCGAAGAGCCGCGCGAGTTCTCGCTGCGCAAACCGCAAGCCCAGCCCGCCGACCGCGCTCTCCTCATTCAGCGCGCCAACGGCTGGTCGCTTCGCGACCGCGTTTCTCTCGACGCGTAGGTGCCCTTTAGGCTGTAAATTGCATGTGCCGGTCCGGCCTTGACGCTCCGGGCGCGCCTAACTCGTCCAGGTTTTGCCGCCGTCATTCGAAGAAAGAACGATGCCGTTATCGCCCACCACCCACAACCGCGCGCCGTCGCTGGTTCCGAAGATTGAGAGCAGAGGGTTTGCCGTCCTGCTCTTGCGGGTCGTCCAGGTTGCTCCCTTATCGTCCGACGCAATGATCATGCCCGCGTCGCCCACCGCCCATATGCACGCGCCATCGCCGGTTCCAAAGTTTGCCAGAAGCGTGTCCGTTGTGCCGCTCTTCTCTTGCGTCCAGCTCGCTCCCCCATCGCTTGATTTGATGATCGCGCCGCCCACGCCAACTGCCCATAGCATCATTCCATCGCTTGTTCCGTAAATCGATTCCAAGTGACTCTTGATTCCACTGACCCGCGGTGACCAGGTGATTCCTCCATCATCCGACTCGATCAATGCGCCGCCGTCACCCGCCGCCCACAACTTCTTCCCGTCACTCGTTCCGAAGACCGAGGTTAGCCGGACCGTTGTGCCGCTTCGCATTGCGGCCGATGTCTCGTGTGATCCAAAATGTTCCCTTAGGAGCATGAAGCAGAGTGCCAAAACAAGCACCGCTCCCACGCCCCAGACCCATACGGGAATCCGCATGCGGCGTGACGGAACAGCACTCTCAACCCCGAGCGCCCTTTTGGCAAGCCTCCCCGCGTCTGATTCTCGATCGCTGCTGATCGCCGCGCTCGAACTCGCTCTCTCCGCGAAGACAGTACCATGTGCGTCACTTCCATGGCTCGCTTGCGCCGCCGATTGCGGTGCCTCCTGTATCCTCATTATCTGCGCCTTCAGCCCATCCAGAATCTGGAATTTGACCTTCGCCCACTTCGCCTCGCTCTCCGTGAAATCGATCAACGGGTTCGCGCTGGGAACCATCTGCCGACCGGCAAGAAACGGATAGTCGCTCCAGTCGCATGGTTCCACAAGCACCGGTATGACGATCGCCTTGCCCCGCCGTGCTCGCTCCGCAATGCGCGGCATCTCAACCTGCTCAATGAATTCTGAGTTCAGGAAACTCTGGCTCACGATCAGCAATGCAATCTGCGCCTGATCGATCTCCGATTCAATCTGCCGCTTGAACACATCTCCCGGCTTGAGTTCCGTGTCGTACCAAAACACCACGTTGTGGCGCCGCAGCGACTCCGCCAGAAAGGGAATCAGGTTGTAGCGGTACTCCGGGTCCAACCACCGTTTGTCTTCGCGCGCATAACTCACAGAGACATGCACGGTCTCTTCGTGTGCATCGGAACCATCGATTGCATTCATGGTTTGTGGACCCGGAATGTGGCTGTATCTGAGGGAGAATTGCCTTAGGCACACTATAACGCATCCAGACAGGATTGCGGCCCGCGATCCGCCCCATCCGCCGGCTCTGCTGATGCCATGCGAAAAACCCGCCTCCAGCGGCGTGCGCATCGCTGAATTCGATTGACGCGCCTGGTCCATTCTTGGATCATGGAGGACAACTGGCGGGCTTCTTACGCCGCACGATTTCTGGAGGGCGCTATGCGTACATCTTTGTCGTTCGTCCGTTCCCTTTCCCCGCTATTCGTTTCCATGGTCCTTCCCCTCCTGCTTCCATGCGCCCTCCGGGGACAGACAACGAAGACCCAGATCGATTACACCGGCAGCCTGTACGGCTATTACAGAATGGAATATAACGAGGCGGATCAGAATCATCTGCCGCCGGTGAAGAGTTTTCTTGACTACCGCAAGGCCGATTCGAGCAGATTGCTGCTGAGCATGGGCGACAACTTTGGCCCAGAGTTTGGCGCCGCCATTCAGCTTGAAAACCTCAATACCCCCGATCCTTCCAAGGGCGGCTGCAATCTGCCTCAAACCATAGACCCAGTCACCAAGGAAACCCGCCCGGAAAGTCTTTACAAGGACGACGGTCGCGTCGCTCCCAGGGCCGACTGCGACAACGTGCTCAATTTCCTTATGCACGCTGGATTTCGCGCCGTTGTGCCCGGAAGCCAGGACTTTATGTATACCGCGCAATGGCTGCGCGAGTCGGCGCTGCTTCTGTCGGATGCTGGCCAGGATCCGATCCAGAAAGAGGCGATCGGCAATTTCGACCACAAGACTTACATTCTCGGCGCGAACCTGCGCATCACCCTGAAAGGTGGTGGCGGCGCACGCTGCCCCTTGCTCTTCAGCCAAAACCCATTGGACAGGAACACGTTCCGCTGCGTGAGCGGTGGCACTTCGCTCGAACCCGAACCCCTCGACTGGCTCAGCCGCCTCGAGCGTCTCGCCCGCAACGGCGGAAGCAATCCCACCGTTTCGGCTCTGGAGACGCTCGCGTCAGAAAGCGCCGCCCAGGCGCAAGGCCGGCAAGTTGAGCTCAGCGAGCTTGTGCGCGACGAGATCTCCATTCTGCAATCGGCCTGGGGCATGCGCTTCCACATTCCGGCTCTCTCGTCTGGCGAAAAATCAAAACAGGCGCAGGCCGGCAGCCAGCTATTGACTTTGGGGCAGGTGAGCGACCTTGCCGATAAGTTGAAAGCTATGAGCGATTGTCCCGCTCCAGCCAACACAGGCGATCAGGCCGAGATGTGCGCATACGTGAGCCGCCTCAAGGACATCCTGAATAGCATGAAGACCATCCTCGCGTCTCCGGAAAACAATCCGGGCGCAGGCGCGGCGCAGCAGACCGCTGCCGCTCGCAAAGGTGTTGGAACGTCCCTGACATTGACCGATACTGAGCGGGACGCCGCAATCGATGGCTTGCTGCGCACCGTCGCGATCGAAGAAAAGGACATCGGCTACACAGTGGCGCAGACTGCGGACGGCAGCAATGTCCTCATTGTCGGTCTTACCGGCCAGAGCACCATGAATGCGGTATCGCAAACCAATATCCGCTTGTGCCCGGGCACTCATCAAGGTCCCACGAGCGCCTTCGGGGTTTGCGGCGACCGTTCTACTCCCGGCAGTGGCGCCGCGGTTGCAACCGATCCCGTTCCGATAACCGAAGCTATCGTGCGCGGTGCCGAGCTTCTGGCCGCCGACCACAATCAGCGCCCCTTCGACAAAATTGTGGTCATGGCCCAGATGCCTCACACCGAGGCGGAGGTTCTTTCCGAACGCGTCTCAACCCTGCTAAAGAATGATGGCGCGCACTTCCACGTCGACGTCGTACTCAGCGAGGCTGAGTCCGGATATGGCACTCCGCAACTCTCACTCAGCTTTCCGGCGTCCGCAAAGCGCGATTACCCTGCTCCCGTCGTGGCGCCCATTCCCAGCTACAATTCTCAAACTGGCGATTACCCCGGGAAAGTCTCGCGCCTCACTCTGGACTCCCCGGCCGATATGAGCTTCTCCATCGACAACGAGCCCGATGGCATCTTTGCGCCGCCTCTAGTCCAGGGTTCCAGCCCCACAACCATCGCGCTTCTTTCTCAATTAATGGCTCAATTGCAAAACGCTTCCACGCCGCTTTCGATTGTCGGCTCGGATCCGGAAAGCAAGGCTGAGTTTGCGCTCCTCAACGACCTGGAGAAAGCGTCCCGTCCCAACGCCGACGTGGTCCTCTTGCAGAGCCGCGACGTGGAGCTGGACGCAATCGGCCCGGGCTACTCCGGCTATGAGGTGTGCGCCAATGAGACGGAGCATCCCGATCTCTGCAAGTTGCGCGTCGCCCTTGATCGCATCTTCTGGAAGGGCGACTACCTGGAGTATGTCGCCGTCACGGGCAGAAGCCTGAAAAACATGCTCGCAGTGTCAGAGAACCAGATGGCCCAACAGGCCCAACTGGCCGATACCGGCATCACGCAGGAGTGGCTCATCTCCTACGGCATTGTGCAGTCCACCCTCGCCAACGTCACTGAAATCAACCAGAACAACGAGCCTTTGTGGATTCCCGTCGATCCATCGTGCAATGGCGACGCCGCGGGCCAGACCACCTACTGCATTGGAGGAACACCCGTCACCGACGATGGCTACTATTGGTTGGTGACCAGCGATCAGTTGGCCCAGGATAAAGCTGTCTACGGTACGCTCCAGAGCCTTCCACCCGCCAACCACCAAAGAACCGATGTCTACATTACCGCTCCTCTCTCGCACTACCTTCTCAATTCCTTGCATGGCGCTGCCCCACAAGTCGCGGCCCTCGCCCCGGCCACCGGCTCCGCGGAAAAGGTGATCACCGCCCAAAACGAAGTGTTTCAACAAATGCCGCTATGGCAGATCGAATTCGCCAAGGTAATCGCCAGCTTCACCTCGCGGGCGCCAGTCGGTGGAAATGCGAACGTTCAGCAATTCCAGGGAGTTTCCGATGCTCGTGCCTCTGCCCCCGCCTCGCAGGAATTGGATCTGGAATTGGCCAACAGAATCACGGGAACGTTCTTCAAACCGGGCGGCAGCGCCAAGGCGCTCGCGCCCCTCTCTGTCGGTGAGCAAACTGCCTTCGCCTACGACCGCGCGGTCCTCGGCAATCTTACCGGCAAGCCGATCAACCCCTCCTATTCGTTGAATAATTTAACCGAAGGCGCCTTTCTGCAGGTTCGGCTTCACGCCATGAGGAGTGACAATTCCGTGCGTAGCGTGCGCTCCTTGCCGCGAAGCCTGCTCGTGTTTACGCCGCGTCAATACCAGATTGAAATTAACACCCCGTACCTGTTCTTCTCCTACGCGGCTACCGCTGTCCCGTCTGGCGAGCTTACGGTCCAACTCCCGCGCGTCTCCGGTTGGACTGACCGTGCAGGCTTCAGGCGTGAGTTTGGTGACAATCGCCCAAAATCCAGGTTCTCCCCCGGAAGCTACTACGAGACAGGCATGGAGTTCAGCCAGCAGAATGGAGTCCTGTCTTCGCTTACCCTCCAGGACGGGTCGACCGGAACGCCGAAAACCTGCCCCGTCAGCGCGACCACCACGCTGCAGAATTGCTTCACTGCTGCGAAATTCGTCATCAACAACACCACCCAATACGCCGCCGCCGTAAAAACACTCCACACTCCCGGCCTGTACTGGAACTTCCACTTCCAGAACCGTCTCTTTGGCAGTACTCCGGGAAGGCAGATCAGCCTGGCCACCGATAGTAATGGCGATTATTTCTTTGGGCGTTCTCCTTCTGCTGAATTGTCCACGCAAACGGAATATGACATTCCGTTGAGCTTGGCGCTGGTCCTTCCTTCCTGGGGCAATCTCACCTTCGCTCCCACCTACACCGGCTTCTATTACAAGCCGCAATTGAGCAGCAACAGTCTCGAAGAGAACTCATTCTCAATTGCTGCGCGGTGGTATTTCGCCCGCGATGCTCGCGTGCCCTTCCGTCGCCAGATTCCGCTCTCCGGCCCGGCATCCGCGGATCAAACCCATACGGGAAAGGGGCACTGAGAAACTTGCGCCGGGGATTTTCCGCCCCATCAGGCATGCTGGATGTGGTTATGAGGCCGGTCCCTCAGAATCCCGTTGCCCTTGGTCAGCCAGGCAACGCCGAAGGCGATGAGCGCCAGCGATTCGCTGGTCAGCAGCGGGTTGATCGGTCTTAGCATCCGTTCCGCGCCTTCCAGATTCAAGCTGACCATCACGATGTCGCAGACCAGGATCACCGTACCGCACACCGCGTAGACGGCGTTTCTGTGCCGCTTCCGGCGCGTGAGGCTTTTCCCAGGGCCGGTCTTGCGGAACAGATACAAGCAGAAATAGGCCAGAACCAGAAACAACTGCGCGGCAAACACGGTGTGTACCGTATTCAATTCCAACTGCAGCACTGAATGCACAGGGTCTCGCGGGTTCACCGAGGGGCACAGCGCGACACCCAGAGCAAGAAATCCAGCCAGATACCCGGTGATCTCATCCGTCCAGTCGTAACCTCGAGAGCACATCAGGAACGTCGCGATCGCCCACAGGCCTCCCACATAGAAATCCCCCATCGCCGTGTAGCGATAGTCGCTGATCGATCGCTGTAGAAGGGGGTGGGGCAGCGCATGGCTGGGTCCGAGGAGCGAGAGCAAAATCGTCCCGCCGGCAAGTACGAATGGAAGCAGCAGCGCGATGATACCGACCATCCTGCGCATCGCGTGGTGCGACAGCACCGCGGGATTTTTGTACGTCGCGTGATCCGACATCGAGCTTGTCACGACGGGATTCCTCAGGACGAAGCAGAATATCGCATTTGCTTCCATCGCGGCAGACGCCGAATCCCTGAAGACACCCCCCGGTCTCTCTCATCGGCGCGCCGCTTCCACACTTTACGCAAACTGTGGTTTCGCCCCCTCGAATCAGCGCGTTCACTTGAGCGGCTCCTGCCGGAAGAGTTGCGCCGTGTGCCGCACCGTCACCGCCGCTGCCATTCCGGCCATCCCGGCGGTCGCAATCGCCCCGCCCAGATCGAACAGCAGCATTCTGTGTCCAAACACCGTCGCATACGGGCTGCGCAATGCGGCTAGGCAGCCCATCGCCAGCAGAATCCGAATCTCCGTCGGCCCAAAAATCCCCTGAGAAAGCTCAAAGCACTTCAACGTGTAAGTGGCCAGGTAGCTTTCGCTCGATAGCACAAGGAACGCAATCAGCATCGCCATCGCCGTCGCCTGGTGCAGCAGCCCGCTCCAGCCGAGCCCGCACATCAGCGCTACCGCTCTCGCAATGTCCACGATCTGGTCCACATAGAACCCGTAGCGCGGTTGCTCCCGCAGGCCCACCCCTGCCTGCGTCCAGCACTGGCAATCACACAGCCAGTTCTACGACGCACAGGCAAGCAACGTGAGCACG
>Ga0187869_10003501_pt1 | contig 11486 bp, 9 predicted proteins | sample June2016WEW_13_1_2_FD_132972 | JGI IMG/M metagenome (GOLD analysis project Ga0187869, IMG submission 132972) | Peatland microbial communities from SPRUCE experiment site at the Marcell Experimental Forest, Minnesota, USA - June2016WEW_13_100 | ecosystem: Environmental > Terrestrial > Soil >...
GTCTCCGACCTGATGCGCGGCAAGATCAACTTGTTTGCCCTCGACGCGCTGGTGAACATGGCGACCGCCGCGGGCTTACGCATCGAAATGCACGTGCTGGAAGCCGCCTGAGTGCGCGAATAGCCCGGCGCAAAACGCCCCAGCCACGCACTTTCACCTCGCTCGCGAGCTCATCTGCGCCCGTTGGTTCCTCCGCAGCCGGACCCGGGCGTCGGCGATGGCATCCCAAACACTGGCGTAGCTTTCGGATTTGCTCATTTGGATAAGCGCGGTCGGTTCATCTGCCCGGCACGTCCGTTTACGGCTTGTGCCTTCCAAAACCATTTCGGAATACTCGTATCCCGACCAGGATGTATGCCAGAGCTAGGAGGACCAGATAGCGCGAGTGCCACTCACGGGCAAATCCCACGAAGCCCAATCCGCCTAGAACGTAGACCCCGCCAATCAGCCTCGCCCCGATTCTTTGAACGAGAGGCGGCTTTGCCGAGCCTCTCCAGAGGAAGACGTCGACAGCGCGGCTGTTCCGCAGCGGATCCGGCCAGACCACATTCCTCTGCCGAGCCTTGACGGTCTCTATGAAGCTATGCTGCCCATCCGCCTTGTGGTGTTTCATGGGTGCGATTGCTGCTTCTTCAATTGTGTTGTAGCGTGAGCCACTCCATGTTAGCGCTGGGTGCCGAGAAGGGGGACAGCCATTTTCCATCCGTATCCCCTCTACTCCTTCGGTTTCCCCCAGTTCTCCACTCGGTCGTCATGGCGGGAAACGAGACGCACCAGATAGACGATGGCAAGCACAATTGAAAACAGCGAGCAAAAGAAGGTGATTACCATCCAGCCCATCGCGAACGCCTGGGGTGCGTAAGCTGCGCCGAGATCAGGCTGGGCCCGCCTTACCAACTCAGCAACAAAGATGGGTCCCCACCCTAGCGCCAAAAGCGCGCCGATTGTCCAAGGGCTAAGTATGGCTCGCCGGAGTGTTCCGCTGGTCATTGGTCAAGACTCCTTTTGAAGGTGCGCTATGGCCGATGCCCCCTATGCCAGCAGCTCCGCCCGCATCACGGTGACCGCCTGGCCGCCTAGGATTACGCGGTCGCCGTTCAGCCTCACGCGGACTACGCCGCCGCGCGCGGAAGCCTGGTATGCGGTGAATTCCGCCTTGCCCAGGCGCTCTGCCCAGTATGGTCCCAGGGCAGTATGCGACGAGCCGGTAACCGGGTCCTCATCTATCCCTGAGCCGGGCGCGAAGAATCGCGAGACGAAATCGAAGCCGTTGGTGGAGGCGCGGGCGGTGACGATGATGCCGCGCGCGCCGACCTTCTTCAAAGCGGTGAAATCGGGCGCGGCGGCGCGCACTTCCTCTTCCGACGCCACTTCCACCAGGTAATCGAACTGATTCTTCGCGACGTTGGTGGCTTTGACGCCGAGCGCAGTCAGCATGCCCGCCGGGGCTTCGACGGCGGTCGCGACCTTGGCCGGAAAATCGAGCTCGATCCATTCGCCGCGCCGGTCCGCCAGCAGCAGGCCGCTGCGGGTTTGGAAGCGGGCTTGCGTGCCCGCGGGCAGGTGGCCGTCTTCCCACAGCACGTGCGCGCTGGCGACGGTGGCGTGGCCGCACAAATCCACCTCAACCGAGGGCGTGAGCCAGCGCAGGCGGTAGTCGCCGTCTTCCGGATGCAGGAAGGCTGTCTCCGAGAGGTTCATCTCGCGCGCGACGTCGCGCATCCAGGCATCCGGACGCGGTTCGGGAAGCACGCAAACCGCCGCCGGATTACCGGCGAAAGGGCGATTGGTGAAAGCGTCGACTTGGACAATGTGGACGGACATAAGAGGCTTCTCGCGTCGCTTCGTTTAGCTTCGCTTCGCTCAGAGGTGGCGAACGGATCTTTTTAGTTTACTCTAGAACCTAAAACGGGCAAGCTAAAGCATGCCCCACCAGCGCGTTATAATCGACGTCGATGGATGTATTCGAGGAGTTGGTGCGCCTGCGCTCGTTGGGGCAAAAGTGCGCGCTGGCCACCATCGTGGAGGTGCGCGGCTCGATTCCCAGCTACGAAAGCGCCAAGCTGCTGGTGCGCGAGGATGGTTCCATGGTGGGCACCATCGGCGGCGGCTGCGTGGAAGCGGAAGTCTGGAACGCGGCGCGCGAAGTGATGGAAACCGAAAAGCCGAAGCATCTCACGTTCAGCCTGGGCCAGGACGCGGCTTATGACAACGGCCTGATTTGCGGCGGGCAGCTCGACGTTTTCGTGGAAGCGGTGCTGCCGCTGCCGCACGCGTTTATCTTCGGCGCGGGACACATCTCGAAGAGCCTGTCGAAAGTGGCCGTTCTGGCCGGCTTCTCGACGGTGGTGATCGACGACCGCGAGAGCTTCGCCAACCGCGAGCGCTTTCCGGAAGCCGCCGCGGTGCACGCGGGCGAATATGAAACCGTGTTTCCGACGCTCGCCATCAACGAGACCAGCTTCGTGATCATAGTGACGCGCGGGCATCGCGACGACATGCGCGTACTGAAGCTGGCGGTCGCGACGCCGGCGCGCTATATCGCCATGATCGGCAGCAAGCGCAAAGTGCTCAACGTGGTGAAGGAACTCGAAAAGGAAGGCATGGCGCGCACCGCCTTTGAGCGCGTTCACGCCCCGATGGGTCTGGACATCGGCGCGATTTCGCCGGAGGAGATCGCCATCGCGGTGGCGGCGGAAATGATCGCCGTGCGCCGCAGCGCGGCGTCCAACTGGCGGGCGCTCTCGCTTTCGGTGCTGGCCGGGAAGTCCCCCGCCGCCGTCTCGCAGTGACCGCTGGACTCATTCTTGCCGGCGGCGAATCGCGCCGCATGGGCACGCCCAAGGCGCTGCTGCGGTATCGCGACGAATCGTTCCTCGATACGCTGATCGGCTTGTTTGAGAAGCGCTGCGCGCCGGTGATTGTGGTGTTGGGAGCGGCGGCGCAACAGGTGCGTGCCGGCGCAAAACGCACCGCGGTGTTCGTCGAAAATGAACACTGGGAAAGCGGCCAGACGAGTTCGATGCAATACGGTTTGCGGGCCGTGCCGGTGGATGCCGAGGGCGTGCTCTTTACGCTGGTGGACCATCCGGCGGTGAGGATGGAGACGATCGACGCGCTGTTGCGGGCGGGCGGTGCGGGCGGTTTCACGGGCGGTTCGGAGACGGGCAAGCTAAAGCATGCCCTACCACTGCGCGTGCCGGTTTACCGAGGCCGCAACGGGCACCCTATCTCGTTTTCGCGTGGTCTGATTCGAGAATTTCTGGCGCTCACGGAATCCGGCGCCGCGCGCGACGTGGTGCACGCGCACGCTGCCGAAATCGAATACCTTGACGTGGAAGACCCGGGGGTCCTGGCCGATATCGACGATCCGGCGGCGTATCGCGCCCTGCTTGAGGCCGAGCCATGAAGGTGCGCGCCGGCACGGTGTTCAAGGTCGCAGGGATAGCCGCGGCGCTGGTGGTGGCGGCCGGCATCGTGGCGCCCTACATCAACACAGGCTCCTACGGCGAGCGTTTGCGCGGCTCGCTGGAGCGCGCTTTGGGACGGCGCGTGGAATTCCGCGGGCGCGTGCGCTTCAGCCTGTTCAGCGGCCCGGGGTTTTCGGTGGACGACGTGGTGATCCACGAAGATCCATCCATCGGTCTGGAGCCGATCGCGTACGTGGACACGATGACGGTGCGGCCCAGCCTGTGGTCGCTGGCCGGAGGCCGTTTCGTAATCGCTTCCCTCAAGCTGGATGGCGCGAGCGTCAACCTGGCCAAGTCCGGGCCGGCCGCGGAGTGGGGCCGCTGGAATTTCGCATCGCTCGTCAATCGCTCGGTGATGAGCCGCGCGCCGTCGCTGCACGTGCGCAACGGCCGCATCCATTTCAAATTCGGCGACGAGAAATCGGTGTTCTATCTGACCGAAACCGATCTCGACATTTCACCGCCGGGAGCGGCGGGCGGCGGATGGGTTCTCGATTGCTCGGCCCAACCGGCGCGCACCGACCGCAGCGCGCAGGGGCTGGGCGAATTCCGCTTGCGGGGCCGCTGGTACGTGGCGCCGGAGCGGGTGGATCTCAACCTGGAGATCGACCGCACGCTGCTGGGCGAAATGACGGCGCTGCTGCGCGGCCAGGCCGGCGGAGTGCACGGGAGGATCTCGGCGCGGCTGCACCTGGCAGGGCCGATCGACCAGATCGGCATCGCCGGCCGGCTCAATATCGAGGATGTGCACCGCTGGGACCTGATGCCGCCATACGGGCAGGGGTGGCCGCTCGACGTGCGCGGCCGACTGAACTTGCCCGGCCAGGATCTGGAGATCGAATCGAACTCGGTGAACGGCGCGACGCTGCCGCTCGAGGTGCGGCTGCACGCCAGCAATTACCTGTCGCAGCCGCGCTGGGCGGCGTCGCTGCGTTGGAACCGTTTCCCGCTGGGTCCGCTGCTGGAACTGGCGCGGCATATGGGACTGGACGTTCCGCCGAAGCTGGAGTTGGAAGGCGCGGTGGACGGCGCCGTCGGTTACTCGGGCGCAGGCTTGCAGGGCCAACTGGCGCTGCACGACGCGGCGGTTACCATCCCCGATGCGCCGCCGCTCGAGCTCGATCAGGCGAGCATCGTACTCGATGGCGGCCACGCGCGGCTGGCGCCGACGGTGGTGCGCACGGCGGGCCAGGACGAGGCGCAAATCGAAGCCGACTACGCATTCGGCGATGGCGCGTTCGACATCGCGATCTCCGCCGGGCGCATGCGGGTGGCGGCCCTGCGCGCGCAGGTTACGCTGGCGGCCGTGCCCTGGCTGGAACAGGTTCGGAGCGGGGATTGGAGCGGGCAACTGCGCTACCATCGCGACGCGGACATGGCCGGATGGACCGGCAGCTTGCAGGTGAACCAGGCCGAGATTCCGGTGGATGGCCTCGCCGATCCGCTGCTGATCGATTCGGCGCGGGTCGAGATCGATGGCGCGCGGGTGACCATCGACCGGCTGCGCGGCGCCGCCGGCAAGCTGGACTTCACCGGCGATTATGCGTACGTGCCGGGAGCGCCGCATCCGCACCGCGTGCACCTGCGCGCGGCGGAATGGGACGCAGCCGATGTGGAACCCGAATGCCTGCCGGCGCTGCGCCGCGGATCGAGCCTGCTGGCCCGCGCCCTGGGCCGCACCACGCTGCCCGATTGGTTGAAGGCGCGCCAGGTGGAGGGAACGATTCAGATCGATCGCCTGGCGCTCGACGGCGCGCGGCTGAACGGCGTGCGCTCGCGCCTGGAATGGGACGCGGGTCATGTGGAGTTTGCCGGCGTCGAAGCCACGCTGGCCCACGCCGCCATCAAGGGCCGCCTGGCGGTGAATCTGAGTGGCGCGGCGCCGGCGTACCGATTCACCGGCCAAGTGAAGAACCTGCCGTGGCAATCGGGCGGCCTCGATGCGGAGGGCTCGCTCACGACTTCCGGCGTCGGCGCGCAGTTGTTGGCCAACCTGGCTTCGACGGGGACCTTCTCCGGGACCGGTCTCGACTTCGGCGCGGCTGCGCCCTGCCGCGCCAACGGCAACTATAGCCTGGCGTGGGCGCGCGGCGTTCCGCGTTTCAAACTGACCGGCCTCAACCTCCGCACCGACGAGGACGTTTACACCGGCCGCGGTGCCACCGAGAACGATGGCAGGCTGCTGATCGTGCTGACCAGCGGCGCCAAGGAACTGCACGTGGCCGGCATCCCCGGCAAGTTGAAAGTGGAAGAACCCGCGCGGCCGTAACGTGGCTCGCAATGAACCGGCGGCAAGACCGCCGGCGTTACCAAGAGACTCGATCGCTGTGGCCGTAACGCCGGCGGTCTTGCCGCCGGTTCATTGCGAGCCACGCATATGAGCGCCAACGGCGTCGCCACGGGCGCCGGCGCTAACAGGGGTGGGCTATAATAGAAGCAGGTTGTAGGGGAATTATCCTGTCTTTATGCCCCTTTACGAATATCTCTGTCACCGTTGCGGGAAGAACTTCGAGGTTCTCCAAAAGTTCGCCGACGAAACTCTGAGTCAGCACCCGGAGTGCGGCGGCGAAGTGGAACGGCTGGTATCGGCTCCTTCGCTGAAATTCAAGGGGTCCGGTTGGTACATTAACGACTACGGAAGCGGCAAGGCTTCCACGCCGGATTCCAAGAACGGACATGCGAACAAGACCGGCGACAAGCCGGAGTCGAAGCCCGCGACCAAATCCGAGACCAAGCCCGAGAGCAAACCAGCTCCCGCCGCGAGCGTCGAAAAGTAGCTGCTTCGCAGCGCTCGCCTGCGCTAGGCCATCGATCATTTCTTTGTCACATTCGAGTGATAGCCTAAATGGTCATGAGCAGAATCCTGGCCTTAATCCTGATGGCGGGCAGCCTGTTGAGCGCCGCTCCCAAGAAGCCGAAACTGGTGGTGGCAATCGTCATCGATCAGTTCCGCTATGACTATCTCACGCGCTACCGCCCGGACTATCACGGCGGTTTCGACCTGTTGCTGAGTAAGGGCGCGGTATTCACCAACGCCCGCTACCAGCACTTCCCCACCGTGACCGCGGTGGGCCACAGCATCTTCCTCAGCGGCGCCATGCCATCGCTCAGCGGCATAGTCGCCAATGATTGGTACGACCGCGAGTCGGGCATGCAAGTTACCAGCGTCTCAGATCCGCAGACCTCGCTGGTAGGGGGGCTGCCGGGGGTGGGCTCCTCGCCGCGGCGCATGCTGGTGGACGCAGTGGGTGACGAGTTGAAGATGGCGGATAACAGCCAGTCGCGTGTGATCGGTATCTCGCTCAAGGACCGGGCCGCTATCTTACCCGCCGGCCACATGGCCAATGCGGCGTATTGGTTCGACAGTAAGAGCGGTAACTTCGTTTCCAGCACTTACTATTTCGAGGAAGCGCCGGCATGGGTCAAAGAGGCCAACGCCGCGCACCCCGCCGACCATTACGCCGGCCAGACCTGGCTGAGCCACGAAATGCCGCAACCCGGCCAGTTGTATAGCGCGATCGAAGCCACGCCGTACGGCAATGAGATCGTGGAAGCTTTCGCCGAACGCGCGTTGGCCGCCGAGCAACTGGGCCAGCGCGGCGTCACCGACCTCCTGGCGGTGAGTTTCTCTTCGAACGATTACGTCGGCCACGCCTATGGTCCGGATTCACGGGAAGCGCGGGCTATCTCGGCAGCCACCGACGAGTTACTGGGAAAGTTCTTCGGCGCGCTGGACCGCGCGGTGGGTCTCGATAACGTGCTTGTGGTGCTCACCGCGGATCACGGCGTGGCTCCTATTCCCGAAGTGAACACAGCTCGCCGCATGCCAGGCGGCCGCATGGCGGACGGAGTCATTGCCAAGACAGTCGAGGAAACGCTCAGCAAGAAATACGGTAAGTTCGATTGGATCACGGCCACGTTGGAAGGGGTGGTCTATCTCAATCACGAGCTGATAGCAGTCAAGAAGCTCGACCTCGCCGAGGTGGAGCGCTCGGCGGCCGAGGCGCTCCGCGAGATCCCGCATGTCTTTCGCGTTTACACCGGTACCCAATTGGCAACGGGCCAGGCGCTTGAGGACTCGGTGGGACGCATGGCGATGAACGGCTATTTCCCGCGGCGCGGCGCCGACCTGGAAGTGCTGACCGACCCCTACTGGATCATCCGTGACACTGGCACCACGCACGGCCTGCCGTTCGGCTATGACACGCACGTGCCGGTGATCTTCCTGGGGCCCGGTATTCGCGCCGGCGAGTATGACAACAACATCACGCCCAACGACATCGCTCCCACGCTGGCTACCATCCTCCGCGTGGAAACCCCCAGCGGCTCGGTAGGCCGCGTGTTAGTGGAGATGTTCGCGCAGTGAGATCTCGGGGACGGAGTAACTCGTCTATTCGCGCCGTACCGCCGTGCCATTCGCTTTTCGACCAGTTACAATTCAGAAGCAGGGCTCCGCAATCGATCCGAGCTCGTGGAGGCGCATGTCTCGTTCACTCTTCTCAGTTTTGGCTGCGGCGGTGACGGTGGGCGGTCTTGCCGCTGTGGTATGGGCCGCGCGTCTCGCCGGCGCTATCTCACCTTCGCGGAGAAGGCTGTTCGCAGGCGCCTTGCTCCTCGCTTATGGCGCGGCGTTGATGCTGCGGCCATCGGCGTGGCCCGTAATTGACTTCGCCGTTCTCGCAGGAGCCGTCGGTGGTGTGCTCTTGATCGAGGGCGGACTGCAGACTCCCGGAGCGGTCGCCGTGTTTCTCGGCGTGGCGGCGGTTGTCGATCTCCTGTCATTCTCCGGTGGATTCACCCACATCCTGATTCAGCGATACGCCGCAGGCTCCGGCAACTTACTGCTCTACCTTTGCCTGGTCATGCCGGTTCACGGGCGCGCCATACCGATCGTGGGAATCGGCGACTTGTTCGTCGGCGGAGCTGCCGCCACGGCGCTGCTCCGGCTCGGGCTGCGGCCGGCGGCTGTCATGGGGACGATCGCGATCGGCCTTGTGAGCGCTCTCGCGTATGGGCTTTGGCGCGGCGGGGCGCCGGCCCTGCCCTTCATTGCGGTTGCGGTGTTGTTTCTGGTTTGGCGGCATTCCAGTCGGAAAGAAAAGCCGAGACGACTCTCGGCTCAGCAGCCTTGACAGGCCGCGCCACGACTACGGCTGCGGCGCACTACTACTGCATCCTGCCATCCAATCTTCCAACTCCCGCGGCAGCGGGGAAACCACGGTGACGGGCTCTCCATCGGCGGGGCGGAAGAAGCGGATGCGGTGGGCGTGCAGGAAATAGCGGCCTAAGGCGGGGCGGCCGGGGACTTGGGCGGGCGCGCCGTACAGCGTGTCGCCGGCGACGGGGTGGCCGATGCTGGCCAGGTGAACGCGGATCTGGTGGGTGCGGCCGGTGCCGATCTTCACTTCGAGAAAGGTGAAGCCGGGGAGGCGCGCGGTGACGCGGTACTCGGTGTGCGCGGGGCGCCCATCGCGAAGGCGCGCCGTCATGCGGGTGCGGTGGATGGGGTCGCGCGCAATCGGCCGGTCGATGACGCCGCTTTCCTGCTTCACCGCGCCGTGCACCAGCGCCAGGTAGACCTTTTCCACGCGTCGGGCGGAGAATTGAGCGGCCAGCTTGCGGTGCGCGGCATCGTTCTTGGCGACCAGGATCACGCCGCTGGTGTAACGGTCGAGACGGTGAACGATGCCCGGCCGCAACTCGCCGCCCACGCCGGAGAGCGCGCCGAAGCGGTGCAGCAGCGCGTTCACCAGCGTTCCGGAATGGACGCCGGCGCCGGCGTGGACCACCATTCCGGCGGCCTTATCCACGGCTACCACGTCGTCATCTTCGTAGAGGATGGAGAGAGGAATTTCTTCGGGTTCGGCGCGCAGGGGCGAGGGCTCGGCTGGTTCCACCTGGATGGATTCTCCGCCGCGGACCGTGTACGACGCCCGCGCCGCCGCGCCGTTCACCAGCACGCGGCCATCGCGGATCCACTGCTGGATGCGGGAGCGGCTATATTGCGGCAGGCGTCCGTGCAGGACCTGGTCGAGACGCTGGCCGGAATCGGCGCGACCGGCGGTGAAGTCCGTCATAGGTGCTCAGTATGTAGCGGCGATAGCGACCGCTCCCTTCGGTCGCGGCTCCGATACCTGGTCGCGGCTCCGATGCCCAGCCGCGGCTCCGATAGGCCTAGGCTCCTAGCCGCGCGTGTTTCCGGCCACGGCCTCAGATGCAGTGGGCGGCTCCGAGGCCCGAGTCACAAGCGGCCGGCGGTCGTAGAACTGCAACCGGCAGAACCGGCAATGATACAGGTTTCCGTGGGACAGCCGTTCGAGCAGGTTCCACAGGCCGCCCTGGACGCGGTCCACCACATCCGGCTCGCCGAGACGCTTCAAGCGAAAAGTTCCGCACTGCGGGCAGCGCGCATGGGGCCCCAGGTGGAGACGATAAGGCCGCGCCAGATGCTGCTCGCGCTCGCACACGCAGCATTGAAAGATCCCCAGATAGGAAAGGCGCTCGATCAGCGTGCGGTGGATCCGCCGCAGCTTGCCTCCGCAGTGTATGCACTTTCGCACTGGGCTTGTGCCAACTATGGTTGTAACTCAATTTGCGGAACCGGCACAACTGGCGTCACAATAAAGAGTTCGCCCTTTCCACCGAAGCCCAAGTCCTTATGCTCGACAGAATCACCGTGCATGGTGCGCGGCAGCACAATCTGAAGAATATCGACGTGGAAATTCCGCGCAACGCGCTGACCGTGATCACCGGTCTGAGCGGGTCGGGGAAATCGTCGCTGGCCTTCGACACCATCTATGCCGAGGGCCAGCGCCGCTACGTGGAGACGCTCTCCACCTACGCGCGCCAGTTCCTCGACCAGATGGAGCGGCCGGACGTGGATTCGGTGGACGGCCTCAGCCCCGCGATTTCCATTGAGCAAAAAACCACCAGCCGCAGCCCCCGCTCGACGGTGGGCACCATCACCGAAATCTACGATTACCTGCGGCTGCTCTACTCCTCGATCGGCGTGCCGCACTGCCCGGTGTGCGGGAACGAGATTTCGCGCCAGACCACCGAGCAGATTCTGCAGCACGTGCTGGCGCTGAAGCCGGAAGACCGCATCATGGTGATGGCGCCGGTGGTCCGTGGCCGGAAGGGCGAATACAAGAAAGACCTGGAAAAGCTGGCGCGGCAAGGCTTCGTGCGGGCGCGGGTGGATGGTGTGCTGCGCTCGCTCGAGGACGAAATCCGGCTCGACAAGCGGCGGAATCATACCATCGAAGTGGTGGTGGACCGGCTGCTAGTGAAGCGCGGAATCGAGAAGCGCCTGGAGGCCGCCATCGATATCTCGACCAAGCTGGCCAACGGTCTGGTGCTGGTGGTGGTGGTGAACGGCGAAGAGCGGCTGTACTCGCAGAAACTGGCCTGCACCGTATGCGGCGCCAGCATTCCGCAACTGGAGCCGCGGTCGTTTTCGTTCAACAGCCCCTATGGAGCCTGCGAGGAGTGCCACGGGCTGGGCAGCCGATGGACGTTCGATGCCGCCAAGGTGATCGCCGATGCTTCCAAGCCCTTGCTCGACGGCGGCCTTGGCCCGGGCGCCGGTTCCTGGACCATGCAGCAGGAACTGGAGGCGCTGGCGCGGCGCGCGAAGATCGATTTGAAAAAGCCGTTTGAGAGCCTGCCCAAGCAGTCGCGCGCGGCTCTGCTGAACGGCGCCAACGGAATGCCGGGGATTCTCGGGATTCTACAGCAGGCCTACGAAAGTTCGGCGGAAGGCTACCGCGAATGGCTGACCGAATACATGTCGCCGGTGGAATGTAACGCGTGCGGCGGCAAGCGGCTGCGGCCGGCCAGCTTGTCGGTGCAGGTGAAGAATTTCTCGATCTCGGAATTCACCGCGCTGCCGATCGCGCGCGCGCTGGTTACGGTGCGGAACTGGGAATTCGGCGAGCGCGAAATGCAGATTGCCGGCCGCGTGCTGGATGAGATCCGCCGGCGCCTCGAGTTTCTTTCCTCGGTGGGCCTGGATTA
>Ga0187869_10003504_pt1 | contig 11484 bp, 8 predicted proteins | sample June2016WEW_13_1_2_FD_132972 | JGI IMG/M metagenome (GOLD analysis project Ga0187869, IMG submission 132972) | Peatland microbial communities from SPRUCE experiment site at the Marcell Experimental Forest, Minnesota, USA - June2016WEW_13_100 | ecosystem: Environmental > Terrestrial > Soil >...
AAAGACCTCGAGAGAGGTTCGGGAGTGGGGCGATCGAGCGCCCGCAATTCGCGGCTCAAGCCCGGCCTGCCGCAGAATTTCCAGAGCTCGCTCCACCAGTGGTCGTCCGGCAAATTCGACCAGCGCCTTGTCCGTGCCCATCCGCCGGGATTCGCCCCCGGCCAGTACAAATCCAGCGACATCCCTAGTTTTCTGGCAGCCTCCCGGCTTCAACTGCCCGCCTCCTCCAGAAAACGAATCAGCGACTTGATACCCAATTCGAAATTCTTCAGGTGAAACTTCTCATTGGGTGCATGCAGGTTATCGTCTGGCAATCCGAAACCCATCATCACGCTGGGCAAATTCAGGTGCCGTGCAAAGTCTCCAACAATCGGAATCGACCCACCCGACCGTATAAACACTGTGTCCTTGCCCCAAACCTCGTGCAGTGCGCGCGTGGCCGCCCGGATATAGGGGTTATCCACCGGAATTAGGCATGGGTCGCCAGAATGGATCAGCCGCACCTCCACATCCACGCCCGCTGGCGCAATCTCTTCCACATAGTTTTTGTATTGCGCGAACGCCTTGGCCGGCGTCATGCCCGGCACCAGCCGCATGGATACCTTCGCCGTTGCCTTGGCCGGAATCACCGTCTTCGCGCCCGCGCCCGTAAACCCTCCGGGAATGCCGTGTACATCCACCGTCGGTCTCGCCCAGGTACGCTCCAGCACGCTGAAACCCTCTTCGCCCACCAGTTGTCGCGCTCCAACTTCCGTTACGCGGTAATGCTCTTCGTCAAAAGGCAGGCTGCGCCATGCGGCCAGTTCTTCGGCGCTAGGCGGAATAATGTCGTCGTAAAATCCGGGGATGAGAATGTGTCCGTGCACATCCTTCAGACCCGCAATAATCTGAGCTAAGGCGACGAACGGATTGGGCGCCGCGCCCCCGTACATGCCGGAATGCAGATCCGTCTTCGCGCCGCGAACCTCAAGCTCGGTGTAAATCATGCCCCGAAGGCCCACGCACAGCGTGGGCAGCTCCGGCGCAAACAACTCAGTGTCCGACACCAGCGCAAAGTCGGCCTTCAGTTCAGCGGGCTTTGAAGCCACGTAACGCGCAATTCCCTCCCCGCCGACTTCTTCCTCGCCCTCCAGCAGCACGCGTACATTCAACGGCAGCTTTCCAGTGGTCGCCAGTAGTGACTCCAGCGCCTTGATGTGCATGTACATCTGGCCCTTGTCGTCAACCGCACCGCGCGCATACAGGTTCCCGTTGCGCTCCGTGGGCTCGAATGGCGGCGACAACCACTCATCCAGCGGATCGGGCGGCTGCACGTCGTAGTGTCCGTAAGCCAGCACGGTGGGTTTGCCCGCGGCATGCAGCCAGTCGGCATATACCAGCGGATGCCCCTCTGTTTTCCCAGTTGTCTCAATGATCCGCACATTTTCCATGCCGATCCGCGACAGTTCAGCCGCCAGCACTTCCGCCGCAAAATGACAGTCTCCCTTGTGCTCGGGTAAAGTAGACACCGACGGAATGCGTAGCAGGGCTTTCAACTCATGAAGAAAACGGGGGTGATTCTGGCGTGCATATTCAACTGCGGATAAGGACATGGCATTGCTCCCCTAAAATGGATTCAGAAGTCAAAGCAAAAGTATAGGCCTTCCATTTGATTTCAGTCCCTTAATGAAAGTGAGGCGTCCTGTTGCTCAGAACCGGAGCTACGCGTGTGCTATCCGTTTCAACTGCTCGCACTCTCTCCATTATTCTCAGCCTTTTCTTCTTGGCACAAATAGTCATGGCCCAATCCCCGGACACCAGTCCGTATTTCGCGCGCAGGAATACCTTCTCCATATTTGGCGACTACTCCAACGACTCAAGCCATATCCTGCTGGGCGTTGCCGACAATCGAAAGCTCCTCGAAATCGGCGTCGGCTACAACCGTCGGCTCTTTACCAACCGAATCATCAACTGGCAATACAGCGGAGAGATCCTTCCGGTAGCTCTTGAGAGCGACCCGGTAATGAACATCGTTATCAATCAGACATCTCCAGTTGCGATTACGTTCACAGACACCCAAATTCAGCCAGGCCCCTGCATCCCCGGATCGCAAAACTACTCAGTTACCCTCGGCGGGGGAATTGTCTATAGCGGCAACGAGACCGTAACCTGCGGCCGCCGCTGGACCATCGGAGAAGCCATCTCCCCGGTTGGAATGCAGTGGAACTTCCTGCCCCGCAAAAAGATCCAGCCCTTCTTCAGCGGCCATGGGGGATACATGTATTCCACGCAGCCCATCCCACAGTTTCAGGCCGGTTCCTTCAACTTCACCTTCGATCTGGGAGCCGGAGTCGAGCTATTTCGCTCCAAAACCCGCTCTATCCGCGCTGAGTACCGTTACCACCACATCTCAAATCATGAAACAGCAACGGAAAACCCCGGCATCGACAACGGCCTCTTCCAGGTCACCTATTCCTTCGGCCGCTAGGGGCGTCCATGAGAAGGCCTAGTAGCGCGGCACAGTCGCATCCACTTCGGCTGACCACGCATCAATGCCTCCGCGCACACTCTGTGCCTGCTCGAATCCCTGGTTGCGCAGCCATACGGTCACATTCATCGAACGGACCCCGTGGTGGCACATCACCATGAGGCGTTCGTCGGGGTCAAGCTCCTGGTGTGCGCGCGCCGGCACATCGCCCATGGGCATCTCCACGCTGCCCGTGACACGTGACGTGGCGAACTCCCATGGCTCCCGCACATCGATAAGTCTGGCCTTACCTTCGGCTAGCAGCGCCGCGGCCTCAACCGGAGAAATCTCGTAGTCCAGCATGGCCATAGTTTAGGCCCTGTGACTCGCATGCCGCCATCTCGCCAATCCCAGCGGCATCCCGCAAATTCGATTCTTGTCCTGACGCACGAAAGCCCCTCGGGTTCGAGAGGCTTTGCATTAAGCTTCAACGAGTTCTTTAATTAATATTGATCGAGATGACCTATCAGCACATGCAATCGCATTTCGGAAACGTCGAGATTCGCCCCGTCAATGACCCATAACATCATGTTGAATCAAGAATGGGAGGTTGGTCATAATCTTCTGTGCCTTACCCGATATCTCTTTAACCCAATAGAAAGTTACAACTCCGCTTTCCACATTTACATTTGTGGGCTCCATATACGTAATCGGGTCGCCATTTGGCTTGTAGAGTGTAATAGTCGTCAAGACCGCTTTCCCCCGCGAGTATTATTACCTTCCACCGAGGAATCACACGATACACCTTTCGGGTCACGTTCGGGTTCATCCATTGGCTCTCGTCAGTCACTCGTGAAGTAACATAAGCCCCTGCCGAAGTAACTCACTCGTAACCATCTATCCCCCTCCCCCGCAGACGTACATCCTTCTCTGAAGCAGCGCGACCAAGTAATCTTGAAGAGATGCCACCGATTCTCAATGCACAATCAGTAACCAAACAATTTGGCGCCAAGCCGCTTTTTCACAACATCTCCCTCACAGTTGAGGACGGCGACCGCATCGGCCTCATCGGCCCCAACGGCGCAGGCAAGTCCACGCTTCTGGCCCTCCTTGCCGGCCAGGTCGAGCCGGATTCCGGCGAACTCGCGGTTCGCAAGCGCGCCCGCGCCGCCTATGTCCCCCAGGACTCGCGTTTCGCCCCTGGCCTCACCGTCCGACAGGTGCTCGAAGCCGCTCTCGCCATCGCCCATGTCAATGAGTCCGAGCGTGAAGGCCGACTGCGCGGACTGACAGGCCGCGCCGGATTCGCCGACCTGAACGCCGAAGCAGCCTCGCTCTCCGGCGGATGGCGTAAGCGCCTCGCCATCACGGAGGCCATGGTTATTGAGCCCGAGGTTCTGCTTCTTGATGAGCCCACCAACCACCTCGATCTGAATGGCATCGAGTGGCTTGAAGAGCTACTCCGCGCTTCGTCGTTCGCCGCCGTCACCGTCAGCCACGATCGCTACTTCCTCGAGTCGACATCCAGCCAGATCGTCGAACTTAATCGCGTCTTTGCAGACGGCCTTTTCCGGGTCAAGGGGACCTTCAGCCGTTTTCTGGAAGAGAAGCAGGCCTATCTTGAGTCGCAGAGCAAACAACAGGAGAGTCTCCGCAACCAGGTCCGTACTGAGATCGAGTGGCTCCGTCGCGGCCCCAAGGCCCGTACTACCAAGTCCAAGGCCCGCATCGACACAGCCAACGCCATGATCGGACAACTCGCGGCAATGGACTCCCGTACCACTGTCAACTCGGCGGGCATTGATTTCGAAGCAAGCCAGCGCAAGACCAAGCGCCTCGTCGAGTTCAAAGATGTGACCTGCGCGATCCCTGCAAACACTACTGAGAACGCTGCCCCCACCACCACAGCTAACTCTGCTCCCCGCGTCCTCTTCAGGGGCCTCAACTTCATCCTCACGGCTGGCATGAAAGTCGGCCTCGTCGGCCCTAATGGCAGCGGAAAGACCACCCTTCTGCGTCTGCTGCGTGGCGAAATGGAACCCGCCGAAGGCTCCATCCGCAGAGCCGATGCGCTACGCCTGGTCTATTTCAGCCAGATGCGTGAACTCGATGAGAGTCTTACCCTCCGCCGAGCCCTCGCCCCAGAAGGTGACTCAGTCATCCATCAGGGCCGCACCGTGCACGTCGCCAGTTGGGCCGCCCGCTTTCTCTTCACCAGCGAGCAACTCAACCAGCCCGTCCGCAATCTCTCTGGCGGAGAGAGGGCGCGCGTGCTCATTGCGAAACTCATGTTGGAGCCGGCCGACGTTCTACTCCTCGACGAGCCAACAAACGATCTCGACATTCCCACCCTCGAAATCCTCGAAGAGAACCTTCTCGACTTTCCCGGAGCGCTGGTCCTGGTGACACACGACCGCTATCTACTCAACCGCGTTGCTTCAATTGTGCTGGGACTGGACGGTCGCGGCCACACCGGCCAGTTTGCCGACTACGCCCAGTGGGAAGACTGGCTCAAAGAAATGGACGAGGCGGAGCAGAACGAAGCAGCGCAATCTAAGCCTGAGTCAAAGGCTAACTCGCCCAGCCAGGCTAACTCCACGAAGAAAAAACTCTCCTATCTTGAAGCTCGAGAATTCGCCACCATCGAGCATCGCGTCGAGGTATCCGACGCCCGCCTTGCCGCCGCACGCGATCGCGTCGAACACCCCGACGTAGCCACCAACGCGACAGCCCTCCAGGAAGCCCTCAAAGAACTCGATGCTGCACAGCACGAGAATGACACTCTTTACGCCCGCTGGGCGGAACTGACAGAGAAGGCTGGATAATCCGCTTCAAGCCCCTGCTGTTTACTCCGCACGCAGCGCTTCCACAGCGTTCACTCGGGCAGCCCGCGCCGCAGGCACCGCGGAAGCGATGACCGCCGCACCCAGAATCACCAGGGCGGACGCCACAAACGCAAGCGCCCCCGGCTGATGAATGCCCGTTACATATTTGTCGACGACGCGTGTCAGCGCAAAACCCACCACAACGCCGGCGCCTACTCCAATGCCGGCCATCGCCACACCTTCGCCCAGAACAATTGTGAGAATATTGCGCGGCAGTGCGCCCATCGCCATCCGAATCCCGAACTCGCGCGTGCGACTGCTCACGGAAAACGCGAGCACGCCCGCCACGCCCACGATGGAGATCAGCAGCGCCACTGCTGCGAATCCGCCAAACACAATCGCATTCAGTTTGTCCGGCGTCAGCACTTCTGCCCGAATATCTCCCAGCGTGCTTGCCTTTTCCACCGGTTGGTCCCCCGACATATGGTGAATGGTCTGCGCAATCGCCGGGACCAGCGCGTATGGATCTTGGTGCGCGCGCACGAACAGGCGGCTTTGCCATCCTTCCTGGTTGGTCGGCTGATAGATCGTCATGGCCGGCGACGGAATCATATTTTCATCGTCGAAATCTGGAACCACGGCAATAATCCTTCGCGGCTCCTGGCTGATTCCGATAAACTTCATCACCCCATCAGTCCACCACAGCTTGCGATTCACTGCGTTTTGTCCCGGATACAGCAACTGTGCAAGGCTCTGGCTGATGATCACCACGCGCTCCGAGCCGTCCTTGTCACCGTCATTAAAGTCGCGGCCATTCACGATCGGCACTCCAAAGGTTTCGAAGAATCCCGGTGACACGGAGCGGAACTTCGCGCGGTAATCCTGGCCATCCGCCCGCCGCGCACCCAACGCGGCAAAAGTGAAGCTGATGTTCAATCCCTGTTCGTCACGCCACGGAACGCTGAAACCGGTAGCCACGTGCTCCACGCCCGGCAGTGCAGCAATCCGGTCTTTCACGTCCCGATAAAACTCCTGCACCTGCTGCGGCGTTTTCCCGTAGTTCATCACTGGCAAATTCACTGCAAGCACATTGGCGGCGTCGAACGGCGGCCGCGTCTGCTCCAGCACGAACAGGGTCTTCATCAGCACACATGCCCCGGCCAGCAGAAGGAACGACGCGGCGATCTGCGTAACAGCAAACACGCGCAACCGCCGGCTACTTCCTCCTGCCACGCGCGCCCCACGTCCGGTGAGCCCTCCCTGAGGCGCATTCGCTGAAGGTAGCCTCGGGATGAAAGCCAGGAAGATCGCTGCTACCAGCGCCAGCCCAATCCCAAACCACACCAGGCTGAAGTCGAGCGCCAGGTCGTTCGCGCGCACGGAGAAGCGCGACGCATACTTGCCCAGCACCTTCACCATCGGCACTGCTAGAATCACCGCCGCCACGGCCCCGCTCCCGCACAGCACCAGGCTCTCCGCCAACAATGAGCGCCGCAGCACTACGGTACTTGCTCCCAGCGCCGCTCGCACTGCCAGCTCCGGCTCTCTGCGCACCGTGCGCGCCAGCACCAGGTTCGCCACATTCGAACTCGCAATCACAAACAGCAACCCTGACGCTGCAAACAGAATCCACAAAATCGTGTTGGCGCGTGCATTGATCTGGTCGTGCATGCGAGTCACATCGATTCTGTAGTGATCCTCGGGTTTGTATACCTCCGGGTGTGCCGCAAGCATCGAGGCATATACGGTCTTGAGTTCCGCTGTCGCGCTCTCCACCGTTGCCCCCGGAGCCATCCGCGCAAACACCTCTGTCATGCGATGCTCGCGCCCCGTCACCATGGTTGCCGATAGATGATGCGGGCTGGTCACCACGTTGCCAATAATCTCCGTCGCCACCGGATACGGCACCGAAGGTTCCAGGACCCCCACTACGGTTGCGGAACGCGAGCCGCAGCAGCTCTCCAAACGAACCGTCTTTCCCAACACGCTGGGATCGGAATGCAGAGACGTCTTCCAGAAGTGATACGTCAGCACCACGGCTCCCGCTGCATTTTGCCCGTCGTCCGATGGACCCAGCAGACGCCCCAGCACCGGCTTCAACCCCATCACTTCGAAATAGTGCCCATCCACCACGCCTGCGGGAATCTCGCGCGGCGTGCCCAGACCGACAATTGTGAAATCGATCTCCGAAAATGTGCCCAGTTCCTTGATCGACTTCAGACTGCCGCCAATGTCCATGATTTCGGGGACCGAAAACGTTGCATTCGCCTCGCCGATACCCGGCGCGCTTTGCCGCACGTACAGCAATCGGTCTTCATCGCGATTCACCAGCGGACGCAGCAGCACCGCGCGCACAACGCTGAAGATGGCCGCATTCGCGCCAATACCCAGCGCTAGAGTCACCGCGACGGTGAACCACAGCGCGCGAACGCGCCACAATGAACGAATAGCAATTCTCAGATCGCGAAAAAAGGACATCTCGGACCTCCGATGGGATTGTTCGGTTCATTCCGATCTTGCTGGGGAGGAACTGCGGTTGCCGGGAATCTCGATCACCAATCGCGTAACCGAGCGGTTACCAATCAACTTAATCAAAATGTGTTCATAAAGTCAACGCGTTTTTCTGGACTCGCGACCGGTTGTGTCATGACATCTCCTCCTTGCTTTGTGTCAATCAGAGAGCCGCAGCTCTTCGTTCTGTTATCAGATAGTCGTTCCGGGAGACCGAAATTCGACAGCCACCGCATTTTTATTTTTTATTCAGCCGGCGAATCCGCCCCTGCAGGAATTGCCGCTCTGGTTCATGCTTTGTCGGACCCTGTCTCACTTAGGGCGGGCGTCCCGGGGAAGTCCCGGGGGAGGTCATTGACAAATACGTTGATATCAACTAATCTGGCTTCGTGTCAAGCACGAATTTGCTTCCGTACGAGACCACGCTCCTCGTGCGAGATTGCTGTCTCTGTCTTCACGTTCAGCGTGCCGCGCGTGCCTTGGCGCGGCGCTTCGACGACGCATTGCGCCCCTTCGAACTGACCAACGGCCAGTTTTCGCTCCTGATGTCCCTCAATCGCCCCGAGCCTCCACCCATGGGGCCAGTAGCGTCTCTGCTCGCAATGGATCGAACCACGCTCACTGCCGCTTTGAAGCCCCTTGAACGTCGCGGCTTGGTCAAAGTGTCTCCAGACCCAAACGATCGACGCAGCCGCATCCTGAGGCTCACCCACAAAGGTCGCAGTCTGCTTGCGAGCGCCACCCCAGTCTGGAGCCGCGTTCACGAAGAGGTCGAAAACCTCCTGCCCAATGGAGGTCCGGAAGAACTCCGTCGCGGCTTGCGAGCGCTTTCCTGAGGAAGCGTCAGACCGCTCGGCGCAGGCGTCTCGGTCACTTCGCCCTGATAACGCTATCAGATATAATTCGCTCCGCGAAAGGTCAGGCCTCCAACATGCGGACGAAAACCCTGCGGATTGCAGCAGCTACATTGGCACTTCTTTTTGGATACGCGCTCCCGACGCTCTTGGCGCAATCGGCCACTCCAATCCCCGAACCGGTAAACCCGCATGCCACTCCCGAGGCACACGCCTTGCTTGCTTATCTCAATTCCATCTCCGGCCAGGGCACGGTCACCGGCCAGCACAATTTTCCCAACGACGGCTCGCGCTGGACTGACCTTGCGTACGACCTCACCGGCAAGTACCCAGGTCTTTTTGGCGGAGACTTCGGCTTCTCCGCAGGCGACGACAAAGACTCCGTACTCTCACGGACCGCCATGATTGAAGAGGTCAAGCGGCAATATCAAAATGGCTCGATCATTGCTCTCACCTGGCATGAGGTCCGCCCAACTGACGATGAGCCCGTCACCTTCCGCGACAGCGTCCAGGGCCATCTCACTGACTACGAGTGGCAGCAGCTCCTCACCCCCGGCACACCGCTCTATAACCGCTGGTGCGCCCAGGTAGACGTCGTCGCTGGCTATCTGCGTCAATTGCGCGACGCTCACGTCCCGGTGCTCTTTCGCCCGTACCACGAGATGAACGGCGGCTGGTTCTGGTGGGGTGGCCGACCTGGCAAAAATGGATCAGCCGCTCTCTATCGCCAGATCTACGATCGCTTCGTCAATGTTCATCATCTCGACAATCTCGTGTGGGTCTGGAATGTCAATGCACCTAATCCAGACTGGGTTTCAATCAGCCAGTACTATCCCGGCGCGCAATACGCTGACGTCGTGACCATGGACATCTATGGCGAGTTCAAACAGGACTACTACACCAGCATGCTGGCTCTCGCCGCAGGCAAGCCCATCGCGCTTGCCGAGGTCGGCGGCCTGCCCACTCCCGAAATACTAGACAAGCAGCCCCGTTGGGCTTACTTCATGTGCTGGAGCGAAATCATCCGCACCGGAAACCCTCTCGACAGAGTGATCTCCGTCTACCACGCGCCGCGTATGGTGAATCGCGACGACCCGCGCCTGGCCGTCCCAATGGCTGCCATGCGCAAATTCACAACCGACCACCTGGGCAACATCCCCTCCGCGGATCTCGTTAGCCCGAACCCAACGAATGAAGCCAGCCTCCTGCTGATGCGCCTCTACGCCGCCCCCGGGACAGCCGTGTTCAGCGGACAGGAGAACGATCCCACCGCGCCCTCTGCCGCCACAGCCAGCGTCTTTCAGGCCACCGGAAAACAGCCGGCGATCTACGCCACCGATCTCGGCTCCTCGCCAACCGGGTCAGTCTCCGCCGAAGCGCGCAAACCCATCGCCGCGGAAGCCATCCGAACCCACAAGGCCCACGCTGACGTCAGCCTAAGTTGGCGTCCATCCCGTCCCACCGACGATGCTGCGGCGAACGCCAAAAACCAATTGACTGATTTCGAATGGAATGACCTGCTCACCCCCGGCAGCACTCTAAACCGGCGCTGGCTCCAACAGGTCGACGACGTTGCGGAAACTCTCCGCGCGCTCGACAAAGCGGGAGTTGCCATCCTCTGGAATCCATTTCCCGAATCGAACGGAGCAAATTTCTGGTGGGCCGGCCGCAAAGGTGTTCGCGGCTCGTCAGAGCTTTACCGCCAACTCTTCGACCGTCTCGTTAACCATGACGGCCTGCACAACCTGGTCTGGGTGTGGGAAGCCACCGCGCCCGAATTCCGTGCTGACGGCGGAGGTCTGGTCAGTCCGGGAATGCCCAGCGATTTCTTTCCCGGATACCTCTATGCGGACGTACTTGAAATCCGCTTGAACCAGCTTTCCACGCGTTTCCCTGCCGGCCTGTTTTTGTCGCAAATCGCGCTCGATAAGCCGATTGGCGTCGAGCTTTCCAGCGATCTCCCCGCGCCCGCGGCCCTGACGCAGAACTCCGGCTTCGCCTGGTTTCTGGCAGCTCCACCGGTCGCAGCATCTGCGGACTCTGCAGCCCGCACTGATGCCCTGCGTGCCCTCTATGGCGATCCGCATATCGTTCCCCTCGCTCCGGCGCAATAATTCCACCCGGGGCCGTGATCGCGATTAAGCGCGGCCTCGCCATGCTCTGCGTGGTAAAACAGTAAGTTGCAGGTTGAGCTCGATCAACTTATGTCCAACACCGTCAAGGTGCTCATTGTCGAAGACGAACCCAATGCCCTGATGGGGCTGGCCGAGCTAATCTCCGGCTGGGGATACCGCACTGAGACTGCGTCCGACGGCATTGAGGGTTGGGAGAAGTCGCTCTCCTGGACCCCCGACATCGTGGTCACTGACCTGAAGATGCCGCGGCTCGATGGCATCGGCTTGCTTACTCGTCTCTCTGAAGATTCCTCTGGAGTCAGCGCGAACGTGGCTGTCGTGGTTCTCACTGCCATGGGGTCCATCGAACTGGCGGTGGAGGCCATGAAGCTCGGTGCCTACGATTTCCTGCCGAAGCCAGTCGACGCCACCCGTCTGCGCACCATCCTGGCCAACGCCACGCGCCAGCGCGACACACAGATCGAACTTGAAGTTGCCCGCCGGCGTCTTCGCGAGAGCGGCGTTCTCGGCTCCCTGGTGGGAAACTCCCGCTCTATGCGCGAAATCTTTGGTCTCATCGAGCAAATTGCGCCCTCCAATGTCTCTGTCCTCATCACCGGCGAGAGCGGCACCGGCAAGGAACTCGTTGCGCGCACACTGCACAACCTAAGCCCTCGCAAAGCCCGCCCCTTCGTTGCGGTTAACTGCGCCGCCATTCCTGAATCGCTCATCGA
>Ga0187869_10003550_pt1 | contig 11384 bp, 9 predicted proteins | sample June2016WEW_13_1_2_FD_132972 | JGI IMG/M metagenome (GOLD analysis project Ga0187869, IMG submission 132972) | Peatland microbial communities from SPRUCE experiment site at the Marcell Experimental Forest, Minnesota, USA - June2016WEW_13_100 | ecosystem: Environmental > Terrestrial > Soil >...
GGGCAGCAGCGACGCGTGGATGTTCAGACAACCATGGCGCGGCAAATCCAGAATGGCGGGCGGCAAAATCTGTCCATAGGCCACGCCGACGACAAGGTCGGGCTGCAAGGAGTGAAATTCGGCGATGAATTTTCCGTCGCGAACGCGTTCGGGCTGGAGCACGGGCAGATTGAGTCGCCGCGCCAGCAATTTGACGGGTGACGGTTGCGGTTTGAGATCACGGCCTTGGGGCCGGTCGGGCTGCGTGACGACGGCGGCGATTTGAAATTGTGGATTGCCCGCCAACGCCTGGAGACTGGCACAGGACAATTCCGCCGTGCCCATGAAGATGATTCGCAACGCCGTCATGCGGACAGCGAAAGGGAAATTGCGCGCGAGCGAAAGGAAAAACTGTGGCGGCACGCTTCCAGCCGCCAAGTTGGGTGCGGATGCCGGTCAGGCCACGGGTTCTACGAAGCTGAATTCTGGGAGCGCTGGCGTCTCGCCGGCGTGTTTGCGCAGAACTGGCCGGCGGGACGCCAGTCGTCGCTCCGCTATGCCCCGGCAAGCCGGCGCTCCCAGGAAAAGGCGTGCATGACCAGTGTTGGACGGCAATGCGCAAAACGTCGGCGCGAGCCTTGGCGGGAGTCTGGTCGGCGCTAATTTCACGTGTCTTTGGATTTGAGTTGAACCTCCACGATTTCAGAGAACGACACCATGATTTCCTGTTTTGCCGTGCCTTGGGCAACCTCCACATGCATTTCATTGGTGGCGATGCGCGTGATGCGCTCGACCACGAACAGCCCGCGCCCCGTTTTCACGGTCAGCATCAGATTTTTTTCGGATTCGCGCCGGATCATGGCGAAGAAACCGGAAAACTTCGTCTCAAAAAAACGGCGGTTGAACGTGAATTGTCCGCGTTGAAAAATCTGCGGCGCGCCGGGCCCGGCGGCCGGCGCCTCCTTCTGCCATGAAGCCTCAACGATGTGAATTCCAGCCGCCACGGGCTGGGCGGCGCCCGGCACGGCAAAAGTGTGCGGCGTGGCGTCGGGTCGCGGCGCAGCCGTCCTGACGGGTTCAACGCGCACGGGCAGCGCGAGAAAAATAATCGGCCCCAAAATCGGCAGCACCACCGCCACGCCCATTACCTGCGCAATGGGCCGCGACCTCACCACGGCAATCTCATAGCCCGCAAAAATGTTCGCCGCGTAAATCAGCATCAGCACGACCAGCCCGACGGACGACGAAAACAGGGCGTCGAACAGGGATTGTTTCGGCGGCAACTCCAGGCGCGACACTTCATGAACCCTCACCTCCGCCTTTTTCGTCCGCTCCGCCACCGGCGCAGTTTCAATGAACGGCTCGGCCAGCGGCCGGATTTTCGGGTTGTTCGCCAGTTGCTTGAGTGCGTCCTGGGAAAATTTCGTCCACGGCACGCGCGGGGAGTATTTGTCCACCTCCAGCCGGAAAACGACGCCGTTGTCGTTATACGAAATCACGTCACCGGTCAGCGATGTGCCGTCGGTCATTTGAAACGTGTCCGCGCCGGCGGCGACAAACAGCCCGCAAAGCCAGAGACCAAAAATTGTCCAAAAGATTCTGCGCACGAGAAACTTTTAACAAATGCAAACGCGGCGCGAAAGCAAATTCAGCGCACGGAAAGGCGCACAAAGCTCCGAATCATTCCAGCCGCAAAGAGGCGCAAAAGCCGCAAAATCGCTTTAACCACGGATGACACGGATGACACGGATTTGATTTTAACCGCAAATAACGCGGAGAACCTTCAACCCTCAACTCCTGCCGCGTGGCGGAGCTTTACGCGGTTGACACTCTCGCGGACGGGCGTAGCATCAAGTCCTGAAATCAGGAAAATGGGCATGAAAACGATCAGTTTTCCGGGTCAGGATTCAAGATGACACATAGATTTTCCAATGTTGACTTGTTGGAATCCTGCCTTTATGTTGTTGGCACATCTCTCCTGTCCGTTTCGACGGCAGGACGCGGGGCGGTTTCTTCGGAAACTGCCCTTGCATTTTTTCTGCAAGCCGCCCTGCTTCCGGAGCGAAGGTAATGAAAACGATCCTCTACATTGATGGCTTCAATCTTTTCTACAGCGCTGTAAAAGGCACTCCCCTTCGCTGGCTGAATCCGGTGGCGTTAATTGGTCGCAACTGCTGGCAGCGCAATTCCCCAATCCAATGACCGATGCCACTGGAACATTTCACAAACCGCCAACCTGGTGACACTCTCAACTCTCAACCACCAACCATGAACCAGCAATGAACCGAATCTATCAGGGCAAAGTGACTGCCGTTGAAATCCCCGAGGGCAAAGACGAACAAGGCAAACCCAAGTGGAAAAAACTCGACGACTGGCAATCCACACTCTGGCAACATCATGAATTTTTTCAGGACGGCGTGAATTATTACACGCTCGCACTGGCGGCGATGGCTGCTGGCGTTGAAGGGGATTCAGAACAGGCTCACGCTTTACGTGGTTGGGCAGCGAAAGTGAAAGAAACTTGGGCGAACGCGAGCCGAAAGGCAGAGACGTTTGCTGGGCCGCAAGCACGGCTTGCTCTGATACTCAAACTTGAGCGAGACAAATCAGACTTTGAAGCAGCGTCCAGCCGTGTGCTGCATTCCAGCCGCGCAACACCCGCACAACGTTCCGCCGCGTTGCTACAATTACTCTCTGACAAGGGCGACCTGAATCAAATCTGCGTCGCGCGTCTGCCGTGGCTTGCTACCGCCGCCGGGAAATTCACCGCCACAAGCAAAGCCGCAGCGTCCTCACAAGAATCCAAACGCCAGCAGGCAGTCAGGAATTTTTTCCAATGGCCGGACAAAGAAGCGTTAAACCAATCGGCCACTCTCGATCTTGGCTTATTTCTAACGCAGCCGCCTAAAGATTTTGTTGAAGGCGAGGCCGCCGCAAAGATGCTCCGCGACTATTTTACAAAGGCATCCAAAAAATTTCCCGCACTTGAGACGGTGAAAGTCTCGTTTGATAAATTTGTTGCCAGCCAGACAGACGCCCTCAAAATCCCTTCACCTGGACGGAAGCCCAGCGGACTTTATCCGGTGGCCGCAGTATTCAAGTTCTTCCCCGCGCTGGAAACCTTGGCTGCGTTCCGTGCAGCGACGAAGTCATTGGCTGAAGCCAAAGACAAGGAACTTGTTTCAGATGCGGTGGCGGACTCGCGCGTAGCAGACCAACCACACTTTGATTATTTCACCAACCTTGCGCTTGTCAGCGGAGATGGTGACGACGAGCGCGACACACGTGCAGTGTGGTTCGAGTTTGATTTAGCAGCATTCATCGAGGCTATCAAAGCTCCACGTCGTTATTTTGAAGACACGATGAAGCGAGAAGCTTCTGCGGATCGCTTTCGCCAGCAAATCGCCGCAACGGAAGGCAAGGGACGCGAAGCATCCAGCACCGAGGAAGACAGTGAACCGCTTCCGGGGTTTGAGGGTGATGAACGTGTCCGATTGCTAAAGATCATCGTCCAAGATAAACTAAAATGGGTTGCGGAAGCTGAAGGCGATGCGAGCGAGGCAGGCCCAAAAGAATACGCAATCCGCGAGCGCACGGTGAGAGGCTTTGGTGAAATCAAGCGCCGCTGGCGCAGTGCCGTTGAATCCGGCAACGCCACAGAAAAACGCCTTCTGGAAATTCTTGCCGAGGAACAGACGGCGCACCGGGATGACTTTGGCAGCGCGACACTTTACCAACAACTTGCCAAGCCTGAATTTCATCCCATCTGGCATAACGAGGGAACTCAAGCGTGGCACGCAGAAGACCCGCTTACAGCATGGCTGCAATACAAAGAACTCCAAGCTGACTTGGCTGACAAAGAACGTGCGATACGCTTCACCCCGGCACATCCAAAATACTCGCCACGCTTCTTTATTTTTCCAAAGAAAAGCGAAGCACAGCCAAAGACCGCAAATCGTCACCCCACCAAACCCGGATTGCTCTCACGCCACGACCCAGGGCAGTTAAGTTTCACGGGCGGAGTCATTCTGCGCACGGAACACGGGCTTGCGCCAACTATCGTTCGGATTCATTACGCCGCGCCGCGTATTTGCCGTGATCAACTTCGTTCAAGCGGCGACACCAATCTTTACGAAGCGCCGTGGTTGCAACCGATGATGGCGGCACTTGGATTGGACAAGTCTCCCGAACGAGTCAATTTCGCAAACTGCCGCATCACACTTCAGCCCACCAATGAATCAGACATCCAGTTAACTTTTCCCGTCGAAGTGAATTCAGAAAAGATTAAAGCGGGTGTGTCTCGTGAAGCTGTTTGGGAAAATCAGTTCAATTTGTATCCTGATGGCGAAAATTTTTACAACGCCTCTCTCCGATGGCCGCACGAAAAGCAGCGCGCCAAACCACCTTTGCCGTGGCACGAGCAGTTGAATTCCTTCCGTTGTATCGCCACTGATTTAGGACAGCGCGACGCCGGGGCGTTTGCCCGCATGTCGGTTCTTGGCGGCAGCGATTTTGGCAAACGGCCATCACGTTTCATCGGCGAAGCGGGCGGCAAGAAATGGAGAGCGGCGTTAGAGCGGTCGGGATTGTTTCGCCTGCCAGGTGAAGATGCCCAGGTCTGGCGCGAAAAGAGCGGCAAGGATGAAAAAAATCCTGAAGACTCTGGTAAACCTTTTGACTTCCGTGAGGAACTTTGGGGCGAACGTGGACGACCGGCGCGAAGTTGGGAAGCAGATGACACCGCAGAATTGATGCGACTGCTAGAAGTTCCACCGGAAGCCAAAGAGCTTTCACTTTTGTCCGAAAGCTGGAGAAGTTTGTTAAGCTTCCCGGAGCAAAACGACAAGTTGCTTGTTGCCATGCGTCGTTATCAATCACGCATCGCCCGATTGCATCGCTGGTGCTGGTTTTTGAAAGGTGACGATAAGCAACAGAAGTCAGCCTGGGACGAAATCGCTGACTGCGAGGATACACGTCTGATTTCAGGCGAGCAAATCGCCCAGGCGAAAAAGCATGACCCGCGTCTGCAAACCGAACTGGAATCACAACTGCAAAAGCGATTAGAACTCGCACCCGTGCTGCTTGTTCGTATCGCCAACCGCATCCTGCCATTGCGTGGTCGTTCGTGGCATTGGGAAAAACACCCAGCCTCGAAAGCGCAAAATACGTTGCATCATCTTACGCAGAATGGGCCGAAGCTCGACAGCAAAGAACGCCCGGTCTGGCTTCGCGGCCAGCGTGGTTTGTCTTTGGAACGCATTGAGCAGGTTGAAGAACTGCGAAAACGATTTCAATCTTTGAACCAGACGCTTCGGCGCGAAGTCGGCGGCAAACCACCCATCCGCCGCGACGAATCTGTTCCCGATCCGTGCCGTGACTTGCTGGATAAGCTGGATAATCTCAAAGAGCAGCGGGTGAATCAGACTGCACACATGATATTGGCAGAAGCGCTTGGCTTGCGTCTCGCGCCACCACCCGCTGACAAAAAAACACTGCGTCAGCAACGCGACCAGCACGGCACTTACGAGAAAATCCCCGACAAGTCTGGAAAGTGGATTGGCCCGGTGGATTTCATCATCATTGAAGACTTGTCCCGTTACCGTGCCTCGCAAGGTCGCGCGCCACGCGAAAACTCGCGCTTGATGAAATGGTGTCATCGCGCCGTGCGAGACAAGCTTGAACAACTTCGTGAAGTGTTTGGAATTCCTTTGGTCGAAACACCCGCAGCCTACTCATCACGCTTTTGTTCGCGCAGCGGCGTTCCTGGATTCCGCGCCGAAGAAATCGCGCCGGGATTTGAAAATGAATCGCCTTGGAGTTGGATAAAAGAGAAAAAAGATGACCACGACCAACCTACTGCTGAAGCCGCGCACATCCAAGAGCTAATTCAACAGATGGCCGAGGCGCAAAAAATTCCGACACGTTCCGACAAACCACTAGCAATGCTGCGCACGTTGTTTGCGCCCTTGGCAGGCGGGCCAGTTTTTATTCCAATTGTAGATTCGATTCCCAACGCAGAGCTCGCTCCCAAATTGGTGCAGGCAGACATCAATGCCGCCATCAATCTAGCCCTTCGCGCAATCGCCGACCCGAGGCTTTGGACAATCCATCCGCGTTTGCGCTCGCAACGCGAAGGTGGAAACAAGCCAGGCAAAGCAAAAATGCAGAAAGCAAAAAAGGAGGCATCAGACGCACCCACGGAAGTTAAATTGCTGACGCGCGAGAAACGCAAGTTTGGCGAATCAGGCAAGCCGCTTGTGATAAAACACGCAAGCAGCGCCAAGCCTGACGACACGCGACAACCGAACTTCTTTGCTGACTTGGCTGGACTTAATGAACTCGCGGAGCAATTAGCGAAGAAAAATCCACGCGAATACAGTTGGTTGACGAAAGAATGGACTTCCGCCGAAATCTCCGGGGAAAATACCACTCCGCCGTTGGTCCATGGCAAATCATTCTGGGGAACGGTAAAAGCAAAACAATGGGAACGCATCCGGGCGATTAACTCTGCGCGGCTCGCCGCTTGGCATAGTAAGGGAGACGACGTTTCCATGTGAACAAACATGAGTGAGTCCACGTTGCGCACAGATGGGTCGTTGGAAGCCCAACCGCGCATGGGCGTGCGCAATTTGCACAACTTCATCTATTGCCCGCGGCTGTTTTATTTCCAGTGGGTCGAAAACATTTTTCAGGAGAACGCGGACACGGTGGCAGGCAGCCATGTCCATCGCAACGTGGATGCACCGTCCAAGCTGGATGATCCCAAGGAACTTGGTCTGCCGGAGGGCGCGAAGCTCCGCAGCCTGCGGCTGGAAAGCGAATCACTCGGCCTAATCGGCGTGGTGGATATTGTTGAAGGCGGGCCGGAGGGCGCGGAAATTATTGACTACAAACGCGGTTCGGCCCGGCGTGATGCCGAGGGCGACCGTGTGGCCAAGGAACCGGACGCCATGCAGGTGGCCGCGCATGCCCTGCTCTTGCGCGAGCACGGCGTCAATGCGGTTCGCGGTGCAATTTATTACGCGGCGGACAAGCGGCGCGTGCCGGTGGAGTTCAGTGAGGAATTATTTACCAAAGTTCGCAAGGCTATCGAGGAAGCCCGAGCGGTGGCGGCCAGCGGTCATTGCCCACCGCCGCTCAAAAATGATGCGCGTTGTCTTTATTGTTCCGCGTATCCGATTTGTCTGCCAAACGAATCGCTTTGGTGGTCTAAACGGCGCAAATCAACCGAGCCGGAAGGCCAGCTTCAATTTGGTTTCACTGGGCAATCGCAAGATTCCGTCCGCGACCGGATTCTTGAGGCGCTGGATTTTGCCGCTGAATCCACGGACAAGGAACCGACGTTGCAACCGCCCCGGCCCGGCGGTGATGATGGCGAGGTGCTGGTGGTGCAAACGCCCGGCGCGCAAATCGGCCAGCGTGGCGATGAATTAATTGTCAGCGTCAAAGGCGAGGACGCCCGCAAAATTCCTGGCCAGCAGGTACGGGCGATTTATTGCTACGGCGCGGTGCAGATAACAGCCCAAGCGGTTTCTACGTGCCTGGAGCTGGGCATTGATGTCGCCTACTTTTCGCCGGCTGGACGGTTTCTTGGAATGTTGGGTGGATTGCCGGCCAGCGGCGTGGACGCGCGACGCGGGCAGTATCGGCTGTTTGAATTGCCGGGCGTGCGGCTGCAACTCGCCCGCGAAGTCATCCGCGCCAAAATCCACAATCAGCGCGTCATGCTCATGCGCAACGGCGACGTGCCGGACCGCGTGACGAGTTTAATGGCGAACTTCCGCGATTCCACGGAGTCAGCACGCGACCTGACGGTGTTGCTGGGCATCGAAGGCAGCGCGGCGGCGCTTTATTTCGAGCAATTCGAGTCCATGCTCAAACAGCGGGACGATTGGAAATTTGACTGGCGCGGGCGAAATCGCCGTCCGCCGCGCGACCCGGTTAATGCCCTGATTTCACTCGGCTATTCAATGCTGGCGAAGGAACTCACGGGCGTTTGCTATGCGGTGGGGCTTGATCCATTCCTTGGCTTCATGCACCAGCCGCGTTATGGCCGCCCTGCCCTGGCGCTGGATTTGATGGAGGAATTTCGCCCGCTCATCGCCGACAGCGTGGCCATCAGCCTCATCAATCGCGGCGAGCTTGGCCCGGAAGATTTTATCCGCAGCGCGAACGGGACTTTCCTGAACGACAAAGGCCGAAAGCCATTTTGGGAAGCGTGGTTTCGGCGGCTGGACGCGGAAGTGAGCCACCCGGAATTCAGTTACAAAATGGCGTATCGCCGGATGCTGGAAGTCCAGGCGCGGCAGTTGTGGCGTTTTGTCCGCGGCGAAGCACTCGCCTATCACGGATTCGTCACCCGATGACCCTCAACGTTCAACCTTCAACTCTCAACCAGCCGGAATGAGCCGGATTCGTTACCTCGTCAGCTATGACATCAGCGACCCGAAACGGTTGCGGAAGGTTGCCCGATCCTTGGAAGGTTTTGGCGTGCGGCTGCAATACTCCGTTTTTGAATGTCCGCTGGACGATTTGCGGCTGGCAAAATTGAAGGCCGAACTTCAGCCATTGCTCAACCACGAAGAGGACCAGGTATTATTTGTGTCGCTCGGTTCGAGCACGAACGACGCCAGCCTGATTATTGATGCAATGGGGCTGCCCTACGAAGTCCGTTCGCGAGTGACAATTATTTGATTTTCAGGCTTGCAACTTTTTCCAGAAGGCGTTGAATAAATCCCGGCGAACTCCGCCACCGACCATCAACCTTCCGCCATTGGGTTGACATGATTTTTGAAATCGCGAACGACTGCGCCTGATCGCGGCGACGCGGCGCGAGTGTGGCAGTGCTGATGCTCGCCCGCAGGGACGCTCGCAATAGGAAGTTGACGCGGAAATACAGGTGAATTCTGCAATGCCTACTTACAGTTCCAAACGAATGTCAGGTGAAAAGCCATCGCGCTCGCAATTATGCGGGCGGATAGCTGCGGCAGAACGAGTTAGGAAGAGGCCACCGCAGTCACCGCGACTTCAGGAATCGTGAGGCGGGCGATCTCCGGGACGGGTGGGAATCTGACGGTAACACCGCAGTCACCGCGACTTCAGGAATCGTGAGGCGGTCTTGGCATGGGCAAGGGTGGCCAGTTGTGCTGTTACCGCAGTCACCGCGACTTCAGGAATCGTGAGGCGGGTGAAGCGGTGATGCGGGAGCAGTTCGCGCGCGAACCGCAGTCACCGCGACTTCAGGAATCGTGAGGCGGAAATAGCGGCGGGTTGGTGTGTGTGGCTCGATTCAAATTCATTGGCGGCTCCCACCCAATGTCCGCCACACACACCAACCCGCCGCTAATTCGGCTCCGCCTGCCTCCCAGCTTCGAAATGGTTTCGTTGTAACGAAAGAGGTGCAGCCGCGCCGTACCTATTGATTCAGCGCGCGTTCCCCAGTTCGCCAATCAAATCCTCGATGATCCAGTTTGCCCGCGCCGCCTGCAATTGGTCCGCCGCCGCGCCGTGCTGCCAGACCGCAAAACCGGCCAGGCAGGATGCCCGTCCCGCTTCGGAGTACGGGTTTAATTCAAACGCAACACTTCGCGGATTTTGGCCTTGATAATCCGCTGCCGCTCCAGAGATACCATGCCAAGTGGAGAATGAAGCTTGGTTTTATCCAAAAAGTAAATCAGATCGCATTGGCAGGTGGTCGCCACATCAAAACCATCGGCGCTGTTAAGCCGCACATCCGTTTTCAAAGGCTGGCCCCGAAGTGTGAAACACGCCACACCGTTCACTTGCGAATGCCGGTCACTGTCCAGCCGTTCCTGTCCGCTCACAATTACGAACCAATGGTCTTTCTCAAAACCAACGGGCCGGGTTTTCCAGATTTCCCATTGCCGGATTTTCATCGCTCGGGGTGCTGTGGCTGTTTTGACATGGCCGTTTCCAGTTTCAGCCGCTCTTCTGAGCCGGGATAGGCATCCGCAAAATAGCCTTCCGGCAAATCGCGGATAGCGGGGCCGGGTTCGGCGCGGGCAATCATAAACAGTTCCCCGGCTCGAAATACAAACTGCGGTGTTTTCTTGGCCGCGTCCAGTATTTCACCCGTCCGGTTCTTCAGGTCACTGGTCATAAAAACGCTCATGGCCCAAATATAGCCCTTTTATGGCCCACGTCAAACGAATATCCAGACACACTTTTCAGGCCCGCCGCTAATTCGGCTCCGCCCGCCTCCCCGTATTATTCAGCGCGCGTTCCCCAGCTCGCCAATCAAATCCTCGATGACCCAGTTTGCCCGCGCCGCCTGCAATTGGTCCGCCGCCGCGCCGTGCTGCCAGACGGCAAAACGAATTAATTTGCCGATGTCGGCATGCAACGGCCGCTGCGCGAGCAATCCCGCGAGGTAACCCGCCAGCACGTCGCCGCTGCCGCCCTGCGCCAGATGCGGATTGCCGGACGGGTTCACAAAAACTTCCCCGTCTTGCGGGGACGAAGCTCCATTGGAGCGAAGGCCCGCGCTCCGGCCCACGAGCGTCTGGTGCCCCTTCAGCACCACCCAGCAATTGCCAAACCGCCGCGAGATTTCGCGCAACGCCTTCGGCCGGTTCGTCTGGACCTGCTGATTGGTCATGTTCAGCAACCGTGCCGCTTCGCCGGGATGCGGCGTGAGGACACGAATGGCATTTTTTGCCGACGGTCCCATCGGCAGCCAGTCCAGGGTGCTGGCGTCCACGACCACCGGCAAAAGCGAGTCGCGCCAAATCCGACGCGTGGTCGTCGGGGACATGACGTCAGCCAAACCGGGCGCCGCCAGCCCGGGACCAACCAAAATTGCGCTCACCGTGTCGGGCAGTTTCATGTCGGGCGTCCACAAATTCACCATTGCCGCCTGCAATTGTGTCGCCACCACGTGATAAACGGATTCCTGGGTAAAAAGAGTGACCAGGCCGGGCTGCGCGCGTTGTGCGGCGCGCGCGGCCAAAACCGCCGCGCCGTGAAAGCCAAAACTGCCCGCGATAATTCCCAAATGCCCAAACGTGCTCTTGTGACTTGCCGCGGAACGGCGCGGGGGGAAATTTTGAAAATCGTCCGCCTGCGTCCAGTTCAGTCCGCTGGTGTGCGGACACGGAACCAGGCCGACGTCGTCCGCGACTTCGAGCCGGCTGACAAACGGCCACGCGTTTTGCGCGAGCAACCCGGTTTTCGGCGCGCCGATGGTCAACGTGACCGCCGCTTCAATCGCCACGCCCGGCGACGCGGGGTCGCCGGTGTCGGCATTCAAGCCGGATGGCACGTCCACCGCCAAAACTGGAATTCCCGACCGGTTGACAGTCTCGATGAATTTTTTCCAATCGTCGGTCAGCGGCCGGTCAAGCCCGATGCCGAACAAGCCGTCAATGATCAACGCCGGTTTTTGA
>Ga0187869_10003558_pt1 | contig 11362 bp, 8 predicted proteins | sample June2016WEW_13_1_2_FD_132972 | JGI IMG/M metagenome (GOLD analysis project Ga0187869, IMG submission 132972) | Peatland microbial communities from SPRUCE experiment site at the Marcell Experimental Forest, Minnesota, USA - June2016WEW_13_100 | ecosystem: Environmental > Terrestrial > Soil >...
GAGCATGGCCTCTGGGAGCATGGCCTCTGGCGCATCATGCCGCGCGAGACGGCGGACGACGATCGCCGCGAGGGCAGCTAACTTTGCCCCAGCGTCAGAGAGGAGTTCGCGAGCGATGAAGTCGGCCTCGTCGGCGGCGCGGAGGACGATGGGAAACAGGCGCGGGAAATCGGGTGGTGGGGTCGAGTTGGATTGCTGCACAAGCTCGTCGATGGTCGTGAGTTTCCAGGCTTGGAGGACCATGGCGGTGAGCGCGGTTTCGAGGCCTTGATCGCGGGCGCTCAGAATGGCGGAGATGGCGCGGCGGCCGATCCAGTAGCCGGAGCCTTCGTCAGAGATGGCGAAACCCCAGCCTCCGGCGCGCGCGATGCGACCGGCAGCGTCGCGTCCGTAGACGATGGAGCCCGTGCCGGCGATTGCGATCACGCCGGGACCCGCGCCGAAAGCGGCTTCTAGGGCGATTACGGTGTCGCCGACAACTTCGATTTTTGTGCGAGCAATTTCGGGAATTAGTTCGGTGATTATGCTGCGAATCTTCGCGGCGATCTCGGGCCGGGCAGTGCCGGTGGCGCCGATACAGATAGCGCTGACCCGATCGGGAGAAATCTTGGCGGCGGCGCAGACCTGGCGGATAGCACTATGCAGCGCTTCCCTCGCCTGCTGCTCGCCGAGGCGAATCACGCTGCAACCGCCGGTCGTTGCCTTCGCGATCACAGTCGTTTCGTCGCCGAGAACGCAGCGGGTTTTGGTGCCGCCGCCATCGATTCCGAGATAGTAGGCCATCGCGCTAGTTCTAACACATGTTCTGCTTAATTCGACGGGGGCGGATTCGGCCCGGAACATGCTTGTACAATGCAGCAAACTGGTTTGCTGGCTACTGGAGACGCGGCAAACCGCGTCTCTACTTAGAGGAATCGCTTGGGATTGAATCGGATCGACCTACTGATTATTGCGGCTTACCTGGCGGGGATCACGCTGTTCGGGCTGCGGTTTCGCAAGCGGCAGCGGACGATGCGCGACTATTTTCTCGCCGACCGCAACATTCCGTGGTGGGCGATTGCACTGTCGATTGTGGCGGCGGAGACCAGCACGCTGACCATCATCAGTATTCCCGGCCTCGCCTACGATTCGAATCTCACCTTTCTGCAAGTGGTGATGGGATATGTGATCGGGCGCGTCATTATTAGTTTTGTGCTGCTGCCGCAGTATTTTCGCGGCGAGCTGTATACGGCTTATCAACTGATTGAGCGGCGGTTTGGTCCGGAGCTGCGCACGGTGACGGCGGCCCTGTTTCTGTTGACGAGGGCGGCGGCGGAGGGAGTGCGAGTGTATGCCGTGTCGATTGTGGTATCGATTGCGCTGGGCACGGGCGAGGTCGCTTCGATCGCGATCATCATGCTGCTGACTTTGATCTATACGTTTGAGGGCGGGCTGGCGGCGGTGATCTGGACGGATGTGGTGCAGACTTTTATTTATGTCGGCGGGACACTGGTGGGCCTGGTGACGATTCTGCATCTCGTGCCGGGCGGATGGGGGGCGGTTGAGGCGATTGCAAGTGGGCTGCACAAGTTCCAGGTGTTCGATCTTCACTTTTTCGATCCAACGATCTCGGCGCACAGGCCACATTTTGATTTTGCGAAACCTTACACGTTATGGGCGGGGATCATTGGCGGCGCGTTTTTGACGACGGCCAGCCATGGCACCGACCAGCTCATCGTGCAGAGATTGCTGGCAGCGCGGAATCAACGGCAGTCGGTGCTGGCGTTGCTGTCGAGTGGCGTCGCGGTCTTTTTCCAGTTTGGGTTGTTTCTTCTTGTGGGCGTGATGCTGTTTGCTTACTACCAGGTTCCGTCGTCTGCGTTTGGGCGGGCGGACAGGATCTATCCGACGTTCATCGTAAGCCGGATGCCGCATGGGATCGCGGGGCTGTTGATCGCGGCCATTCTGGCGGCGGCGATGTCCAACTTGAGCGCCGCACTGAACTCGCTGTCGTCAAGTTCGATTATGGATTTCTATCTTCGCATTCGTCCGACCGTGAGCGAAGCGGCGCGGCTGCGGCTGGCGCGACTGGCGACGCTTGGGTGGGCGCTGGTGTTGTTCGGGCTGGCGGTGCTGGCGCTCGATCGGGTAGGGCGCGTGGTGGAAGTCGGGTTGCAAATTGCGTCGGTCGCTTATGGCGCGTTGCTCGGAGTGTTTCTGCTGGGCGTCCTGACGAAGCGCGCGAATCAGCGTGGGGCGACGGTTGGCATGATTTGCGGATTGGCAATGGAGCTATATTTGTGGGGATGGTCGCAGGTGGCTTTCACCTGGTGGGTCGCGATCGGAACCTGCGTGACGTTTATGGTCGGGTACGCGGCTAGCGGTTTGCTGAGCGTTCAATCGAAAGCTTGAACCGCAGAGATCGCGGAGGACACAGAGAGAAAAGTGGTCCAATGCATTCCATGAATACTTGGGCCCTCTGCGAACCTCTTTGCGAACTCCGCGATTAGAATCTTTCTTTCGAACGGCCGGTCGAGAAATGCACATACCAGCAAAGAACAATCATTCCCGCCCGGAACTGGCGCGCGACCTTGGGTTGTCGCATGCTGGGGCGGTGGTGGTTGGGACGATCATCGGGAGCGGAATTTTTCTTGTTCCGAGCGAGATGATGCAGGCAGTGGGGTCGGCTCGACTTGTATATCTCGCCTGGATGGTCGGGGGGCTGCTCTCCTTCTTTGGCGCGCTTACTTACGCCGAACTGGGCGCTATGAAGCCGCAGGCAGGCGGCGAGTATGTGTATGTTCGCGATGCCTACGGGCCGCTGGCGGGATTTTTGTATTCATGGACATGGTTTCTGATCGCCAAGCCGGCTTCGATTGCGACGGTCACCATCGGCCTGGTGCGGATACTGGAAACATTTCGGGTCCTTTCCTTTTTTTCGCAAGTCTGCTTTTCGCTTGATTTGAGCGCGCATTCATTTACCGTCACCTACGGGCAACTGGTGGCGATTGGTGCCGCTCTGCTAATTTCCTGGCTGAACTACGTTGGGGTGCGCCGGGCGGGAGAATTTCAGTTTCTGTTCACGCTGCTGAAGGTTGCGATCCTCCTCGGAATTGTAGCGGTGGGATTTTCCTATCGCGGGGGAACGTGGGCGAATTTCGCGACCGAGTTCACTGGGGCGAAAGGCGGTGTGGCTGGATTTTTTGCGGCGCTGGTGGCTGCGTTGTGGGCCTACGACGGTTGGAACGATCTCAACATGGTGGCGGGGGAGATACGGAATCCGCAGCGCAACATTCCGCTGTCGCTGATTTGGGGCGTGGCAACGGTGGGCGCGCTCTACATCCTGGTGAACGCGGCGGTGCAGTATGTGCTGCCAGCAGCGGCGGTGGCGGGCTCGGAGCGTCCGGCGTCGGACGCGGTGGCGCTGGTGCTGGGGCACGCGGGCGCCAGCCTGGTGTCGGCGGGCATGGCGGTTTCGATGCTGGTGACTTTGAACGGCACCATCATGAGCGGAGCGCGTGTGCCGTTTGCGATGGCGCGCGATGGATATTTTTTCAAGGCGATTGCGGAGGTCCATCCGCGCTTTCACACGCCGTCGGCGGCGATTGTGGTGCAGTGCGGGCTGGCGATCGTTCTGCTGCTGCTCGGAGGCAGTTTCCGGCAATTCTTTTCGCTGACGATTTTCGCGGAGTGGATGTTCTACATGATCGCGGGCAGCACAGTATTTGTTTTCCGCCGGCGGGAGCCGCATGCCGAGCGGCCTTATCGCGTGTGGGGATATCCGGTGGTTCCGGCGGCGTTTGTGCTGGTCTCCGCGGCACTTCTCTACTACACGTTCACCGGCAACCTGAAAAGTTCGGCTGGCGGATGCCTGGCGATACTGGCGGGCGTTCCGGTGTTCTACTTTTTTGCGCGGCGCCGGGCGGCGACACCAAAGTAATCGGCCATCGGGCTGAATACTAAAGGCGGTTACCAAAGGACACGCGCAAGCGACACGTTTACCCCCTGCCCTTTCTCCAATAAGGTGAAGATTCCAACCCCAAGCACTCTCCCCAGCTTGGGCCCCTTTTGGGAGTTATGGATGCCTACGTACGACCGCGGTTTTCAACTCGGCCTGCTGCCTGAAAGGAAGTGGAACTGGCGGACCTTCGCAGCGAGCTACGGGATTCTGACCGGCCTGATTCTGCTTCTGATTATTTGCGGGATCGTGCTGCCCGATACGCTGCCGATCATGAATTATCACGTTACAGAGCTGGTGCCGCGACCGCCGCTGAGGCCAGAGCGGCTACCCAAGCCGAAGCTGCTGCCGCTGCATGCGAAGTTGTTGCCGCCGCCGCCGGCGATCGAGACGCCGAAGCTGATCGTGCCGCAAGAGATCCGCGCGCCCAGGCCGCTGCCCCAGGAGGTTGCGCCGCCCAAGGTGGCGATGAATAACTTCGCGCCGGCGGTGTTGAAGGTAACGGGCGGAGCGCGTCCGGTGCTCATTCATACCGGGGATTTCCAGGGAAGTTCGGTGGCGCCGACGGTGAATGCTCCGATTTCGAAGGTGCAGACGGGCGGGTTCGGCGATCCGAATGGGCTGAAGCCGAGTGCCAACAGCAAGCCGAACGGCAAGCTGATCGCATCCGCGGCGGGTTCATTCGACATGCCGGTGGGCCCGGGACAGGGCAACGGGTCGGGCGGCGCGAAAGGGATTAAGGGAACGGTTGCAAGCGCCGACTTTGGCAGTGGGGTGGCAACTGGGGGACGAGGAGACGGGCGCGGCAGTGGCCGCGGCAATGTGGGAGTGCAGACCTCGGGCTTTGGCTCGCAGGAGATCGCCCAGAACACGCCACATATTCAGCGCGTGGATAGCGGCCCACCGCCCACGCCGGTCGAGATCATCTACAAGCCGAACCCAGTTTATACGGACGAGGCAAGAACTTTGAAACTGGAAGGCGAAGTCCTGCTCGAAGTGGAGTTCGCGGCGAACGGACAGTTACATGTGAATCGCGTGATCCGGGGTCTGGGCCATGGGCTGGATGAAGCCGCTATAGCCGCCGCTAACAAGATTCGCTTCAAGCCGGCCTCGCGATACGGGCAGGCAATGGATTCGACAGCAACTGTGCACGTGGTATTTCAACTGGCGTATTGACCACTTTGGAGATAAGAGTTATGCCGAAAGTTATGAACAATATGAACTGGATGATTTTGGCTCTGCTGGCGGTGACGATGACGGCAGTGGCCCAGCAGCCGGCGTCCGCGCCGCAGAACCAACAGCCGGTTGCCGCGACGCAGCCGGAACGGACGGCTGCTCAGCCAAGCCAGACTCAGTCAGGCCAGGCGCAGTCCAATCTGGCGCCGCCGACCACGATGAATCAGGTTGTGGACCGCGTGATCATGCGCGAAAAGGAACTGACCAAGTTCTTGTCGCCGCGTACTCCGATTGTGGAGACCTATCTCCAGAACCTGACGCAGGACCCGCAACTGGGGCCGATTCCGCAGGACGATCATTACTTTCTTGGACGCATGGACCTGAGCGAATCGATCGACCGCAGCGACTACCTTCAGGATAAAGCTAAAGACGAAGGCATGGAGAGGCGTCTTCTGGGCGGGTTCACGAAGAAGTTCAAGCTCCAGTACCAACCGCTAGGTTTTTCATGGATGGTCTTCGTCGACCGCAACGACTTTGACCGGCAGCACTACGATTTCCACTACGTGCGGCGCGAGTTCCTGGGCGACGTGCGCTGCCTGGTGTTCGATTTGACGCCGACAAAAGACACGGGACGCGGACGCTTTATCGGCCGTATCTGGGTTGAGGATCAGGACTTCAACATCGTGCGGTTGAACGGCACTTATGCGCATCCTTCGCGTAACAGCTATTACTTCCACATGGACAGCTGGCGGTTGAATTTGATCCCGGGCTATTGGGTTCCATCTTACATCTACAGCGAGGAAGGCGACTTCACGGCGGGCGCCAGGAACAAAATCGCGTTCAAAGCGCAAACTCGCATGTGGGGATATAACCTGAAGACGGCAACGCCGAACGACGAACTTACTAACATAACGGTGGATAGCGTAAAGGACGATACGCCGGCCGCACAGGATGCTACTCCGCTGGCCGCCGAGCGCGAATGGCAACAGCAGGCGGAAGACAACGTGGTCGAACGGCTGCAACGCGCCGGGCTGCTGGCGCCGGAAGGTGACGTGGACAAGATTTTGCAAACCGTTGTGAATAACCTGGAAATCACCAATAACATCGAACTGCCGCGGCCAGTCCGGACGCGGGTGCTGACGACTTCCCCGCTGGAGACCTTCAGCGTCGGTAACACGATTGTGGTAAGCCGTGGGCTGATCGACGTGCTTCCCGATGAAGGCAGCCTGGCCATGGTGCTCTCGCACGAACTGGCGCACATAGTTCTGGGACACAACCTGGGCAGCCAGTACGCGTTCAACGACCGCATGCTGTTCTCCGACGAGGCGACTTACCAGAACCTCGGGTTCAAACACATTCCCGAAGAGGAAGCGGCCGCCGACAAGAAAGCTATCGAGATGCTGAAGGCTTCGCCCTACGCGCAGAAACTGGAAACGGCCGGGCTTTTCATCAAGGCCCTGCAGGCGCGCGCTCCACAATTGAGCGCTCTGCTGCAAGCGCACCTCGGCAATAACATCACGGAGAACGGGACGGTGACGCGCATGGCGCAGCTGGGCGCCTCCGCTCCGGCGCTCGATTGGAACAAGCTGGATCAGATCGCCGCGTTGCCTTTGGGGGGACGCGTCAAGCTGAACCCGTGGGATGACAAAGTGGAGATCGTGAAGGCGCAGCCCGTCGCGATCACTTCGGCGCGGGACAAGATGCCCTTCGAAGTGACGCCCTTCTTCCCGCGGCTTTCGCGCTACAGCACTGCGAACGCGCCTGCGGCCACGCCAACGCCAACAACGACGGCAACTACCGCCACCGCTGACGCCAGCGCCACTCCAAGCAACTGAGCTGGCTCTCAAGTTGATAGAAGCGCAGGCCGGGACCGGAAGAGATTCCGGGCTCCCGGCCTGTGTCTGTTGGGATAACACGCCGGCTAGAAGTGTTTCGTGAGGTCGCCGAAACGATCTACCACCAACAGCCGCTGTGATGCTGGGGCGGTCGCGACTTCCTCGTGCTCCAGAATCCATGTGTTGTCGTGTGGTATGAAGACGGCGTGCAAGCCTGCGGCGAGGGCGGGGTTGATATCGGACTTGGGGCTGTTGCCGACCATCCAGGTGGTGTCCGCCCGAAGAGCGTACTTGGCGATGGCGGAGCGGTAGGTCGCTTCGTCCTTCTCGGCTACGATCTCGACGGCGGAGAAATATTCTTTCAATCCCGATCGCTCAACTTTTCCGGATTGCTCGGCGGGGTTTCCTTTGGTCATCAGGATGAGGTGGTGGCGTTCGCTGAGATACTGAAGGGTCTCGGGCACGCCGGGGAGAATTTCAATCGGATGCTCGGCGATCTGGTGGGCAAAGCTGCGAATGCGCTCGTGTAACTCGGGCGTGACCGGGTCGACGGAAAGTTTCTCAAAGGTCTCAACCAGCGAATGCGCGAAGCTGTGCAGGCCGTAGCCGTGCTTGACGATGGACTCTCGCTCAACATCGTTCAGCACCTGCCGGACCATCTCGGGCGAGTATTCCCGATGGTTGAGTAACGAAATGAACTTCGCAATCGCCCGTTCGAAATAGACGTTGTTTTCCCAGAGCGTGTCATCGGCATCGATGAGCAAGGTCTGGGCGCCATTCTCTCCGCGCATGTACTCATGATAACGGCTCCGGGCCGAGTCGCGGCTTTGATAGACTTGTGCTCGTATGAAGAATGGTCGTATTGAAAGTTTCTTAGCGCAATTTGGGTCTGTTCTAGTTTTCATTTTCCTGATTTCAACTCTCGGCGCGGCGCGACAGAAGGAAACCCGCGCGATCACGGGTTCGGCGGCGAAGAGCGGCGCCCCCGCGGACTTGAAGGTCGCGCCCGATCTCGAAGTGCGCGTGGCCAGATTCCGGCGCGTCCAAATGCCCTTCCGGACGGCGGGTTTGAGCGCCCGCGAGCAGCAGCTCGTCCGCAAGCTGGTGGAGGCCTGCGGCTACCTGGAAAGCATTTACTGGCGGCAGAGCGATCCCGAGGGCCTGGCGCTGTACCAGTCGTTGGCGTCGAGCCGGAACCGGCGCGACGTGCAACTGCGGCGCTACTTGTGGATTAACGCTTCGCGCTTCGACCTGATCGACGACAATAAACCGTTTGTCGGGACAGAGACCATGCCGCCGGGGCAAGGATTCTACCCCGCGAACCTGACGAGCGATCGGGTGGAGCAATACGTCAAGGAGCATCCGGAGCAGAAGGCGGCAATTTACGATCAGTTCACGATCGTGAGGTGGCACGACGAAAAGCTGGAGGCTGTTCCCTACCGGATTGCGTTTCGCGCGTATCTGGAGCCCGCGGCCAAGGCTCTGCGAGCAGCGGCCAAGCTCAGCGACGATGCGGCGTTTGCGAAGTTCTTGCAGCTGCGGGCGGACGCGCTGCTCAGCGACGATTACTTCCCGAGCGACCTGGCGTGGCTGGAATTGAAGAACCCAAAATTCGACGTCATTTTTGCGCCCTATGAAACTTATTTGGACGGACTGCTGGGCGTCAAAGGTTCGTATGGCGCGGCGGTGATGGTACGCAACGAGCGCGAGAGCAAAAAGCTGGAGCTGTTCCAACAATACGTGCCGCAGATTCAGGATGCGCTGCCGCTCGCGGCGGAAGATCGGCCGTCGAAACATGGACTGGAGACGCCGATGGAAGTGATGGACGCTCCGTTTCGAGCGGGCGACCTGACGCACGGCTACCAGGCGGTGGCCGACAATCTGCCGAACGATCCGCGGGTGCACGAGCAAAAGGGCAGCAAGAAACTTTTTTTCAAGAACTTCATGGACGCGCGGGTCAACTACATCATCTTGCCGCTCGCGCGCAAGTTGATGGAGCCGGAGCAGGCGGCGCAAGTTACGGGCGAAGGTTATCTGCTGGGCACAATCACGCACGAGATCTGTCACGGACTCGGCCCGGCGTTTGCGCGCACTTCGTCAGATAAATCGGCGGGCAAGGTCGATATTAGGGAAGCGATCGGCCCGGCCTATAGCGGCCTGGAAGAAGCGAAGGCCGATGTGTGCGGGATGTTCGCGCTGAAATGGATGGCGGACCACGGCGCGCTTCCGAAAGAAAAGCTGGAGGAATCTTACGCGTCGTATGTGGGCGACCTATTTCGCACGGTGCGCTTCGGAACGGCGGAGGCGCACGGTCAAGCGGAGATGATGGAATTCAACTATCTCTCAGAGCGCGGAGCGATTCGCCGCAACGCCAGCGGCAGGTATGCGATTGACTACGAGAAGATGCCAGGCGCAGAGGCCGATCTTGCGAAGGAGTTACTCGAGACCGAAGCCACGGGAGACCGAGCGCGCGCGGAAAACTGGTTCAAGAAATACGGCACAATGCCGGAAAAATTGAAAGCGTCGCTAAAAGCTGCATCGGGTGTTCCGGTGGATTTGGATCCGGTGTTTTCGTTTGCGGAAAGGGTGAGATAGGGAGAAAGGCGCTCTTGGCTGTTAGCTCTTAGCGGCAAAAGTAACTAGCACTGCGCGAAAGCTAAAAGCCAAGAGCCGACTTACACCCACTCCACGTGCGGCTTCTTCGGAATGATGCCTGCTTTGTGCCCCATGTCGAGCAGCCGCCGCACGGCTTCGCGGCCGTCGTCGCCGTAGTCTAGGGTGCGCTCGTTGACGTACATACCGACAAACTTATCAGCGAGTTGGGTGTCGAGATCGCGGGCAAACTGCATGGCATAGGCGAGAGCTTCTTCACGATGATCGATAGCGTACTGGATGCTCTCACGTATCGCCTGGGTGACGTTCGTCATCGTTTCCTTGCCGAGCGAGCGCCGGATGGCGTTTCCTCCGAGCGGCAGCGGCAGTCCGGTGACTTTCTGCCACCACTTGCCGAGATCGACTACGCGGTGCAGTCCGGACTTGTCGTAGGTAAGCTGGCCTTCGTGGATGATGAGGCCGGCTTCGTGTTTGCCTTCGAGAATCTGCGGGATGATTTGATCGAAGGGGACGACTTCCACTTCAATGCCGGGGGCGAACAGTTCGAGCGCCAGGTAAGCGGTAGTGAGCTTGCCGGGCACCGCGATTCTCTTGTTCTTGATCTCGTCCGGCGTGAAGGGCCGGGTGGAAACGAGCATGGGACCATAACCGTCGCCCACACTGCCGCCGCACGACATCAGCGAATAGTTCTCCTGAATGTAGGGAAAAGCGTGGAAAGAAATCGCGGTTACATCGTAGACACCTTCTTGTGCCTGGCGGTTCAGCGTCTCGATGTCGCAAAGGGTATGGCTGAACTTCAGTCCGGGCACGCGAACTTTGTTCGTGGCCAAGCCGTAAAACATGAATGCGTCGTCGGAGTCGGGACTGTGCGCCACAGTGATTTCGCGCACGGGAGAAGATACTGTACTCATAAGATTCTGTAATCCTGTTCTATAAACTTCAGTGCCAAGTTCCCCGTCATTAGAGCCGAGGGGCGATCTTCCACCCGAAAAGTCTCGTTCCGTTCAGCGTCGTCCGCTCGAACCGTTCGTTCAAAGCTGCGAAGAACGGTGTTGGCGCCAGCGCGCGGCGACGGCGGAGGCCATCAGCACCTTGATGACTTCCGCAAAAATGAACCAGGAGAGGCCAAACCTGATCGCCAGAGAAACGGAGTGCGTAAGCACGGCAAGCCAACTGAGCCCACCCGCGAAGAGCACCAGTTCCGCAGCCACGGATGACAGCGCGGCCCAAGCGAAACCGCGTGAACTATGCTCCGAGTTGTGCTCAAAGATATAGCCCGCGACGAATGCCACGAGCGGATAGGCCATGAGGAATCCACCGGTCGGGCCAAGGATATGGGCAATTCCGCCGCCTAGAATTGTTGACGGGCTGAATACCGGCAGCCCGAACGCGCCTTCGACGAGGTAGAGCGAGAGTGCGGCGAAACCGCGACGCGAACCCAGGAGCAACCCCACGGTCAGAACTCCGAAGTTTTGCAGCGTCAGCGGCACTGGCGTGAAGGGCAGCGGCACGGTCGCGCGCGCGCACAAGGCGACGAAGAGGCTGGCGGAGATCACAATTGCCGCAAGCTTCGTCCATTCCTTTCCCCGATCCTTTTCCCGATACATGGACGGAGTCTGCTGGCCAAAAACTTGGGTCGTTACTCTTGACATGGCTTTCCGTTCCTCGTGGCGCACGTCTTGGGGATCAAGCCCCAGGTGGCGCAGAGTGGTCGGGGCCGTCAAACTCCGGTTTGTGGGCCTCCGAACGCTTCATTTGCCGCCGGACCCGCATATAGAGCGTAAGCGCAACCGACACGACC
>Ga0187869_10003562_pt1 | contig 11348 bp, 11 predicted proteins | sample June2016WEW_13_1_2_FD_132972 | JGI IMG/M metagenome (GOLD analysis project Ga0187869, IMG submission 132972) | Peatland microbial communities from SPRUCE experiment site at the Marcell Experimental Forest, Minnesota, USA - June2016WEW_13_100 | ecosystem: Environmental > Terrestrial > Soil >...
AATGACAGCGAACGGGATCGGCATGACAAACAAAGCCAATGAAAAGGGTGCTTCGCGGGGTCTACCTGAGCGACAGAGCGAGATTCCTCGGCCGCCGTCGCGGCCTCGGAATGACAGCAAACGGGATGAGGATGAGAAACAAAGAGCAAATGAAAAGAATCTCTCGCGAAGTTCACCCTGAGGTAAGAACAAAAAAGCTTGACTTACATAAATCAGAGAAGTAGGATATAGCGTATCGTGGGTGCCAAATGAAGATCGAAACCAGTGTCGTCACCACCAAGGGACAGCTCGTCATTCCCGCTCGCCTGCGCCGGCGATTTGGAATCAAGAAGGGGACGATGGTCACCTTTGTAGAAGATGACGGGCATTTAATCGTTCAGCCCGTCACCCGCGAATTCATTCGCGGCCTGCGGGGGTCGCTCAAAGGGGAGCCCTCAGCGCTCGCCGCCCTGCTTGAGGAGCGCAAGCGCGAGCGGACGCTATGAAAACCTACGTTCTGGATGCGAGCGCCCTCATGACGTTTTTCGAGGACCGCGCCGGGGCCGACAAGGTCGAAGAGCTGCTGGCGAAGGCGGCGCAAACAAAGCAGCCGCTCGCGATGTCAGTGGTCAACTGGGGCGAAGTCTATTACTCGGTCTGGCGCGCGCGCGGGGAAAAAGCGGCGGCGGGCAAGCTCCAGGAGATCGCCCAGCTTCCCATTGAGATTGTCGGCGTTGACACGGAACTCGGCAAGCTGGCCGCCCGTCTCAAGGCGGAGCACAACCTGCCCTACGCGGATTGCTTCGCCGCCGCCCTCGCCCAAGCCAGGAAGGCAACCTTGGTCACGAGCGACAAGGAGTTTGAGCGCGTGGGCACTGCCCTCAAAACCCTTTGGGTCTGAGGATGCAGTGACACTCCCCCAACTGTGCAGATCGCAGAAACGCCATGTATGCGCCGCACGCGAGGACAACAGGTCTATGGTCCGCTCAATAAGCATCGTCGAATACAAGGTTGAGCAGGCGCGGTTCTTCCTCGAACAAATTGCGGAATGCGACCTCAACTTCTTCGCAGCGCAGTGCTTCGTTGATGCTTTCGTCTCAGCTTGCCGGAGTATTACGCTCTCCATGCAGGCTGTCATCAATGGGGTCGCTGGGTTTAAGGCGTGGTACGCGCCCCGAATGCAGTTGTTAGGAAAGAACCCGCTTGCACAGTTTTTTAGCCGTTACAGGAACGTTTCGATTCATATCGGAGACACCGTCGTCCATGGAGGCACAAGCTTCATCGATAGGGAGGGCAATCGTGTGACGCAATATTTCTTCATGCCCATTCCTGACATCCCAAACGTGCCGAGCGAGGATGTTCTGTCGATCTGCAAAACCCACTTCACCAACTTAGTCAGCTTGGTCTACGACGCGTTTGAGAAGTTTCGTTATAAGTTAGATGACAGGTGGTATTATACGGAAGATCATTTCCGCCAGATGGGCAAATCGTTCGACGACGCGGTTGAGGAACTCGGATTCCCGCGGGAGTGGCTAGCAGCGAGTTCCGAGTTACCAGAGCCGGAAAGGTGGCGAGTGCTTAGACGCACTCAGACAGTGGGATGTCAGCTCAACGCTATATTTGAGTCATACTTGGGCAAGGCGATTAGAGGACCGGACGAGGCTGCCGAACAAACTGACGCGTCGGACTGAGAGCGGATGGCAAACAGCTCGGCCGCTTCGAAGTCTGCGGCACCTTTGCTTCGAAACGCCGAAGACCCGCAGAGTTTCTGGCAAGCGAGACTCTGCGCAACCCGCTGCCTTTCCTTTCGGGAAATCGAAGACCCCACACGGCCGGGGTCCGCGCCAGCCCGCGTTCATCATTTTATCTTGCGCTTTCTCTGCCTCCGGCGTATATAGTCGCTAGCCGCACAAGAGCTATATACTTTTTGGGCTAGCCATCGCGGAGAGCGCGACTGCGTGCCGCCCGTCAGGAGCGATGAGCAAATGGACCCTCAGCAACTGAGAATGCTTAAGAAGATCCGTCAGGGCAGGTCAGTTTTGTTTCTTGGCGCGGGCGCGTCTTCCGGCGCTAATGCTCCGTCCGGCGACCAACTGTCGCAAATGGTTCATCAGGAGTTCCTCGCTCCTTTGCCCCAGACTTCACCGGATCTGATGGACGTCTGTAGCGCTGTACTGGACACTCCAGGCATCGACCGGAGTGCCGTCGAGGATTTCATTCGCAAGAAGTTGGACGTTCAGCCCTCTGCTGCACACTTGCAGCTGGGCCGCAATAGATGGCAGGCCATTTTCACGACCAATTTTGACGATCTAGTCGAGACCGCGTATCGAGTTACTCCAGATCGCCTCCAGCGATGCGAACCGGTTCTCGGCAGGGACTTTTCGCGTACCCAGTCGGACTATCTGGATGTCCTGCGCCTTTTCAAGCTGATGGGCTCGGTCGACGGTTCGGACGAAGATTCACGAATGGTTCTATCAAGGACCGACTACAACAGAAAACTTCGGAAGCGCGGCGGCCTCTTTAAGTTACTTTATGATTTTGTAAAAGACGGAACGATTGTCTATGTCGGATACAGTTTTCGGGATCGCTTGGGCCGGGACATCATAGACGAGGTGGTTGAAGAGGTTGGCTTGGAGCGCCTCCCGTGGGCGTGGGCGCTTCTGCCCACATGCGACCCAGCGACGGAACAGATGTTGCGCCAGCGGAGGGTGCTGCCCTTGGCGATGACATTTGAGCAGTTCATATCAAAAGTCCTGGAAGAGCCTGCCGTGGAGGGCGAGGCGGCCCGTGCTCCCGCTCTAACGGTTACGGTGGCCGGCATTCCCGTCGATATCCCCGAGGCCGATGTGAAGATGTACCTCCGACAGTTTGACTTCGTGCATGACGCTACAGGTGCGCGACACCTGGACGACGAAACGAAAGAAAAACGAGATTTCCTGGAAGGCAAGACCGATCCTTGGATCGGCGTGGCTCGCGGCTGGGCTTTCCGGAGACCTGCGTTGCAAGACCTACGTAGCGAGCTCGTGAAGCAGCTAAGAAGACCGCTGGAGCGCGAGGTGCCTGTCGTTCTGGTCACGGGCCCTGCTGGCTCGGGCAAAACAATGTTGGCTCGGGTGGCAGTCCACGGGCTGTACAAGGATGAGGGCTTACCTTGCATCCTGCTGCGGCCCGAGCGAGAGCAACTCGATTCATTGGTCGTTGACAGCTTCGCACGGGGTCTAGCAGCAGCCGTAGCTGCCGTACCTGGCACGCCCAGCCGCCTCCCGATCGTGATAGTCGTCGATGAGGCTGCCACAAAGCTGCAAGACCTCAGGCGGCTATCCCAGTTCTTAGTGTCACGGGGTATCTTGGCGGTCATATTGGCTCTAGCGCGGGAAAATGAATGGAAAGTGGCGCAAAGTGAGCATCCATTCAAGCCTGTGAGCACAATTCCATTGCCGGATGATCTAGCCCGAGAAAGAGACGAGCCCGCCTCTCTCGTTCGGCACCTTAGGTCCTTGGGTGTACTGCTCTCGCCCCATGACGACAGCTACTGGGTCGATCAAGTCAACCGAGAATATCAGAACTCCTTCCAAACTACGCTCTATTACCTTGCTGAACCGACCCGTCCCCCGATATCTCAGTCGATCAGAAGTGAATTCGATAGGTTAATGCCACTCGCCAAGCGGGCCTACCGCCATGTGTCAATCTTCTATCAATTTGGGATTCCCTTAGACCTCGAGCTGTTAGCCCGGTCGTTGGCTTGCTCGTACGAAGAATTTATCGACTCGGTGTACGACCCTGCCAGCATCGGGGTCATAATTGACGACCAGGCGAGCCCTGATACCATTAGGTTTCGTGCGCGGAGTCGAATGGTCGCGGAGCAAGTCATCCTCTATGCCTACGGGGACCCGTTCGCGTGGCTGCCCGACTTGACTGGCATCGTCGGCTCGCTGCTTCCCCAGAACGCCAACGAGGTTGAGAGTATCCGAACGCTCCTCATCCGTTTGAGTGGAAAAGGCGGTGCACAGCCGTATATAGCGCTGGCCGATCTAAAGCCGGTGTTCGAAGCTGCGTTCACTGCTGGAATGCATGACAGCGTGACCCTGCACCATTTTGCCCTATTGCTACGGGAGAGCGAGGATTTCGAAGGCGCCGAACGATTTCTCCGCGAGGCGATGGCTGTCCTCGATGACACGCATGAGCTTACTCACTTTAAGAGCGCTTCGCGTCAGCACCTGTATAACTCGATGGGCGTGGTCTCCGCTCGCCATGGGCTACAGCTTGAGAAGCTCGGCCAGGCATCAAGGGCGCAAAAGCAGTTCGAGCATGCAGTCGAGTATTTTCGCTCGGCTCGAAGTGGCTTTTTTCCCAACGCATATCCCTACTACTCAGAGGCGTGGATGCTATACAGCCGCGCGAGAAACTCCAGTGGAGGAACACGCCTTCAGCTGCTTGCCGGAGCCCTGCAGGTATTGGACGAGTCCGACGGTAACGTTGCCGAAGATGAGAAGGCTTCATTGCAGGAAATCGAAGCAAAGATAGTACAGTTACTGGGAACGATCCCGGGTCTGAAGGACATGCTTATAGATTTGGCCCGGGAGGGAGACGTTGCCGGTCAATACCTACAAGCTCGACTCGAGGCCGGATTGTACACCGATGGTTACGACATACGGTCAGCATACTCCATCGTCACTGCCGCACTGGAAGTCGCCCCGAACCACCTTCCTTGCTTACGTCTCGCATCCCGACTGCATTTGAAAATGAACCCCGACGATTGGCAGGGATGGTGGGGGCTCTTGACGCGAAGATACCAACTCGAAGGGACAAGGGGGGATTGTGGTCTCTTGTTCGACCTAGGCTTCGCCGCATGCCAACTCGGCAAATATAGCGAGGCTGCGAAGTATTTTGGCCAGCTAGATGACGAGTCCACCGGGCATCCGATGAGGTCTGGCGTCGTCAGGGTCGTCGCTGATGCGGGGAAGCCACGCCGATTCACTGCACGCGTAAAACTGTTTACTTCACGATTCGAGGCGTGGTTGCAGAGCGACGCGCTTTCTCAGGAAGTGAAGTGCATCCCCGCAAAGCAGAAATTCACAGTCGCGACGGGTCAGACGGTGACATTTACGCTGGCCCTTAACTACCGCGGATTTCTTGCTATCGACCTCCGGCCTGAGTGACCCACGCCAGCCAGCAATCAAGTTTGGCCCTCACATCTCCGGTGCTGTCTTCTAGCGCCGTGTCGCGTTGGGTTGCAAAGGGCCTCGTCACTCTGTCACCATGAGTACCTCTTTTATGTCACCCCTTCGTTTCTCTCAGAGGTTGCCCTGAGCGCAGCGAATGGGGCAGGCTCTGCGTCCGTTCTGTGGACGAGAGGTCCTTTTCATTTAGAAATGCGGGGGGTGCTTCGCGGAGTTTATCCTAAGCGTCAGAGCGAGATTCCTTCGGGGAGCCAAGGGCTCCAAAGCCAGACTTCGAAGCCCGGAACCGGCCTCCGAGCGTCGTCCCAATCCGCTGGTCAGACATCCGCGCTAGTCGTGCAGGACGACGCCCAGAAGGCCGCTATTGACCGTCAACCCGCCGTGGTCCGCGTAATCGACAAAACCCAGCTCCCTGAACTTGTTCATGAAGTGGCTGATCCGCGACCGGGTGGTGCCGACCATCTGAGCCAGGTCTTCGTGATTGATCCTGGGCTGTACAGCCTCGGATTTACTCTCCTTGCCAAAATGAGCCAGCAACAACAGAATCCGAGCCAGGCGCTTCTCGCTGGAGTTGAAAAGCTGATCCACCAGATCCCCTTCGAACCGGATGCTGCGGGAAAGCAAATGAGTGACGAACAACTCCGAGACGCCGTGCCGTTCATGGAGCATGCGCGCCATCAGCACCTTATCAATTCCTACCAGAGAACAATCGGTAAGGGTATAGGCCGATGAAATGCGCAAGACCTGTCCGGCCAGGCATCCCTCGCCGAAAAAATCACCATCGGCCAGGATGGCCACAATCGCTTCTTTCCCCTGGCTGGAAGTAACCGGGATTTTCACCTTACCTTTTCGGATATAGAACACGGAATCCGCAGGATCTCCCTGAGAGAAGATGGTGCGGTTCGCGCCGTACTCAGTATATTTGGTCCCACCGTTAAATGCAGCGATGAGCCCTTCCCAATCAATAGGCTGTTTTTTCTTACTGGCGATAATAACCTCAGGCTGGCTTTTATTACGCACCGTATCTGCATCCTCCTGCTTGCTGAAGGCGAGCCCTTAGTATCAAAGGTAATCAGTTTTCTGGCCGGGCCCGTCCTGAGGGGCTGAAAAAACTTTGCGTCCCGCTTCGAGTTGAGCCGAGTGGCGGAACTGGACGCCAAGGTATTAACTTGGATTTTCAGACCTTCACTCAGACCCTTCGGCAATTTGTAATATACGCTTCGGGGATGGTTTCTGTCTGTCGGCTATCGAACACTGATTTGCAGTTTGATCGGAGGTCTGCTTCAGCCGTTTTTACCTCTCCCACGGCGACCGAGACACTCAAACTGCGTTCGGAGAATGGACAAACTCCGGCTGTTCACTTAAGTTCGCGAGGGGTGGATCGGAATAGCAAGCTGGGAAATTCCAAATAGGGGCGGGTGGCGCTGCACTCGCCGTCGGGGTTCGGCACCAGGATTCCGTTGATTATCGGCTTTTCGGCAGCATTCAGCTCTCCATCCGATGGGTTCGCGTCTCGAAAGTCTTTCCTTGACGCAAGGGTCCTTCGCCAAATCTGTCCAATTGGATAGCTTCGTAACACTCGCAGGCACAGGTTTGGAGTTTCGCGCGGCTCAGAATCTGCACTACACCGCGAGTGTGCACAATAATCTTTTTCTTCTGCAAAACGCCGGCTGTCAAGTTTACCGTGGGCCGGTCCGTCCCTAACATCGTCGCCAGGAAATCCTGAGTAATGGCGAACTTTGGGGAATCCACTCTGTCCTGAGTGATCAGCAGCCAGCGCGCGAACCGCTGCTCTATATTGTGAAGCCGATTACACGCGGCAGTTTGAGCGATTTGCAATCCCTGAACTACCGCATAGCGAGTCAGCATCAGTTGAAACTGTGGAATAGAAACAAAAAGGCTTTGCAAGGCGCCCGCTCTCATCCTGAATCCATTTCCGCTGATTTGTCCGATCTCGCGCACCTGGCTCTTTTTCATGCCAACCGCCGCCGGGATCCCTGCAAACCCTTCCTTCCCCACCTCACCTACTTCAACGGTTCTTCCATCTTCTGTCTCAATTACAAGCGATACCATGCCCGAATTGGGGAAATATACAAACTCCAGGGGACGGTTTGGTTCGTAAAGGGTGCGATGGTGAGGCAGGCTGAGAAATTCCAGGTGAGGACGGATGGCGTGGTATTCGCTGTCGGGAATCGACAGAAGTAGCTTGTTGCTGACCGGCTTCCCGGCAGCATTGGTCCGTTCGCCTGGCAGCGCGATTTGAAAGTCTTTTCTTGCCACAGAACTCCTCCGTTATGCCGGATGCGGTGATGCTTATTTCGTTCGCAGTCCGGAGTTCGTTATGCACCGACATTCGTCCTGCACCAGAACTTGCCTTGCCACAGCGACGCTGGGAATCATCGGACAGCTACTATACATCATTTTATTCCTTGAGGGATTGCTCCGTCTCCGCAACATTGACCTTTGGTTTGGTTAACACTGCTCACTTCAATTCATGAGCAAGCGTAGCGCGGACCCCTGTCGCCGAGGTCCGCGGCTTGTGTGGTCAGCACACCTCCGGTGCTGAATTCCAGCGCCGGGGCGCGCTGCGTTGCAAAAGGCCTCGTCACCCTGTCACCGTGAGTGCCTCTTTTATGTCACCCCTTCATTTCTCTCAGAGCTTGCCCCGTTCGCTGCGTTCAGGGCAGGCTCTGACCAACGGGAAGGGATGACAAACAAAGCAAATGACAAGGGTGCTTCGCGCGGTTTACCCTGAGCGACAGGGCGAGATTCCTCTCCCGCCCGGCGGGATCGGAATGACAGCGTTAAGAGCAGGGCGGGAGCAGCGTAGCGAAGAATCTCGGTTTTGGTTGCGGCCAAAGGCCGCGCTGGGATGAAAGCTTCTCCTTTGCCAGAGGGAGCCGAAATGGGAAGGTTGGACGGCACAGGCGGGAGAGAAATCCGACAAAAAACTCTTGACTCTGCTGCTCGCTTGGTTCATAGATGCGGGTCGAGAAAAGCACTGGCAAGTGGGAAGTGGAAAGCAGGGCGGTCAGCAATCAGCCATCAGCCGTCAGCAGGCTGTGTCGGAGCGAAGTGCTTGCTGAAAGCTGACGGCTGACTACTGACGGCTTCTTATTGGTTCTTGCCACTAAGGATTTTGCTCATGGCTCTATTCGGCGCAGTAGAAGCGGGCGGGACGAAGTTCGTATGCGCGGTGGGCACGGGGCCTGATGACTTGCGAATGCGGGTCGCATTCCCCACCACATCGCCGGAAGAAACGATTGGCCAAGTAGTGGCCTTTTTCACCGAGCAGGACAGTCGCGAGCGGCTGGCCGCCATCGGCATCGCATCGTTCGGCCCGATTGACGTGAACCCGCGCTCGCCGCACTTTGGTTACATCACGACGAGTCCGAAACCCGGCTGGCAAAATGTCGACCTGGCAGGCGCCGTGGGTCGCGCCTTGAGCCTGCCGGTGGCGTTCGATACCGATGTCAACGCCGCGGCGCTGGGTGAACACCATTGGGGCGCGGCGCGTGACGTGGACACGTTCGTCTACGTGACGGTGGGGACGGGCATCGGCGGCGGCGGTCTGGTGGGCGGGCGCTTGATGCACGGCGTGCTTCACCCGGAAATGGGACACATGCGCGTGCCGCACGACCGCGAAGCCGATCCCTTCGCTGGGGCTTGCCCGTTTCACGGCGACTGTTGGGAAGGCCTGGCGGCCGGGCCCGCCATCGAGGCTCGATGGGGAGGGAAAGGGCAGCATCTGCCGGAGGATCATCACGCCTGGGAACTTGAGGCGCACTACCTCGCGCTCGGGGTGAACAATCTGATTTGCGCGCTGTCGCCCCAAAGGATTGTCCTGGGCGGCGGAGTTATGCAGCAAGCGGGCCTGTTTCCCCTGGTGCGCCGCAAGACGGTCGAGCTCCTCAACCGCTACATCCAAGTGCCCGAAATCATCGAGCGCATCGACGAGTATATTGTTCCGGCGCAGCTCGGAGAAAATGCCGGAGTGTTGGGCGGCATGGCGCTGGCATTGGAAATGGATAGGGAGACGATGCGAGCGGCGTGGGGAAAAGATCTTTAGCGGGGTTCGGGATTCGGGGTTAGGGGTTCGGGACCTGCAGAGGGGAGCGCGGATCGGAGATTTGCGAATCCCGAACCCCCAATCCCGAACCCCGATGGCAAATAAAGCGGGCAGGAAGGAAAGGTGCGTCGGATGAAAGCTCTGGTAAAAAGCAAATCCGAGCCTGGCTTGTGGATTGAGGACGTCGAGGTCCCCAAGGTGGGAATCAACGATGTGCTCATCAAGGTGCATCGCACCGGCATCTGCGGCACGGACCTGCACATCTTTCGATGGGACGAATGGGCGCAGAAGACGATTCCGGTTCCATTGACCATCGGCCACGAGTTCGTGGGTGAAATCGTGGAAGTCGGCTCCAACGTTTTGGATTTTGTTCCCGGCGACATTGTGAGCGGCGAAGGACACGTGGTGTGCGGGCGCTGCCGCAACTGCCTGGCGGGGCGGCGGCATTTGTGCGCCCACAGCGCCGGGGTGGGCGTTAACCGGCCCGGAGCCTTCGCGGAATACATTGTGCTGCCCATGACCAACATCTGGCGGCATCATTCCTCCATTGACCAGGACGTGGCGGCGATCTTCGATCCCTTCGGCAATGCCGTGCACACCGCGCTGTCGTTTCCCGTGCTGGGCGAAGATGTGTTGATTACGGGCGCAGGCCCCATCGGCCTGATGGCGGCGGCCGTCGTTCGCCACGCCGGCGCGCGCTTCGTCGTGATCACCGACGTCAACCCCTATCGGCTGGCGCTGGCCGAAAAGGTGGGCGTCACGCTGGCCGTGCATGCCCAAGAAATGAGATTGGCCGACGCGCAAAAGAAACTGGGCATGGCCGAGGGTTTTGACGTGGGACTGGAAATGTCGGGCAACAGCTCGGCCTTTCGCGAGATGCTGGCCAACATGAGTCACGGGGCCAAGATCGCCGTGCTGGGCATTCCCGAGCGCGAGATGTCCATTGACTGGCACACCGTCATATTCAACATGCTAACTATTAAGGGTATATACGGCCGCGAGATGTATGAAACTTGGTATAAGATGACGGTGATGCTCCAATCCGGGCTGGATATCCGGCGAATCATCACTCACCGCTTCGACTACCCCGACTTTCGCAAGGGATTTGAGGTGATGGACACCGGCCAGTGCGGCAAGGTGGTTTTGAATTGGGCATGAGGCGAAGGCCACCAGAATTTCAAATGGCAAATGGGAAATGTTAAATGGCACATGCCGCGTGGGGGCGGCGCAGCTTTCACATTTGCCATTTCCCATTTGCCATTTCCCATACCCCATTGCCGCGTCCTCATCAATTGAACTTCGGGAACGGAATAGCGGCGGTCTTTCGATCCTCCACCGTCGCCTTGCCGGGGTTTTTGCCTCCCACCATGCGGAGGAAATTCACGATGTCCCAAACCTGTTTTTCCTCCAGCAGCGTGCGATGGCTGGGCATTTTCTCCGAGCCCGCGCCGACGATGGCAAAGAGTTCGCCGTCGGTTCGCTTGTCGAGGACGCCGGCCTTGGTAAAGTCGGGCGGGTGAATGTCAAAAACCGGCACCAACTCGCCTTTGCCATCGCCGTTGTTTCCGTGGCACATGGCGCAGTGGTTCAGGAACAGCTTTTTGCCGCGGTCGACAGACAGGTCAGTGAAGCGGACGGGGTTCTTCCTCTCTTTTTGTTCAGGTGAGATGTTGTACTTATGCGGGTAGGGCAGCCCGATTTGCGCAGGTGTGGCGCCAGGGGGCAGACCGTGCTTGAGCGCTGACTTTTGGTCTGACCCAGGGGCGGCTATCGCAAGGCCCACTATCAAGAGTGACCACAAGACTCTGGGTTTCATGGCGCACCTCTTCGTCAGTCACGATCTCTGGCACTCAAATTGTGACCCAAAGCGCAGAGAAGTCAGTGCCCCCGCTCACACTGGTTTGTGACGGCCGCCATGGGCCGAACAGCGCTGGCAACTTTTGTCGCGCAACCCGCTCGCCCCGCCGACCGTCTATAGAGTATAGAAGGCCTACCGGTATCCAGCGGCCAACGCCAATTCGCTACCAAGAGAGCGGCACTTCAGTCGGGAGGCGGAACAATGCATAGGACTCGGCCCAGCGCAGCCCTGATGGTCATCTTGCTCGCCGTGGTCGCGACCA
>Ga0187869_10003578_pt1 | contig 11303 bp, 8 predicted proteins | sample June2016WEW_13_1_2_FD_132972 | JGI IMG/M metagenome (GOLD analysis project Ga0187869, IMG submission 132972) | Peatland microbial communities from SPRUCE experiment site at the Marcell Experimental Forest, Minnesota, USA - June2016WEW_13_100 | ecosystem: Environmental > Terrestrial > Soil >...
CGGGTGGCCTGGTCGCTGGCCGCCGACTTTCGCCGTGCCCGCACTTGTTTGCTTCGCACGGTCTTTCGCATTCAGAAAGCCGGTCTTTTTGTCAGGAGCTTTCTCCATTTTCGCCGCTCACTTTCGTGCTCGACGACGGGAGGCAGTATATCCATCCGCAAGCGAAATCCCTCATTTTTTTGAGATCGAAAATTCACTTATCCACCGATTTGCGCAACTGCTTGCTGCACAACGCAAATCATGGTGTATAATTTGGTGGATAATCTGACCGCGCAGGATAATCGGTGACGCGCGGTAAAATAGTGTTCGCGATGGATATCTCGCCACAAACCCGGCAGGCGATCCTCGATCTGGCATCGGACGTGATCACCCGGCGGCTCGGGGACGATCCGCGACCGCTGCCTCCCCTTGACGATCCGGTGTTCCGTCAGCCCGCGGGATGTTTCGTCTCGCTGCATCGACGCGACACTCACGCATTGCGCGGATGCATCGGATTGCTGGATACCGGCCGCCCGCTGCGGGAAATGCTCGTGGCCGCGGCCGAATCCGTCCTGGGGGACCCGCGCTTTCTGGCGCAACCGGTGACACGAGAGGAATTGAGCGACCTGGACGTCGAAGTGACGGTGCTCGGTCCATTGCAGAAGGCTTCCTCGCCGCTGGATTTCGAGCCGCTGGAGCGGGGAATTCATCTTTCGTTCCGGGGACGATCCGGACTCTTTCTGCCGCAAGTGGCGCGCGAGACGGGATGGACGCGCCAGCAGCTTCTGTCGCGCCTGTGCACCGAGAAGCTTGGGATGCCGGAGGAGACGTGGAAGCAGCCGACGGCGGAGCTGCGCACGTTTTGGGCGGACGTGATCGGGCCGAGAGCGATGACGATGGCGGCGGAAATCCGAAATCCGAAATCCGAATGACGAATCAAACCAGAATGACGAATGCCCGAATGGTCTTTTTCGTCATTTGGTCATTCGGATTTGATTAGTCATTCGGATTTCGTATTTTGGCCCTACTGCCCTCCGAGGATCGGAAGCTGCACCTTGGCGCTCCTGTCCCGTCCATCGTCCAGCCCTGGCGCCGAGCCGATGAATTGCTTGTCGATCTGGCTGACGGCGCGCACCGGGGGATGCTCTTGGGGAATCAGATCGGGGGAATAGGCGTCGTCGTGACGGCGAAGGACCTTGTAATACTGGTCGCGCTGGGCCGGAATCCAGCCGGCGTCGCGGATCAGGCGGCAAATCTCGCGCTCGTTGAGGCGATAGGTCGTGCCGGCGGCGCTGACGACGTTTTCCTCCATCATGACGCTGCCCATGTCGTTGGCGCCGAAGAACATTGCGAGCTGGCCCACCTTCGGGCCCATCGTCACCCAACTGCTTTGCAGAGAAGAAATGTTGTCGAGGAACAGCCGGGCGATCGCCAACGTGCGGAGATAGTCCTGCGCCCCGGCCGAGCGGACGACCCGGCCGCGCAACACGTCCTCGTTGCTGGAATCGTCGAACGGACCGTGAACGTCCGGGTCCCATTCGGCCGCCCGGCCCAACGGAGTGTTTTCACGCTGGAACGGCCAGTGGATGAAGGCGGTGTAATTGCCGATTGCCGATTGCCTATTGCCTATTGAAGAAGGATCAATCACCGACTTTGCGAACACGCCGGGCCACCGCGCTGTCACCTCACCGATGATTTGTTCTCTGCTCTTTCCAATAGGCAATTGGCAATTGGCAATTGGCAATGCCTTCGCATAATCCTGCATATCCCTGATCGCCGACATATGCTCGATCCGCTCGCGCACAAACTCGATATGGCCGATGAGCATCGTGCAACTGGTGTTCATTCCTTCTTCGTGGGCGACGCGCATGACGCGGAGCCAGTCGTCGCCGGTGCATTTTCCGATTCCGATGCGTCGGCGGACGCGAGGGGCGAAGATCTCCCCCCCGCCGCCGGGGATCGTGTCGAGGCCGGCCTTGTGAAGCCGGCGAATAATCTCGCGAACGTCCATCTGGAAGAACCGCTCGAACTCCACGAATTCCGGCGGCGAAAACGCGTGGATGTGAACCGAAGGGAAATTCGTCTTGACGTAACGCAGCAGGTCCTCGTAATACTCGATCGGCAGGCGGTCGTTCATCCCGCCCTGCATGAGAATCTGCGTTCCGCCGATCGAAACCAGTTCGGAAAGCTTCCTGCCGATCTGCTCGAATGAAAGCGTGTAGGCATCCGAATCCTCATGGTCGCGGCGAAAAGCGCAGAACGTGCATTTGGCCGTGCAGACGTTGGTGTAGTTGATGTTGCGGTCGATGACGTAGGTTCGATAATCCTCGGGGTGGAGGCGCTGGCAAGCCGCCAAGGCCCAACTCCCCAGATCGTGCATCGAAGCCTTCTGATAGAGTTCCAGGGCCTGGGCCTCGCTCAGACGCGATTTGCCGGCGACCACCGCATCAATATCGAACGACAGCTTGCTCATTTGGCCGGATATTACGGCCTGGACGCGCTGGCGGCAAAGTCCCGAACCAATCCGGGCATCGATCCGGGATGATCCTTCCGCATCACGACGTACACCTGATCCCGCGGCGAATTCGCCGGCTCGATCCATGCAATCGACAACGGTGGGCGGCGTTGGATCTGGAAAAGAATCGTGTAGCCCAATGCCGGCAAATCAGTGATCGACACGCCAAACCACGCCTGGGCGTGCTGGTTGTCCCACAAACCCACTGAGCCGAGAGGCGCATGAAGAAGGTGAACGTATTCCTTGGCGCGGTCGCAATCGTTTGGCAGCAGATTGGGCGGATTGGGCGGCATGTTCAAGGCCGCCTGGGCCATCGGATCGCCGAAGATGATCCTGGGGGCATCGTGCAGGAGATCGCGCTCGGCCACGAATTGGCAGGCTCGCTGCAATGGGAAAATCCGCTGGTGCAAGGGATCGACGAGATAATAAATCATCGCCGTCACGGCGACGCCAGCGATTGTTCCGGCGCGCAGCACGCCCGGCATTCGATCGGCGATCAGATTCCATCCGTTCAGGCATACGATGGCGGTGATCGGAGCAATGCAGGCCAGTATTCGCATGAGCCCGCACGACCCGAACCATCCGCGCCACCACAATACGGTGTGGAGAGTGAAGATCAGCAGGAAAACCCAAACCCCGATGGCGAATTTCCACGGTCGAACGGCCCAGGCGATCATGGCGACCCACAGCAACGCGGGCCACGGCAAGATGGTTTCGCGAACCTCCGAAGGCAACAGAAGCTCCAGGGCCAAAAACGCGATGCCGCCCAGAAACAAATAGCTCAGCCGCGTCCCGAACGGAAATGCGTTTTTGAACAACCCCAGCAAAAACAGCGGCAAGAGAACCGGCCCGCAATAAATCGGCCAGCGATTGACGTGCGAAAAGAACGAACCATGGCCGTAAGCCGGCTGCGAATCGGCCGGCCAGGACCATCCCTCGCGGAAAAAATAAGTTGGATCGCCCCGAAGCATCCAGCATGCGACAAACCATGCCAGCGTCCCCCAGCCCAGAGCCACGACCAAAATCGGACGGCGATTGGCGATCACCATGGCCGCCCAAAGCGCGCACAGAAAAAATCCCTCAGGCCGGACGGTCGGCATATATCCCATCACCACGCACGAGGCCAGCGGCCGCCCTGCCAGCCACAGTCGGATGGCAATCACCATCCCCAGCGCAAACGGCAATTCCGTCATCGTGTCCCCGGCCAGGGTAAAAACGTAGGGTTGAAAAAGGAGAAACGCCGCGGCCAGGATGGATCGCCGAATTTTCAAATCATCGGCCAGCCGGATGGTCTGCCATGCACATACAATCGAGATGAGCGCCGCCGCCCATCTCGCTCCTAAAACGCCATATTGTGCCGGAATCAGCAGGGGGATTTTCGCACCCACTCGGGCCCAGGACCCCATCAATTTGGCCGGCTGCCAAAGGCTGTCGTGCGCGTTGAGATAATGCATGATGGCATCGCCATCGCCCGTCTGGGGAAAGACGACGGCCCACCCCATCAGCAGCGCCAGCAGCCCCGCGCAAACCGCCAACCGTTTGGCCGCGTCGCCGGCGACGCGAGTTGGGATGCGCGTCGGCACGCGCGTCGCAAGCGACGCGGCCAAATACCCCGTTTTACTGCTATCTTGCACGGCAACTGAATATCAAGACATGCCTGTTGCAAGTCAATTTCATGGGCTCAAAGCTGACAGAAATGAAAATTTTCTGTACCCATTCCGCTCGGCAGAACACATTATGATTGAATGACCGTGATCCACGACCAACCCGATTCTTCGCTGCTCCAGGAATTCGCGGCTCACCGTTCGCAAGACGCGTTTACCGAACTGGTCACGCGGCACTCCGACTGGGTCTACTCGGCCGCCGTGCGCATGGTGCGCGACCCTCATCTGGCCGAGGACGTCGCCCAGTCCGTCTTTCTGGTTCTAGCCGGCAAGGCGGCCAAGCTCGGCGCCGTCCCTCTACATCGCTGGTTGTTCAAGGTCACGCGCTACGCATCGGCCAACGCCATTCGTGCCCGGACGCGGCGTGACAAATACGAAAGGCTGGCTGCGATGTCCACCAGCGAAACTTCCCAGTCCGATCCGGACCGGATGTGGCAGGAAATGGCGCCCATTCTGGACGATTCCATCAGCCGCCTCCGTTCCCGCGACCGCGATGCGCTGCTCTTGCGATTCTATCAGCAAAAGAAACTCGCCGAAGTCGCGGCCGCATTGGGCGTCTCCGAAGGCGCGGCGAAAATCCGCGTTGCCCGCGCAATCGAGAAGCTGCGCGGCGTCTTGCGCCGCCGCGGAATCGCCGTTCCCGCCGACGCCCTGGGCGCGGCCCTGTTGGTTCATACCACCCACGCGGCGCCCCCGACGGTTGCCGCGGGCTGTATCCCGGCCTCCGCCTCCATCAAGGCGACGGCCCTCTCCAAAGGAGTTTCCACCATGTTGATCTCCACAAAACTAAAAATCGCCGCCGCGCTAATTCTGATCGGCGGAATCCCCATTGGAGCCGGGGTCTATTTCCTGGCGCCTTCCGCCGATCGCTCTGCGGTCACCCCCGTGCAAGCCGTGACGCCGGCGGCCCCGACCGTGCCGGAAAGCAACTTCGGCTTTGACCCGCGCGTCGCCCCGTTCGTGACCGACCGCACCGACCTTATCATTGAGATAGATTTCACCGCAATTGATTTGGATGCCTTGGCCGCCGACATGCGCAAGGAGCTTGGCCAAACCCAAATGGATGCCCCTTCGGCCGCGCGCGTCAATGGGATGATTCAGATGGGTCTCGGCGCCGGCAAAAAATGGATCAATGGTTTCGAGCAAGCGGGGGGAACCAGCCTGTATTTGCTAAGCCGATCAGACGAGCTGACGGTCAGCCCCACACCCGTCGCCGGGACCATGAACCTGACGGCCACGGCCGTTTACCCAACCGAATCCCCGGAAGCGGCGCGGACTTTGGCCAGATACCTGACAAAGCCGGGTTCCCTTCCCCCGGGGGTCATCGGCAGTGCCGTTGTGGACAAAACGTCGGAGCCACCCACTTTACCCCGTTGGAGCACCGAGCCCGATCCGCGCCCGGCGCTGGCGGCGGGACTGTCGGCTGCGGGCGACTCGCCCGTCCGTGCGGCCATCAATCCCCGCAAGCTAAAGGAGATCATTCCCAAACTCCTGTCCACCGGCAAGATTTCCATGAACATCACCGGCAGTGAATGGGACGGCGTCGAATATGGTTCGGTTTACCTCGTGCTTCCGCCGGCCGAGTCCCCCGGATTTGTAGTCCTGTCTCACTACAAGGACACTGCGTCGGCCGAAGCGGCCAAAAGCAACGCCATCCAGCGGATCGGCCGCGCGTCCACCAAATCGCCGTCAGATGCAAACTCTCCGCTCGCCATGAGTATGTTGAAATTCATCGGCACGGAGAAATTCACCGTCGATGGCAGCGACCTTGCAGGGACCATGGACCTTCACGCCTATTATGATCTGCTCTTTACGGCCGTTAGCATGGCCACGCAGCCCCCGGCATCTCAACCGCAGCGACCGACGAATTGAGTGTTCGGGCTGCCCGTGTAGCCGCCGGGCTTGCCCGGCGTATTCTGGACACGCAATCCCCTACGGATTCTGTGCCTTCATTTTGATCTTGACCGATATCTAGTCCGTAGGGATAATAGGTAATATGCCGAAGTTCCGGATCGACAAGGTCGGAGATTTGTGTCGGCAAATGTCCTTCACGCCGCAGGACGCCCGGCTCACGCAACTCACGGCTGCGGAAGAACTTCTGCTCGATCTCGATCCGGCCAAGGCCTATCCCTTCAACTTCATCGTCTTCCGCATCACCGGCTACCATCCCAAAAAGCTCGACCAGACTCTGCTGATCGGCATGGCCCTACAGCACGATCTGGGGCTGCTCATCGAGCAGGTGAGCGAGACGCTGAATTTGAGCGAGGTGGATTCGCCGCAGCCGGTGATGACCATCGACGATGTCGCCCAGCGATTCAACGTCACCAGCAAGACGATCCAGCGCTGGCGTCGGCGGGGCCTGGGGGCCAGGCGGTTTGTCTTCAAGGACGGCAAACGCCGCGTCGGGTTTATGCTGGGGACGGTCGAGCGTTTCCTGGCCATCCATCACGATCAGGTGATTCGCGCGGGAAATTTCTCGCAGGCGACGGAAGAGGAGAAATCGGAAATCCTTCGCCGGGCGCGGCGATTGGCGGGACATTGCCAATGCTGCATCAGCGAGATTTCACGGCGCATCGGCCGGCGGTTCGACCGCTCGCCGCTGACCATCGCCCACATCATCCGCGATCACGATCAGGCCAATCCGCAATCGGCGATCTTCAAACACGCCGCCGTGGAAATGTCGCCCGAAGAGCGCGCCGACATCGCCTCGGCGTATCGAGGCGGGGAGGCGATTGGCGAAATCGCCCGGCGGACATGCCGGGGCAAGTCGGCGATCTATCGCGCGGTCGTCGAGCAGCGGCTGGCGCAATTGCTGCGGCGAAAAGTGCGCTTCATCGATGATCCGCTCTATCACCAGCCGGACGCCGCCAACGTCCTCGAGCAAATCGTTTCGCAGGAGGAATTGCCGGCCCAGGCCAAGCCGGAGGAAATGCGGATTCCGCGTGATTTGCCGGCGTATTTGCAGGATTTGTACCGGACGCCGCTGCTCACGCCCGGACGCGAGCGGGCATTGTTTTTGAAGCTTAATTTCCACAAATATGAATTCGCGATCGCGCGGCGGAAGATCGAGCCGCAGTTTGCCCGGGCGCGCGACGTTGGCCGGCTGGAGGCGATCCACCGGCGGATCGCGGAGGTCAAAAACCAGATCGTGCGGGCCAATCTCCGGCTGGTCGTCAGCGTGGCCCGGAAACATTTGCGGCCGGGGTTGTCGCTGATGGAATTGATCAGCGACGGAAACCTCACCCTGATTCGGGCCGTGGAATCTTTCGACGTTCACAAGGGCAATCGTTTCAGCACTTACGTGACGTTCGCGCTGATGAAGGGTTTTGCGCGAAGCGTGCCGGAAATGCTGTCGCGCGGCCACGAGGCCATTGGGAGCGATGCGGCCCTGGCGTCGGTGGCGGATCGGGGCGACTTGCGCCGGGCGGACCAGTTGACCGATCGCGACGAGGTTCGGCAATTGATGTCCCGGCTGGAACGGCGCGAACGCGACGTGATCGCGGCGCATTTCGGCCTGAGCGAAGCCGGGCCGGCCACGTACGCGCAGGTCGGTTCCCGGATGGGGCTTTCCAAGCAGCGAGTGCGGCAGATCGAACAGACGGCCCTGGCGAAAATGCGCGGCGGGCGGGGATAAAGACCCCGCTAAACGCGATCGATCATCAGGCGGCGGTCGGATTTTCCGGTCACTTCCATCGTGACGTTGATTCGATTGGGTGGAAGTATTTCCTTCACGCGGCCGGCCCATTCGACCACGATGACGCCGTTCTGATCGAGAAGCTCGGGAAATCCGATGGATTCGAAATCGCGCGGCCCGGCGACGCGGTAGGCGTCGAGATGGAAGACCGGCAGGCGGCCGCCTTGGTAGACGTTCAGCAGAACGAACGTGGGGCTGCTGACGGCCCGGGGGTTTGCGCCCAGCGCCGCGGCGAGGCCGCGGACAAATTGAGTTTTGCCGGCGCCCAGCGGACCGTCGACGGCAATGCATTCGCCGCCGACGAGGGTTTTGGCGAACTCCGCGGCAATCGATTCTGTTTGTGCGACGCTGTGGGAAACGTGGGTCATTGCAAGATTCACCATTTTTGGATGCGAGCGAGCGGCTCGAGGCGATGGACATCCTCCATGCGAAGGAACCCCGCGCCGGGGACGAGCGTGTTTGCCGCGGCACAGGCTGTGGCGAGAAGACAAGCGTGGGGTATGTCGCGCCCGGCGGCGACGGAGCTGGCCACGCCGGCGGCAAATGCGTCGCCGCTGCCGATGGGACTGATGGCCGGAACCTGCAACGCGGGAACCTTCCAGAACGATTTTCCGTCCGAGGCGACGGCCCCGTTCCTGCCCAGGGTGATGATCGCCCATTGAGCGCCGCGGCGCACGAGATCGATCATGGCATGGCGAAGCGAGTCATCATCGTCGATCCGGGTTCCCATCATCGAGGCTAGCTCCGCGCGATTGGGCTTGACGATCAGGGGATGAAACCGAAGGGCGCGCAGCAGCGGCTGGCCGTGGGCGTCGAGAATAACTGGCACATTGGCCCCGGCGGAGGCGCGGCAGCAATCGGCGTAGAAATCATCCCCCGCGCCGGGCGCGACCGTGCCGGAAAGAATCACCGAACGGCACTGCGGCAGATGCTTCGACAGAATCGCCAGGAGTTGCCCCGCCATTTGTTCCGGCAGCGGGGCGTGTTCCTCGACCAGTTCGGTCACGGTTGCGGCTTTGCGATCGATGATCGTGACGCAGGTGCGGGTCGGATGCGGGGAGTCGACGCAATCGTGGGCGATTCCGGCCGCGGCGATATCAGCCAGGATAAATCGCCCGGTGTCGCCGCCGAGCGGAACGCAGAGGATCGCTTCATCGCCCAACGCGTGAAGCACCCGCGCCACGTTGATCGGCTTGCCCGCGGCGGATCGGCGAACTTCCACCGCCCGGTTGACTTCGTCGGGAACGACGTGAGGGAAGATCATTGTCTGCTGAACTGTCGGCGTTGTTCCAAGGCAAAGGTGCATGGGGGGAATGATAATGTGGAAAATTCGAAACTCGAAATTCGAAATTCGAATCAAATTCGAAGAACGAAATTCGAAGCGGATTTACTTCGGTCATTCGAATTTCGAATTTGATTCGAGTTTCGAGTTTCGAATTTCGAGTTTATCCATTATCCTTCACCGATCATGTCGCTGAACACCGAGCTTTCCAATCTGTTCCGCACCCTGGCGGCGCTCATGGACATCAAGGGGGAAAGCCCGTTCAAGGCGATCGCGTTCTCGAAGGTTTCGCGCATTCTGAAGGACATGACGCTCGATCTGCGCGAAGCCTGCCGGGATGGAAAGCTCAAGGATTTGGAGGGCATCGGGCCGTCCAGCCAGCGGATTATCGAGCAATACGTCACGACGGGCAAAAGCGAGGATTTCGAGGAGGTTGCGGCGAGCGTGCCGGCGGGGCTGATTCCGATGCTGGATATTCCCAGCCTCGGCCCCAAAACGATCGCGACGTTGTGGAAGCAGCGGAAGATCACGTCGGTGGAGGAACTGGCCCAGGCGATCGACGCGGGAAAGCTCGAGGGGCTGAAGGGAATCGGGGCAAAGAAAATCGAGGCGATCAAGGATGGAATCGCCCTGCGGGCACAAGCATCGCGGCGAGTGGGGATCGTCGAAGCGATGGAAATCGGGCGGGCGATGCTCGACGCGCTCAAGCAATTGCCCGGCGTGTCGCAGGCTGAGATTGCCGGGAGCCTGCGGAGACGACGGGAAACCATCGGGGACATCGATCTGGTGTGCTCGCTGAAAGACCATTCGGCAGGAGAGGCGGTGTCGGCGGCGTTTGTGAAGCTGCCGCTGGTGCAGCGCGTTCTGGCGCAGGGACCAACCAAGGCCAGCATCCTGGCCAACCGGGGATTGCAGGTCGATCTGCGGATCGTGCCGGCGGAGAATTTCGGCGCGGCGCTGCAATATTTCACCGGATCCAAGGAACACAACACCAAGCTGCGGGGACTGGCGCAGCAACGCCAGATGACGCTGAACGAATGGGGCCTGTACAAGGTGCACGAGTACGACCGGTCGGAAAAGAAGCCGGGTTTCCCGCCGAACGCCAGGCCCGTTGCCGGCAAAACCGAAGAGGAGATTTACAAGGCGATGGGCATGGCGTGCATGGACCCGACGCTGCGCGAAGATCGGGGCGAGATCGAAGCGGCGCTGGCGGGCAAGTTGCCGAAGATCGTGCAACTCCAAGACATCCGCGGCGACCTGCATTCACACACGACCGCATCCGACGGCCAGGGAACCATCGAGCAGATGGCCCAGGCGGCGCTGGAGCGCGGATATGAGTTCCTGGCCATCACCGATCATTCCAAGACGCAGGTGATCGCCAACGGGCTTTCGGCCGAGCGGCTGATGAAGCACGCCGCCGAGATTCGGCGGGTCTCGGATCGGATGAAAGGGATCGTGCTTCTGGCCGGATGCGAGGTGGACATTCTGGCGGATGGCCGGCTGGACTTCGAGGACGCGGTGCTGGCGGAACTGGATTTCGTCGTGGCCAGTCCGCACGTGGCGCTGAAGCAGGCGCCCGCCAAGGCGACGGAGCGGATTTTGCGCGCCATCGAGAACCGCTACGTCAACGTGATCGGGCATCCGACGGGCCGGTTGATCTTCGACCGGGAGGGATTGCCGCTGAATTTCCCCCCGATATTCAAGGCGGCGGCCGAGACGGGGACGGCGCTGGAGATCAACGCGGCGTTCCCGCGGCTCGACCTGAACGACGCCAACGCCCACGGCACTCTCGCCGCGGGGGTGAAGCTGGCGATCGACACCGACGCGCATTCGGTCGATCAATTGGATCAGATGCAATTCGGAATCTTCGTGGCCCAGCGCGCCTGGGCGACGGCGGCGGACGTGATCAATTGCCTGAAGCCGGCGAAGTTGAAGGAATTCATTGCCCGCAAGCGGGGATGAAAAAGAAAACGGACCGAAGGGGAGCCACCGCCCTCGGTCCGCATCAAGGTCCGGAATTGTTGAACAAAAGATAACGCGCCGTTGCGACGCGTCAATATGCTGCGCCCGGAATTTGCCGCGCGGAGAAATTGCCGCGCGGAGAATTTCGCGCGGCCGGTTGGAATCCTAGGTTTCAAAAATCGCCGGGCGGAGGACGACGCAGCGAAG
>Ga0187869_10003589_pt1 | contig 11281 bp, 9 predicted proteins | sample June2016WEW_13_1_2_FD_132972 | JGI IMG/M metagenome (GOLD analysis project Ga0187869, IMG submission 132972) | Peatland microbial communities from SPRUCE experiment site at the Marcell Experimental Forest, Minnesota, USA - June2016WEW_13_100 | ecosystem: Environmental > Terrestrial > Soil >...
GAGCCTGCATACCTACATTGTGGGACAAAGTACGTAACAGGGTGATGAAAGGCAGATGAACATCTGGTTGCACTGAAAACAGGGCAATCCAGCCGACACTGATTTTGACGAGCCACAACCATCGCCAGCCTTACATCTTCGCGCTTCTCAAGATGCTGCGGAAGGTCATTGCCCTATGTTCAGTTTTGACCGGACAAGTTCTTGCCTATTCAGATATTGTCTTGTAGTGAAGTGGTTACCACCCGTCTCTTCTTTCAGGTTCTCTGAACTAAGTCAGCCCATCTGAAGCTTTCTTTCTTAGTCACCCAACGACTTCAAGGAGACCTCATGCTTGCCCGAAATGTCTCTGTTCATCTGAAATCGAACTTGCCCTCTGACGACAAACGAACCGTCGCAACAGACACTCTTCTTACACGAAAACAAAATGGCATTAGGAAATTGATTATTGGTGGCATGCTGCTGGGATTGCTACCGGGCGTGTGCTTTGCGCAGCGCGCATCGCAGCATGCAACTCCGAGTGCGACAGCCGCTCCCAACGTGAACACCGTGGCTCCTAACGAACCCACCGCAGCCCCCAACGCGCCTACCGTGGCTCCCAACGAACCCACCATGGCTCCCAACGCGCCTACCGTGCCTTCCAACGCGAACCCGGTGGCTCCCAACCAACCTACAGTAGCTCCCAACGCGCCCGTCGTAGCTCCCGACTCACCTACACTAGTTCCGGACGCACCTACCGTAGCTCCTAGCGACGCATCTCAGAAGCCGCCAATCCCTTCCGATACGGGAGTCAATCCGGACGTGACGCCTCCCAGCCTTCAACCCTAAGGGGAAAGGTCAGCGGCCTGTACTTAATATTGAAGGCCCGGTGAAGTCACAAGATTGCAATGGGGTCATCGCACTCAGGGAATGAGCAGAATCCGGGAAAGCCCAGAAGCTCGAGGAAATTGGCCAGGAGCGGGCCATTGCGACCAATCCATTCAATGATAGACTTTGCCACCACGCCAGCCCGCAGGAGGCCGTCATGTCCTCACACGATCCCGTTGCCCAGAGCCTGAGCGGTCACCTCCGGACTTTGGGGATCTGCTGGATAGTTTACGGCGTCATTCGCTTGATTATGGCTGTGTGCCTGATCATCTATGTCAGCACGGCTACCGTAATGTTTGGCACTCTGCTCAATCGCGTACCTGACCCGTTAGCGCTGATGGGTGTTTTCCACTTTCTGTACACGGTAGCGATAGCTTTGTCGGCTGTCTGCGGAGTCTTAGGGCTTATGGCTGGATCGGCCTTACTTGCAGGACGGCAATCAGGCCGGAGGCTCGCCCTTATTGCAGCGTTCTTATCGCTCACCAATATTCCGCTGGGCACAACGCTGGGGATTTACACGCTTGTAGTCTTGCTTCCAACAACAGCGATGCGGCTTTACGATCATTCCGATTGATGGGGTTCTCGAACCGGGGGAACGACGACAGTTCTCCTGGCCGACTTCGCAACGCGGGGCTTTGCCATTTCGCGCTCGACGTCGCGGAGAATTTCTTCGTCGGATTCTTTCTTCGAATCTTCTTTCAGTGCCATAAAGCCATCATGTCATGCCCCGAAAGGCAAGAACGGTCAGTTCAGACCAGTTCTGCAAGAAACTTATCACCTCAGGCGGCACGCGCGGTATTTCCTGGCAGCTCATCGGGTTGAACCCGGAGGCTGGTGGCAGAGGCGGGTGTCTTTCGCAGGGAAGCCGCAAAACCGCGGCAACCCTATTCCTGGAGGAAGATATTTAGAAGGGAGTTGTGAATCCGAATCTCGCCGTTATATTCGATGAACCCCAGTTTTCTGAAGCGATTCATAAAGAAGCTGACGCGGGACCTGGTTGTGCCAATCATCTCCGCCAGAACTTCCTGACTGATTTTTGGAACCACCGTCTCGGGCTTGCTTTCCTTGCCGAACTGGGCGAGCAACAACAGAATCCTCGCCAACCGTTTTTCGCTGGAATTGAAAAGCTGGTCCACCAGGTCCGCCTGGACCCGAGCGTTGCGGATAAGTAGAAACGAAACGAACACATCCGACAGCGCTTGTTCCTGGTGAAGTACGCGGACCATCTCCGCCTTGCTAATCCGGAGCAGCGTACACTCGGTCATCGCGGTAGCAGTCGCGAGTCGAAGAGGATGGGACAAGACCATGCAGTCCTCGCCCAGGAACTCCCCGCCACCCACCAAGGCAAGCGTCGCTTCTTTTCCGTTCGCAGAGGTGACAGTTACTCTCAGCCGGCCCGTCTGCACGTAAAAAATCGCGTCGGCAGCGTCGCCTTGCGCGTAGGCCGTCTCACTCTTCTTCAGGTGGAGGACTTGCTTTCCCACCCCAGCTTTCGCCAGGAAGGCCTCGGGATCGAAAGCCCTATCGCCATTCTTTGGTTTCGGCGTTGGCGTTTTGAGACGGGAAGGCTTTGAAATTTCGCTTGAGGCGGGTTTTGCGGATCGCACCGAATTAGCCGTTGGAATCGGTTTGGCGGGACGGCCTTGGCTGCGGGTTGGAGTGGCGTCTGCGCTCATTTCATTACCTCCCAAGGGGCAGCGCCCTTACACCCTCACATTATACTCCTCCCAGAAATCCGGGACATGCGTTTTTGGCCGCGCACTTCGCCCGACGTTGCCGTACTGGCGAAGGTCGTTCTCCACGACTGGCTTTCGCCGAAATCACCAGGCCCCGCTCAAGACGGCGACGGAGCACATCAGGCCCTTGCAGGTTCTAATCCGGCGAGATGGCCCATTTTCGTCGCGACCACCACCTCCAACAGAGCGGCAGTGTTACGAACGCTTCCCGAGATGGTGATGAGCGCTTCGGAGACGAGAGGATGTTGCTCGGCCAACAAGTCAAGACGGTCACTCACATTGTAGAGTTGCTGAACTTCGTTCAGGATGGCACTCGGATGCATGGGTACACAGCTTTCCTGAGAGCCTAAGGAGATAAGAACTTCAGATGGGCTGACTTAGTTCAGGGAACCTGAAAGAGGAGAAGGTGGTAACCACCCCAACTGAATGGTATCACGTGAGCATCCCGGCATGTTGCAGCCTTCGGCCTGCGCGAGGATGGGTCATTCTGGGCGCCTTACTTCTTCTAAACTTGGCAGCCTGCGCAACTTCGATTAATGGTGCCCGCCACCACCCCCGCCACCGGCGTGAGATCCTCCGCCGCCAGATGACTGTTGTCTCTGCTGCATTTGCTGGGTGTGTCCTTGCTGCATTTGCTGAGTCTGTTGCTGGTGCCGCTGCTCCACCTGCTGGGTTTTCGCTTCATTCGCCTGCTGTTTCGCAGCTGCTGATGTTCCTTGTCCTGCTGCTGCTGAAGTTTCTGCCGATCCTGGTTCTGCTTCGCGACTAGCTTCTCCTGCTTCTGTTGGTATTTCTGGTCTTGCTTCGCGTTACCCGTGTTCGGTGCAGCGGAACGTTCGACGCGCGGCAGGTCCTTTGGATGACCTGCCATGTTGGCGTTAGGAGTTGCAGCCCGATGCAACGCATTGCGTAAAATGGTTCCCATGACCAAGGAGCAGGAGGCCGCCTCGCTCGCAATACTGAAACGTGTATCCATTTTCTCCAGCCTATCGGAGCCGGAATTCGCGTTCCTTATCTCGCACCTTTTGCAGCGCAAGTATTCCTCTGGTGAACTCATCTTTAATGAAGGCGATGTATGCATCGGCCTATATGTCGTTCAGTCGGGGAATGTTCGCATCTTCAAGAGTTCGGCTGGCGGACGAGAACAAGTGCTTTCAATTGACGGTCCGGGCAGCTCGATTGCCGAACTGCCTGTGTTCGACGGAGGGAATTACCCTGCTTCCGCCCAGGCGGTCAGCGACAGCACGCTTCTCTTCTTCAGCCGGAAAGATTTCCAGACGCTCTGTGTGCAGCATCCCGAGGTTGCACTGAAAGTTCTACGCGTGGTTGGCGGACGCCTGCGCCGGCTTGTGGGCATCATTGAAGAGCTTTCGTTCAGCACGGTTCGACACCGGCTCATCGCCCTGCTGGTGCGATTAGGCAAGACCGAGGGTGTACGCAACGGCGGTGGCATCGGCCTGAACCTGCCGGCGAACAACAGCGAACTGGCGGCGCAGATCGGTACTGTACGGGAACTGGTGTCGCGCAACCTCAGCCGTCTACAGGCCGAGGGACTGATCCAGGTTGACAACCGCAAGCTCGAGATTCCATCGCTGAAACGCCTGGAGCAGGAGTTGGAGGCTTCCGGAGGTTAGGCTCTCCAGATGACGAGGTGGGGCCGTCCGGAAAAGATCGAAAGTTCTGTGGGATTCACACAGACATTTTCAGCAACTGCTCGCCCGAGCACAGTGACCAAGTCCCCAGTACGAGATGTCTCTCTCGAACCCCACAATTTCGGCTGCCCGTGACAGAAGTCATAGCTGCGGTGTGGCAGGGCAAGTACTGTGGAGTTGAAGGCGGGAACCGGCGCAATGCTCCGATACTCGCAGGAGGAAATAGAAATGACCCTGACAGCGACCACAACTGTAGGCGAGATCGCCGCCGAGATGCCTAGCGCCACGCGTGAGTTCGAAAAGCTCGGAATCGACTACTGCTGCGGCGGCAGCCGCACCCTGGGCCAAGCTTGCGCTGAAGCCCACATCTCGATTGATGAGGCCCTCGCACGCCTGGAGAACGGCCTGGCATCCGCGCAGCCCGCCAGCAGCAAGGACTGGCAAAACCAGTTGCTGGCTGACCTGATTATTCACATCACCAGCACCCATCATGCCTTTGTGCGCGAGGAGAGCCCGCGAATCCAGGCGTTAGCCGCAAAAGTAGTTGGCGTCCATGGGACGAATCATGCGGAACTCCTCCAGGTACAACAAGTCTTCTCCGCGCTGGCTGAGGAGTTGAGAGTTCACCTGATGAAAGAAGAGCAGATGCTCTTCCCCTACATATCGCGCATGGAAGAAAGCGTCCTGGCAGGAGAGCCCGCTCCTCCGGCGATGTTCGGGACGGTGGCGAACCCGGTGCGCATGATGATGCAGGAACACGATGGAGCCGGCGAAGCGCTGCGTTCGCTACGCGCTATTACCAGCAACTACGCGATTCCGGAAGACGTATGCATCAGCTATCGCACGCTGTATCAGGCGCTGCAAGACTTTGAATCTGACCTGCATCAGCACATCCATTTGGAAAACAACATTCTCTTCCCCCGCGCCGTCGCGATGGAAGCCAAGCGATAAGGAGCCGATTTTGCGCCGACGAGGTTGAGTGGGTGTGACCTAAGTCATAGGCCGCGCCCCATTCTTCTCATAAGCTGCAGGTAAGAGGATGCAACCGTGGCAGCAGTATCTCAGATCAGTTCGGGACCACCAGTATCGGTTCCGGATGAGGTTTGCAACGTTCCTGGAGTCGCGTCCCCTTTCCTGGTCGAGGCTGGATCAATTTCCAAACCAGGCCGTAAGAAGCTTGTTCGGCGTGACGATCACGAGTATTCGCAGCCGCTGCGATTGGGCGCTCAACTCTTCCTGGTGGCGCTGAACGCTTGGATCGGCGTGCAGTTCTATCTTTGGGTAGGTTGGGCAGAAAGCGGCGGTCGCGGGTTGGAAGTCTCACGTCCGGCTGGAGTCGAGGGCTGGCTGCCCATCGAAGGCCTGATGCAATTGAAGTATTTTGTGCTCACCCGGCAACTGCCACAGGTGCATGCTGCCGGGTTCTTCCTGTTCGTGTCGTTCCTGGCAATGTCGGTCGTGTTTCGCAAATCGTTCTGCAGTTGGCTATGTCCGGTGGGAACGGTTTCTGAATACCTGTGGAAGCTGGGCCGCGCCACCTTCCACCGTAATTTTCAGTTGCCGCGTTGGGCAGACATCGCACTGCGCTCGCTGAAATACCTCGTGCTGAGCTTCTTCGTCTATGCGGTAGCAAGCATGTCGGCAGGAGCCATTGCTGAGTTTCTCGGCAGCCCCTATGCGCTCGTCGTCGACGTACGAATGCTGAACTTCTTTCGTTACCTTGGCACCACGACAGCGTTGGTTATCCTGGGGATGGTCATCGCGTCCATCTTTATTCAGAACTTCTGGTGCCGCTATCTGTGTCCCTACGGAGCATTCCTGGGATTGGTTTCGCTGTTTAGCCCGGCACGAATCACGCGCAACCTGAGCACCTGCATCGACTGTGCCAAGTGCGCAAAAGCGTGCCCATCAGCGCTGCCCGTCGACAAGCTAATCCAGATTCGCTCGGCCGAGTGCACCGGGTGCCTGGAGTGTGTGGCCGTCTGTCCCGCGAAAGATGCTTTGACCTTGAGTGTGCCGGCAGGATTGCGGAAGCGTCGCGCTATTCCGGTCTGGAGCATGGCCGCAGGGATCGCGATCATCTTCTTCGGGTTGGTCGGCTATGCCAAGTACAGCAATCACTGGAACACAGAACTTCCGAAGCACGTCTACCTGGAACTGGTGCCCGCCGCCGAACAGCAGCAACACCCCGCTTCCCCGGGCCAGTAGACACCGTTTCGTACGAACCCCCAATCCATAAGCTGATTTGTAACGATATATCGTATTACGATATTATTGGGATGAGAAATTTATGAATGTCGCTAAGGAGCTGTCGCTTGCTGACTACCGTGCGCTGGCTGAGTTCCGCTATCAGATCCGCCGCTTCTTGCGGTTCAGCGAGGATGCCGCCCGCAGCGCAGGTATCGAACCACAACACCATCAGCTAATGCTTGCCATCAAAGGCAAGCCGGATGGGGAAGAGTCCCGCATTGCCTATCTCGCAGAACGCCTGCAGATCCGCCATCACAGCGCCGTCGAGCTGGTGGACCGGCTGGCGGAGCGGGGGTTGGTGACCCGCACTCGTGGAGACCAGGACCATCGCGAGGTGTATGTGCACCTTACTGCCCGCGGAGAACGCGTTCTGGGAGAGTTGACGGTGCACACCCGCGGCGAGTTCCGCGCCGCAGCACCCGCGCTGGCCGGGATAATTCGCAAACTGATGGTGCGCAGCAGCGCCAAGCCGGTTTTGCCCCGGCACGGGCCGCGGCTGAAGGGCGAATGGCGTAACCACGGTTAACTGCGAGAGTGTTTGCTGCCCCGCAAGCAGCTAGAGAGTTTTCTGAGGCAGAGCAGGAATTACATGGAAAGAGGAGTCAGGATTGAAGATTTGGAAAAGGATCGCTCACCTGCTGCAGCGCCCACCCCATGACGATGGAGGGGAACGTCTAGGCGACTTCACCACCACGTGGAGTGTCATACCCATTACGGCGCTGGCCACCGGCATAGGCATATTGAGCGCCTTCGTCGCCCTCGCCTTGCTGCGCTTGATCGGTCTGTTCACCAACCTTTTCTTCTTCCAGCGCTGGAGCACGAAGCTGGTCTCGCCTGCGGGCAATCGCCTGGGCTGGCTGGAGATCCTCGTCCCCATGATCGGCGGCCTGATCGTCGGCATCATGGCGCGCTACGGTTCCGAGCGTATTCGCGGCCACGGCATTCCAGAGGCGATTGAAGCCATTTTGCTGAAGGGCGGCCGCATTGAGCCCAGGGTCGCCATCCTTAAGCCCATTTCTTCAGCCATCTCGATCGGGTCGGGCGGGCCGTTTGGAGCCGAGGGCCCAATCATCATGACGGGCGGCGCCTTCGGTTCGATGGTTGCCCAGTTCTTTCATCTCACCAGCGCCGAGCGCAGGACGCTTCTGGTGGCGGGCGCAGCTGCAGGCATGTCGGCGACGTTTGCGTCGCCTCTGGCGGCCGTTCTGCTCGCCGTAGAGTTGCTGCTGTTCGAGTGGAAGCCACGCAGTCTGATTCCGGTGGCGATGGCCAGCGCGGCAGCCGCGGCTACTCGCCGCTACATCATCGGCATGGGTCCGCTGTTTCCCACTCCGCCCCACCCGGCATTCATCGGCCCCGCAGGTTTGTTGAGCTGCGTTCTGGTGGGATTGCTTGCCGGCGGGCTGTCGGCGCTGCTCACCTTGGCCGTCTACGCCGCTGAAGACGCCTTCCTCAAGCTGCCCATTCACTGGATGTGGTGGCCCATCATCGGCGGTTTTGTGGTCGGTGTGGGCGGACTGATCTTTCCGCAGGCTTTGGGCGTGGGCTACGACACGATTGGCGCCCTACTGCAAGGCAACGTTGTGCTGCTCACCATCACCGGTATTCTGCTGGTGAAGTCTGTTATTTGGGCCGTGTCCCTGGGTTCCGGTACCTCGGGCGGCGTGCTGGCTCCGTTGCTGATGATGGGAGGTGCGCTGGGTGGCCTGATGACTCCCTTCCTGCCGCACGAGGGCGCCGGTTTCTGGGCGCTGGTCAGCATGGGTGCGATCCTGGGAGGCACCATGCGGTCTCCCTTCACCGGGGTGGTATTTGTGGTCGAACTCACCCACGATGTCAACGTCATTTTGCCTTTGCTGCTGGCCTCGGTGGTGGCGCATGGCTTCACGGTGCTGACCCTGCGGCGCTCCATTCTGACGGAAAAAGTGGCGCGCCGCGGTTTCCATCTGAGCCGCGAATACGCGGTGGACCCGCTGGAAATCCTCTTTGTGCGCGAGGTCATGCGTTCCAACATCGTGGCCATTCCCGCGGATGTCTCGGTTGCCGATCTGGCCACCGCGCTGCATGGCGGGCAGAGCCGGCGGCGCCAGGCTTTGTATCCGGTAGTCGATGGCGAGCGCAACCTGATGGGCGTAGCCACCCGGCACGATCTTCAGCAACTGGTTCAGGAGGGCAATGACCGTCAGCTCATCGAACTGGTCAAGCAAGATCCCACGGTCGCTTATCCGGATGAATCGCTGCGGGTGGTGGTATATCGCATGGCGAAAACCGGCATCACTCGCTTTCCGGTGGTAGAACACGGCCAGCATAAGCTCGCGGGCATGTTGTCGCTCGACGACCTGCTACAAGCTAGAACCCGTGTTCTCGAAGCCGAACAGGTGCGTGAGCGTGTTCTGCCATTGCGTCTGAACTTCCCCTTCGGCAGGGGAAGACGAACCGTGGCGTAGCGCACTGAGTCAGAAGTTCATCGCATAAACCAGAGCCTTGTATCAGGGCACGGCACGGGTGAGTCGTCTGGACGAAGAGTCGGTGCGGGAGCCCGGATGGCTGGGTGGTCTACGCACAGCTTCAGGCGGCTGATTAGAGCTTTATGTCGGCGAATGAGCGTAGGTATGACTTAAGGCATCTACTTGCCCGAGTCGCTGTGCGTTTCAGAATTCTTCTGCATTTGATGGGATATGACGGGATATCACGGGATGAGAAGGGGTTATATCCCGCCGAAACCCCGCAAAATTTCGCCGATTTGTGCGGAATTAAATTGCAGTGCTGCGGTTGCCGCCGCTTGCAAGGGATTGATTCTTGTGAGTAGTCAAGGGCTTGTCGCACACTTCCGACGAACCTTCAGCTGAAACCAAGAGCATAATCCTGTAAATTACTACAAATCAATAGTTTAGCTGAGGAATGGACCGGTTAGGATCGGAGTGATCTCGCGAACCTCAAACGAACCTGCAGACGGGCCGCCTTTATGTCTTTTGGGGCGTGTCTTGCCGATCGGACTGTCGTAGCAGAAGATCCAAAAGCTAATCGCGAAATCCCGAATCACGGACCTACGCAATGGTGGCCAGCACAGCTATGTGTCGGCCCGGCGGCTGTTCTGGGTGATACGCCAGTTGCAAGCCGTCGCCCAACCAGGAACAGTCACAGGCACGATTTGATACTCTCGCAGTTGCTGACTATCTGTAAGCGTTGCGGTATTAAACTCTTGCGGGGAATTAGTAAGCTTGGCTTAGAGAATCGGCGGTAAAGCGACAGACTGTCGATGAGTCTTGCGAAGGGGGGTCCGCGCCTCGCCGCTCCCCCTTCATTCCCTATTGAAGTAATAGGTCCAACTCGCGCTGATATAGGACTTCAAGGGAACGCCAACGACTTGCTCGGCCGGAACAACATTGGTCGGGTAGGAAAGCACTTCGGTGGTCTGGCCGGTGTATCCGTTGGCAATCAGGAAATTGGCGGCGATCGACATGCGGTTTTGCATAAAAGGACGCAGTACCGCGCCCCGAAATTCCGTAACCGGCGTACCTGTAAATCCATCGCCCAGCGGCTTGGCCCGCACGTATTCGTATTCTCCGCGAACCTGCAAACGCAGCGGCAACTTGGTCAGAGATCCCACCGTGTCCCAGATAAACCGCGGCGCTTCTGGAATGGGCTCCCCCGTCTGCGAATCGCGCGCGTCGGCCTGCGCGTAGGAAACATAGATAGCACCGATCGGAAAGTTTCTTTGCGCGGTGACCGAGATGACGTTATTCGTGGACGGCCCAACAATCTCCTGCAAACCGGTGTCGGGATCGATCTTGGCCAGCTCTTGCGAATTCGACGTTCGTCGCAGAGTCAGGTAAAACTGCGTCTGCTTGATCACCTTGGACAGCACCAGTTGCTCGGCCCGCGAAGGCGCAAGCAGGGTTGGTATCCCCGTGCCGTTTCCTATGCGTGGATCTTCGGTGTGGAAGCCATAGCCGTAACTGAAGGCTATGGTGGGTAAATACCAGATATCCCCCGGAAGAATGGTGAATGTTCCCTTAGGCAGCGTCAGCGTCGCCAGCTTGTCAAAGGAATTCTGGGGATTAATGAAGTCCTGATTGTCCATCCACACCTCTTCCTGGCGGACGCCCAGGTTGTAGTGGAAGTGTTTCCTGATGGGACCATCAACCGAAATAAAGGGCTCGATAAACGATAAGGTCAGGTTGTTGCTGGTCGTGAGCTGGAACTGATTTTCCGCATTGATTTGGTACAAATCCAGGTCGTGCGGCGCGTCGCGACGCAGGCCAACGCCGGCGAGCACGGCGAGCCAGGGGCGGACGCTCTGAATATAGGTCGCTTCGCCGCCAAAGACGTTGCGCTTCTCGCTCTGCTGGATCAGACCATCGCCGAAGTTCGAACGTAGAGTGAGGGAGTAGTTGCGAAAGAATCCGGAGAAGGAAAATTGCCGCTGCTCATCCAGCTTCCAGTTGTCGCTGGCGATCAGCAGAGCGTTATGAGTGTAGTCGAGCTGGCGGCTGTCGATAGTGTCGCCAGGCACGGGAACAGTGATCGGGATCAGTCCTGGAACGTAAGAGGAACCGTAGTATCCGATACCGAACAGACTCAATTGATGGCGCCCGAAGTTGAACTGGCGCAGGCCATTTAGCTTGTACTGCTGGCGATGTTCCAGGCGCTCCAAAAAGCCGTTGCCGAACGACACTTCCATCGCAATCCATTCGTTGACGTGCGGCTTCGACGAGCTCCAACCCGCCATCATGTCCGCATCACGGTAGTCGCCGGTGAGCTGAAAGAAGCTGAGGA
>Ga0187869_10003595_pt1 | contig 11258 bp, 16 predicted proteins | sample June2016WEW_13_1_2_FD_132972 | JGI IMG/M metagenome (GOLD analysis project Ga0187869, IMG submission 132972) | Peatland microbial communities from SPRUCE experiment site at the Marcell Experimental Forest, Minnesota, USA - June2016WEW_13_100 | ecosystem: Environmental > Terrestrial > Soil >...
CTGGGTCCATGACCCTGCACGGGCCGCACCAAGTCGCCCAGAAATCCACGAATAGTGGTTTGCGTCCCGAGCTGAGTTCATCGAAGTTGGCTTCGGTAAGCTTCACGGTTGAGTCCTGATGTTCTGTTCTTGTTGGCATCATCTTGAATCGCTTCGTCCATCGAGCTGAGATGTATATTTAAGATAATGTATGGAGTGAGCGAAACTAAGGTACGGAGGACTACTGAGGACCCCGCGTATCTGCATCTGCATTTCAAACCCAGACAGATACGCCACGTCTGCGAAGACCCGAGGAACGACGCAATCAGAGCGAACCAATGCGTCCAAATCTATCTCTCCTCTCTCCGCAAGTCGAACGGAGAACCGTCAAGGAACACGTACCGTCAACTGCTCTCTGCAGCCAGACGCTATCTGGAATTCAATCGGACTGAAGCCACTGACCACGCACTAGACGACCTCATCGCAGCGAAGGTGAACAATCCGTCAGACATGAACCCTGAACGGATGGTCCGCTTGTTTCAAGCAAGTTGGGGCAACCACATGGCGAGCCTGATTGTTGGGCTCTACCACCGCAACTTCGCAGACCTGAAGATACACGTCAGAGTGACATCAAACCACCAGACCATTCCGATTTCTGAGCCCATACTCCTCGCCATCTACAACGACGAAGAGCTAGCGGAAGAACACCGACTAATCATAGACCTGATGGCTTACGCAGGGGAGCGCATCAACGCACTTGCCTACACGGAACCAAGAAACGTTCACCTCGTTGAAGGAACCCGTTCGGCTCTGGTCGAGATTCTCGCCTTCAGGAACAAGATGGACAGGGGCCACGTCTGCATAATCCCAAAGGAACTCGCGGAGAGGGTCCTTGAGAACGCGCAAAGAAACGGATACTCTGTCCTTTTCCCCAACTACCGCAGCCTCTTCCAAACCATAACAGAACTTGCGAAAAGGAAATACTCGGTTCGCCTCACCTCGCACTACCTTCGGAAGAGATTCCAAACAATCGGGTCTTCCACCAACGCCAACGACATGAGCCCTAACAAGTGGGCATCGCTGATGGGAGACGCGCCTTCAGTCGGACATCTTCCAAGCATCTACGAACTAATGGAGAACAAGGAGACAACAGAACAGTACGAGGAATTCCTTGCCCCCAGGCTGAAGCTTGGCGAAAGGATGACACGAACAACTTCTAGACTAACAAAACTGGAACAGGAAAACGCAGAACTGAAGTCAAGGCTCGACAGGCTTCTCAGTTTAGTCGAAGACCGATTGTAGATGAGTAACCCACCTACGGGTCAGGGCCAGAAGTTTCCTTTAACCTGATTTTATACACAAGATATTTGGCTGAATTTCGCCAATCTGCAACGAATACGTAGGCTCCGATCACCACTGCGACAAAACCGAGAACGAGCATGATAAGTGCAAGAGAGGTCACACCTGCAAAGTACGTATTGAGTACCTCCGTCAATGAAAGAAAGAATCCAACTTCGATAAGCACGCTCCCCAGACCAGAAACAAATGCCAGTTTGCCTGGGATTATTCGGAAGACACGACGTGACATCATTTCACAATAATAATACTCATGTAGCCATACCAATCCATCAGCGTCATTAGGCATTTGAATTGTCTTGTTGTCCTGTCCGATTGAAAGAGACAGTGCAGCCCCTAAAAAGTGAGCCCAGACAGCTGCTCTCCTCAATGTTTCGAATACCAAGCCAACCGTCACTCCTGCAGCTGCTATTATGAACTGAAATGGCAAGGAAGAAGGTTCGATTGTTATTTCCCCAATCTTTATGCCAGTAAGCGCAACTTCGGTGAAAAAGACTACGGCAAGAGTCATGGTAAATCCAACGTACTCAGTTGTGCGCGTACGATACAAATCCATCAAGTCTGACCGTTCAGAAGTCAGCCTCCCCGTCACTGTCGGAGTTTGAGTCAACCCGCTGATTCAATTCCACAATCAGTACAGAGATTATAACACTTCATCTGACGCGCGCGCTCCGAGAACAGCCTCACGTTTCAAGAAGAATTCCGTCTAGAATGCTCCCGGCCTTCAGGTAGGAATGGGAGCGCCACACACTCCGCAGAAGACCGCCCCTTCATAGAGGGCGGAGCCGCACTTTATGCAGAACTTCACGGGCCTCTGGGCCGTAGGCGACTCGCCAACTGGCGCACTCCATGCTGGTCCCATGGGCGTAACTCCCACGACGACGTCTGGCTCACCCTTGTAAGTAAGGCCAATGACCGACCCGATCAACACTAAGATGAAACCAATGAGGAGTCCGCCCAGTGTGAACACCGCCCCGATAACCATCATGGCGATGGAGAGTATCCCGCCACTCTTCCTTCTCCCAGGCGAATCTGAGTTAAGCAGAGCGCCGCCAGTGATTATCAATGCGCCCGTGAAGATCCCGAGAATCAGTAGGGCGAGTATACCCTCACCCACCGAAGCAGAACTGGCCGTCACGCACTGACTCTCATACGCGAAAGTACAGACGCTTTGTAGCCCGAAGAGGAATCCCGCTACCGCGATTGAACCGATGAAGGCGCCAAAAATGTAGAAGGCACCCCCCAGGATCGTCAGGACTGCGGCAATCTGTTTTGAGACCAGGGATTCTCTTACCTAGGCAGTCGAGTCGTCATCTCGCTATTTAACCGGCTGATCATCCGACGGCACTACCATTCACCTTAGAGCCCTAGCCGCGGCGAGTCGAGCCTTGAACTCCCCCGAGAACGGCTTGACCTTGATATACGGTTAAGACACCCAGTGCGTTCTATGAAACCGCATGGCAGGTTCCAAGCCGAGGAGGATCAAGGTCTACGTGGACGCAAAGATTACTGAGAGACACAAGGCCAACGCAGAACACAAGACCTCCGTGGCCTTCATCGCAGACCACATGCCTGACCTGTGCGGCTTCGACTCAGCAGAAGGAGAACAGAGTCACAGAGCGGAGGAAGCAGCCATGCTATTCGCCATTCGAAAGCTGACCAAATCCCCGACGAATCTCAACCGATTCACAATCGTTTGCGACAACAAGTCCGCAGTTTTGAGAGCAAAGTGGAAGGGGAAACGGAGGAAGAGCAAGGGCGACCAGACATTAGAAGACCTCTGGAAAGAAGTGGACGCGAATCCTGAAATTAGAATCAGAACTCTTGAGACAAACCTCGCACACGCTTACCTGAACTTAAGACTCAAACAGGCAGAGTAGCCTATCCTATCCGAGATGGTCCCCCTCTTGAGGGGTTATGAACCCTAACCGTAATTCCGGGATCTGGCAAGCCGAGCCTTGAAATCCTCGGAGAACGGTCTGACCTTGGCAGAAAGGTAGTCGATGGGCATCTCGTCTGTGACGAGATTTCGAATACTCGGCACTTCAAGCAAAGAAGAGTATGGAAGTTGCACCCCGCCACTCCAGAAGGTAATCTGAAGGAGCATGCCTTCCATTCCTACCCGCTTGAGCTTGACTAAGTCGCAGAAGCCAGAGTCACCCACGGAGACCGCCTCCGCTCTCCCTGTATCCTAAGATGCACGGAACATCCACATCTGCAAAGTCTTCCCACGTATCCCAAACCGATACGAGATGCATCTCTTCTCCGCACAAGGGGCAAATCACCTTCTTCCGCTCCTTGTCCCGCTCGGCCTTCCTCTTCCACTCCAGGTCAATTATACTGAAAGCCTTCCCCCGGTTGCGATCTTGAAGCCATCCGAACCAGACGACCCGCTTCGACTTGTCAGTCCTGAGCAGAGCCCGTTGAATCCATGCTGGGTCAGCATCCACAGGGACAACGGCATTGAGGACTGTCTTGTAGAAGTCGATGGTCGCTGTCCTGAAGGAGTATTCCAGCCTATGCCTCAGATGACCCAGTCCCTTCGAGTAACGGTAGTGGATGTCTATCTCTTCATAATTCGTCCCGAACTCACTGTTCACCGCGTCACGCCAAGCCATCCGCAGCGCGTGCAGACGCTCTCCTGTCAGATGCAAAGGAATCCTAACGAACCTGTTCGAGACCTTGTCCAGAACCAAGTCGAACAGAGTCCAATGTATGTGGGGTTGCCACCCCGAAAACGGAGCCGAACTCGACCAGAAATGGACTGAGACCTCCCCCGCTAGCTGGTATCTTCCGCCTTCGGAGAAGGCATCGTTAACCACTCGTATAGCCATCTGGCGAAGTCTTGGGAAGTCAGCCTCCGAGACGGTCTCGCTGATATGAGGATTGAAAGTGAACTCCCCAGAGGCGAATTTCACCGTCATCCGTAGCTTGTTGTAGACCTTGCCAATTTCAGAAATTGCGTCATCTGTCAAGAATTTGCGATACTGATTTGCACAGGAAGGACAGAGCTGCCTCTTCCTGCACTTCAGAACCCGCCTGACTAAATGGCCGTTCACATCGCTGTAGCAAGCCCAACGCTTCCCACATCCCTCGACCGCATCCACCACTTCATTGAAGTGAATCTCCAAGAACTTCTTCCATCTAGGATTCAGCCTCCACTGTCGATACTCTGTCCGCGTCAAGAGAACCCTCTGCATCAAGGCGTCTCCCTCCTCGATTCCATGGAAGGGTCCTCGGGCTCAACTTCCCACCTGTTGGCTAGCCCGCGCCGCTTCGCGTCGCGGGGCAACATGTGGAGTTTCCCCGCTTCCCTTTCCACATCCATCTTCGCGGGCAGTTGCGTCAAGCCTTCTTCCCCTCCTTCTTAGGCGGAGACCTCTTGACGCCCTTGGCCATAGCCTCGATAATTCTCTTCGCCATCTCGATTTCCCCTATCTTCTCCTTCCGCCTCTCTTGAGCGTCGGATAATGCTGAAACGAAATTCGTTAGAATCTGTCTTGGATGGTAGAACTGCCATAGCTCGACGTCGTGAACGTCCCCAAGAGGATCTTCCCAGTCTTCGACATAGATCTTCCCGTCTACTCCTAGGAGGAACACCCAATCCGGAAAGTGGTACTCTTTCCCATCGATGGTTGAAGGCTCGTGGGGTGCATGTCCAATCTCTACAGACGTCCCAAACTGTTTGAGAAGAGGAGTCATCGATTCAAAGAGTTCAGAGTACTTTTGATACTCTTCTTCCATGTCAGCCTCACTGGGTTTGAAGGAGAAACTCCTCAGAACCGACTCAGTCACTTCTGAGAGATTGAAACCGAGACTCTTCGCCTTCTCGATTACTTTTTCGTCGACCGTCAGCGTCAGCTTCTTCTTGCCTGGTTCTTCGTCCATGACACACGTATGGTTATACGTACATTTAAACGATACGTGTGATGATACGTATCCCCTAAGTGAACATTGATTGAACCCTTAGGAGCATACTCCGACAATTGTTTCGAATACGCGTGTCCGTCCAAAGAAGCAAATCGGACTAGCATATGTTAAAGAACTCGGACTGCAGACGTAAGCCCGTTGCTCGATTCCGAACCAAATCCCGAAAGGACAAAACAGCTCAGGCCACCAACTCGTCGGAGTTCCTGGTATGAGCGCTTCTTTGAATTGCTGGCTAGTAGAAAGATCAACCTCGTCGATGCAGACTTCGTCAAGGTCAACATAACCCCAGACAGAAGTGATGCAGGAAGATTCACTCGTGGACTGAGGTTCCTCGGACTCATCGATGAGAACGGCAAGACAACAAGACAAATGGACAAGCTCAGACTTACGGGAGACGAGTTCAAGAAGAACCTAGGAGATGTCATTCGAAGTGCATACTCAATGGTGTTTGACGTTGTACATCTAGAAACCGCAAAGAGACAATATCTGGTCAACTTCTTCATTGAAAAATATGGACTGTCAGCAGACGTTGCGACAGACGCCGTCGAAATGTTCGTCTATTTTGCCAACAGAGCAGAAATCCCAGTCTCTGACGACCTGAAGACTGTTCCCCTTGTGCCTAGGCAACCCAAAGACGAAAATCAGCGAAAGTCAACAGTACCGAAGAAAGTTACACAACAGGCAAAACAAATCGAAGAGATTCCAGAAGGATGGATTGAACTTAGACTGGAAAACGTAAGAATCTGGCTACCTAAAGACGATCGGAGCGCCGCAGAAGCAGCAAAACGACTTCTTGACCTACATCTTGAGACCCACCACTCAAACGATTGATCCCATCATGTCAATACCCGCCCAAACACTAAGTACGCCGTAAGGCATTTTATAACGCCTAGTTACGAGTTCAGCCGCCAACTAGCTTGTCTCAATCTAACGGGGGGTCTCTCGCCTTTGAGAGAATACGTAGCGAGACTGATGATTCAGAGAGCACTCGTTCAGATTTTGATATCGTGACGTATCCTGCTGATTACACACTCGAAACGCTATTCCAGTTGTGGACGAACGAAGAAATCAGAATACCCAAGTTCCAAAGGCAGTTTGTTTGGAAGAAGCCTCAATCATCAAAACTTGTCGAATCATTCATGATGGGGCTCCCAGTACCTGAAATCTTCCTTTATACAGACAAGCAACAGAGATTCATCGTAATCGATGGGCAACAGAGATTGCGGTCGGTTTTCTACTTCTTCGAAGGCCTGTTTGAGCCCGACACTTTGGGAAGAAGAAAGCCATTCGATCTTGAAGGTCTGAGCGGAAACAGTAGATGGGCCGGAAAGACATATGAGCAGTTTGACGATTCCGACAAGAGGAAGCTAAGAAACTGCATACTAAGAGCAGTGATAGTCAAACAGCTCCGCCCCAATGACAATACTAGCATCTACCATATCTTCGAACGGCTAAACACAGGCGGGACACTCCTAAAGGACCAGGAAGTCCGAAACTGTGTTTACGAAGGGGCGCTAAATGACCTTCTTGTTGAACTGAACAAGTATCCCCCATGGCGAGACCTCCTAGGACACAGAAATGTAGACAAACATCAGAAAGATGTCGAACTTATCCTGCGCTACATGTCACTTTACCACGATGGAACAAGATACTTCAAACCAATGAAGGACTTCATGTCAGAATTCATGGGACGAAACATGAACCCGAATGAGGGTTTTCTCTCAGAAGAGAGAACACGATTCAACAAAACATGCGACGTCATATATCAGAAACTGGGACCCCGGCCCTTCAACCCTCTGGGGCCATTGAATGTTGCCGTGTTTGACTCCCTGTTCTTGGCCTTCGCGTTTCATCAAGGTTCGATACCTAGAGACATCAAAGAGAGACGAACAAAGCTTCTCGCGAACCCTGAGTACAATCTTGCCACACACTCGGGGACGACAGACGCGAAAGTTGTTGCGAAGCGCATAGAGTTAGCAGCAGCTATGTTGTTCACGTGAGACACCAATGTACCAACTGGACGAAATATCGAAGTTGGTAGATCGATGTGACGCTTTCCTGAAGGGTCAAAAAATCACCAATCCTGAAATCGAGAACATTATGACGTGCTATCTGTTGGTGCACATTTGCGGCGAGTATGAGAAACTCATTAAGAGTTCAATCGTCGAAAGAGCAACTAGCGTCGGAGATGACGACCTTGCTAAGTACCTTTCAACCAAGGCTTTTCGACCCATTCGAAGCTTGTTCCTCTCAGAGCTGACAGACAACATCCTCAAGAACTTCGGGCAGAGTTACGTGGATTCCTTCGAATTGAAGAAAAAGACTCTTGGTGACAAGGCAATCACAAGCTATAGCAACATTGTGACTAACAGACATAGGACCGCACATGGACAACCAATCAATTACACGTTCAAGGATCTTGTCGCTTCAACCGAAGATTCGAACCATGTGGTCAACGCCTTACTGGAAGTCCTAGCTCCATGAGAGACAAGTGCAACTCAACCCATGTCGATTGCGCGACAGAATGCTAGGCCAAAGTCTGGAACGGGATCAAGCATTCTTCTACGAATGCATTCACTATGGGACGTGGCAACAGTGTTGCTCTACTATACTGAGGTACTGAGAAAGTACTAAATACATTATTAAGATTGTGAGGTTCTCTCGGAATTCCTCCGCGGCGAAAATGAAGAACATCCAAGTTCTGAGTGGGAAACTGTGCGCCACCGAACCTTCAGCCGGACGGCTCAGACGGGCCTCAGTCGCTGTTACTCTCGATGACCCTGAATCGCCCAGCGTGCTCTTGATCAAGAGAGCAGACCAGGTGGGCGATCCGTGGTCAGGGCAGGTCGCATTCCCAGGCGGGAAGGCCCAAGAGGCAGATAGCACGTTGAAGGAGACCGCAATTAGAGAAACTCGCGAGGAAGTGGGCATCGACCTACGGCAGGATGCCGATTTCCTGGGCTATTTCACGCCGTTCAGGACTCACACAGGCTCCTTGGACGTCTTCCCTGCCGTCTTTCTTCTCAAGAGGAAGGTCGAAGTGCACCCAAACGAAGAGGTCTCGTCTTACCGATGGGTGAAGTTGGAGAGGCTGACTGCTGAGCAAGCAACATCTTCCCACAGAATTGACACGAGCGGTCAGCCCAGAGAAATGCCTGCCCTGTTTGTAGACGGCTACGTGGTTTGGGGGCTCACCCACCGAATTATCTCTTCCTTGCTTGGTTGAACTGAGCCAGTCATTGCTTTGCACTGGCGCGCGCTCACACTGAATGTCCATCTTCTACTGACCATGCAGAGTTTCCCCGCGAATCTTCCTGAGCCTGCTTACCTCGCTCAGCTCAAAGGGGAAGACTATCCACTCCCCGGTCGTCTCGAGGAAGTAGTCAGGGTGGGTCTTGCTCCAAGGCTTCTTGAAGAGGACGGCTGTTTCGACGACCTTGGCGCCCTTTTCGCTCACGAACCCTTTCACTCCGATCATGGTGTCCCCCTGGTCGACAAGGTCGTCGACGAGGAGGACGCGCTTTCCCTTGATGTCCTCGATGAGCGTCGAGAGTATCTTGATTGAGCTTCTCTCGGCGATGCCGCTGTAGGACTTCACGGTAATCGTGTCAATCTTGACACCGAGGCGGTCTGAAACAACCATGGCTACTGGTATGCCTCCTCTTGCAACTCCGATCACCAGGTCGAAGGTCTTCCCTGACGAGCGAACCTTCTCTGCTAGAGCTTCGGCCAGGTTGCCGTACTCAACCCAGCCGATGTACCTGAAATCGGCCATTTGGGTTGGAGAACCGTTGGAAGTCTAGATAACTCTTCGACGCTGGGCTTTCGAAGAGAGGGTGAGACGATTGAGCCGGGGCGGATTCGACCAATTTACTATCAAATCCGGACCCAAACTGCTTCCCCTCCTGGCGCTTTGGCCGGGCCTGGTCAATCTTCAGTATCCGTTATCGGGCGTCCCAACTGCTCAGTAGGGAAGGCCTAACTTCCTGAAGATCTCAGGGAAGCAGCTTCTCCCTGCTGATCAGTCGGCTCGAAGAGAGGTACATCAGCAGGGAGAGGACGACAATCACCCCTGCGAGAAACAAATCAAATGCGAAGGCAAGCGAAGGCACCACGAGAGGGACGAGGTAGGCGGGCATGACCATGAGAACCCCAATCGCCATCCCGAGCGGCTGGTTTGAGCCAACCCTCTGCTTCTGCAACGAACTGAACGACATCATAATCAGTGCGTCAAACGAGACTACCGGGAGGGCTAGAGCTACAACAAGTCCACACACCTCCAGCAGCAGTACTCCACTTACGCCCTCTATCAATCCCGCGACCAAATTGATGACGATTTCGAAGCCTACGAGTCCTGAAGAGAGTATCAGCGCTGCCTTGAGATACTGTCTGTAGACATCCCCCTGATTCATCCCGAGAGACAAGAAGTACTCGAGGACTCCATTGTTCTTGTCGTAGACGTAGAGCATAAGGACCGGGATCGAGAAGGTGATGGCTAGATGACCTGCAGCGCGACCGAGACCAGCGGGAGAGCAGTGGCGACGCCCAAGCCGCCCGTGTTCGCGGCATTGACAGGGATCCCAGTTGTCGAAAAACCGCCAACCACTCCGGACAGACTCGAAATCAGGACGCCGAGCAAGGCCATGAAGATTCCGACCACGAGGTACGTCTTGCTCAGAGAAATGCTCCTCTTCGCTATGATTGCACCCTGACCGCTGCTCAATTCCTCCTTTCGACCCTCCTTCCGGTACTAGCGGGGTGCTGATCGTAGTTGTCTTCGAACAGATCTTGAAGCGGGTTGTCGAGCTGACGCATCTCGGTCACGAGCACACCGTTTTCCACGAGCTTCTTGAGCGCAAGACCCGCTTCCTCCGGCGTGAAGACGCTAAGGACGTAGTAGCCGCCTTCTCCGAGCTTCGCGTCAACCATCTTTGAGATGTCTGTCGTCGTCCTGATTCCAACCCGGTACTCCTTCGACTTTATGTTGGAAATCTTATCAAAATAGCCAATCGTCCCATCCCGTACTAGAATCAGGTTCGTGCCTAGGTCTCTTGCCTCGTAGAGATTGTGCGAAGAATAGAGGACGATCCTGTCCTTCGACAGTCGGAGGAGTATGTCGCGTATCTCCTTCGAGACCGCTGGATCGAGGTTGGACGTGGGCTCGTCTAGCAGATACAGATCCCTCTCTCTCAGGAAGACCTTTGCGATGGATACCCTCTTCTTCTGTCCCTGAGACAGGTCTGAGACTTTCTTGTCCTTCAGCTCCTCGAGGCTCAGAAGAGATAGGACCTCGTCTGCATTGCCGCCCTCAATCTTGGCGTAGAAGTCAAGGGCGCCACGTACCGTCATCTCTTCTGGTATGGCATTGTAATGCGAGAGGTAGCTGATCCTCTTCCTAGCTTCCCTGGACCGAGTCAGATCTTCACCGTCGAACAGCATCTCTCCGGAATAGGGTCCTAGTATCCCAGCGATTGTCCTGAATAAGGTGGTCTTTCCTGCACCATTGGGCCCCAAGACAACATAGATTGCGGATTCTTGCGCCTTGAACGTGATGTCGTGGAGGACCGGTCTTCCCCCATATCCCGAGCTTACGCCGGCGAGTTCTAGGGTGTGCAACTCCGTGTCTCACTCCAAAGAGCCCGATTCAGTGCCCGAGGTGATGCCTCGTTGCCTGACCGGATGCGATCCTATCTCGTAGTCTTGAGTCTCTTCGCCCTCCTATCGTGCCTGAAGGTTCTTCGCCCATGAGGAGTTCAACGCGCCACGAAGGCAAGGAACGCTAAAAGTCTTCGACAGAGACCCCGCGTGAATCGAATGCACGGTGGAAACTCGTGCATTGGGTGATGTTGACGGAATTGATTGTCCAGCATGTTGGGCTCGGTGGGGTCCGCCCACAAACGGGTCCGGAAGTGGATTCCTGCCCAGATTCTGTTGCAGGAACTAATGCGTTGACTGAGGACGCAGCAGAATCTGAAATGGTGGCAATACATTCA
>Ga0187869_10003598_pt1 | contig 11254 bp, 10 predicted proteins | sample June2016WEW_13_1_2_FD_132972 | JGI IMG/M metagenome (GOLD analysis project Ga0187869, IMG submission 132972) | Peatland microbial communities from SPRUCE experiment site at the Marcell Experimental Forest, Minnesota, USA - June2016WEW_13_100 | ecosystem: Environmental > Terrestrial > Soil >...
CAATCCAATTTGGAGAAGGTCCTCTCGCGGGTCCCCGGCGTGGGCGAGGTGGAAGAATTCGGAACGCAGTATGCCATGCGTATCTGGCTGAACCCAGACCGGTTAGTCGATTATAATCTGACGATCGATGACGTGATCGCCGCGCTTCAGTCTTACAACGTCGAGGTCTCAGCCGGCCAGTTCGGCGGGGCGCCGGCAGTGGAAGGTCAACGCCTGAACGCCTCCATCATCGTCCAGAGCATGCTGAAGACCCCTGATGAATTTGCCGTCATCCCCATCCGCGTCAATCCGGACGGCTCGATCGTACGGATCAGGGATGTGGGGCGAACGGAGTTGGGAACAGACTCCTACGACATGGATGTTCTTTACAACGGCAAACCCTCGGCCGGCATGGCCATCCGGCAGGCCGCCGGCGCAAACGCCCTGGATACGGCCGATGCGGTCAAAGCGAAAATGAAGGAAATGAGCCGGTACTTTCCTCCGGGGATGAAGGTCGTCTACCCGTACGACACCACCCCCTTTGTCAAGGTAGCCATCGGCGAGGTGCTGAAGACCCTCCTTGAGGCCATCCTGCTGGTCTTCCTGGTCATGTGGCTCTTCATGGGAAATATCCGGGCCACCCTGATCCCGACCATCGCGGTGCCGGTGGTTCTCCTGGGGACCTTCGCGGTATTGGGATTTTTCGGATTCTCCATCAATATGCTTACGATGTTCGCCATGGTGCTGTCCATCGGCCTTCTGGTGGACGACGCCATCGTGGTGGTGGAAAACGTGGAACGAATCATGAGCGAAGAAGGGCTTTCGCCCAGGGACGCCACCCGCAAAGGCATGGAACAGATCACGAGCGCCCTGATCGGCATCGGGCTTGTGCTCTCGGCCGTGTTCGGCCCCATGGCCTTTTTCGGCGGCTCGACGGGCGTGATCTATCGGCAATTTTCCATAACCATCATCGCCTCCATGCTCCTGTCGGTGGTGGTGGCATTGATCCTGACGCCGGTCCTCTGCGCTTCCCTCCTCAAACCGGTGGCCGCAGGGCATGAACCCGCGGAAAACGCGGTCTTTTTCCTGCGGCCTTTTTTTTCGTGGTTTGACCGGATCTTTTTCCGCACCAGAGATCGGTATGTGAAAACGGTCGAGCGCTCCTTCTCGAGGAAACTCCGCTACTTTATCATTTATATCTTGATTGTGGCGGCCGTGGGGATTCTCTTCCTTCGTATGCCCACATCGTACGTTCCCGACGAGGACCAGGGGATCCTCCTCGCCCAGGTCATGTTGCCGACGGGCTCCACCATGGAGCAGACGCAGAAGATCGTGTACGAAGTGCAGCGTTATTTCCGGGAGAATGAAAAAGAGGCAGTGGAATCGTGTATGGCAATTACCGGTTTCGGCTTTTCCGGAAGGGTCCAGACCAACGGTATGGTATTTATAATGCTTAAAGACTGGAAACTCCGCGACCGATCGGACCTAAGGGTGAAAGCCATTGCAGAACGGGCCACGAGGGCCTTTTCTCAGATCCGCAACGCCCTGATCTTCGCCTTCCCGCCGCCTTCGGTAATCGAGATGGGCAATGCCACCGGATTCGACTTCCAGTTGCTCGACCGGGGCGGACTCGGTCACGAAAAGCTGATGGAGGCCCGTAACCAGCTCCTCGGTATGGCTTCAAAGGACAAGCGTCTGGCCAAAGTCCGACCCAACGGCATGGAAGACGTACCCGAGTACCGGGTCGACGTGGACTGGGAAAAGGCCGGCGCCCTTGGGGTCCCGATTACCTCCATCCATGACACCATCTCGGGGGCCTTTGGCAGCGCCTATGTCAACAACTTCATCCAGGGCGGCCGGGTGAAAAGGGTATATATTCAGGCGGATGCCCCCTATCGCATGCTGCCCAAGGACATAGAAAAGCTCTACGTACGCAATACCGCAGGGAGGATGGTTCCCTTTTCCTCCCTTGCCTCCAGCCACTGGACCTCGGGTTCTCCCAGACTGGAGCGTTTCAACGGTTTTCCGTCTATGAACATATGGGGAGAGCCGGCACTGGGGAGGAGTTCCGGTGATGCGATGAAGGCCATGGAAGACATGGTCTCTAAATTGCCGCAGGGGATCGGTTTTGAATGGACCGGGCTTTCCTATCAGGAGCGGATGTCGAGTTCCCAGGCGCCTCTTCTGTATGTCTTTTCCATCCTCGTTATCTTTCTGTGCGTGGCAGCCCTGTATGAGAGCTGGCCGATTCCCATCGCCAATATGCTGATGTTGCCGCTGGGTGTATTCGGTGCAACGCTGGTTACCTCGTTGCGGGGGCTGCACAATGACGTCTACTTCCAGATCGGGTTTCTCACCACGCTTGGTCTGACGACCAAGAACGCCATTCTTATTATTCAGTTTGCAAGGGAACGACTGTCGCATGGAGAGGGAGTGATGGAAGCAACCCTTGGGGCGGTGCGGGTGAGGTTCCGACCGGTCATCATGACTTCGATGGCTTTTTTCTTCGGGGTGTTGCCGCTGGCCCTCGCAACGGGCGCAGGAGCGGGCGCCATGAATGCCATTGGCACTGCTGTGACGGGCGGGATGCTCTCCGCTACATTCATCGACCTCTTTTACATCCCATTATTCTTTGCCCTAATATACCGCGTGTTCAAGGGGAAACAACCGCGGCAAACGCATGATGTGGGCACCGATTCCGCCGCATCACCGGTGCCGGGGCGGATCGTCTGAAGGAGTAATGGGTTACGTGGAGATGCCTCAGAGGGTAGGAGGCGAGGTTAAGACAATTCTGCAGTCATCTGAAGATAAAGGGGGTCGGGCAAAGAATTAAATTTGACAGGGCTTTTTTACTAAAATAGAATGAACTGCCATTCGGAACTGAACAAATATTTCCAGTGTCCGTCCAAGTCAATGAAAATTATGGAGACCAAAAGAATCGGCAGAAAAGAAAAAGAGTATCAGGCATCTTGTGAAGCTAGATACGCTTTTGAAAATCTTCTTTGGCGGTGTGCAGCAGATCGAAAGGAGGAAGCAGATCAATGAGAATGAAATGTTTCATCGGGTTCATTTTATGGACAATCGTTTCGACAAATGCCGCTTGGGCGCAAGAATCTCAGGCGCCGCTCACCCTGGAGGAAAGCATAAAAATCGCTATGGAAAGGAGTCTGGCAATCCATTCTGCCGCTATGGGGGTTGAGGGATCTGAATTTAGACGTAAGGAAGCGATCACCAATTTCCTGCCTCAATGGACCGGACAATATAATTACACCAAATATAGTTACCCTTTTTTCATTGGCGTTTTAACAGCAAGTACCCTTCAAAATCTAACCCCTACCGCCCTCCAACAGAGCACTAATAGTAACGTTTACAATTTTAATACCACGGTCAGTCAACCCCTTTTCACCGGAGGGTTTAACCTGGCCAGTTATCGTTCAGCGAAGCTGGGCGTGGATGTTTCAAAAGAGAGCTTGGAGACGGCAAAACGGGATTTGGTTCTTCAGGTGAGGATAGGGTACTTCACCATTTTAAGGGCAGAGAAGTTTTTGGCAGTGGCTGAGCAGCAAGTCAAGAATTTTGAGGCTCAACTCGAAGTGACGCAGGCTTTTTTTGACGTCGGAATCGTTCCCAAAAATGATGTGCTTCTGGCCGAGGTGAATCTGGCTAATGCCAAACAGCAACTGGTCAGGGCGGCAAACGATCTGGCCACGGCCAAGGCTTCATTCAATATACTGCTGAGGCGAGAGGTCGACACACCATTCGAAGTGGTCGACATTCTTGCGCACAAAGCGTTTCCTCTCTCGTTCGACCAGTCTCTTGAGGAAGCCATTCGACTAAGGCCGGAGATCAAGACCGCTCAATTGAACATCGACCAGGCCAAGGAGAATGTCAAGATCGCGAGGAGCGCTTTCTTTCCGACGATCAGCCTTGCGGGCAACTATAGTCGGACCTCCGACTGGTGGACGACGGAGAGCGGCATACAAAGTAACATTTGGACGGTTCAGGCTTTGGCCACCTTCACCCTTTGGAACTGGGGAAACACGGCGTTCAAGGTTGGGGAGAACAGGGTGAAGGTCAAACAAGCAGAAGATGCGAAAACTCAGCTTATCGACTCGGTTACGTTAGAGGTGAAGGATGATTATCTCAACATGCAGGTGGCGGAAAGGAATATCCGCACCGCCGAAAAGTCCATTGAGCAGGCCGAGGAGAATTTAAGGATGAACGAGGAGAGGTATAAGTACCAGGTGTCCACGCAGACGGATGTGGTCAATGCGGTGACGTTACTCGCCCAGGCGAGGGTCAATTACTATGGCGCTTTGAGCGACTTCAACGTCGCCAAGGCCCAATTGGAAAGAGCCATGGGAAGGATGTATCCGTAGGGAAACTTCAAACTTCGAAAGGGCCTGCACGGCACGGAGATTGCATATCTAATTGCTTGAGTTTTGCCCATAAAATCTGGAAATTCCTTTAATTTTAAAGGGTTTTCTAATTAAAGGAACGTGTACAGATTTATAAATTCGTTGACAAAAGTGACAACTTATGGTAATTTTGGACTAATTTTTACCCTAAGGGTTAAGGCATGATAAAGTTCATGAGTGTTTCAATTATTTTATTCTTTTCATTCCTTTTCGCGGTGAACTGCTCCGCTGGCATTTACCGATACGTGGACGAGAACGGCGTCATCCATTTTACCAACTGCCCGAGAGATCCCAAGTTCAAGCTTTACATCCGGGAGAGCAATGAGGATGTGGGTAATGAAAGCGCCGGTTTTTATGTGAAAGATTCTGCCCAATACGACTCGCTGATTTCCGAGTTCTCCAAAAAATATCAAGTGGATTTTGCCTTGATCAAGGCCATGATTCGAGCGGAGTCAGGATTCAATCCCCTTGCTATCTCGAGAAAAGGGGCGAAGGGATTGATGCAATTGATGCCGGAGACCGCTTCCCGGATGAATGTTTCGAATGTCTTTAACCCCAGAGAGAATATTGAGGGAGGCGTACGTCATTTTAAGAATCTCCTTTCCCTTTTTGATAATGACGTCCGACTCTCGTTGGCCGCCTATAATGCCGGTGAGAACCTCGTTGCCGAGCTGCGGTCGATTCCTCCTTATCGGGAAACCGTGGACTATGTCAGGAAGGTATTGAGCTATTATCAATCCTACAGCCCCTAACGATTTTAATTTCAGAGCTTGAGTGGTAGGCTTTAGATCTTTTCCGTTTTCAATCCGCAGTCAGCCATCTGCAGTTTGAAATCAAATATCCCTTCATGGAAAAACTCAATCGCGAACAGATACTGAGCTTGCCCAATGGAGTAACGATTCTCAGGATTCTGGCAATTCCTCTTATCCTGGTTCTCCTTTTTTATGTGGGCCGCGGATATCAACTCCTCACCGGGCTTCTCTTTCTTGGAGCCGCCGTTACGGATACATTCGATGGGTATCTTGCAAGACGCAGGGGAATGGTGACCACCCTTGGAAAATTCCTCGATCCCCTTGCAGACAAGCTCTTGATCGTCACTTCTCTCATCGCGCTCATCCCGGCGAGAGAGGTTCCTGCCTGGATGGTCATCGTCATTGTCGGAAGGGAAATTGCCATTACAGGGCTGAGGGGAATTGCCGTTTCTCAGGATATCATTATTTCTGCGAGCGCTTTGGGAAAGTACAAGACAGTTTTCGAGGTGGCTTCCATCTTTTTTCTTATCCTCAACGGAAACTACTTTTCCCTCAATTTTCATCCGATTGGGATGGTCTTGCTATGGGTTGCATTGGGGATTGCGGTCATCTCCGGGGCCGATTATTTCTGGAAATATCTGAAGTCGATTATTGTCTGAATTTTTGTAGGGACCGCCTATATGCGTTCCCTACGGTCTATTGACATGCCGTTCTAAATCTTGTAATTTTTTATAAAAGGCGGGAATAACTCAGCGGTAGAGTGCAACCTTGCCAAGGTTGAAGTCGCGGGTTCAAATCCCGTTTCCCGCTCCAAAGGCGGCATAGCCAAGTGGTAAGGCGACGGTCTGCAAAACCGTTATCCACCGGTTCAAATCCGGTTGCCGCCTCCAGGAAAAAGCGAAGGGGTTACGGGTCGAATGAATGACCCGCAGCCCCTTTTACTTTATCGGCCGTGTGATAACCTGCGGATCCAACCCATCCCATTTCTTCATAAAGGGAAGACATTTTTCCAAAAAAGGTAAATCCTTTCCCTCTTTTTTGGGGCCTTCGCTTTTAGAGGGCTTTCTCATCATTGCCTAACTCCTCGAAGACGTGAGCTATTTCATCATTCTTGAGGTCTGTTCATGCTGCCGGTATATATTTTGCTTCGATATCCTTTGCCTTTCGCAAGCAGGCTGATATGTTACAGGTTTGATGATGAAGACAGTGGACCAACTTGTCTCAGAGTGGACTGAAGAAGAAAGAGAAAATTTGAAAGATCTCATCCAAGAATGTCGTGAGAGGGAGAGAAAATCGTTAGAAAGGGCAAAGAGGAACGATGAAAACCTAACCAAGCTCAATGAATCCCTACAGTCCTTTTTATCAAGCTGGAATGAGATTAGAGAGAGAACCGAAAAATTGGTAGACGATCTCTTTGGGATTTACCTCCATTTTTATCACAACGAAATGGCTTCCTCATAAGGCCTCATAAGGCAGGATACTCCGGCTTTTTCCTTTCGTCCAAGCGTTGTTCTCACGGGGTAACGCGTTCACCCTCGCTCATTGACACCGTACTCCAAATCTAATACACTCTTGTCGGTCCCAAAGCATTCGCCGTCCGCCTCACCACCGATGACGTGGCCGCGTGGCTTAGGATATATTGAAGCTCCCCGCTTATCCCGTCAAGACGGGACAGGTACAGCGGGGCTTCCCGGTATTGTAATACCATTCATATTGTGCCCCTTAACCCCGCCTATCCCCGCTCTTGGCGGGACGGGGCGCGGTCCGGCCGGACCCTGCTTTTGCAATGTCTGGATGGGAAAGGAGTTCATGAGACGAATAACTGTTTTACTTGTCATTCTCGCCGCAGTCACCGGTACAGCCCTATCTTCCCATGGGGCGCAATCCAAAGATGATCCATGGAGAGAAGTGGACCGGGGATTATATATTGGAGAGTTTACGCCCCGGGAGAAATCAAAGGTCAACGATTCAAAGATCACGATTGTGAAGGCTGACCCGAGGGTTTATTCGTTCAAGCTTTTTTGTGCTTCGGAGCACGGTAAAATAAAGATGACCGCAAAGGAATGGTGTCAAAAGCACAATCTCCTCTCTGCCATTAATGCGGGAATGTATCAAGAGGATGGGATAAGAAACGTTGGCTACATGAAAAACTTCGGTCATATTAACAATCCAAAACTGAGCGCCGCTTATAAAGCCGTTTTGGCGTTTAATCCGGTCGAATCCGTTCTCCCGGAGATTCAGATTATCGATCTGAAGTGCCAAGATTTCGAAAGGTTAAGGTCCAAGTATCAAACGCTTGTCCAGAATATAAGGATGATCAGTTGCCGGCAGGAGAATGTCTGGACCAAACAGGATAAGATATGGAGCATGGCTGTTTTCGGGATAGACAAAGGTGGGAACGCATTGCTGATTTTTACGGAGTCCCCTTATTCAGGGTACGACTTTGCGTATGTGTTGTTATCGCTTCCTATTTCGATTTATAACGCAATGTATTTGGAGGGAGGGCAGCAAGCCAACCTATATTTTTCAGCCAATGACGTTGAGTTCGAGAGAATTGGTCGGCCCATAAGCCTCGATGTAAGTGATCGCGTACCCGCTGCCCGGCCGATTCCGAACGTCATCGGGATAGCAAAGAGACCGAAAAGATCGATTAATTAGAGACCTCGATATAGGATTAAACCTTTTCATGTCACACGGGTCCAGGGAAAAAACTCTTACCAAGGAGGCGTTTTCGGAGATTGTAAGGCTGGTAAATCAAGAGAAGAAGAGGAAAAAGAAAGAGACAGAATATAGGAAGGAGGTTTGTGATGATGAAGCGTGTCTTAGCAGGAGTGTTTATGAGTGTAGTCCTTTTGTTAGGCGTTTCTTCGTGTGCCACCGTACCCACGGAACCTCTGGGGGAGGACGAAATAAGATTATTAAAGATATCCGTTCCTGAAAATGGGAATCTGAGACTAGCCCTCTCTTATAGCGTTGAAATCAGTTTCGAGGCTAACGGTAAGCCGGAGATCAATAGAGTGGTTTGCTACTGTGCAGGTGAAGGGCCGTACTACTACAAGATAAGGGATGTAACGTATGGGTCGCCCGGGAGTTTCACCGTGGACTTTTCCGTCCCTGACTCCGGTCCACAAAGATTGGAATGTTATGCGGATTATATGCGTGGCGGTAAGAAGCAGCGGACCAATCCGGTATTTTCTCGTGTCTTTGGTATTTCCTGAGGAGTTATCAGTTTCCTTCGAAGAACTCCTCATACCCTTGCATGGTTTAACAAGAAGACTTGACCAAGTTGCTTTCGGAAAAGGTGCTATTCGGCAAGCAGGAGCTTTGGGGCGTTCGTTGAAATAGTTGGTCAAGAGATGACGGGAGAAAAGAAAGAAAATTGAATGAAAGGGGAAAGGCTATGACCGAAAAAGAAGAGGCAGTCGGTTATTACACCGAAGATGGAGAGATTTATTGTGTGGAGTGTATTAATAAAAACAGTGGCATTATGAAAAAGATTGAACGAGCTATTACAGGCGAGGACCGTGGAGAAAGTGTATACTTTTGTGAAGGATGCAGGAAAGAAATCAAATAGACTGAGATTGAAGTGCCATTTGGAAAGGCGACGGCAGGATGGGCGGGTCGGGAGACGAGCAGACGAAAGCACGGAAAGGGCATAAGAAATGAGAAAATCCAAAAGTGGAATACCAAACGAAATCCTTAATGAGATCTTCCCACAAAAGCTAACCCGATTTCAGTTTCCAGACAAGGTGTATGGTCGACTGAGGAATGGGATACTCTCCGGCAAGCTAAAGAAAGGGCAAAAGTTATCGTATGACGGAGTTGTCCATGAGTTTGGTATTAGTAGATGGGCTGCCCACAAAGTAATTTCCGAATTAAAAAAGGACGGGCTCTTAGTTTCTAAGGACAAGATGGGGTCATTCGTCGTTTGATCTCTAAGAAATATTTGGATTTACCAATCCAATTCAGGGCTTCCGTGTGCCTATTTCTTGGGCAAAATGATGTCGGCAGCGTCTTTCAAGGGAAAGATAGTCTATTTCCACAAGGATTCAACATCGATTGTGGATTAATGAGAAAAATCTACTAGAGTCCACTCGCCATTAGAAGGCAACACCCTGGCCATTTTTTTTGCGCAGCCTGAAGTTTCGTGGTCACTTTTGTAAAGAGAAACGTAAATTTGTCATAATCTCCTTGAAAAAAATTTCTACGATTTCCTCAAATCAGGGAATTTAAATGAATTATGATTTTTAAAATGGATGGCACGTTATTTGCTGCTAAGCAATCGGCTCTCAAAATGGCGAAGATCAATATCAAATATCTTGGGGTTCACGTTGAGGATGACCAAGTTGATCTTTTCATTAAAGAGATGGAGGAGATTCTGAAGAGGTTTGCAGGGCAGGCCTATCATTTTCGTTATGATGTTGAGAGACCCTATTTCGATGGGAACGATAAAAGATCTAAAACACCAATAGGCAGCAGATCCTAAATCAGTCTTCAAGCGTAGCACCCGTATTGGCAGACGTGACGAGTCTTGCATATCGTTTGAGATAACCCTTCAGTTCTTTTTTGGGCGCTTTCCACCTGGACAATCTCTCTTTCAATTCTTCGTTGGAAATAAGGAGGTTGAGTCTTTTCCCTGGAATATCGATCTCAATCTGATCCCCATCCCGCACCACCCCAATAGGCCCTCCCACCGCAGCTTCCGGAGAGATGTGGCCGATGGCGGCTCCGCGGGTTCCTCCTGAAAAACGGCCGTCGGTGAGCAAGGCCGCATCCCGATCTCTTCCGACGCCGACCATCGCCGAGGTCGGACCTAACATTTCCCTCATTCCCGGTCCGCCCTTCGGGCCTTCGTACCGGATGACCAGGACCTCACCCTTTTTGATCTTTCTGTCGAGAATAACCTTGATGGCCTCATCTTCGGAATCAAAGACCCTGGCCGGCCCTCGATGTTTGAGCATGGCCTCATCCACGGCCGATTGTTTTACCACCGCGCCCTCGGGAGCTAGATTCCCGAAGAGAACGGCCAAACCTCCTGTGGCGTGATAGGGCCTTTCAATCGGGCGGATCACTTCTGGATTGAAGATTTTTTTCCCCTTGAGATTTTCTCCAATGGATTTTCCGGTAACGGTCAATGGATCCTGATGGATCAATCCTGCCCGACTCAACTCCTTCATCAGGGCTGGAATGCCCCCGGCGCGATGAAGATCCTGGAGATGATGAGGCCCTCCCGGTGACATGTTACAGAGATGAGGCGTCTTTCCGCTGATTTCGTTAAAAGTTTGTAGAGAGAGTTTAATCCCTGCCTCCTTTGCGATCGCAGGAAGATGGAGTGCAGTATTGGTGGAGCCTCCAAAAGCCATATCTACCGTGACCGCATTTTCAAAGGCGTCCTTGGTTAGGATTTTAGAAGGCGTCAGATTTTTTTTGATCAACTCCATGATCTGAACCCCTGATTTCTTTCCCAAACGTATCCTTTCGGCAAAGACGGCTGGGATGGTGCCATTGTAAGGAAGTGACAAACCGAGGACCTCTGCAACGCAATTCATAGAATTTGCGGTGAACATTCCCGCACAGGAGCCCACCCCCGGGCAAGCGCATCCTTCGATCTCCCTGAGATCCTTTTCCGTCATCTCTCCCACCTTCACCTTCCCGACGGACTCGAACACGGTGATCAGGTCGATCTCCCGGCCCTGAAACTCGCCTGCCAGCATGGGACCTCCGCTCACAAGAAGGGTTGGAATATTAAGCCGGGCCGCTGCCATCATCATTCCGGGAATGATTTTGTCACAATTCGGGATGAGGACCAGACCATCGAAAGGGTAGGCCATGGCCATGGATTCGACCGAATCGGCAATTAATTCCCTTGAGCTGAGTGAATATTTCATCCCCTCATGCCCCATGATGATCCCGTCGCAGATGCCGATCGTAAAGAACTCGAGGGGAGTTCCCCCGGCCATCCGGACTCCGGCTTTGACCGCATCGGAGAGTTGATGCAGATGGAGATGGCCCGGAATGACTTCATTGGCTGAGTTAGCAATTCCGATCATGGGCCGCACAATCTCTTCATCCGTCAGGCCCAGGGCCTTGAAAAGGGAGCGGTGG
>Ga0187869_10003602_pt1 | contig 11252 bp, 10 predicted proteins | sample June2016WEW_13_1_2_FD_132972 | JGI IMG/M metagenome (GOLD analysis project Ga0187869, IMG submission 132972) | Peatland microbial communities from SPRUCE experiment site at the Marcell Experimental Forest, Minnesota, USA - June2016WEW_13_100 | ecosystem: Environmental > Terrestrial > Soil >...
GGGTGCTGTTCGAAGTAGCGGAGCAGATCGGCGATGCGCTTCCAGTCCGCCATGGTTTTGGGTTCCCGGCGGGCCAGGCGCGCGGTGAAATCGTCGTCCAGCGCCAGCACCCAGCGGGCGCCGGAGATGGCGGCATCGGCCACGACTTCGAGGTAGCGCGCGCCCGTTACCACGGTCTTAGGTGGCGGCTGGTTGGCCATCCACAGCGTGGCGCCGCCCCAGGCGCGGACGGCGCGGATGAAACCGGTGTTGGTGTCGATCCATACCGAGCCGGTGGGGGCAGCCTTCTTGGCGCCGTCTGCTTCCACCGCGATGCCGGGCCACACACCTTGATACGTGCCGAGGATGGGAGCGTTGGAGCCGAGCGGCATCCGGCTGCGCGCGGTTAGCTCGATCACCGGCGCGCCTCCGGCAGCCTCCCTCACAGTGGCGGCGCCCTCCGGCAAATCGCCTTCGATCACGATGCCGGTGACTTTGGCGGCCATGGCGCGCCGCGCGGCGCCGGCCACGTCACCGTCCGGAGCGAGCACCGCCAGAGTCACCACGCCACGCGCCGCGGCCGCCTGCACGAAATCGGGGAGCACCGTCTTCAGCAGGAGGCAATTGATGGGAGTGCCGGAGAGCAGCTCGAGCGATGCCGGATCGGACCACGGCCAGCGCATCGGAACCCAGTCGGAGGGCGGCGGCGCGGCAGCGTGCAACAACGGAAGAAGGCCCAGAACGGCTCCCCAGCGGAGCACTCGCATCCACATATGTATTAGCTTAGACTACCTGCGTGTCAAGTGTCATGGCCGTTTGGGCATGCCTGATTTCGCTATTCTTCCGGAACAGGCTCCCCTCGGGGATGTACCGACGTGCAGTCGTCGCCCCCCTGAGAAGGCGTGGAACAGCACGCCTGACTTGTGTGATGCGAGGGATGTCCTGCTCGGAGCCTGAGGCCAGTTTCAGTCCGATGCGAATTGTTGGAGAATGATTAGGACGCCCTATGGTCCCCACGCTGCCTCTCGATCAGATGGCAGATCGCCATCAAGCCTTGACGCCTGCCCTCGCGGCGTCATATCTTGAGGCGGCACGCGTCTGCCTTGATCGGCATCACATTTCCCCTCAGGCGTTCACAATTCAAACCCAGACCTCGGCTTCGCAGGCTATGGCACGATGGAAGGCACCTGACGACAGGGTGCGGGGAGCCTATGCTAACAAGACCGATACCACTGAAGCGGGTGCATACGCGTGCGTTATCGCAGCAGTCGAGTTGGTCGAGGGCCTGTTCGCAGTGCGTCGGGCGGAGACTGGCACAGGAGCAGATTACTACGTGGCTCCTTTGGGCAAGGGCATTGAAGATCTGGAGGACTGCTTGCGGTTGGAGGTCTCCGGCACCAATGCGGAGGCGCAATCAGCCGTTGAACGAAAGCTCCGCGAAAAAGTGCAGCAGACCCTGGATGGTTCGAGCAGCTTACCGGCCCTGGCCGGCGTGGTCGGGTTCCCTTCGCTGCTAATACGTATTGAGCGAGTCAAAGACAAATGACCTGGGCACAACGTCACACGGACAGCGAGCACCTCGCAGCCGAGGCTGAAGTGGCAGCTAGGGCTGGGCGGACTGAGGACGCCAAAGCTCTGTACCGCAGCGCGGCCGCCGGCGAAGCTGCCGCCTTCGAAGGGGTTGATCCGTCGAAGTCGCGCACCCTGGCTATTACGGCAGTCAGTGCTGTCGCCCTCTGGTACAAGGCCGAAGAGTACGCAGCCGCTGAACAGTTGGCACATAAGGTGCTTGGGACGGGCACACTCCCCCAGTTCGCCGTCACGCAATTGCAGGCTCTTTTGCAGGCTACTTGGAGCGCACAAGTTCGGCAGCGGGCCGGCGTCAAGTTCGTCGGCGGCGAAGTTCTGGTCGCCGTGAGAGGAGGGCGTGTTGTGACCGGCGGCGCTCCACTTGATCTGGTTCTGAGCAAGGTCGAGACGGTCAAATCCTTGTTCCATCGTACTACCGAATTCATTCAGAATCTTCCGTACCGGCCACAGGGACCAGCGGCCTCGGCAATTCAGGAAGCGTGCCGCCCTTGGCTCTTTCAGGCAGCCCCTTCGAGCTACCAGTTCGCCGTAGCTATCGAGGACGCGGCACAGGGCGAGTTGTTTGGCCCTGCGACGCCCAGCACCGAAGCGATTACGCGCACCTTCTTGGCGATCCTAAGAGCAGCCTCTCTTGACCCTGGCAACGCCCTTCTCCAGATGGTTCCTAATCCTCAGTACCGGTCTACTTTCATGAAGTTGACCAGGAACCTTGCACCCACGGGGAAGACATTTTCACAGTTGCAGGTAAGAATTGCGGGCGACGCAGACTGGCTGACGCTCGACCGAGATTCCCGCCAATCAATCAACCAATCAATCCGAACGCAATTCCCAAAGGAGACCAAGCCGGAAGAGGTTGAAGAGGTGCTTCGTGGCGTGCTTCGAGGAGTGCACCTGGACGAAGACTGGCTTGAGCTTTCGATCGAAGGTCAACATATAAAGATCTACGAAATTGGGGATGCTGTGGATGACGTCGTCGGGCCGTACGTCAATAAGCCCGTAGTTGTTGAAGTGGTCCGGCAACCGAACGGAAAGTACAGGTTCCGTGACATGTGGGGGGAGGAGTGACGTGAAACCGTTTGGCCTGAACGGGAGGACGGCCCGCCACATCCGGGATTCGCGGCCGATCTAGGCGCTTGAATTCTCAGCACCACGATTCATGTTTGGGAAGAGTCCCTACGGGAACGACCATGGCAGTGGTTTAGCCGTGAATGCGGCGAAGCTGAACCCGGCTGAGTTCCGTAAGCTGACGCTCGAGCTGTCCGCCAAGTGTCGCTCGCGCCGACTCCACCACCGTGCCCGCGCAAGGCGGCGTCGTAGGGCGTTGGGCGGTATCACCGGCACTCTGCTGAGCCGGCCACAGGCGGCCGAACGAAGCTTCCATGCAAAGAGTAGATCGAATCCCTGCCGGCGACGATACGAGAGATGACGAGCAGCAGTCCGCTGAGATCGAACAGCGTGCGCCCCGGTTCCATCTCGACGGGGAAATCGAAGTCGCTTTTTTCATCGTTGTCTCCCCGCGCGACGGAACCGAAAACCCGCACGTTCCACGCACCGCGATGCGCGGCCACCCGCAGAATCTCTCCGCGCCTCCTGTCGCGAAGTTCCTGAAGAGTCATGGCCCCTGTGAGTCCAATCGTATCAAGGACGAGGCTGGGTGGTCGATGCAACAGGGGGATGGAGCATGCCCGATGGAGGCGCGACCGGTTCGAACCTGTGACCTCCTGCGTGTGAAGCCGGCGCTCGTCGCAGCAGACCTGACTCGGCGCGGGGAAGACGTGGCGGTATGCACCCGGCTCAAGCCCCGCCTCACTTCGGTCCGGGCGTGCCCGAGGGACAGGGTCGATGGGAAGAGGCAGCGCGCGGCCTGAGGCGCTCACCAGGTCAACTAAGCCGTGCCCTTGTTCTCTCTCGCCAGATTCACCCAGCCCTTTACGAGGGTTGGAAGGCGCTCCACAACTTCAGAACCGAACAGGACTTCATCGACATACCCCATATGAAGCATGTCCAGAATCCGGCAAAGGTAGGGGCGCCCGCAGTCCCACCATGTGTAGTGATCGTCAACCATCAGGTAGTGGAGAACGTTGACGCCTTCGTTGACCCGCAGCTCCTCCAGCTCCATCCCATCCAGCAGCGTTTCGTAGACGCCATCGGCAACGCGGCTGCCGAAGGTGGTTGTATAGTAGTATTCCTTTATCTCCCACACTGCGATCGGGTTCACGGCGCTTGGAAAAGCCCCGTCAACACGTCTGGCGAGGGTTCTAAGCGGCGCGCCCTCACAGGTGACGGTGGTCAACGCTCTAGGGTCATAGTCGCACGCCATCCCTTCGATGTTCGAGCAGATGAGCATGTTGATGAGCGCCGTCAGGTAGGATGGAGCCTTCTTGTCGCCCTTCTGCTTGTTCATCGGGATTGGCCCGGTGTACCGCAGCCGGGCCTTGAAGTCGGAAAACAAGCCCCGTGCCTGGCCCACCGTCATCAGTCGCGGTTCAACGAAGTTGTTCAAAACATCGGCACGGTAGGCATAATAAGCGCCCAGTGTTTGCCCAAGTTTGGTGGGTTTTCCGTCCAGCCGGCGCAGGCGGCCAGCGTCAAGGCCGAGGCTGGTGAGGGCGCCAGTCATTTCCTCGACCGAAGGCACCTTGATTTGGCCTTGACCGCGCACGGTGTAGCCGACCGCCTGGCTGATCGAGCGGACGTATGCCCAGAGTCGCTTAGGCTGGTTGAGGAACAACCGGTTGGGGATCATCGCAGTGCCTGCTCAAGGCTCTTGATGAATTCGGGCAGAGGTACTCCAATGGCCCGGCAGACCTCCCGAAGTTCCAGAACGTCCAACCGGCGCTCACCCGATTCGTACTTGCTGACGAAAGATTGCGGCTGCTTCAGTCTCTGAGCCACATCCGTCTGGGTCAGGCCCGCCTCAGTGCGGATGGATCGCAGGAGGGAGCGAAGCTGCTCCTGTGGCCGCACCGATTGCGTTCCGGGCATGAACCATCAGCGTATCCAGTCTGGAAAGAATATGCCAAAATCGGATACCCTTGGAGGTATAATCAAATATCGAAGAATGCCGATGAGACCAGCAGCGTCCATGATGCAACTCGCCATGTTCGACACGGAGCGCCCCGTCAGAGTCGAGCCGTTTCAAAGCGGCCTACTGAAGTGGATCGGCAACAAGCAGCGGTTCGCCCACGAAATCGCTTCCTACTTCCCGCACGACTTCGGAACGTACCATGAGCCGTTCATAGGCAGCGGCGCGGTTCTGGCCACTCTATCCCCACACCGGGCCATGGGTTCCGATTCGTTCGCGCCTCTGGTTGAAATCTGGCAGACGCTGCGCCGGTCACCGGAAAGGCTCAAGCGGTGGTACGCAGAACGCTGGAATCAACTTGCAGCGGGCGACAAGCCAGAAGTCTACGAACGAATCAAGAGTTCATACAACACCAACCCGAATGCGGCTGATTTGTTGTTCTTGTGTCGCTCCTGTTACGGTGGCGTGGTTCGCTTTCGCAAAGCCGATGGATACATGTCGACTCCGGTGGGCATCCACGATCCAATCAGCCCGGGTTCCTTCGCCCGCCGCGTCGATGAGTGGCACAGGCGAACCCAAGGGGCGGTCTTCGAGTGCATGGAATACGAGGAAGCCATCAGCCGAGCCAAGCCGGGCGACCTCGTGTACTGCGATCCACCGTACAGCCACAGCCAATCCATCCTCTATGGCGCGCAGTCGTTCAGCTTGGAGAACCTGTTCGGGGTGATCCAGCGCTGCAAGCACCGTGGTGTCCGCGTGGCCCTCAGCATCGACGGCACGAAGCGCTCCGGCGACCTGGTGTGCGATCTGCCAATTCCCGAAGGGCTGTTTGAGAGGGAAGTATTCATCAGCATCGGACGTTCCATGCTCAAGCGATTCCAGATGGACGGCCGGACACTCGAAGGCGAAGTCGTTGCGGACCGTCTCTTGCTGACGTACTGAGCCGCCAGCCGGTTTATGGTGGGCCCGACAGGTTCGAACCCGTGACCTCCTCCGTGTGAGGCGGGCCCCCAGAATGTGTTCAACGTAAAGCCGGTCGCTCTTCACAGAGGCACGGCCTCCTTCAACACCTGGTCGCGAATCAGCTTATGCAGGGCGCACTCCTCCGCCACGTCTACGGGACGGCCTAATTCATCCTCCAGGTCGGCAAGAAAGCCGCCTGGGAAAAAGGGGGTTCGGATCGGCCCCGCCTCGATAAGCAAGTCGAGGTCGCTGTCATTCCGGGCCTCTCCCCGAGCGAAGGAACCGAACACACGAATTCCGCTCACGCCGTGCCTGGCGGCAATCGCCAGGATCGCATCGCGTTTGGTCGCGCGCAGCTCATCGAGCGTCATGGTCGCCTCTGTTGTCAATCCTACCAGGGATCAAGACGAACAGCTCAACTGATCCACCTCGCCAGGCCGAATGCGGCGGCCGATGCCAGGCCCCCGATGGTCACCGTCTGCAGGCCGCCGCGCAAAGCCGAAATGCCCGTCAGCTTGCCTTTGACGTAGCCGAAGACGAAGAGCGCCATCAGCGTCACCACCACCGAAACGGAGAGCGCCGAGTAGAGCTGGCGGACGAGCATGTCCGGGGCCAGCGGCACCAGGCCGCCCAGGATGTAAGAAATCGCGATGGTCGCCGCGCTGTTGCGCGCGCGGCTGGGATCGGGCTCTTCCAGGCCCAGCTCGAAGCGCATCATGAAATCGACCCAGCGCTTCTGATCGGCGCAGACGGCCTGGACCACCGGGGCGGCGCCCTCTTCCGACATGCCGTAGCCGCGGAGGACATCGGCCACCTCCTCGGTTTCTCTTTCGGGCAACTCGACGGTCTCGCGGATCTCGCGCTCGCGCTCCGATCGGTAGTGGTCCTGGTCCGTGCGCGCCGCCAGATAGCCGCCCAGGCCCATGGCGATCGAGCCGGCGGCAATCTCCGCCAATCCGGCGACGACCACAATGCTGGTGGATGCGACCGCCCCGGAAAGTCCCGCGGCCAGGGCGAACGGAACCGTCAGCCCGTCCGACATCCCGATCACCACGTCCCGGACTGTCTCCGAGGCTGCAAAGTGTTTCTCAACGTGCGGCGAAGTTGGCATAGGTCAACATCATCGCACAGGAACTCACCCGTCCTCATCCGTAATACCGGAATTCCTTCCAGAAGGCGGGCCAGGGTTGGCGGAGCTGGCGGCAAACGAAAAGATCCGGGTGACGCGTGGTCTCTTCATTCTGGACCCCGTAGCGGTTCGTGACGTGGCCGGCCAACACGCACGACTCGAAACTCCGTTCCAGGAAATCCCGCGATAATCCGACTACGATCAGCGGCCGTGGTGGTGGATCGCCATATCCACGCCCCCAGTATGAGTTGACTCCGCTGATCGCTTTGGGCAGCCCGTAGGCCGGACCATAGAGGTCGATGGCGCCGGCTTCGCCGTAGTTGCCCGCCAGGATGCCCACGTGCGCCCGTTCTTCCGCAGGCAAGGAGGCGTGGATGCCGGCAATTGTTTCCACCAACTCCGGCCAGCCGATTTCCTCGCGGAAGCCGTCGTTTATCCTGTTGGCCACCTTCCACCAGGGGGAGTTCGCCGGGGCAATGGGCAGGACTACCGCGATCGCGATCACACCACCAACCGCAAGCGCGCCACAGGTGTGCCCACGCACCAGGCGGGCCCAACCGGCCGTCAGCGAAGCGACCGCCCTTTCTTCCAGAACGGCGCCTGCCGCCAGAAGCATGGGATAGGCCGGCGCCATGTAATAGCCCCGGCCCTTGGCGATGAAGAAGAGTACGAAGGGGACTGCGAACATCCAGCCGATCAGGCGATACCGCTTCCCATCCAGCGCAAAGAAGAAGTAGAAAAGACCCGCAACCCACAACAGAACTGTAAAAGGGTTAGCCGCTACCAAGAGTTGCTCGATCAGGAAATGCTGAGTCCGGCCGATCCGGACGTCGCGCGCATGGATATAGCTCAGGAAGTCCAGGGAGATGAAGCCATGCTGAACCTGCCAGACGAAGTTGGGGAGGAAGATCGCCAGCGAGAGCGCCACACCACACCACAGCCACGGGCTTCTGAGATAGCGGCGCGCCGGGGTGAGCAGAACGCCTGCGATCACGCCGGCAACCAGGAAGACCATCGTGTACTTCGTCATCATTCCGAGACCGATCACCGCGCCTACCGCGAGCCACCAGCGGGGATCCTCGGACTTGAGCAAGCGGACGATCAGGTACGCGATCACCACCCACCAGAGATAATCGAACGAGACGTACTGGAATAATGCGCCGGCGGCAAGCGACACGGGCGCAATGGCAACCGCCAGGGCGGCGACGATTTGTGCCGGGCGCCGGCCCCCCAACTGGCGGGCCATCAGACCGGTCAACACCAGCGCCACGCCTTGAGTCAGCGCCGCGAAAAACCGCACGCCCGCGAGCGACGGCCCGAACAGCTCCAACGCCATGCGCGCGATAAACGGCGTCACCGGTGGATACGCTACGTAGCCCCAAGCCAGGTAGCGGGCGTCGTCGAGCGTGGCCAATTCGTCGCGGTGAAATCCGTACTGGCCGTTGGTGAGTGTGTGCAGGAGCACAGCGACTAGCGCCCACATGGCCAGAACCGAGAAATCGGGATCTTGCCAGAGCCGGGAGAGCCTCATAACAGAAGCCTTCTATTGTATGGCACGGCACCCCCGCCAGTGCGCGATATCACCCAGGAACGTCTCCGGACCGGCGCTAACTTCTTGATAACATTAAGCAGTTCTTTGGAAGGCAAGGTGCACCATGATACTGGTTTAAGACTCAAAATTCCGAACGGATACCCATAAACATGCAGGCAACTAAGCCCTCTCGCAAGAAAGTGAACCGGAGGACCCAACCTCTGGACGTGTTCTTTACACCCAAGAGCGTCGCGGTAGTCGGCGCCACGGAAACTCAAAACACCGTCGGCCGGACCTTGTTCTGGAACCTGGTCACCAGCCCGTTTGGCGGCACCGTCTACCCCGTCAATCCCAAGCGGCCCAATGTTTTGGGCGTGAGAGCCTACAAATCCATCACGGAGACTCCGGAACAGGTGGATCTGGCGGTGATTATCACTCCGCCTCCGTCGGTGCCCGGGCTTATCCGCGAGTGCGGCGAAAACGGCGTCCGCGCCGCGATTGTCATTTCGGCCGGATTCAAGGAAATCGGCCCCGAAGGCGCGGCCATCGAGCGGCGCGTGCTGGAAGAGGCGCAGGCGGGCAAGGTCCGCGTGATCGGCCCCAATTGCCTGGGCGTGATGGCCCCGCTCACGGGCATGAACGCCACCTTCGCCACCACCATCGCGCGGCCGGGCTCGGTGGGGTTCATCAGCCAGAGCGGCGCGCTTTGCACGGCGGTCCTGGACTGGAGCCTGAAGGAAATGGTGGGCTTCAGCGCGTTCGTCTCGATCGGCTCGATGGTGGACGTGGGATGGGGCGACCTGATTTACCACCTCGGCAACGACCCCAAGACCCGCTCGATTGTCATCTACATGGAAAGCATTGGCAATGCGCGGGCTTTCCTCTCGGCCGCGCGCGAAGTGGCGCTGAACAAGCCCATCATCGTCATCAAGCCCGGGCGCACGGCTGCCGCCGCCAAGGCCGCCGCCTCGCACACCGGGTCGCTCACGGGCAGCGATGAAGTGCTGGAAGCCGCCTTCCGCCGCAGCGGCGTGCTGCGGGTCAACAACGTCGCCGACCTCTTCTACATGGCCGAAGTTCTCTCCAAACAGCCCAGCCCCAAGGGGCCGCGCCTCACCATCGTCACCAACGCCGGAGGCCCGGGCGTGCTGGCCACCGACGCCCTCATCATGGGCGGCGGCGAGCTGGCCGAGTTGACGCCTGAAACCATGGAAGCCTACAATGCCGTGCTGCCGGCCACGTGGAGCCACAACAACCCGGTCGATATCATCGGCGACGCTTCCCCCGAGCGTTATGCCAAGGCCCTCGAGATTGCGGGCAGAGACCCCAACAGCGACGGCATGCTGGTGATCCTCACCCCGCAGGCCATGACCGATCCCACCCAGATCGCCGAGCAGCTCAAGCCGCTGGCCAAGCAGGAAGGCAAGCCGCTGCTGGCAAGCTGGATGGGCGGCGTGGACGTGGCTGCCGGCGAGGAAATCCTCAACCGCGCCAACATCCCCACCTTCCCGTACCCCGATACCGCCGCGCGCGCCTTCAACTACATGTGGCAATACAGCTACAACCTGAGGGCCCTGTACGAAACGCCGGCCATGCCGGAAGATTCCGCCGATTGGACTCCCGATCGTAAGCTGACCGTTGGAATCATCCAGAAGGCGCGCGGCGAAGGGCGCACCATCCTGACGGAGTTCGAATCCAAGAACGTACTCAGCGCCTACGGGATTCCGGTCGCCAAGACCATCATCGCGGCCGACGCCGCGGCCGCAGTGAAAGCCTCCGACGAAATCGGCTACCCGGTGGTGCTCAAGATCTACTCCGAGACCATCACCCACAAGACCGATGTGGGCGGCGTGCAGTTGAACCTGGGCAGCGCCGAGGCCGTCGATCGCGCCTTCCGCGCCATCCGGGCCTCCGTCACCGAGAAGGTTGGCGCGCAGCATTTCCAAGGCGTTACGGTGCAGCCCATGATCAAGCTCAAGGACGCCTACGAGCTGATTATCGGCTCCAGCCTCGATCCGCAGTTCGGCCCCGTGCTGTTGTTTGGCACCGGCGGCCAGCTCGTCGAGGTGTTCAAGGACCGCGCTCTCGGGCTGCCGCCGCTGAATTCCACGCTGGCGCGCCGCATGATGGAACAGACCAAGATCTACCAGGCGTTGAAGGGAGTTCGCGGGCGGAAGCCGGTGGACCTGGCGGCGCTCGAAGTGCTGATGGTGCGGTTCAGTGCGCTGGTGGCCGAGCAACGCTGGATCAAGGAAATCGATATCAACCCGCTGCTGGCGTCTCCCGACGGGCTGATCGCGCTGGACGCGCGCGTAGTGGTGTACGGCCCCGAGGTCACTCAAGACGAGATTCCGAAGACCGCCATCCGCGCCTATCCCACCCGCTACGTGTCGCCCTGGACCATGAAGGATGGCGGCTTGGTGACCATCCGTCCCATCCGGCCGGAGGATGAGCCGGCCGTGGCAAGGTTCCACGAAACGCTCTCCGAGCGCAGCGTGTACCTGCGCTATTTCCATCTCATGAACCTCGAGCAGCGCATCACCCATGAACGCCTGACGCGCATCTGCTTTATCGACTATGATCGCGAAATGGCGCTGGTGGCGGAGCGCCGCAACCCCGAGACCGGCGAGTCCGAAATCCTGGGAGTGGGCCGCATGAGCAAGATCCACGGCACCACCGAAGCGGAAGTGGCCGTGCTGGTGAGCGACCACTACCAGGGCCGCGGGCTCGGCAAGGAGCTGCTTGCCCGGCTGCTCATCATCGGCGCCAACGAGAAGCTGACCAGGCTGGTAGCCGATATTCTGCCGGACAATCGCGACGTGCTGCGGATCTGCGAGAAGCTTGGGTTCTCACTCAAGCACTCGCCCGAGGACGAAGTAGTTCACGCCGAATTCAAGCTATAGCGCTAGTTCCTGGGCAAGCTAGTCAAGGGCTTTGCCCTTGGTATCCCTGGCAGGTGCTCGGGAGGCGTTCATCGCATAAACTTCCAGGTAGTGAGCTTGGAGGACAGCGATGAACGCCTTTTACCAACACCA
>Ga0187869_10003611_pt1 | contig 11224 bp, 11 predicted proteins | sample June2016WEW_13_1_2_FD_132972 | JGI IMG/M metagenome (GOLD analysis project Ga0187869, IMG submission 132972) | Peatland microbial communities from SPRUCE experiment site at the Marcell Experimental Forest, Minnesota, USA - June2016WEW_13_100 | ecosystem: Environmental > Terrestrial > Soil >...
AATCGCAATAGAACACGATTACGCCGGGTTCTGAACCTGCGCGATGCGGATCTGCTGTTTGAAGTTCTCGAGCATGGATTCGTCCAGACGCACTTCGGTCGGCCGCTTCACCAGGGTGGTCATCTGGTCGATCTTATCCTGAAGCTTGAGGAGCGCATAGAAGAGGTTTTCGGGACGCGGCGGGCAGCCGGTGACATAGACGTCGACGGGGACGATCTTGTCGACGCCCTGGAGGACGGCGTAGGTGTTGAACGGACCGCCCACGCTGGAACAGGCGCCCATCGAGATGCACCACTTGGGCTCGGGCATTTGGTCCCAGATGCGCTTGAGGGCCGGGGCCATTTTGAGGGTGACGGTGCCGGCCACGATCATCAGGTCGGACTGCCGCGGGCTGGGACGAAAAACCTCCGCGCCGAAGCGCGCAATGTCGAAGCGCGCGGTGCTGGCGGCGATCATCTCAATGGCGCAGCAGGCCAGTCCGAAGGTAAGCGGCCAGATGGACGACTTGCGCGCCCAGTTGAACACGTAATCCACCGACGTGGTGATGAAGTTTTGTTCAAACTGGTTCTGAATGAAAGAAGCCACGCGACTCTCTCCTGGGTGCGTCAAAGCGGATTGTAGCACCAAAAAGTGCGCGCCTGAGGCAGTGGGGTGGAGAATCAGCCCCGAAGGGGCGCCAGCCAATAGCCCAGCCCGTGAGCGCTGGGACGCGGTCCGAAGTCTGCCAGCCCCGGCAGCGGCGTAAGAAAGCTCCACCCACCGATCACGGAGCGCTACTGTCCCGTCCCGCGTAATTATTGACAATTCACACCCAATCCATAGCAATCGCCGCGCCCGCTCTCGGCGATCCTGCCCGTCTCGTGGGCCTGGTGGACGCCCGACGGTTCTGGGGAAGCCGTTCCCCGGCTGGAGTTCCCAAGCGCGGAACGCATAAGCGTTACAATAGCCCTCTCGACAAGCATTTTCGCAGGCTCTCCGATTGGACGTAGTTTCCCGGATGGGGACGTCACGGGGGTGATCTCCCACAACGCCGTTCGGGACCAGTTTCCGTGCGGGTGGACAAACGGGAGAGTGGCATCGTCAATCGCCGCTGCAAGTCGATCAGCGCCTGTCCCAGGCCACCCCGTCTGCTAACATTCTCATTGATGAACACGCGTGCGGTGGTCTTCTTGGCGCTGCTCTCCCTGTGCTCGTGCCAGCAGAACCCGCACGTGCCGGCTGCTGTCGACACCCGGCTAAGCGCTACCTTCTTTGATGTCGGCCAGGGCGACGCCGCCCTGCTGCAAACTGCCGAAGCCACCATCGTAATTGACACGGGGCGCAATGGTGAAATCGTCCAGTTTTTGCGTCAACAAGGCGTCACTCACATCGATCTTCTGGTCCTCAGCCATCCCCACGCTGACCACACGGGTGGCTTAGGCGCTATCGTCAGATCCTTTCCGGTTACGGAACTCTGGTACGCCGGCGACTATAGGGGAAAACTCCGGCAGATGTTTCACGCGGCAAGGATTGCAGAGGCGGTCGCCGCGGGCAAAACAAAGACGATCGGCCGGCTATCGCTGATCGTGCTGCATCCGGAACCGGGCGCCGTAAACGCGCGGGGAGGCGAATCGGACGTCAACAGCGGGTCCTTGGTCATCAAGGCCAGCTATGGGGAGAGCCGATACATGTTTCCAGGCGACTGCGAACTGGGCTGCTGGGAGGAACTGTTTAACCTCCATCGTTCGGACCTGCGCGCCGACGTGCTAAAGGCGGCACATCACGGCTCTCGGAACGGCACCAGTTCGGGCGTACTGGGAAATGTCCGGCCGACGACCGTTATTATTTCTTGCGGACGGAACAACGAATACGGTCACCCGCACCAGATTGTCTTGGTTATGATCCAGAAACTGGGAGCCAGGTTGTTTCGTACCGACGAGCAGGGAACCATACACTGCACCGGCACGGATTGCAGGGCAGGGGCATGATTCGGAGCCGAACCACCGGCGATTAGATTCAAGATCACTCGCCCATGCAGAGACAGGTGCAACGTGGCAAGGCCCGCTGGAGCGAACGAGCGGCTTTCGATCCCCGGCTCGGCTCCGTTATCCATGGAGTTCGGGCCACCAGCGAACCTGCGCGCCTCTCCCCGCCTTTTCGGACCCTCCAACTACTGCTGAAAGCGGGACATCCCAGCCGGGTAGAAAGTGTGCTCAAACGTCTCCCGACCGTCGTAGTAGTCCTCCTTGGTCTCGTACGTGAGGCGGTAGTCGAAACGGCAGCCATTCCCACTTGGGCGGGAGGCATAGAAGCCCTCGACGGCGGAGAGAAGCGACCGAGCAGGGGCCCAGCCGCTCAGGACAGTCCGAGTCACGGGAATACCGATTCCCGACGCGGCCGCCCAGTCACTTAGATGCCGGCTTTCTGAGAGCAGCTCCACGCTCACGGCACCCCGCACAACCGATGCATGCACCAAAATGTTGTCGTCCTCACACCGGGGGTAACCGCGTCCAATATCGGTGAGCACGGCCCTGCCCTCCGGAGAACGCAGTATGCCAAGAAGTTGCGGCAGCGATTGCGGGGGGTCGGCTTTGAAGTATTTCTCCCACCAACTTATCTTGGCCTCGAGCTCAGCGACTCTCCGGTCCCGCTCGGTGAGTTCTTTCTGCAGCAGGTCAATCTTCTTCTGCCGTTCCGCCGCGAGTGCTTTCAAGATGTCCGGGGGGTTGTCACTGGCCGGCGGCATGACCGAGTACCATACGACGAATAGCAGTAGCAGGAACGTCTCCGCTAGAGTCATCGCAATAACAAGATCGGTCCTTAAGGGCGATTGCGGGGCCATTTCTCTGCTCCGGGTTCTACAAATCGCCGCCGCGCAGAACCTGGATCGCGCTATAGCTCACCCGACGGGTCTGCTGTCTTATGATGCCGACGATTTCCGATACAGCTTCCTCGAGTTCTCGAAGCTGCCGCGCAAGCTCCTCGGTCTTCATGACGGTATCTTTAGGTAGCCGAATCTTCTTTACATCATCGGCGAATTCACTCAGGGTAGTCTCGACATTCTTCGCTCCGCCGTCAATCCTCCCCGATCCCGAAGCCAGAACCTTCCCGAGCACCACAATGGCCGCCTGGAGATCGACTACCGCACCGTTGAATTCGTCGACCTTCGCTACAAGGCCCTCCGGCAGCTGCAACTGGCCTATGTGTTCCGCGAAGTCCCTTAGCCCCCTCTGCACGCCGTCGCCACCCGCATAGATATCGGAAGTGAGGCCGGCAAGAGCCGCGCGGACCTCTTTGCCCTCTAGCACTGTAGAGAGCCCCGCGAGCGTCGTTTCGACGCTCTCTACCGTAGCGGAGAGGCCGGCCGTTTTGGCTACGATGTCAGCAGGCACACGAATCTGGTCGATTCGCGCAGCCAACAGCATCAACTGGCTCTTGATCGAGTTCGCTCCTTCCTCGATCTTTGACGAGAGAACGGCCAGCGATGCGCGCACCTCGGCTACACCCTGTTGAAGCACCCCATCCACGGCTTCCGTGCCGGAACTCGTCACCTGTTGGACCCCCTGCACGCCAACCGTGATCGCCTGCCGCAAATGCGCTGCGCCGCCGGCCACCGCGCCGGTTGCCTCAGTTACAGAAGCCTTGAATTCCTCGATCGATGGTTTCAGCAAAGTCAGGAGCGGCTGCACAGTAGCCTCAACGCGGCGGTTCCACTGCTCCAGCATCCGCTGCCCCAGGGTCCTGTACTCCGGTTCGAGTTCGAGGATTGTCCGCTTCACGCCACCTGCGCTGTCAATAAGCCCTCGAAAAACCTGTGAGGCCGCGGAGCTCACACCTTCGAATTTCTGGAGGGACCGGAGGGCCGCTTCCATCCCCCTTGTGAACTGTTGGAGCTCCTCTTCGACGGTCAGCTGCGCTTCGCCGGCCTGCTCGTCAGCCCTATATCCGAACTGCAACAGGAACATCCGTAGAAACATCCCAGTTGCAGTGGTGGCCAACGCATAGCCTAGTACGCTAAAAACGCCTTCCGCTCCGGTCTGCCCCTTGAAAATGAAGCTGTCTATCAACGCGAAAAGTGTCCAGAAGAACCCGAGAAAGTAAACGGAATCAGCAAGCTGCGCAACCTGGGTCGAACGGAGAGCGGGCCCCGCGGCGGTTCTGGAGCCTCTATATCTGACCGCGCAATACCACAGCATCACCAACACAGGAATAACGAGACGTCCAGCATTCCGGGCTGGAAACAAACTGATAGAGGCCATTCCGATGAAGGCCGCGACCGCCCAAGCCTCCGCAAGCTCGGCACCTAATATCCTCCGGGCCCACGAAACAGCCGCTTTGTCTGGCGAGGCCATAGGTCAGGGCAAGCAATCGGTGAGCGATGCGGGCGTCAAACTCCGCAACTGGATTCTGCAAACCTTTCCCGCCCCATTATCACGGAACGCTTGCTCCCAGCGACGGAGGCGACTGAAGTACCCCGGCTCATCGTTTCCGTCCGCAGCGCTCGGCTGAGAGATCATCACCACCCTAGATCCCGTTAGAGGGACCGAAGGCATACGCGAATCCCGGAAATCCGAGACGACGATAAGAATACCCTGCGCCTCGAACTGCCCAGCCTCTTGCTGTAGGCCGATTGCACCGGAGATGTCCGCCGTCCCGCCCGAGCGCCTCCAGCGGGCGGTGCCAAGTGCACACTCTTCGAGGATCGCGGCGAATTCCTCACGGGTACTTAGAAGGCCCGGCCTCTTGACGAGGTGCTGGGCAAACTCAACTGGGGGCATCGACCGTGACAAGCGCGCTGAGCCTTCCACGGCGAACCAAGTGACAGTTACGGGAGGGGCTGAGAGGAGCCGGGACACTCCGCGTGCAATGGTACCTAGATTCTCAGCTGAAGAGTACAGCGTATCGACGATGACTGAGACCGCCGTACCGGCAGGCTTGGCCCCCGGCGCCAGCGCTTGGCTGACCCGGTACTCAGTTGCCCCAAAAACCGGCATCGCAATCACCCCTGCGGCCCCCTTCCCCTTCAGCTCAGCCACCCATTTAGCTATGAGCGCCGAGTGAGCCTCCGCTGTCGACTCGCGGGAGTCCGTGCCGGAGCGGTGGAGGAGCAGGACGCGTGCGCCGTTTAGGCTATACTCAGCGGGCTTGGCACCCGGCGGCAAATCTTCAAGAAAGTCCGAAAGAACGACGAGCACCCGCTCCGTAGGTACGCTGCTTGTCTCCTCGCTCGCCAGGGCCAACGCGCCGCGAATGTCCGTATGCTGTGAGCGCTGCGCGGCATCGGCACTGGCCTTCACGATACTCCCGCTGCAAGCTGCTAGTTCCCCGCGCAACCCTGTCTTGTCCAATTCGCCCGCTGACCGGATCAGCTTCGGGTCCAACCTTATAGGCTTGCAAAGGTGCTCGGAAAGCACACTCTGGGTCTCGATCCTTGACCAATAGAAGCTGACCGGGGGCGAGGACCGGTAGGCAAATTCGGCCAGAGCGGCGGTTACGGCATTAAGGGCGCGCGCATCGGCTCCGCCGAGCGGTGCAAAGCTGAGGCTGAAATCGACGAGAACGACCACGCTGGTACCCGGCTGCGTCTGGCCAGAGCGACCGGGCAGGGAGAACCCCAGGAACGCGATCACCAAAAGGTAGGTGGGAGCGAACCAGCGAGGCATTGTTCACCGTTGGCAGGAGGGGCCTTCGCTTCCCGACGGGATGGGTTGCCGCCGGAGCGCGAAAATTGGCGACGCGAGAAAGGCGAGAACCTGCTCAATCACCATGAACAGAGTTCCGAAGAGGCGCACAAAGAGCAGCCAGAGCCACTCTGCAGCGGCAGCGACCAGGTTCCAGGCCCTACGAAGCCACACGCGAACCACGGTCAACAGGGGAATCAGATAATAGGCAGCCACAGCCAGAGAGAGCCCCACTACCAAATTAACGGCCCATAGAACTGTCTGATGGGGCAGGCCGCCCAAGCGGAGCGCGGCGTAGACGTAGGCTCCGACTAGCAGCGCAACGACAACGCAGCCCAAGGCCCTGTTCTGTATTGGGGCCCACACTAGGGTTTCCCTGGAGCCGGTCCGGCCTATGACCAACTCGCCTGCCCGAAACAGTGATCCCGCTACGAAAAAGACGAGGCCCTGGGCGCACCCCAGTACTAAGTAGAGCGCCGGCGAAAGGCCGCCAAGTACGTACCATATGGTCTCGTACCCGTTATAGATCAGCACAGCCACCGCTACCAGCGCCAGAGTGGCCCAGAAGCCAGCTTGATCGGCGAGGCTCTGAACGTCCGCGGCGCCCAGTTCCTTCTCGCCCGCGAGCGCCCAATCTGGCGGCTGTTCGCGCATCACCTCAATCTGTTTGCTTAGCTGCTCAACCGTCGAACGCACAGCCTCCGCCTTGTCATTGTCGCTCGCCACAAGCCGCCCGGCTTCTTCGGCACCCGCCTTAGCCTTGCCGATCTCTCCAGCGGCCTGCCCCACGGCTCCCAAATGGGTGTTTTGCTCGTTTCGGAGCCTGTGGAGCGAGCGTTTCAGCTCCGTCAGGGCGTTGCCCCGCAAAAGGGCGCGCAATGCGTAAAACCACATCAGGCCCATCAAGGATAGGCCGCCAATGATACCGAAGCCCCAGAGGAAGTACTGGGTCCCCTGCTTCATTGCAATCGGGAACTCGACTATCAAATCTCGCTGCGGGGCCACCTGAGAGTAGAATTGGCCCTCCATGAAGGCTACGATCAGAAACAGGCAAAGGGATGCAATGGTCGCGAGGTGAAACCTGTCTTCGGACTCAGGCCGGAGGAACACGTGGATGGCACCGACGCTAGCCTCGAACACTGTAAGCCCGACTGCGACAATGACGTAGAGCGGAACGCCGAGGACCATGAGGGAGACGGGGATAAACCCGAGGTCGCGGAGGATCTGGCTGAGCATCGCAGTGTTCAGCGGGATCAGAATAGCTAGGAAAAGACAGGCGACCGCTATCGTGCCGCGGGCGATACGGAGCTCGCGCACCTCCTCCAAAAGATTCTCGGCCGAAGGCAGATCCGCGAACGCCGGGACACTCGGCTCCTTCAGCAACCCTTCGAGGCGCGGCAGCGCCTTCCCGATTCCACCGAACCTCCGGACTAACCGGCTAAGGGTCCTATCCAACCGCTTGAAGGACCTCAGCAGAGGCTTGAGCATTTCCTGGAGCAGTGAGTTGCGGATCGCAAGCTGCCGGAGCGAATGCAACTTTTGGCAGTCCTCGGCCAGTTTTTGACACGAGGCCTCCCTGGTGGCGCGCGCTTCCGAATGCCGGTTCCGAAGGCCCTCCCGGTATGCTCGAAGCTCCTCTCGCAACCGGCGCACAAACGGAAATAGCAGGTAAGCGGGCCCGGTTAACAGGAGAAAGACCAACAGCGCCGCCAGACACCATGCGAGAACAGGCTTCAACCACGGAACTTCATCAAAAAAACCTTGCAGCAACGACTGCATCGCAGACCCTCTCATCAACCCGGGACCCAACGATACCGCCCGGTCCAGATTCTAGCACCGGACCTCCGCAGCCCAGCAAAGCCAACCGCCCTGCTGGGAGCCTACTTCGAGAGGGCTGACTTCACGACAGGCACGGCACTCTTAATCGTGCCCAGAATTGCGTTCTTTGTGCCCTCTTCAATCAACACGTTGATCTCTACATCGGAGTGACCCTCCGCGCCAGCAGAGACGACACTCCGGACGTCGCCGAACACGCGCAGGTATCTGCCCACGGGAGGGGCGCCCTTGGCAGTAACGACGGCGATTGAGCCAGTTCCATCATTCAGAACGAAAACTCCCGCACCGAGCAAAGCAAGGCGGAAGGTGACCTTCCCTTCAATTGCGATCGGCTGGTCACGCAGGTCCGCCTGCACGACATCGGAGATTCTCACGCGACGCGCGAACTGGCAGCCCGGCAGCGCGATCACGCAAAGTCCGGTAAATATCCGAACCCATCGCCATTCAGTTCTCACCCCAACATCTCCAGCCGTCGCAAGCACTAAACATGCGCGAGGAAGCCGATTCTACCACGAAAGGGTGTGAAAAACCACAGTTTATTCTGGGCCCGAGATGGAACAATATCGGTGGTTCCACGGCTGGCCTCGGTTCCGGCCTACGCACATCCGCGGTTTGGGCAACCAAGTGGCCGCCGACGTGGAGCGGACTTTCAAGGGAGCGATCTCCCAAAACGCCCTTCCAGACTGGTTTAGTTAGACCCGGCCGGCCGGGGCATTCCCCTACCCCTGCCAACTACTCGCGGGTAATCCGTGCCCGGCTCATTTCCACGGGTTGCCAAGCGCGCGGCCAACCTCGAACAATCCGGCGGCAACTGTCGCTACAGAGGTGTATACTCGGACATGTTGAAGGAGGTATTTCCGATGGCAGTGAGAGTCCTTATCGCCTTTCTGCTTGCAATCCCAGCTTGTTTTGGTCAGGCCCCTGTCGTGACGGCTCCGAAGGACAACACGCCTGTGCCCGAGCGGCCCTTCGTCGAAGGAACTGCGAAAAATGCGAGCACTATCGTGTGGGTCGTTGTACACCCGTTGGAAACCGGTGACTTTTACGTTCAGCCAAAAGTCAACGTGCGCGCTGGCGGAGCATGGACCGTGCAGGTTTATGTCGGGAGACCCGGCCGAGTAGACCTTGGTAAGCGATTCGAGATTCGAGCCATATCGAACCCATCTGACGCTCTCAGCGAAGGGCAGACCCTTCCGAATTGGCCTAGGGCCGAAGCCATGAGCGAAGTCATCCTCGTTACCAGGAGATAGCCTTGGACTTTTGGAAGTACATCCTGCAAGCAGCGAGCGCAGTGTTCGTCCTTTACGTAGGGTTGGCTCCTCGTCTCGATCGTCGCAAGAGAACCCTCTGCCTTATCGCTGTGGCGCTAATCCTCGGTGCGGCTCTTCTAAGTTACCTGAAGGAGCGCGACTCTAATCGGGCCCTTCGCGAGAATAGCGCGCAACTTCGATCAATCAAACAAACACTCGACGTACTTCGGGACAGGTTGTTTGAGGAAGAAGTTGCACGGGTCATGAACACTCCTCGGCAGAGGCCTCCCGCGCCCCTGGAAATCGTCACAGATGAAGCGATCACCATAGATGATCCGACTCACCTCGTGGATGCGCGAAACCAAATAAGAGGCCGATCCAAGGGAGTTGAGGGTCCGATTTGGGTGATAGTGCACCCGGCAATGGGTGGGGCATACTGGGTTCAGCCACCGGCTTCTCCGACTGCGAGCGGGGAATGGACCACGAAGGCATACTTTGGCCAGGAAGGGCAGCATCACGGTCTAGAATTCGAACTTCGTGCAGTTGCCAATCCGGCGGACGAGCTGCATGAAGATGCAGTTCTTTCCGACTGGCCGAAAGTCGGCCAATCGTCTTCAGTCAAGCTCGTAACCCGGCGATAAAGCGAAGCCCTGGCTCCTGTGTTGGCAACCAAATGCTGGCACCCGATTGAGCCGCGACCCGGTGGGTGCCCTGTCTTCGAAACGTGGGAAACCTAATTTCCTTGCGGACTTGGAAGGTTCGCGCGGCAATGATCACCCGCCGAATACAGCGAAGGGTCTAGGTTCGCGCCGACTGGGTCCGCGGCGGTCCTGGGCGGGATTTTGGGGAAAGCCCGAGGGTTTCAGTCGATAGATCCCGTGATACGCCGTTCACCGCGGGAGCGTCGTCGGGATCACGCCGAGCGGCGCCCTGTCCACACCTCACGCTTCGCCAGCTACCGGATCGGCGATCACAACACATTGTCTCAGCCGAATCAATGACTTACGCATCTGACCGTACCTGGGCGTAGTACACTGTCGACAGGGGGGCGAATCCGCTTTGGTCATTTTCCGAAATTGGCTTTGTTCCGCATTTCGCGTAGGGCAGCCGCAACGGCCCGTTTCCGGGGTCCCGGCGTCCCCAGCCGCCAATCGGCGCATTTTGGCTTTGTTCCGTCATCCTGGCAAGGCGGCCAGTGTCGGCCCGCGATTGCCGCCAGGTCAGTTGCTCTCCGGCTCAAAAATGCCGCTTTCCGTAACCATGCTTACGGTTCTGCATCGTGAAATCCTTTACTTTCAACGGCTCCTCAAACAAAAGCGAAAGCTTCTTTACGATTTGGCTTCGTTCCGCTGTCTGCCTCCCGCCCCCTTCACGCTATCCTCAATCGCCTGGAAGCCGAGGCCAACCACAACCACCCCGACCAGCAGCTCACCGTTTGTCCTCGCGTCGGATGCTGTGGTGGCGGTCGGGTGCCCGCCCAAGCTGCTGCTGTTTCCGGCCCCCGGCCCCTGGCCCCCGGCCCCCGTCGTGCCCACGCCGACCCTCGCCGGCAGCCGTATCCAATTGAAATTCAGGCGCTTACGCAAAGGCACCCGGGCCATCGATCTCCCTGACCATCCGTGTGACGCATCTTGCAAAAAAGCCCCCAAGATGCGTCACAAAATCTCGGACCACCGCCGCAACCCGTTCAAAAAGAGGAGCTTGCAACGCGATGAATTCAAACTCCACACACAGGAAAAGATGCGTCACACGGGTGGCGCGCTCGACCGGCCTCGGGAAGCATTCGAAGCCAAGCCGCGACCGTACGAACATGTGAAAAAACCATGGCCGCCGATGAACCCCGACAAACGCGGATTGAAACCAAAATTCTTATCCGTGTTCATCCGTGTTCATCCGTGGCTAAAATTATTTTTTTCACTCTCTCTACGCGAGCGGATTCCGCAGCTCAGCCCCGAAATCCCAAAACCGTTAAGCTCTCGGGGCCTCCGGGCCTCGTGGGTGCGCACGACGCACAGTCGAAACATGGTAGGATGTGGCATCGCCACGCGGGTAACAGTTCACGATCCGCAAGAATCACCGCAAGGAGATCGCAAATGAAAGCAGCAGTCTACTATGGGCCGCGCGACGTTCGCGTAGAGACTGTCCCCAAGCCCTCGGCGGGGCCGGGTGAGGTAGTGCTTCGAGTGCTTCGCTGCTCGGTGTGCGGCACGGACAAACGCATCTTTACACACGGACAAAAGAATGTTGTTCCGCCGACGATCACCGGACACGAAATCGCAGGGACCGTGCACGAGGTTGGCTCCGGCGTGGACGCCGAGATCGCCATCGGCCGCAAGGTAGTGGTCGCCACGGTGGTTGGTTGCGGGAAGTGCATCTACTGCCAGCGAAAGCAATTCAATCTCTGCGATTCGTTCACGGCCCTCGGGTACGATTACGCCGGGGGGTTCGCCGAGTACGTCAAGATTCCCGCCGCCGCGG
>Ga0187869_10003621_pt1 | contig 11203 bp, 7 predicted proteins | sample June2016WEW_13_1_2_FD_132972 | JGI IMG/M metagenome (GOLD analysis project Ga0187869, IMG submission 132972) | Peatland microbial communities from SPRUCE experiment site at the Marcell Experimental Forest, Minnesota, USA - June2016WEW_13_100 | ecosystem: Environmental > Terrestrial > Soil >...
CCATCTCCGAGGTCGCCCCCGACCGTTGCCCGAAGGGAAGCTGTTGGGAGAGGCTTCTTCTGATCGGCGATCTGGTGAAGGACACCTACGTCGTGCAGCTCGATTCCGATACTCTTACCGCGCACTCGATCGCTGAGGTCGCGCAGTGCATCGATGCAAATCGAAGCTTCACCCTTCTGGGCGATGGGTCGCACCCAGCGATCGAACCGATGCTGAGTGCGTGCGCGCGGTCGAAAACGAACCTGAGTCCGATGGTGCAGGCGGTCTGCGAGCGGTCCTTCGATCAACTGCCCGAGAGCGCTTCGCTTAAGTATGTGCGTGGCAACGCCGGGTTCACTGGATTTGCCAAGGGGTCCATCGACCGGGAAAAGATTGCATGGTTTTCCGGCCTGATGCGGCGCATTGCGAAAGAGAAATGGGATGAGTGGGGCAGCGAACAGGTGACGTCGAACCTGCTGATCGCCAACTCAGGGGACGCGCATGTGCTGGAGTTTCCCAAGTATCTTTCCTATTGGGCGCACGCCGGTGTTCCTTATGACGATGCGTCATTCATTCACTTCATCGGGCCGCATCGCTTCTCCAACGGCTTTTATGTCAGGAGCGCCCGGAAGGTGATTGCAACTCTGGAAGGTGCTTCAGGGGCGAAAGCATAGCGCACTGGACACATGGCACAGGCATTGCCGCCTTGCGGGCCGACCAAGAGCGATTGGGCGGGTCACTTTGCGGAGAGCAGCTTCTCGTAGGCACTCGCGATGCGAGTCATCATGATTTCGGTGGTGAAGTTTTCAGCGGCAAAGGCCCTTCCGGCTGCGCCCATGGCCGTTGCCGTAGACGGGTCGGAGAGCAGTCGGGCGATGGCTGCCGCAAGCGCCGCAGGATCGTCCGGAGGGACGAGGAAGCCGCTGACTCCATCTTTCACAGCTTCCGAATTTCCTCCGACGTCGGTGGCAACGACCGGAAGAGAGGCAGCCATGGCTTCAAGAATGGCATTGGAAAAACCTTCGCTGCGAGAGGGCAGGACGAAGATGTCCGATGTAGAAAGATGTTGGTGCAGGTCTGCGACGCCGCTGGCAAAATAAAAGTGATCGGAGAGGTTGAGATCGCGGACCAGGGTTTGTAGTTCCGCAAAGTACTCGGGCTCCAACACATCGCCTGCGATGCTGAATGAGACGTTGGGAAAGCGCGGCAGGATCGTTGCGGCTGCCTTGATGAAGACGTCGTGGCCCTTCACCCGGCGGATATTTCCTACCGTGGTGATTCGGATTTCCTCCGAAGTTTTCGCAGGTCTGGAGGCGGAATTCCAATCGGAGAGGTCGAGGCCGCTGTAGATGGTCTGGACGCGCGCGGGATCGATTCGATCCACCTCGATCGAATACCGGCGAACCTGTTCCGAGACGGCGAAGACCGCATCGGGAGCGCCGGCCATGAGGCGATAGGCGAGACGGTGTTTGCGGGACCGGAGAATTCCCATATCTCTGCGGCTCCAGATCAGCTTGGCGGAAGACATTGTTTTTGTTACCAGTCCAGCCCAGAGATCGGAACTCTCGAAAAATGTTTGGACGATCTGGACTTGTTGCTGGCGCAGAAAGGTTCTCAGATCCAGAGCGGCCAGAAGCGCTGTAAGGCCGTAGGTGCGCTGCATGGGCAGCAGGTAGATGGGACACGGGGGCGACTTGAGGGCGTCACTTTGTGGGTGAGCGTAAAAGGTCAGGATCGAGGCGCGATATCCATACTGCGGCAGAAGGGCCGCGAGCTTCCGGACGGTCCGCTCTCCGCCGCCAAGGGTCTTGGGAAACTGATCGAGCACAAGCAGGACATGAGGCAATGCGGAGTGCGCCGCCTGCCTGCGGCCCGGGCCTTCCAGCGGCAATGCGGTGATCCTGCTCATGGAGTAACTTCCCAGCTAACAAGTTGCGTGGACGCAGATAGAAGCATGGAGAAATGCGGAGAGATTCTTAACGATAAGCAATGTATGGGTTGATCGTGTTGGTGGAATCAACTTCTGCCGGTACTGCGATGGGTTCCGATTCCGTGAGATGCGTTGCGCGAATTGCAGCTCCGGCGAGCACCCAAAGGAGCCCGGTGATTTCAAGATAGGTCCAGCGGTCGCCGAAACAGTTTGCAACAATGCATGCGCAGGTTGCCAAAAGAAGGCCCAGGCCCAGGCCTTGGTAGAGCGGGTCGGTTGCGCGTTTGAAGAGGCGATAGGACGTTGCCAGCAATTGCTGAAGCAGAATGATGGCGATGATGAAACCGATTATTCCAGTCTCCACCAAGACCTTGACATACCAGTTGTGAGTATCTTTCAGGTCGCCAACATGCTCTCCCATCTGGAAGGTTGCGAAGCCAGTTCCGACAATTGGACTGTGGAGGATCGACTTTTCCGCGTTCTGCCATAGGTCGACCCGCTCCTGAGCCGAGGCCTCGAGTTGTCCATTGGAGTCCTTGGTCATTGTGACCCGCTCGCGGACGGGAGCAGGGACGACCGTCTGCCAGGTCAGCAGGAAGACCCCAAGAATCAGAAGAAGCTTTCTGTCCTTCAGAAGGCCAAGGACAAAAACGCCGCATAGTACCGCGAGATACCCTCCGCGGGAGAACGTGTACATGGTTGCAAACAGCGTGGCCGCCACCAGCAGGTAGCCGAACAGTTTGATTTTTTTTTGTTTTACAAATTGTGCGAATCCCCAGAAAAACATTGCGAACTGCGCCAGGAATGCGGCTGTCTGGTTTGAGCCGTAGGCGAGTGGCCCGCCACCGCGTTTTTCCTCGTCGAAAGTTGTCCAGGTCCTGGTCATGCTCTCCAGAATGCAACTTCTATCGATGAACAAGAGGGAGATGGCCGTAATGAGGACGACGGTCCGAATCGCTTTTCGGTCTTCGATGACTAAACCTGCCGCTACGAAGACCAGAGGAATGACCATGTAGTCTTTCCAAGTAACGAAGTTGATGTCTGAGAGCCAAAGCGGCGCGGGGGCATTCGCAAGCGCCACGCCGATCCACATCGAAAGGTAGAGATAGACTGCAAAGACCAACCAGATGAGGTAGAGCTTGGATTTAGGAAGGCGCTTGCCGTGGATGAGAGCTCCAATGATGACTGACAGGACCAGGATCGTCATCATATTAGAGCCCAGCGGATAGTCGATAAAGTGGTCGCGCAACGTTCGATAGGGGAGGAATGGGAGCATATAGTAAAGGCCGAAAAGAGGCCTTCCGCCTAACGAGACGAGGCACATGATCCAAAACCCCAGGTAGGCGGCCAGCGGGATGAAGTGTCCAATGCCTGTTCCAAGCATGCGATCCTCGTAAGTCTGCGAGCGAATGCAGATAGACCCGCCGCAGGCTGGCCTAGTTTACTAGGCCCAAACTCTGTTACGCCCTGCAACAAAATTGTAAAACGCAAGTGCCGCTGCAGCGTTGAGCATAACAAATGTATTGGCGATAGCGACCGGCTTAAACTGTTTCGTGGAGGGGCCCAGGGTTCCGACCGCGGCTAAAGCATAGAAGAGGACCTGGAGCCAGAAGATGGATCGATAGAATGGCCCGCTGGACATTGCGGAGGCCACCAGCATCAGGACCAGCAGCAGCGGCGCGAGGAGTCGCAGGAGCTTATGGCTGATGAGGCGGAAGAGCAGAGGGTTGACCGGCGTAAGCAGCCATGGCGCCAACTGAAGCAACTGGTAATTGCCCGTCAGGGTGCGGACCTTGCGCGAAAACTCTTTCCCTTTTTCGCTGAAGAGTTGATCGCGCGCTATTGCTGTGGGCTGAAACACAACACGTTTTCCCATGCGGGCAACATGCATGGGAACAAAGACGTCATCGAGAATCGTCCCTGGCGGGATCTCGGTATAGAGTTCACGGCGGATTGCGTAGAGGGCCCCAGTTACTCCGACGACGGAACCCGACTCAGATTCGAGCCTGCGCACTAATTTTTCGATCTTCCAATAGATGCCGAGAGCATCGGAGGAGGGAGCGCTGGTTTCTAGCAACAACTCCCCGCTTACGGCGCCGACGGCCGCATCGGCGAAGCAGGAGACGAGTTCGGAGATTGCGTCCGGATCGACCAACTGGCGCGCATCCTGAAAGATGAGGATCTCGCCTGCGGCGTGCTTAACCGCCTCGTTCAGGGCGCAGGCCTTGCCATTCGCCTGGTCGAGAATGACGAGCGAGATGCTGGGACCCTGCTCACGCAGAATGCCGGCCGTGCGATCGGTGGATCCATCAGAGACGATGACGATCTGAAGCCGATTCTGCGGGTAATTCAGATGGCGCAGGTTCTCCAATTTGGCAGGCAGGTTCGCTTCCTCATTGTGGACAGCGATGATAACAGACACTTCGGGCAGGATCGGCCTCTGGAGGATGGGGCGCCTGTGCAGCCGAACCTGAAGCCGCAGCCAAATGGCATAGCCGAAGTATGCATAGGCCGCCAGTATGAGGCAGAGCCAGAAGAGCAGCTTCATGGTGCGCTCCGGTAGAGCGGTATCGCATTGGCGGGAAGCAGCAGTGCTCCAGTTGTTGGGAAGCGGGCGACTGCTGCGCGCAGGCTGGACAACGCCGTGCTGTGAGCCATTGTTCACAAGCTCCTGATGCAGGCTTGCAGGAGGCCCGGGTTTCGACGAGCGCTGCTTTCCCTGATGATACGTCATCCGCCTGCTGGGGAAGGAGGAGCTTTTACCCAGACGTGCAGCGAAAGCGTTGCTGTGAGGACAAGCAATGAAACTGATGCCGGATGCCATCCTTTGCAGTGCTGGATCGGGCCGCTGCTACCATCGATTATGCGCTCAGGGGATTGCCTGGGCCTTTGAAAGCCAGTAAAGTCGAGATGTCTCCGCCACGATTGGATGATGGCAGGAAGGAGTTCCGGCTTGGAGCTGCGAGTACGACACATCGCGCGGAACGTGCTGTTTAATTGGTTTGGAACGATCTCCAATTTGGCAGTCAGCTTCTTCCTGTTTCCATTTATCATCCATCGCCTGGGAAATGTTGCCTATGGCGTCTGGGTGCTGGCAGTTGGAGTCATGGCCTACCTTGGCCTGCTCGACCTAGGGATGCAAAGCGCGGTCCTGCGGTTTGTCTCCAAGGGGCACACCCAGAACGATCATCAGGGCGCGTCGGAAGCAATCTCGGCCGCCCTGTGGGTCCGATTACAGATCAGCGCTCTCATCCTTGTGCTGAGCGCAGGACTGGCAGCGGTATTTCCGCTCCTGTTCCACAAGGTCCCAACTGAACTAGCGAGCGATGCCAGAGAAGCCGTCTTCCTCATTGGTGTGACGACAGCGATTACGATGTCGGTCGGCGTAGTTGCAGGCGTGCTGTCGGCGCTCAACCGTTATGACCTGCAGATTATCCTGAGTACGGTGCAAACGGCAGTGCGTGTGATTGGAGTGGTGGCCGTGTTGCGCACGGGGCACGGCATTGTTGCAATTGCCGTCTGCGAGCTGATTGCGGTATTGATTTACAACTCCCTTCTGGTGTGGGTTGCGCACAGGCTTTATCCTCAACTGCAAATCCTGCTGAACAAGCCGAAGAGAGAGACGCTGAAGCGAATCTGGACTTATAGTTCCTATGCCTTTCTGACGACGATCGCGATCCAGTTGATCTACCAGACCGACACTATTGTCGTCGGTGCATTTGTTTCGGTTACGGCAGTGACCTACTACGCAATTGCCAACTCACTGTGCAGCTATACAAGCCAGGCAATCAATTCGATGGGCGCAACGTTCGTTCCCGCCGCAAGCACTTACGAGGCCGCAGGCGATACCAATAGCCTGTTGATGCTCTACAAGAACGGGACCCGCGCCACGCTCGCGGTCTCATTGCCAATCCTGATCACCCTGATGGTCCGCGGCCGCAGTTTCATTGGCCTCTGGATGGGGCCGCAGTACTCACACAGCTCAGGAACCGTCCTTATTATTCTCTGTTCGGCACTTCTGTTTGCGTTCGCCAATCGAACCGCGCAAGCGGTCGCCTTCGGGGTGGAAAAACATAAGATGAGCGCGCTATGGGCGATTGGGGAAGGCGTCACCAATCTGGCTCTGAGCATTGTCCTGGTCCACTGGTATGGGATCTATGGAGTAGCCATCGGAACCATGGTTCCCAGCTTAATCGTGCATCTAGTATTGTGGCCAAACTATATCTCCAAGCTGGTAGGACTGAGTTACTCTGAAGTTGTGTGGAAGGTGTGGGCGCCGGTTTATTTGTCCTCGATTCCATTCGCCATAGCCACATACGCGGTGAATGCCCGCTATCCTGCGCGCCATCTCACGGTATTTTTTCTTCAGATCATCGCTGTCCTTCCAATCTTCTTTATCGCAATCGGGCTGGTGTTCCGGAGCACCATTCGCGGCCAGATCATTCCCAAGATAAGGTCGTACTTCTTCGCGCCGACGAAATAAGGGGTTTCTTCCTCTTTGCCGAGTTCCGGACCAGAACGACAGTTTATATTTCTCTATTGCAAAACTGAACCTCCTCCTTTGAACCTAGTTTCTTGAACCTCGAACCTTGTGCTGTCATGTGAGGGGGAGCTGTTCGCGGCGGCGGGTGCGCGAACCGGTAGTAATAATGAGGGCGGCGGCGAGGATGAGGGCGCCGCCGGTGCGGGCGCTGGGGCCGAGGCTCTCGCCGAGCAGGAAGACGCCGAGCAGCGAGCCGATGAGGGGCTCCATGTTGAGCAGGACGCCGGCCTGCGATGCGGGGACCTGGGTGAGGCCCCAGTTCCAGAGCAGGGTAGTGGATGCGGTGCAGAGCAGGCCGCTGGCGGCAAGCGCGAGCCAGGCCTTCAGCGAGATGGCTGAGAGGTGCGGCGGGCCGAAGGGGTGTTGATAGAGGATGGGGACGCAGAGGAGGAGCATCGCGGTGCCGGCGGCGATGCCGTAGGCGGTGACGGTGACGGCGCTGTGGCGCTGCATGAGGCGCTTGTTGAGGAGGATCCAGGCGAGGGCGACAACCAGTGAGAGGACGACGAGGAGGTCTCCGGCGAGGGTGGGGCCGGTTGCTCCAGTGGCGTGGCGCGCGGCTGTCTCCCTGGCTCCGAAGGCAATCAATGTGGCCCCGAGGGTGGAGATGGCGAGAGCAAGCCAGCCGGGCCGGTCCATGCGCTCGTGGGCGAAGAGGGTGGCCCCGGCGGCCAGAATGACCGGCATTGTGCCAACCATCAGCGAGGCGTGGGAGACGGTGGTGAGCGCGAGGCCGGAGAACTGGAGGAGGAACTGGAGGGGGATTCCAAGGAAGGAGGCGAGCAGCAGAAGGCCCCAATCGGCGCGGGTGAAGCGGGGCCAGTGGAGAAGGAGCAAGGGCGTAAGCGCGAGGGTGGCGAAGAGGAAGCGGTAGAGGACCATGGCGCCGACGTTCATCTCGGCCAGAGCGATCTTGCCGAAGAAGAAGCCGCAGCCCCACAGGGAGCTGACGAGGGCGCAGGATGCGAAGCCGAGAGCGCGATTTTTGGTCGGTTGAGGCATAACGGGCAGGAGCAGACGGTCTCGTGTTAACTAATTAGTAAACTTACATGGTTCTCTTGGGGCGAAAAAAGTCTAAAGTCTTCATAAATAACAAGTTAGGTCATGACTTGGGTGTACCAGGTCAGAACCAGGCCGTGATTTTCGATGTAACGTCCTGATTCGATGATGCTTAGGTTGTAACCATATCATAATAATGCGCTTCTGTAGTATCGGTCATTCTCTGCCCGACCGGCAGAATCGATAGCCCCCTATTTAATTGTAACTGATTGGGGAGAGTAGTTTGTCAGTTTATCTTGATTGGATGGAGTGGGTTGCGCGATTTTTCTTGACAAGGTTTTTGGGGCGCGGGGCCGTTCGGCACCGTGTAGTTTTAGCGCGGGCCTACAGCCCGCCGATTCTCACTTGCCCGAGTTCTGGGGCTTCGCCCCAGGCTAACTTCGCGCGGGCCGTTGGCCCGCAACGGCAACCGCAATAGCGGTGCGGAATCCGCGCTAGTCGCTGGGGTCGTCGGTGAAGATGTGGTCGCGGAGGACGGCGAGGTTGTCTCCGTAGAAGAGCCGGTTGAGAACGGGATTCTGCTGCGGGGCCATTGGGGATGAGGTTAGCACGGGATGCGGCGAAGCGGGAGTGGCGGGGGTGGGACGGGAGCAAAAGCAGATTCCTCCGCTGCGCTGCGGAATGACAAAACAAATGCGGGGGTCCTTCGCTCTCGAAAGACGCGCTCAGGATGACAGCAAAAGAGACAAGGGCAAATACGGAGATTCTGGCTGCGCCAGAATGACGAGCAAAACAGACAAAGGCAACGACGGAGATTCTGACCCGTTGGGTCAGAATGACGACGGTGGGTTTAGCTCAGGATGACAGCGTACAACTGGTTCGCCCTCCCACTCATGCGCAAAGAACGCGCATGAATGGGGCACCCCAAGCCCGCCCTAGCAAGCTAGGACGGGGCACCCAGGATGTGTACATCCCACCCTTCGCACAAGACGCGAAGGATGGGGCACCCGGCACCCTGACCCCACCCATGCGCGGTGAGACTGCGCATGAGTGGGGCACCCCGATTGGTTGTGAATGGTTTATCTGACTACCAGATGCGGCAGGATTTGACGGGGGCCATGGGTGCGCCTGGCTTGCATCCGAAGGCGGGAGCGAAGCCGGGCTGGTTGACGATGACTCCGTTGACGCGGAAGCGGTCGGGGGAGTGGGGGTCCTGCAGGACCTGCTCGCGGACGGCCTCGGGGCGGGCGTTCTGGCACCAGTTCTGGGCGAAGGCGATGTAGAAGCGCTGCGGGGCGGTGAAGCCGTCGCGCTTGGCGGCGAGGTTGATGTGGTTGTCCCTGGCGCGCTGCATGTAGGCCATGAAGGCGAGCAGGAGGCCACCGTTGTCTGCCGTGTTCTCGCCCAGGGTGAGCTTGCCATTGACCTTGACGTTGTCGGCGGGATTCTTCTCCTCGACGGCGGTGAAGGAGCTGTACTCGTCGGCGAGGCAGTCGGTGCGGGCGGTGAAGTTCTTGAGGTCTGCCGAGGTCCACCAGTCATCGAGGTTGCCGTGGGCGTCGAACTTGCGGCCCTCGTCGTCGAATCCGTGGGTGAGCTCGTGGCCGATGACGGCGCCGATATGGCCGTAGTTGACGGCGTCATCCTGGGTGCGGTCGTACATGGGCGGCTGCAGGATTCCGGCAGGGAAGTTGATGTCGTTCATGCTGTCGTCGTAGTAGGCGTTGACGGTGGGCGGCGTCATGCCCCACTCCTGGTGGTCGACGGGCTTGCCGATCTTGTTGAGCTGGCGGTCGTTCTCGAAGGCGTCTGCGCGCATCTGGTTTCCGGCGGCGTCGTTGGGCGCGATGGTGAGTTTGGAGTAGTCGCGCCACTTGTCGGGGTAGCCGATCTTGTTGGCGACGGCGGCGAGTTTTTCCCTGGCGCGCGCCTTGGTGGCGGGCGACATCCAGTCGAGCTGGTCGATGTCGCGGCCCATGGCGGACTCGATGTCATGGACCATGGTGAGCATCCTGGCCTTGCTGTCTCCGGCGAAGTACTGATCGACGTAGACCTTGCCGACGGCCTCTCCGATGGCGGTGTTGACGGCGTTGGAGCAGCGCTTCCAGCGGGGCTGCTGCTGGGGCTGGCCGCGCAGGATGGTGCCGTAGAAGTGGAAGTTCTCGTCGTCGAAGGGGTGGGGAAGGTTGCGCGCGACGGTGGTGAGGAGGTGGTAGCGGAGATAGGCCTGGAGGGTGGCGACGCCGGCGGTGTGGAGCTGATTCGTCAGAGCAAGCCAAAAGTCGGGGTGGCGTTGTTGATCTCGATGACGCGGGGGGAGTGGATGGCGTCCTGGAACGGGGCGAGATTGAAGCCGGGCAGGCTGGCCTGGAGGGTGGCGATGGGCTGGAGGTGATAGGTCTTCTCGGGATCGCGCATGTCGACGACGCCGAGGGATGCCTTGGCGAGGGCGGTCTCGAGGGTCATGATGTTGGCGGCGTCCTTGTCGGCCTGGTCGGATGGAGTGCCGTCGGGGGTGAGCATTTTGGCGACGTGAGCGAGGTACTGGGCGCGGATTTGGGCGTCCTTATCACCGGTGCGCAGGTAGTAGTCCTTCTCGGGCAGGCCGAGGCCGCCCTGCTGGATGAAGGCGATCTGCTTGGAGGCGTCCTTGAAGTCCTGCTGCTCGCCGTAGCCGAAGAAGGCGTCGACGTCGATGCGCTGGAGCTGGCCGATGAGGGCGGCGAGCTGGGCGCGGTTGATGAGGCCGTTGTTGTTGCCGAGGGCGGCGATCTCGTCGAGCAGGGGCTGGATGGGGGCGAGGCCGGCAGCGTCGATGGCGGAGGTGTTGGTGCAGGCGCTGAAGTAGTCGCCGATCTTCTGCTGGTCGGGGGTGCGGGCGGGGTTGGGGACGGCGGCCTTAGTGAGGATGGCGTTCAATTCCTGCGAGTTGACGTTGTAGAGGACGTAGAAGGGATCGACGTCGGGCTGGTCGGCGGGGATGGGGTGGTTGGCGTTGAAGTTGCCGCAGGCGTAGCGGTACATGTCGGCGCAGGGGTCGGCGGTGAGGTCCATAGAGGAGAGATCGAGGCTGGGGAGGGGCTTCTCAGGCGGGCGCGGCGCGGGAGCTGCGGCTGGCGCCGCAGGCTGCGCGGGCGCGGGCGCGGGTTGCTGGGCGAGCGCAGCAGGTGTGAGAGCGAAGCAGGCGAGAGCTGCGATTGCGATCAGCGTGGGGGCGGGGGTGGGAAATATCGAGGCGAGGCGATTGCGTGTTTCGGTCATGCGGGCTCTCCATGCGGGTACAGAATTCGGTGGTGCGAAGATTGTATATGGCGCGTTCATAGTGTGAACGCGAAACAGAGTCAATTATCGCTCCGTGGGATGGAGGTGGAGGGTTATTGCGATTCGGCCATGAGCGATGAGCCGTGAGCGATGAGCGATAAGGAGAGGCGATTGGCGGAGCTGGCGTGGGTGTGAAAGAGTAGGTTCACGATGCGAAGGGCAACGATGCTGGCGGCGTGGATGGTGCTGGCGGCGGGCGCGGCGTGGGCGCGCGACGCGGAGCCGGTGGCGCGCATCCCGCTGCGGCCGATGGGATACCAGACGATCCTGCCGGAGTTCCTGCTGGGGGGCAGCTCGATGCTGACGGTCCACTTTGTGGATGCGGACCACCTGCTGGTTACGTTTGGGTTGCGCCGGCTAATGAAGCGTGAGCCGGGCGAGCTGCCGGACGACGGCGACCGGATAGTGGGCGCGGCGCTGGTGGAGCTGCC
>Ga0187869_10003641_pt1 | contig 11170 bp, 9 predicted proteins | sample June2016WEW_13_1_2_FD_132972 | JGI IMG/M metagenome (GOLD analysis project Ga0187869, IMG submission 132972) | Peatland microbial communities from SPRUCE experiment site at the Marcell Experimental Forest, Minnesota, USA - June2016WEW_13_100 | ecosystem: Environmental > Terrestrial > Soil >...
ATCGAAGAAGTGATTGGTGATCCGAAAATGATGGTGGTGATGGCCCACAACGATAATGTCAAAGTCGTTCAGGACGAAGAATCCCGGGAAAAAGAACCCGGCACACCAGAACGGATAAGGAACCCAGCCATACAGGTAGTCATAATCCCAGGGCGGAGGATAGTAGGTGACAACCGGGGGCCCTTCGTCATAGTAATAGTCGTTGATTTCCTGAGGCTCAACGTATTCGCTGCTTGTGGGGGGCTGACTCTCTGCGTATTGGCCAGACCCGGGCGAGACCGCTAAGCCGAACTCAGTTGTGAGTCCCTGAAATGCTTTTAAAGCCTCATCCTTTCCCATTGAGAGCTTCTTGGCATCTGCTGCAGTCGTCACGGCGTTTTGCATCTCGCCAATAACATTGGGTGTCACCGGGTAGTCAGCGATCCAGCCGTTCTTTGGTGCGATTCCTGCCGAGGTCAACAGGTCCTCCGCTTGGGCCTCGTTATTAGGCGTTCCTAACTTGAGTGCGGTTGCGAGTTTAAGGGCAAAATCACCTTCGGGGATGAGTGTCTGTGATACCGGAGGAGTGCCCGCCGACTTCTGGTCGGATTGTGCGTAAGCATTCAAAGATAGCAAAAGAAAAGCCGCTATAGTCATTATTACAGATGCTTTTTTCATGCGCGCTCCCTCCTTTCCTCTGTGGAGCTCACAAATCCTTACCTTATTTTATTTAAATATAATAATTCAGGGCTTGAAAAACAATCCTGCCAGGTCTAATGAATAAGATGAGATGAATCCTATAACCTTCTGAAATGAAAGGCTTTCTGTTCCATGAAGCGGGGGTGCTTGGATGGGTCTCAAAAGGGAGAACCCGGATTCAAGGAAGGCTGACTTCTCGCGGAGTGAGACGGGAGAGAACGGTTCTCTTGAGCTGGTCTGTCCTGTTCTTTTCCTTTATTTTTTCTCCCCATTCGTCCTGCACATAGAAGACGTCCACAATGCGGTTACCTAAGGTTGAAATCCTTGCGAAGTGGATATCGCATCCGTGGTCGGTCAAGGCTTGTGTGATCTCATAAAGGATACCCAATCGATCCTCTCCCATGACCTCGACGATGGTATAAAAGTCAGAATCCTGATTGTTGACCTTTACTTCTTGTGGCACCCTTGGGATGACTTTTTGCTTGATCCCGTTTACCTCTTTCCTTTTGGAAAGAAGGCCTCTCAGAGAAGCTTTTTCACCCAGGATTTCTTCCAGATCCTTCTTAAACTGTTGAAGACGCCGATCCATATTTCTTGTGGCATCCACCACCCAGAAGGTATCGAGAACGATGCCATTTCCCCAGGTGTGAATTTGGGCTTCGAGAATATTCAGGTGGTTTAAAAACATCGAACCCGTAATTTTTGAAAAAAGCCCATAGCGGTCTTTGGTGCATACCGTAACCCTCGCCTGGATCTCGTCTTCAATCTCCCATTCGACAAGAAGAAGTTTCTTCTCGACGGATCGAGCCAGTTCCAGGTGATGTGTGATCTCGTCAGAAGAGTAGCAGGAGAGGTACCGGTCCGGTAGATGTTCAAGGTATTCAGAAATGATTTCTCGAGAGAGCGATCTCTGAAGCTTCTGAATCATTTCATCCCTTTTCAGAAACGGGCTGGCCACAGCGCCCTTTTCAAAAAAATGCAAGACCTTTAGGAAAAGCTCCATGAGAAGGGTGTTCTTCCATGATGTCCAGGCATCGGGTCCAACGGCTTTGATGTCGGCAAAGGTCAAGAGGTAGAGCATTTTTAATTGATTGGCGTCCTTCACTTCGTCAGCAAAACGCAAGATCACCTGCTCATCATGGAGGTCCCTGCGGAAAGCCGTTTCGATCATATAGAGGTGGTGACTTACTAAGAATTCCATCAATTCCCGGTCTTCCACCGGGAGTCCCATCCGCTCTCCGATGTGCTTCACCGTCTCTTTTCCAATCAACGAGTGATCGCCGTCCATCCCTTTTCCGATGTCGTGGAGGAGGGTGGTTAAGAAGAGAATCTCCGGATTTTCTATCTCTCTGATGAGCGAGGTGAGCAAAGGATACTCTTGCTGGTAAAGGCCGCCTCTGAGCTTCCCCAGCTCCTCGACAGCCAGGATAGAATGGATATCCACAGGATGGACGTGATAAAGGTCGTAATGGACCTTCCCTTCGATCTCTGAGAACTCAGGAATATAGCGTGAGAGCAGTCCCAGCTCGTGCATCTTCTTGAGAATGGTATCCACACCGTCTCCCTTCCTCAGGATCGAAAGGAAGGCTTGATTCACTCCCTCCATGGTCCTGAAGCGATCGTCGACGAAGGGGAGAGCCTCCATCACCGCTTCCTCCGTCCGAAAATCCATGTGGGTTCGGTAACCCTGGCAATGCTTAAAAAGGGTCATCAGTTGTGATGGGTCTCTCTTGAAGGTCACTGGATCAAAAAGATGGAGTTCTCCATAGGCCATTCCGAAATTTTCGTCAATCTTCTTTCGTTGGAAGAAAAAGAAGGTTTTCTTTGCCCAAGAAGGTTCGTGAAGGGTCCGGTCGAGAATATCGTAGACAAAGGTTGAGATCCTCTGGGTCGAGAGATGATATTGTCTCATCATCTCCTCGATCCCTTGCGTGCCCGGGGAAAGGCCAAGGATCGGCGCGATTTTTTCTTGCAATTCGAAGGTCAGATGGTCCTGTTTTCTCCCGCTGAGGAGATGGAGCTGGTTTCTTACTGCCCAGAGAAATTGAAGACTTCTCTCCAGCATTCGGGAATGGTCCGGGAAGAGGATCGAATCCCAACGATCCGTTTTGTATTTCGCCCTGATGGTCCACCGACCAATCTGAAAGTCTCTCAGCCCTCCTTCTCCTTCTTTGATATTGGGCTCCAAGGTATAAGCCGGATCTTCGTATTTCTGGTTGCGGAGGCGAAGATCATTCGCCAAAGCCTCGGCAAATTTTTGCACGTTTCGGTGGAGGACTCTTTTCGTGAAGAGGCTGTATAACCTGCGAAAAAATTCGTATTCTCCGTCGAGATAACGTCCGTCGATCAACCCTGTTTTGATATGCACATCCGATTGGGCCATCCTCAGACATTCGCTAATGGACCTCGAACTGCAACTCACTTCCAACCCTAAGTCCCAGAGGGGGTAAAGGATCTTCTCGACCAAAGGAGGAAGGTCCTCTTTTCCCGAAGAGGAATAGAGGAGCAGGAGATCGACATCCGAGTAAGGAGCTAACTCAGCCCTTCCGTAGCCTCCCACGGCGATGAGGCAGACCGACGGCGCCGAAACTTCGGACTGGGCCTTCTGGAAAGCCTTTCTCACAAGGCCATCCGCCATATCGGAGTGTTGACGGAGGAACTCCCTCGGGGAGGAATAATTGGATACTGCCTGGGCCATCAGGTTTTTCGTGTCGATGAGCCCGTTTCTGGTCATGCCTAAATCAAATGGCATCTCTTCCGCGCTCTCCGGTTCGGATCCGAATCACCTCTTCGACAGATGAAAGAAAGATTTTTCCGTCCCCAATCTTTCCAGTCTTGGAAGCCCGTTCAATGGTTTCGATCACCTGGTGGACCATTTCATCGGTTGTGATCAGTTCAATCTTAACTTTGGGTAGAAAATCGATCTTATATTCTGCCCCTCGGTAGACCTCGGTATGACCCCTTTGTCTCCCAAAACCTTTGACCTCGGTTGCCGTCATCCCTTGAATGCCGATTTTGGTCAATGCGTTCTTCACTTCATCCAGTTTAAAGGGTTTGATAATTGCCTCAATCTTTTTCATGTCGCCTCCCTCATTAGTTTGGAGTACTGAGTTCAGAGTTTTTAAGCCTTCGATTCGTAACTCATAACTCTTAACTCAAAAAGTGTATCCACTTTCTCCGTGCTGACTTAAATCAAGGCCGGTGACCTCGTGTTCATCGGTTACTCTCAGGCCCATGGTCCAGTCGAGAACCTTCAGTATGATCAATGTCACCACGAAGGAATATATCCATGCCGAAACCACGCTGATTGCCTGAATGCCCAGAAGGGAAGGATTGCCGAAAAATAGACCATCGCTTCCCGCTGGGTTAATCGCTTTCGAAGCGAATAATCCTGTGGCTAATGCACCCAAGGTTCCCCCCACGCCATGAACACCGACGACGTCGAGAGAATCATCGTATCCGAGCTTGGTTTTGAGATTAATGGCAAAATAACACGCTACACCCGCTCCCGCTCCGATGAGAATAGCGGGTACGGGGCCCACAAAACCGGACGCAGGCGTGATAGCCACCAGCCCGGCGACCGCACCCGAAGCCACACCGAGAACGGTTGGTTCACCCCGATAGGCCCACTCCGCAATCATCCATGAGAGGGCTGCAGCAGCGGTTGAAATATGTGTCACCACGAAGGCAGAAGTGGCAAGCGAACCCGATGCGACCGCGCTCCCACCATTAAAGCCGAACCAACCAAACCAGAGCAATGCCGCACCGAGGAGCGTCAGGGTGAGGTTATGAGGCGGCATGGGTTCTTCACCGTAGTTTTTTCTCTTCCCGACGACCAAGGCTGCCACCAGTGCTGCCATTCCTGAGCTGATGTGTACGACGAGACCTCCCGCAAAGTCAAGGGCACCCAGATTCTTGATCCAACCACCCATGCCCCAAACCCAGTGTGCAAGAGGATCATAGACAAATGTGGCCCAAAGGACGAGGAATACCAGATAGGTCTTGAATTTGAACCTTTCGGCAAACGCGCCCGTGATCAGTGCAGGCGTGATCACGGCAAACATCATTTGGAAGATCATGAATGCCTGATGGGGGACCGTGGCTGCATAGTCGGGATTTGGGTCGAGACCTACCCCCCTGAGTCCGATCCAGCTGAGACTTCCGATCACGTGGCCGATATCAGGGCCGAAGGCGAGGCTGTATCCGTAAAGTACCCACTGGATGCTGATGACTCCGAGGGCGATAAAGCTTTGCATGATCGTCCCGAGGACGTTTTTCGTTCTCACCATGCCTCCGTAGAAGAGGGCAAGTCCTGGTGTCATCAGCATGACCAGAGCAGAAGAGATGAGGATCCAGGAAGTATCCCCCGTATCTACTTTGGGTGGCGGGGAAGCGGGTGCCTCGGCATGGACAACTCCGACAACGAACAGACTCATCATCACAAAGAACCATAAAAACAGAAATTTTTTCATCTCGTCCCTCCTGAAAATAGATTGTGGGATTCCCCTCAACCGCGCCTCCCCCCTACTTGGAGGATGGGTTGAACCTATTGTCCAAAAAAGTTAGTGAGAAAACTGATCCCTCTCCTGATAGATGTCTCAATCTTCATTTCGGTTTCAGCCATGATCTCAGCTTTTGAAAACGGAGGCGGAGGCTGACCGTCTTTAAACTCTTCTTCGTACGTTTCCATCCACTCCCGGATCATCGCTTCAGTCACCTCGAGATGGAATTGAAGGCCATAAACTTTTTCTCCGTAGCGAAAGGCCTGGTGAGAGATGGGAGACGAAGTGGCGATGAGCTTCGCCCCGTTCGGGATTTCAAAGGTGTCGCCATGCCATTGGAAGACGGGGAATGTCTTCGGAAGATCGGAAAGCAGAGGATCCTGTGAGCCCATCTTTGTCAATGAAACGTCGTACCATCCGATCTCTTTCACGGGGGCCTTGAAAACCCTTGCCCCGAGGGCCTTGGCGATCAATTGAGCCCCCAGACATATCCCCAAGACCGCCTTCCCGCGCTGAATCGCCTCCTTCATAAAAAGGTCCTCATCACGAAGGAAGGGATAACGATCCTCCTCGTAAACGTTCATCGGTCCTCCCAGAAAGATGAGGTGACTCAGGCCGTTCACTTTTGGGAGCCGGGCGCCCGTTTCAAGATCGCAAATCTGATACGGAATTTTCTCCTGCAAGAGGCGATATTCAATCAATCCGGGCCCCTCGTTTCCGATATGTTTGACAATGAGAACATTCATGGCAAACGATGTTTCCCGTTGGTGAATAGTGTGCGTGATTGGTGTTACGGATCACGAATCACCCTCACTCATCCCGAGTGCTGAGCAATCCTTATGCCAGTAGAAGGGGCGATAGAGAATATTTTGTTTTTTTCAGGATAATTAGATGGTTAGAGAAGATTTCTGTCAGGACAATCATCACCTAAATCGTGGTTTGTTGAAGGGATGTTTTGTTTGATTTTAGGCATCCTGATAAAAAACAACCAACTTTTCAAGCAAGCTGACTATAATTATGTTGGGAAAATAAGGAAGGAGGGATGGCCTCGTTCACCTGCCCTGACGAACACCCGGTTTGACGGATCGTACGAGGATAAGTGTTGCTCCGAAAACTACACCTACTTATCTACGACGCAAGATACTGCCGGAGGTCAACGATTATGGATGGAAATGTTCAATAAAAAGGTAGAGCCCAAATCCTCGTGCCCGATTTTTAACCACCTCATATGTGGGTTTGACAATCAAACTAAACTGTTCTTCTCTTCCTTATGAGGTAGATGGCATTCACTCCAAGAAGGATGCCCATTAAAATCATTCCCCATTCCGTCATGGTGGGGATGGTGACGGATGAGATGCTGAAAGCGTAGCCTGGAGAGGTGAAAAGTCTCGGAATATCGAACCCGAATGAGAGGCAATGACTGCAAGTTTATTTGCTTTGTTTTGGCCACATCTGGAGGTATAGTCGGTATAACCTGTAGCCATCTTGGAATGGTATTTGCGCCGCTTCCGTCCCCGAGAAAACATTCAGTTTAGGAGGGCAAAGAATGCCTGGACGGCAAATTCCGGTATACCGAATCAGACGTGTGGCAGAGCTTTATGGTCACGGGGGGTCCCCGACGATCGCTCATTTGGCAAAGACTCTAGGCATTTCTCGCGGGATGGTCCGGCGATGCCGCACATACATTATGAACACTGGATACTCATATGCTGAGTTTGCAACCCTCTACCCCAAGAAAATACATTCCCTCCTGAAGCGGGAAAACCCGAAACAGGTTCCCACCGAACGTTACATCACATTGCTAAAGATTTTGCCTGAGGTCCACAAGTATTTCTACAATGGGAGTGCAAACTTGAAACAGAGCTGGAGGCAGTATAAAAGCCTCAATCCAGACGGCTACGGGTACTCACAGTTTGTGGCAAATCTCCGCAAATGGCAAAGCCACCAGAGAATGCAAGTCGCGAGGTGTACGAAGTGGCGTATCATCCACATCCGTGAGGAAGACGCAGCTGAATTGAAGAAATGGCGACGCTCCAATAACAGGACTAACTGGGCCAAGGCTGTAGTAATCCTTGATTCACATAAGGGAAAAACGCTGACGGGCTTGTGCACTAAGGTTGAAAAGTCAATCCGTGTAGCTAGGAGATGGATAGCTGCGTTCGAGAAGAAAGGCATTGATGGACTCCGCGGACGCGACAAGCACCGCCTGAACCCCGATAAGTTGGCAGAGATGAAGACAAAGCGAGACCAAATTATTGGGATTCTTCACGAGTCTCCAAGCCTTCACGGTATTAACAGGGCATCTTGGAGCCTGGAAACTCTTGCACACGCATATGAGCGCAAGTATAAGAAGCCCATGGGGAGAAGCACGATTTCGGATTACGTTAGGGCTGAACGTTACACCTTCAGGAAGGCACGGCGCGTGCTTACCAGCCCTGATCCAAAGTACCGTGAGAAAATGCAGGAAATCACCAAGATACTGGCTAATCTGCAAGAGGATGAGAAGTTCTTTTCGGTTGACGAGTTCGGCCCCTTTTCTGTAAAAATACAGGGTGGCCGTGCGTTTACCAAAAAGGGCACGACAAGGGTTATACCTCAAAGACAGCGAAGCAAAGGGCGGCTAACTCTAACCGCAGCATTGGAACTATCAACAAACCAGGTGACCCATTTTTACTCAGAAAAGAAAGATACTGAAGAAATGATAAAGCTTCTTGAGATCCTTTTAGAGCAGTATGGAAACCAGCGTTGTCTCTACCTCTCGTGGGATGCGGCTTCCTGGCACATTTCAGGGAAGCTTAAAGAGCGCGTTTCTGAAATAAACGCAGCTGTAGAAGCTGGACAAAGCCAGAAACCCCTCGTGAAGCTTGCACCGCTCCCTGCTTCCGCACAGTTTCTGAATGTAATCGAATCAGTATTTAGCGGCATGGCAAGAGCCGTCCTCCACAACAGTGACTACCCGTCCGTAAATGAGTGTAAAAAGGCTATCGATAAGCATTTTGCCGACAGAAATGATGCTTACAAAAGGAATCCTAGACGAGCAGGGGACAAAATCTGGGGAAAGGAGCTTGTCGACCCTTGCTTCAGTGGCAACAATAATTGCAAAGACCCACGGTGGCGGTAATAAACCCTCTTTAGCCTCCCACGTCAACCTTCCTTAAATATGTCCCCCGCCTAATACTATCCAGTCCGTTCAGTCAGTGCCCGAAGGGGAGGGCACTGACTGAACGGACTGCACACTACATCTAAAATCACACCTTGCCCGCCCCCTGAATACTAGAACGAATTAATCTTATCACGAGAAAGACATAAAGAGTTAAATCTAGGATACACCTCCGGGAAAGTTTGTCAAGTTGTTTTTTCATTGGAGGTATACCCCTATTAGGCTAAAGATCACGGAATGGCAAAATGTTGATTTTCATTTGTAATGTTGCATTGAAGGGTAAAGATTGAAAAACAAGAGTACAGGAAGTTATCATCGTGGGCAAACTGCCAAACTCCCACGGTCGGACTTTAACCGACAAGTCATACGTTTTACACAGCATACCCTACGTACTTATAATGCACTCGATTATAAATCTCTTTTTGGTTATATATAAATTACGTGGTTTGTTTGTCCAGGAATGTTTTGAAATAGCAGCTTACCATATATACGAAGGCCACCTCGTGGGATGATATGAAAAACATCAGTGCCCATTCATTTGAAATTGGTGCTATCAGACCGCCAAGCGAAGGGGCAAGTTCTTCCTTGCTGATCCGGGTGACTCGGAATTGTCCCTGGAACCAGTGTAAATTTTGTTACGGAAGACCTTACAATCACGAGAAGTTCGAGCTGAGAACGGTCGAGGAGATCAAAAAGGATATCCAAGCGGCCGAGGCGATCAGCGAAGAAATCAAACGGGTATCATGGCAGCTGGGTTATGCTGGACAGATCAATCATATGGTTGGGACAGCGATCCTACAGGGAGACCCGGATTTGAGAGAGAGTCATAGTTTCCTGACGGTGTTCAACTGGCTCAGTTCAGGCGGGAGTACGGTATTTCTTCAGGATGCCGATTCGCTCATTATGAAAACTCCTGACTTAATCGAAGTGATCACCTGCTTGAAAGAGACCTTTCCGAGTTTGGAAAGGATTACTTCCTATGCCAGAGCCAAGACCATTTACCGGAAAACCGTGGAAGAACTGAAGAGCCTTAGGAAAGCAGGCTTAAGCAGGTTGCATGTTGGCTTGGAGAGCGGCGATGACGAAGTGTTAAAACATGTTAATAAAGGTGTGACTGCCGAGCAACATATTATAGCGGGAAAGAAAGCCAAAGAGACTGGTTTTGAATATTCGGCATATGTCATGCCCGGCTTAGGAGGTCGCAGTAGATCGGAACAACATGCAAAAAATACTGCACGGGTGCTCAACGAAATCAATCCAGACTACATCAGATCACGCCCTTTGATCCCTGGAGTGGGGACTCCTTTATTCGATGAATATGAAGGAGGAGACTTTCAGCTATCTTCACCTCATGAGCGCTTGAGAGAACTCAAGACGATGATAGAGGCTTTGACCGTTACCTCTCACTTCTGTTTTGACCATATGATGAATGGCTGGCGGAATGAATCTGGCAGTTTCTTGTTTACGCAAGATTACGAGGGGTACAAGTTGCCGGAAGAAAAAGGGAAGATTTTGGAATTGATCGAAGAAGGTCTGAGAGTCAAAGAATCAAAACACATCGACGCCAAGGATTTGGTGGCGATGGCCCTATAAGCGATAAAGCACCCAATCCCAATATTTTAAAAAAGAAAGTAGTATGTCAAGAAAGGAAATCCACAAAATATGGCGGTGTCCTCTTCATCCGTCCGAGCACCAGCCAGGCAAAAGAAAGTGAGCAAATAAGTTGTAAGTCAAAAGAGGGAGCACTGATGATTACCAAAGGGAAATCGTGATTAATGAATCCCCTTTTCCGTTGATGGTACTTAATAAACATGTCCGGGCTCACATTTATTTCTTCCTCTTCCTTTCCATCATTTTTAGCCAGTGCTCTATGATATAAAGGGAGACGCTTCCTAACTCATTTGGCCTAATCCTGCCGCGGACTTTTGCCACCCGTAAGGCTCCTGTTGAGACACCGGCAACTCTTGCGATGTCTTGCTCCGTGTAAGTGTAGATTTTCTTAACCTCACCATTTTTCATGCTCTCCCCCTTATTATTCACAACATGTAAATCTGATCATACTTTATCATAGAATCCTTATTTTTGTTATTGAATTCTTTTGAAGCGGTGGGCATGACCCACTTCCCATTCTGGTATCACAATCTGTTGACTCCAGTAGAGTAGAGAGCTGGCGTAGTGGCTGCGTGCTCTATCTCCAGCTCCCCCTCATCAAACCGTACGTTCGGTTTTCCCGAATACGGCTTTCCGATCATCTTCTTCCAGTGGCGTTCGCAACTCGTACTTGGCCTTCTGGTATAGTTTCCTCTGAAGTTGCCGGACTACTCTGGAGTTCACAGCCTCAACGGCAATCTCCCTCCTTCCCTTCTTCGGAAACACGATGAAAGTATTGCCCCTTCCCTCTCCCAAGGTTATGCTGCCCCTGAGATTCAAACGGTACTATGGGCAAATCCGACTCCCCTGCCGACCCGGTAAAATTTCGTCTCCTTATATCTACCGGTTGCCCTCCTGATGAGCATCGACAAGGGCCTCCCGTGTTCATTGTCGTCTGGCTTCCCCTGCGTGTCACCCCTGTTACCCCGGAAGCCCATCTATCGGTTCTGGCAGTTTTCGTCAGGATAGATGCTCCGGTCTTCCCCTTTGTAGGAGAGGGTCGACAACTCCATTGTGAATTTCGAGGCTACATCCAGGTTCGCTTGCACTGCGACCCGCAGGTTTGCTCAACTCCCTTACGGAGCCTTTGTCAGGAAACTTAGTGCTTCAGGTTACCCTTTACACCTCCCTCAAGCTACGTGGGCGAACTGCCAAACTCCCACGGACGGACTTTAACCGA
>Ga0187869_10003647_pt1 | contig 11148 bp, 7 predicted proteins | sample June2016WEW_13_1_2_FD_132972 | JGI IMG/M metagenome (GOLD analysis project Ga0187869, IMG submission 132972) | Peatland microbial communities from SPRUCE experiment site at the Marcell Experimental Forest, Minnesota, USA - June2016WEW_13_100 | ecosystem: Environmental > Terrestrial > Soil >...
CGAAGCTGGCGCCGTTGACTACCGCGGTGATGGCCGGTTGCCCGTTGCTATTGGTCAGCGGAGTCAGCAGGAACCACTCTGTCGTCTGACTGGATAGCGTCAGCCCGAGCAGAATCTGGCTGCTTCCCTCCACGAAGCTCACGGTGGCGACCGTCGCTCCGACAGGCAGATTCGGTATGAGCGTGTTATCCACCCGGTACATCACGCCGGCATGGTAGTAGAAGAAGCCGTCCGGCGGCAAGAAAAAGCTGGCGGGGTACTCGTTTTGATAACTGCCGAGGACGTCGCCGGCGTCATCGATCGCATTTCCCACGCTCAAAAAGTTCGCTCCGGGGACTTGGATTTGTTGCATGCTCTTGCCGGAGTAGAGGAAGGCCCCGGAAACTGCATCCGTCCCGCCGGTCGGGACCGGATACTGAGCTGCGGTATTGGCAGTGCCGGTAATCTGGCCGCTCGTATTAATGCCATAGGCGACGCCGCCCACAAAAGGGCCGGTCCCGCCTAAGTCGCCCAGGTCCAGGATGGTGCCATCCGGGTTGAAAACGGCCGGATCCGCCTGGAGGGCCGAGCCGAAAGTGGCGAGACCCACGGCCACTCCCGCGTTATTCAAACCGTATACGACATTCCCCGAGGTTCCGGCGGAAGTCAGCATCCGGTACTGTCCACCCGAGTAAATCCAGGCGCCGCTTTGTAGTCCTCCGCTGAGGCCGAGCACCAGCAGGTTGCCCGTCACGGTGCCGCTATCGTTGATGGCACCTGCCCATCCCGTGTTCGAGTTGGCTGCGGACCCCGGTCCCGCGGGCAGCAGGGGAGTGAAGGTGCCGTCCAGGTTGATGAAAGGGTAATACGGGAAGCCGGTCTCGGACGTCGGCCCTTGGAGGACGCCGACGAACTGCCCGCTCTTGTTGGCTCCATACACGTAGCACGAGTAACCCGGAGTCGAGAACACGCTCCAGACCCCGTTCTGGTACTTATCGCACTGAGCAATGCCGGTCGACGGATCGATGGATTCGCCGAGCATCTCTCCGTTAGCTCCCACCCACATGATGGGGTCATTCGGACGCAGCGTACTCGGAAGCTGCGTCAGCATAAAGGTTGGTTGGCCGATAGCAGTCCCGGCGATTGCCAGGCCTAAGATCAGCAGTCGTATGATGTTCGTTTTGACAGTCATAATAATCTCACCTCATAATTAACGGTTAAACGGCGCCTGTCTCTAAAAGCCCAGGCGCAGGGACAGTTGCAAAGATCTGGGGCCACCCATCTGAAATGCGGGGGATTGCCCGCTGATGGGGCTGCCGCTTCCCATCATCAGGTTCAAAGAAGATCCCGATTGACCGAACATGGGGTTACTCAGATAGGGCATCGGGTCCGCGAACTGGGGATGGTTGAACACGTTGTACGCCTCCGCGCGGAACGTAAGACGCAGTTTCTCGCGCAACGCGAAGGAGCGGCCGGCGGAGCAGTCGGCCTCCCACATGCCGAACCCGCGTACGGTGTCTCTGCCGAGAGTGCCGGGGATCGCGGAAGCCGGCGCGAATGCCGCCGGATTCAACTGCCGTCCGCCGGCGACGTTCGCGTTGGAAATCCAGAGCGGCAGGCCTGGCACCAGGTTAGGCCGCAGGTTTGCGATGGCGAAACCCTCGAGAGATTCCGAGGCAAGCACGTCCACGGGGAAAGCGGTCCGCGAATAGAAGAACGTGCCGACGGCCCAGCCCCTCGACAGTCCGCGGAAAGGCCTCAGCGCGGGAGTCGTATACAAGATCGCGGCGGTTACTGTCTGGCGCGCGTCGAAACTGGAGTCGCCGCGGTCGTTCCGCGCACTTACACCCGGCGCGATCAGGAAGAGCGAAGAGTCCGACGATCCCGTATCGATGGCGTGTGACCAGGAGTATGCGACCTGCCCCTGAAGTCCGCCGGCGAGTGGGCGCCGGTACACGGCATTCAAGCCATGGTAGACGGCCGTCCCGTGGCTGGTGGCGAACAAGAGTTGCGCGAGGTTGGGAAGATCGGGAGAGGGATTGAGCGCGGTTTCTATCCGCAGCAGGTTGGCGGAGGACATCCCGGAATAGGAAACCTGCAGGACGCCGTGACGCGGCAACTCGCGCTCCAAGGAAGCCGACCAACGGTTGGCAACCGGCAGCCGCAGGTCCGAAGAGAAACCGTAGCCCAGCGAAACGGAGTCCATCGGGGAAAAGTAGGCCGAGGTGGACTCTACCGTTCGTAAGGCAAAGTCGGGCACCGGGTTTAATAAGGTGGCGGCAACTTGAGATCCGTTGTCGTGAATCTCGCTCCAAGAGGCCCGCAGTACCATGCCGCCGCCTATGCCGGGACGCCATGCGAGGGAAACACTCGGGTCCGGCGCTATGGCTGGATGCCAGAGCGGCGTCCCTGCTGCGAGCGGAGCGAACTGGATTGACGAGCTGGTTTCGTTGACCGAATGAAGATACGATGCAGCGGGAATCGGCGGAGCGCCGAGCCAGGCGGCGCGAACACCCAACACGACGGTAAGCCGCGGAGAGACATTCCACGTATCGCGCAGGAAGCCCGACGCCTGGTTGAGGCGGAGCGTATCCAGGGGCACTTCCGACTGGGTTACCCAAACTGGCGCCGCCGGCCCATAGGTGGGGTCGTTATATGTGCTGAACGCGATCGTAAGCCCCGCGACCGGTCCGTTGCGCAGCGGCTGCAATTGCTGGTAGTCCGCTCCCGCCTGTACGTTGTGATGGCCGATCCGCCGTGCGGCGGTGTGCGAGATCTCAATCGAGTCCTGCCGGTTGCTGCCGCTCTGGCCGAGTGAGATGGAACCGGCGCCGCCGACGCTGAGGCTGAGGAAATCCGCCGCCATGCTGGGGAAAGCCGAATAGAAGTCGGCGGTCTCGGGATTGGCGAGCAGCTTGGTTTCCGCCTCGGCACGGCTGAAACCGATGCGGGTGGTATGCGTCCAGCGCGAGCCTTCGTGAGTAACGCCGAGAGCGGCCACCGTGTTGCGGTACTGGGAGAGATTCACCTGAGCGTAGCCGAGTTCGTTCCATGAGGGTGTGACAGCGGCGCGCAAGAAGGCCCAGGTCCGCGCCCGCAGGCGGTGGTCGAGCCGAAGGGAACCCGCGTCGAGGCCGCCTGGATAGGACTTGCTGCCTCGCAATTCGGCGATTCCGAAGTCCAACGCCGGGCCATTAGGCGCAGGAAACTGATCCAGAAAGGGCTGCAGGGGGGCCGGAGCCAGCAGGCGCTCCACCATCGACGGCACCGTGGTAACCCAGGAGTAGTCCTGCCGCAGGTGCAGGAACTCCGCCGCGGCGAAGAAAAAAGTCCGGCCGCGCACCAAAGGGCCACCGGCGGAAGCGCCGGCGTCGGTCAGCAGGTTGCCGCCGCCGCCCATGCCGCTGCGGTTGGCAAACCAGTCGTTCGCATCGAATGCGCCCGGCCGCAAAATGCCAAATGCCGAACCATGAAATTGATTGGTCCCCGATTTCGTGTGGACCATGATGATGGCGCCCGCCGCCTGGCTGGTCCCCGTGCCGACACCTTGGGGATCGATGATGACTTCCTCGATGGCGTCGCGGACCGAAAGATCGTGGGTGGTGCCCAACGCTGACATGGCTGGCAACGAGGCTAACGGCAGGAAACTCGGCCATCCGCCGCCGGCGACCGCATTGTTCGCGCTCAATCCGTCCACCAGGTAGTTGTTCGAGTCCGGCCGCGCGCCCAGGCTGGACGCTTGGCCGGGTTCGCCCCCATTGGCCGGAGTGAAGAGCAAACCCGGCGCTTCGCGCAGGAGCCCCGTGACGGTGCGGTCGATGCTCGGCACTTTCTCGAGAGTGTCCGGCCTCACGACGATGTCCCCGCGGGAGTCGGTCAAAGCCTGCGGCGTCACCGAATCGGAGACCGTGATCGTCTCGAAAACCGAACCCGGCTGCAATTCGAAGTCGACCTTCCGCGTGGCGCCGGCAATCACGGCCACGCTCAGGCGAGACACCGTGCGAAACCCCACCCGGCGGGCGGCGATGTTGTAGTGGCCGGCGGGCACGGTGAGGTGGAATTCCCCGTTGCCGCTGGCGGTGGCGACAAACTGGAAACCAGTCTCTTCCTGAATCGAGGAGACGAGCGTACCGGGGACCACTGCCTGAGACCCATCACGCACGGTGCCCTCCAAGCGGCCCAGTTCCGCGGCCGGAAGCCACCGCGAGCAGGCGCAGCCGAGAATCGCGGCTAGAACGATTCTCAACGCTGCACCTCCTGCGAATACTGGTGCGCGAGATACCGCAGGCGCGCGAGTTCCTCGCCCAGCCGCGGCCAGGCGGACCCTTCGCCGGCCTTTTCGGCGTAGAGACTGGTGACCATCCGATTCACCGCGACGGCCGATTCCAGCAGCGCTTTGGGAACCGGGTCGCCATCGGGAAGCTCAGACGCCGATAACCGCAGAGGCCGGTTTTGCGCCAGCACTCGTGCCAGCGTGTCGATGTCGCCTTCTAAGGCGCGCGCGTGGCGCACCCGCATCTCACGCAGATCTTTTCGCGCTGCCGGACTCAGCTCAGCTTCCGTCACCGGAGGGAAGCGCTCCGCGAGTTGGCTCAACAGATGCGCGCGCGATGCGATCGCATTGCTCGCATCGATTGCCGGGTCCGCGCCAGCCAGCGACGCGGGAGCCTCCTCCTGCCGCTCCGATGCCTCCGGCGACCGCACGGTGACGCGCTCGACGCCCTGCAAATTGGCTCGGAGCTGGCTCTCCCGCAGTTCTCCCAACCGGTAGGGCGTTACGACAATGCGGCCATCCGGCTCCACATCGACGTCAATGGGTTCCCCAGCACCGGCCCCCAGGCGGTCGATCGCCAGGCGCGTCATGAGCTCCCGTTCGGCGACGCTGGGTTCCACGGAGGATGCGGGCTGCGTCACAGGTGCGTCGGCAGGTGCCGACGCAAGCGGCCGCACTTCCACCGGCGCATCCGGCGCTTTGGCGATCTCGACCCAATCTTGCGGCGAGAAGACAAACCGGGCGCTCACCGGCGACAGGTCGCTTGCATCCAGGGTGAGCGAGGCTTCCGCGATGCCTCCTCCGTCCGCGACCGTGCGGATGGTGGACTGCCCGCGGTCCTCGGATACCTCTACGGTACGATGCGCGATTTTCGCTCGCCAGTTTGCATACGCACCCGCGCTGAGCGGATCGCTCCAGTCATAGTGCGCCGCGGCGAACTGCGCTCGGATGGCGTCCATTTCCTGGACTTCCGATGTCGCGTCGGACAATACCGCCGGCCGAAGGAAGGTGGACCTGGGAGTCCGGACCCGCAACCGCGAATTCGGCGATCGGCGTGGGCTGGCGCTTCGGGCTTTCAGCAACAGCGTGTCGGCGCGCAACTCGGAACTGCCGTGCGGCCAGAAGAGGATCGCGCCCACTAGAACTGCGGCGGCGAGAGCGCCCATCCAGGCAGGGCGCACCGTGCCGCGTTTTCTTCCGGGCATGGGCACCGTCCGCCGCGCGCGCTCCACCTTCTGCATTTCCGCCACAATGTCTCCCCACGGCTGCGGCGGTTTCGGAAGCCGGGGCGCGATCAGCTCGCGGCAACGCTGATAACGTGCGAATGCCGGCTCAATCAGGCTCACACGTTGTTCGCAGATCTCGCACGAATCCAGGTGCGCGAGAAGATGTTCCACCTCGGCCGCGGGCAATTGCTCCTCGAAGAGGGCCAACAACAGTTCTTCCGTAGGGTGTTCTATTTCTGGCATTCGTTCCACCTCTTCATTTGCTTGATCCCACGCCGCAGGAATTCTCCCACGGTCGACGTTCGCACCTGTAATACTTCCGCAATCTGCCGGTACTGCAAACCCTGCCCGCGGAGCTCCAGGCAGGCTCGCTGCTGCGGTGAGAGGCTTCGCATCGCGTCTTGGAATCCTTCCAGCCATTCCTTTTCGATCAACTCCTGCTCCGGGCTTTTGGCGAGACTGGCTATCGTGTCGGCAATGGCCGCGGAGTACGGCGATTCCCTCCCGATCCGTTCCAAACTATCGACGCAGGCATTGCGTGCTACACGGTAGACCCAGGCTTTGGGATCTTCGATGGCCGCCCCGTCCCGCAGGGCGACGTACAACCGGAGGAAAGCGTCCTGCGTTACCTCCTGGGCCCTCGCCGCGTCCAGCCCGAGGGCCAGAAGGTAACGATACACGCCATCCCGTGCGGCAGAATAGAGTGCGGCAACCCGCTGTTGCGCCGTCGCCTTTGGCGACAAATCATCGCTCACCGGCGGCACCATCGTTCCGGCTGGCGGTTTCCGATCTCCATGTCTGCCATAAAGACGGTTTGAGGGTCGGCGGTGACTACACCCCGATGGAGATTTCCGGGAAGGTGGGCCGGCGTGAGACACTAAGCGTCAAATATCTTGACATGCCTAAGTCCCGACTTGTCGAACACTCGGAAACGGCCCGCATGGTCCGCCGTCTGCACACGACCGCCCTCAATTTCCGGTCGATTATCGATTTGATCCCGAATTCGGCGCTCCGTGTCTACTGTTTAAGTGCATGCGAGAAAGCAAGGAGTGTGGTCCACCATAGAGGAACTCCAGGGTGATGTTCCCGCCCATATATGCCAGCAGGTTGTAGTTCCCCATGCGGAGCGCATCCTTGGCGCCGTAGCGGTCGGGGTACCAGCCATAGACGGCCGCCATCGTGCCCACATACGGCGCAACCAGCGCAGGGAAAGAGAAGACGCGGTGGCCATCGCTGCCGCGGCGTGCGGTAAAGGTCGAAATCACGGCATGTCTCAGGCGTGGAAACACGCCTGTGCACTCGCAGCGGTAGTATAACGCGTCTTGCTTGAAGGCTTCCGACAGCGCATAACGGGTTGTGGTACTGACCGCCGCGATTCCGAAGTCGGACCCGATGCGTTTGCCGTAACCCTCAGCGCCTTGCTTCCACTCCGGGATTCCATGACTGGTCTGGCTAATGCCAGCCGTGATCGCCGCGCCGAGGATGGGATACGGGCCGAACCCGTCGAAGAGATAGTTGCGGAGCTTGATTGCCTGTGTCGGACGCGTGTACGGCAGGTCCGGTTGCGCCGGGGTTGTGCCTGCAACAGTGCCGGAGGAATCTTTCGAATTGGGCGGCGATTGCGCCTGTGCCAGCACTGGCAGGGCTGCGAGAGTCGCGATTGCCAACAGCAAGAGCCTACTTTGTTGTATCTTCATGTCGAGGTTTCGGCGACGTCACGGCCTGCTGCCGCAGCCGGCCCTGCCGTAGCGGCAAGGCTCGTGGCCACTGAGAGCGGTACAAAGTCGCGCCGTGCGATATCGCCAGGCTGCGCATCGTTCTTCTGTCGGTTCTTCCGGTCTTCCGTCATGGCTGCTCTTTCAAAAGTGTAGCGCTTTTTGATTGATGCGAGCCTGATTCGTTATATACGATAGAGCAGCTCCGACCCCATAATCCGGCGGGCGGTCTCTGCGAAATCTCCGGGAACTGCAAAACGGCCAGTAATCGAAAGACCCAAACTGTCGGCGACGTCGACGAACAGATATAGGAAGCCCGCAAGTCCTGCGTACCTGATCTGTGTTGTTTCGATTTCAGAGCTTGTCATTTCCACCCGCTTTTGTTTCGAGATTCGTTCCGCATCGGGTGCATGACGTTTGAGACGGCTCCCTCTCTCCAGATAGCGGCGCGGAACTCGGCACCATCAGGCCGGCTCGTTGGTTCCGCTGGTTGGCGCTCCGAAGCCGCCGCAACGTGATCGCATACCCTGACGGAACTTCTCGCGCTCCTCGGGCGTCATCCCCCAGTGCTCGGCCTTTCGCCGCCGAAAATTGGAGCGATGCAAGCCACGGCCACCAAAGCCTCCGAACAGAATCCGGCAGAGAGCCAGCAGCCCGAGCGCCTGCCAGAAGGTAATTTGCCGCCATCCGAACAACGCCGGCAGCAGCCAATTCCACAGTTGCTGCACTATTTCGCCGCCGATGGCGATAAATAGCAGCATCGCCAGAATCGCCAGCGGAGCCAGGAAAATCCATTTCTTTCTCATGTTGTGTTCCTCATTTCTTCGTAAACTCGTCGTGAATGCTCTGCAATCGTTCGCGTAGATGAAGCACCGCGTAGCGCTTGCGAGAGAGCAGCGTGTTGACGTTCACGCCGCTTTCTGCCGACAACTCTTTGAAGCTGCGCCCCTCCAGTTCGTGAGCGACGAATACTTCACGCTGCTCGTCGGGCAGCTCGTCGAGCGCGGATTCCAGCTCATCGAGAAGCACGTTGCGGACGTAGAGCGCTTCCGGCCCGGCATCGGGCGATGGCAACAGATCTTCGATCTGCAGCAACTCGCCGTCTTCGCCCTCGACCGCCCGGTCGCTGAAGGTCTCTGGCGTCTTCTTGCGGAAAAGATCCGTGATGCGATTGCGCGCGATGCGAAAAAGCCAGCCGGTCACGTGCTCAATCGGCATCAGCAGGCGATTGGCTTCTACCAGTTCGTAAAAGACCTCCTGCACGATGTCCTCGGCGTCGGCGGGATCGGGCACACGCCGGCGGATGAAGTTGCGCAGCCGGGATCGTTCTTCCGCGATGATTTCGGAGGTTTGACGGTCTTGCTCGGTCATCGAAGTGCTCGACGGCTCATCCATCCATTCCTGTAGACGAACGGCGGCCGCAAATATTGTAGAGGTTTGAATCGGCGAAACGGGGGTGGGCGCCTCGGGGAGCGGGCATGTGAGTTGGGCGGCGCGAATCCCTACCGATAGCTGGAAATCGCCTTCTCGCCTAAAGACTGTAGCGTCCTGTCTCACAAGTTCGCAACATGATTCCAGAGCTTTGTATCAGGGCACGGCTTCAGCCGTGCCGGCGTGGAATCTACTAAACATGGCCTTTAGGCCCTGCAATAGCGCGATAGCCTCGTGGGATTTTTGTCAACGAACTTCAGAGACGGGAGCTAGCCATTGAAAGGAATGGTGGGCAGGACGGGAATTCGAACCGCGACCTCCAACGTGAGCGATGGGAACTCCTTCGCTGGTTCGGTAAGTGCTTGGAAAATCAATGGCGGGGACGACGGGGCTCGAACCCGCGACCTCCGACGTGACAGGCCGAACGTCTCTCCCTTGTTTGTCCTGCATGCGTTTGTTTTTCAGATACTTATGGACAGCGCCAAGGCCGTTTTTGGGGTGCTACAGTGGCTGCTATAGTTCGTTTTCGTCCGGAGGTTCAGTTGCCGTACGAAAAGTTGGCCTGGGTGCGCGCGACAGCGGATTCCGGAACTCGCGTCAGCTCCTTTTTTCGGTCATCCATTGCGCAAACACACGTGGGACGATGTTTCCGACGTTCACACACCATCGGCAGACACGGGCGATTGCGGGACCCTGGCACGTTTCCCGTTCCTAATCTGTTGCAAGGACTCCGAGCATTGCTGCGCAGCGCCGGTTCCAGACAGCCAGACGGAATTCGCAGTTCGCCGTCGTGAGACATGATCATCGCCCGTTCGATGACGTTTTGCAACTCACGGACGTTTCCGGGCCAGTCGTGCTGCCGCAGGGACTCCATGACATCGTTCGGCACGCGCCCGATATCCTTTCCCAACCGGCGGGCAAACCGTTCGACGAAGTGATTGACAAGCAGCGGAATGTCCTCTGTGCGGAGGCCTTGAGTCCCGCCCTGGAGCCCACCTCACTCCGAGCGAAGCGCTTGAACGGTGTCCACGCGAGCAGCCCTCGCCGCTGGGACCGCCGACGCCAGGACTGCCGACGTGAGGATGAGTACCGCCGATCCGATCAACGGAAGCGGCCCTGGAAGTTGGAGTTCGGCAACGTAATTACCAGCCAGGCGCGACAGCCCCCAACCCACGAGGCCGCCTAACGCAATGCCAATCGCCGCAAGCCTCGCGCCGTCGATTAGCACTCCAGCCAGAATCCGGCGCGGCTGGGCGCCCAGCGCGAGCCGTATTCCAAACTCGCGCATACGCCAGCTCACCGAAAAGGCCAGCACGCCGGCAACTCCGATCACGGAAATCGCTAGCGCGAGGACAGCGAACCCGCCGAACACGATGGCATTTACACGGTTGTTGGCCAGAATTTCGGTTCGGACATCGTCCAGGGTGGCCGCGTGCTCGACGGGTTGGGTAGCAGCTGCTGCGCGAATGGTCTTCGTGATGGTTGTGACGAGCGCGTAGGGATCGTTTTTCGCGCGCACAACCAGGCAAGCGCCGAATATCGGCCCCTGCGCGAAGGGTTCATAGATCGTCAGGTTGCGTTGGGGGATGATGTCCGCGTCGTCCACATTCGCCACCACACCCACGATGCGCTGGGGATCGGGGCTTATCATGCCGGCGGCATACTTGAGCATAGGATCGGTCCACAGGATGTGCCGGCCTACGGCGGCTTGGCCGGGGAACAACCGCTCCGCGACGCTCTTGCTGACGATCGCTACCGGTTCGGCATCCCTCCGATCGGCCTGGGTGAAGTCGCGCCCCTCGAGAAGCGGAATCCCCAGCGTGGCGAAGTAGCCTGGGGAAACGCTGCGGAACCGTGCACGCCGATCTTCCTTGCCGCTCTCGCTGGTTCTCCCCTCGACCGCGAATTGCAAAGTGAACTTGAGCATCCCGGTATCGCGCCACGGGGCCATAAAGCCGGTTGCGGCGCCTTCCACACCCGGCAATGCACTCACCATGCGCTGGGTCTCCTGGTAGAACTGGGCCGCTTGTTTTAGCGTCCGGCCGTCGGGAACCAAAGGCAGGTTTGCGATCAGGACATGCCCGGTTTCAAAGCCCGGTTGCGCATTCTGCAGTGAAAGCAACGTCCTCACCAGCACGCCCGCGCCGGCCAGCAACAGGAACGAGGCGGCAATCTGGGTAACGGTGAAAACGCGAATCCGGCGGCGACTGCCGGTGACACGGCTGGAGCCGCTGGTGAGACCCAGCCCCCGAGAGGCATCCGTGGAAGGCAGGCGGGGAACCAGGGCGAGAAAGACCGCCGCCGCCAACGCCAGAACCAGGCCCATCCAAAGCACGCTGAAATCGACGGTCAGATCCGCCGCCCGGATCGAGTATCGCAAGGCGTAACGCGCGAGCACCGTGACCATCGGGACGGCCAACGCTACACGCGCCAAGCCGCCGCTGCCGCACAGGACCAGGGCCTCCGCCAGCAGCGACCGGCGGATGGCGGCGGAGCTTGCTCCCAGCGCGGTGCGGAGCGCCAG
>Ga0187869_10003652_pt1 | contig 11141 bp, 7 predicted proteins | sample June2016WEW_13_1_2_FD_132972 | JGI IMG/M metagenome (GOLD analysis project Ga0187869, IMG submission 132972) | Peatland microbial communities from SPRUCE experiment site at the Marcell Experimental Forest, Minnesota, USA - June2016WEW_13_100 | ecosystem: Environmental > Terrestrial > Soil >...
AATTACAAATCACCAATTACAAATCCACTGTCATGCGTATAGCTGCTAACAACTCGCCCGCTAACTCGCGCACCATCGTCGAACTTGCTACCGACGACTTTCTGCGGCATTTGCGGGAGCGCAATGTTTCGGCGCATACGATCAGGGCTTATGCCGGAGACCTCGGCTGTTTTGCTGGTTACATAGGTCCGAGAATGGGCTCGCGCGATTGGAAGACGATTGACCACATCGCGATCCGCGGTTTCCTCTCGCATCTGTACGACAAGGGGTTGAGCAAGACTTCGGTGGCGCGCGCACTGGCTGCCGTGCGGTCGCTGTATCGCTGGCTGGCACAGGAAGGCGTGGTCGAGCAGAATCCGGCGAAGCTGGTCTCGACGCCTCGGCTGCCGAAGAAACTGCCGCGCGTCCCGACGATTGAGGAAATGAATTTCTTGCTCGACGGCAAGATGCCGGAAGTGGCGTCGTTTCCGGAGCGCGACCGTCTGCTGTTCGAACTGCTCTACGGCTGCGGCATTCGCAACTCGGAACTGGTCGGCATCAATCTCGATGATGTCAGCCTGAGCAACCAGGCGATTCTGATTCGCGGCAAAGGGAAGAAGGAACGCTTCGTTCCGTTCGGAGGGTCGGCGCTCGCGGCGCTGGCCGCTTACCTGCCGTGGCGGCAAGGAGCGCTCATGTCTTTAAGAAACAATTCCAAAAATGTTTCTTCTGCGAAAATGACGCCTGCGCTGCTCATCAACCAGCGCGGCGGACGGCTTACGACGCGCAGCGTCGGGCGCATCATTAAGCGCATTGCGGTTGCCAAGGGACTATCTCCAGAAGTTCATCCTCATACTCTGCGTCACGCCTTTGGCACGCACATGCTGGAAGAGGGAGCCGACCTGCGCGCCATCCAGGAACTGCTGGGGCACGAGCGGCTGGCGACTACCGAGCGCTACACCCAGCTTTCGGTTAAACAGGTGATGAACGTTTACGATCAAACCCATCCGCGAGCGAAGTGAGGGATTTGCGTTACGCGGCTGGAACTACTGCAGGCTTAGATTCATCTCGCCGTGCTTCTGGAAGTTGATGTGGAGCACGTTTTCCTGGCCGCTGGCAAAGTTGCCCGTCACGGTGGCGGACTGGTCATACGTCGGAAATCCGGCCGGAAATCCGCCTGGGGTTCCGGCGGCCGCCCCGGCGTCTGCATCAGAGGTCACCCGCACTCGGAGGCGATGTTTTCCCGGTGGCACCTGCATGGCATGGAATTCATGGCCCTGGACATGGTGGAAGACGACCAGATGTTTTTTATCCATTCCTTCCAACCGGTGCGTATAAGTCAGGCGATCATCCACCCAGATCGAGAGATTGGCCTCCGCGAATTGGTGGTCCACTTCGATTTCCAACGTGGCCGAAGAAGCTGCCGAAGCTGTTGGCAAGCTGGCGCGCGCTCCTTTGATTGTGGCCGGATGAGCTCCAGCGGCTGTGAGCGGCTGCGAGGCCTTTTCGACGATTGGCGTCTGGCCTGTGGGCGTCGCCTCCGTTTTGACAGGTGCAACAGCAGGCAGCGGCACGGTCGCTCTTGAGCGCGCTCCTCGGGAGTCGAACGAAATGATCCAGAGGCCGGAGACGAAAAGTCCGGCCAAAATCAAGAGACCGGCATAAGACTTTTTTCGGATCTTTTTCCGGATCTTCGACAGCAGGATCTGCGCGGCTCCGTGCCCCAGGGGCGGAATGCGCGGGCTCGGCCGGAATTTAGCGGCAGTCGCCAGTTGGCCCAAGGACGATTTGGATCTTTCATTCGCCGTTTGAGCGGCGCCTCGGCTCGTTTGCGAAACCTTGGACGAAACTGGCAGCTTGGCTTTGCTCCAAGGCTCTCGTCCTTCGCGCAGTTCCTGGATGTCGAACACCATCTCCATGCCGCGTTGATAGCGCTCGGCGGGATCTTTCGCCATCGCTCGAGCAATGATGTAATCGAGCCCCGGGGGCAACTCAGCGTTGAGAAGGGTTGCCGCTATGGGGTCGTGGTTCACGATCTTGAATGAGACCGTGACGGCACTGTTGCCTTGAAATGGCCGATGACCGGTCAGCATGGTGTAGAGGACCACACCGAGCGAAAACAAATCCGACCGGCCGTCCACTGCATCGCCATTCAATTGTTCGGGAGACATGTAAGCGGGTGTTCCTAATGCGCGTCCCGCGAGAGTTTGGTTGGCGAGGTTCAGTTTAGCCACTCCGAAGTCCGCGATTTTCGCGTGTCCGTCTTCCGTCAACAAAATATTCGCAGGCTTTAGATCGCGGTGAACCACGCCTTGTCCGTGGGCGCAATCGAGCGCTTCCGCCAATTCGAGGGTTAGCTGCAGCGCGGTGTCCATCGGCAGTTTATGGTCGTCCCCTGACAGCAGCTTGTCGAGGGTCTGCCCGCCAACAAATTCCATTACGATGTACGGGGCGCGCGTCTCCGGTTCCTCGCCCACATCGAAGATGGTTACAATACCGGGATGCGACAGGCGGCCCGCCGCTTCCGCCTCGCGGAAGAAACGCTCGCGATATTCGCGTTCTTCCTCGGGCGGTTGGCCGGCCAACGAAATAGTCTTTACCGCGACCACGCGATTGATTTTGGGATCACGCGCTTTGTAGACCACCCCCATGGCTCCGCGCCCCAACTCGGTCAGGATCTCGTATCGCCCAAAGCGTTCGCTCCTGCGATCATCCATAGGTGCCATCCGCGGTTTGACAATTTCAGCGGTTTCAGAATTTCGTTATAACGTTGTCAGCCTGATGCGCCTTGCGTCTTGTCGTCCGGCTTAACATCCGTTTTAACTTCCGCCTTAACTTCCGCCTTAACTTCCGACGCGGATGTGACCACCACGCCGACTATGTTCTCGTTTAGTATTTCCAGAATTTTTCTGGCTTGCTCGATCCTGATTCCGTTCAGCAGTTCGAAGCCAACCTGAACGCCCCGGAATGAGGAAATGGTGTCATGGTGGGGGCGGACTTGAATTACGATCGGCCCGGCCTGCTGGACAATGCCAAAACCAACGCCTGATTTTTCGACTTTAGTTGTCGCCATGAGTTACACCTATGTGAAGACATTAAGCTTCCGGCGCCGCTTCGCGGGCGGTCGCTAAAGAAAAGGGGATATCGCTATTGTCTACTGGCAGTCCGATGCATTCCAAGTTACCGCCGTTTGTTTGATAAGCAACATTGGAAAATTGAAAAAACAATCATTACCCCGGTAACTTTGCACGCACGCGTCATTGCTTGAACATGGCAGAAGGGGCGACGTTTTGCCCGCCCCGATGCTGGACGAACAGGGACAATGTCACGAAGGCAATGATGCAGAACTCCAATTCCAATTCCAATTCCAATGACCATAAGTAAAATCGCACGGGAAAGCATCTTACTGCTCTCGCTGTTTTTGATTGCGGCGCTGGTGCAGTTCTACGCCGAGTCCTTGCCTATGGCGCTTTGCTTTTACTTTCTGCCGACCCTGTACTCGGCATACTATTTTGGACGCCGGCATGCAACTCTGACCGCTTTTGCTTGTGTGTTTCTGGTAGTTCTGTTGAACTTCCTGAACAATCTGATGCCCGCGCACCCGGTCCTGACATTACCCGGAGAGCGGCTCTTCAACTTTGCCATCTGGGCGGGGATTTTGGCGGTGGTCGGCTACGTGATGGGGACGCTTTACGAGCGCAAAGAGGCGATGACGGCCGACATCCGGGAAAGTTTCAGCGGGATGCTGCTGGTTCTGCAACACGTCATGGCCAACGAGAAGCTCGGTACCGGTGAAAACCAGCGCGTGGTGCAGGCCTCCGCTAGAATGGCAGAGGCGATGGGCCTGGGTTCGGATCGGGTGGAGTTGCTGCGGTCGGCGGTGTTGCTGCGGGACCTTAGCAAACTCGGCATCAGCAATGACATTCTGTACAAGGCGGCCGATATGAGCCGCGACGAAGTGGTGGCCAGTTTCCGCAAGCCACGGAAAGCCGACGCGCGCACCCAAGCTGCAGGAAATTCGCTGCGCCGCGTGATTCCAATCATCATCGCAGAGCAGATTGTGCATGAGCAGGGAGCGCGTTCGGTCAACGTTCCCATAGAGGCGCACATTCTGGCAGTGGCGGATGCCTATCAGAAATTGATCAGTGGCGATGGGGGCAAGGCGCTATCGCCTTACCAGGCCGAGGAGCAGATTCTGGCGGGAGCCGGTCAACAGTTCCACAAAGGGGTCGTGGAGGCTTTCGCGAAAGCCATGAGTGAGCGAACTCAGGGAGCGGGAGCATAAAGTATCAGTCTATAAAGCGAGTCCGCGAAGTTAGAGGGTAGCAGCCAGCGCCGAACCCTCTGTATTCGAAGCTGAATCGGATTCCGGCTCGTGGATATCTTTTCCTCGCCATCCCTCTCCTCTTAATTCCTGCCACATCGCGACCACTGTTGATTTCAACTCTGACGTCAGCCGTTCGTATGCGGCTGCGCTTGCCTCAGAGAGAGGCGGCGGTTGGATTGGCTTGCCGAATACCAGTTGCAGATCGGTGAACCTGGGAAACCTCTTGTGGCGAGGCCATGCTTCGTAGAAGCCCTCGATTGCGACCGGGACAATTGGGGCTTGCGCGTGGATCGAGAGAATGGCGGCACCCTTGCGGAATATTCTCGGGGCGCCGTCATTGGTGCGCTCGCCTTCGGGATAGAGAATCAGGATGCGTCCCTGGCGGAGGCCGAAGGCTCCGGCGCGCATGGCCGGCACCAGGTTGATGTCCGGATCGACGACCACTACGCAAAGCCATCCCGCCAGTCGTCGCATGAAGCCTTTGCCGAAAATGTCGCTTGTGCCCACCGCAAAAGACTGGCGGAACAGGCGCCAGGGCAATGCTGCTGCCATCACGATCGGATCGATGTAACTCTGGTGGTTGGGACAGATCAGGTAGGGGCCTTTTTCAGGAAGATTTTCGAGACCGCGGGTTTTCAGGTGAAAGCGGTCGAGCGCGAAAAGATAAATCAATTTCCCCAGGAGGAAGAAAAATACTTCAGCAAAAATGTTGTGGCGCGCCAGTCGGAGAGCTTCGGGATCGGTTACGGGCTCGCTTAAGACTCTCGACCAGGGCGGTGCGGCCGCTTTGGCTTGACCTTCGCCGCGGCTGGCGCTGGCGAGAACGGCGTCGACGAGGTCACGCACCGAATAAATTTCGGCCAGCTGCGACTCGGGTACTTCGCCCGCCAACTGCTGCTCGAGCGCGGTCAGTAATTCGACGCGCTGCATGGAATCGAGTCCCAGATCGAGCTCGAGATTGTCGGTGAAGCGAATCGCATCGGGGCGGTTGCGCGAGAACTCCCGCACTATGGTGAGGGCGCGCTTCACCTCCTCGCGCTCCAGCCATGACTGCTCATCGGGAGTCAGTGGGGTTTGCGTGGTTAGCGGCTTTTCGGCGCCGATTTCCAAATCGCCACCCTGCTTTTGTTTCAGCTCTCGAAGTTTCTTTTCGATCTGAAAGCGTTTTAACTTGCGGGTGGTGGTGCGCGGCAAGTCTTCCTGCCAGATGTCATAACTTCCCAGACGTTTGGTGGAAGCGATCTTGTGCGAGAGCGCTTCAATGTCGATGCGGATTGCTTCTTTTGCGTTGACGATCTTGCGCTCGCGCAGGCGTTCAAAGTCAGGCACGACCACGGCATGAAGCCGCTCCGAGGTCGGATCTCCCGGACGCGCCTCCAGCGCCACCACACAAATCTCTTTCACGGACGGAGCCTGGAGGTAGTGGGCCTCGACCTCCTCGGGATAGACATTTTTTCCATTGGCGAGCACGATGACTTCCTTGCGCCGCCCGGTGATGAACAGGTTGCCGCCGGAATCGAAGTAGCCGAGATCGCCGGTGTAGAGCCAGCCGTCGCGCAGCACTTCGGCCGGCCTCGGGACGATTCCAATATCCCTTCATCACGATCGCGCCGCGGATTGCGATTTCACCGACGCGCGGCGCGCCGGCTTCGGTTGGCTGCCGGTCAATAATCTTATCTTCGATAATACCGGCCTCGACAATTCTGGCCTCGACTCCGGGAAAAGGATGTCCGACCGAGCCAAACACGATGTCGCCCGGAGGGTTCATGAAAGCGCCGCCGGTGGTTTCCGTGAGGCCGTAGGCGTTCAGAACGTCGATGCCAAAAGAGTAAAAGTCACGGGCAACGGCGGGATCGAATCGTGAGCCGCCGGTGACCAGATAGCGCATCCGGCCGCCGAAGGTGGCGTGAATCCTGCCGAAGAAAACTTTGCCGGCGTTCATTCCAACCCGGCGCAGAGCGCGATTGAGCGCCATCAGCGTGCGCACCAGGCGCAGCGTCAACTTGCCGCGTTTGTTCAGTTCTTTGAAAATCTTTTCGTGAATCAGGTAGAAAAACTGGGGCACGACACAGAACGCGGTGATGTTGCGCTCCTGTAGAGCGCGCAGCAATTCGGTGGTGTTCAGCGTTTCCAGGTAGACGACGCGCGAGCCATTGAAGAGAGGCAGAAAAAGATTGGCCATCTGCGCGAGAACGTGGAACATGGGAAGAATTCCGAGCAGCGCATCCTCGGGACCGATTTTTACGACTCCGAAAACGGAATTTGCCTCGCCGACGAGGTTGGCGTGGGTGAGCATGACGCCTTTTGGATCGGCGGTGGTGCCCGAGGTGTAAAGCAGTGCCGCGAGGTCGCTCTCGGCGGGCACGATTGGCTGAAAATCGGCAGGGCCGGCGGCGAAGATGGAGTCGAGATCGGCGAGCAGATGCTCGGTACCGTTGAGCCCACTCATGGCAGAAGACGCAGAAGACGCGATGAGTGGGGCACCCGAACCGTTGGGATTCTGTTCTGTCGCCGCCGACGTCATCACCAGACTTACGTTGAGTCCATCTGCGTCGAGTCCATCCACTGCTTCCGTCGCCACCGGAAGATGCTTTACATCGCAGAACAGCAGGGAAGCCCCGCTGTCGATCAGCAACTTCTTCACCTGATCGGCTTGGAAAGCGGTGTCGAGCGGGACCGCCGTTCTTCCGGCGGCGATGATTCCTAAGTATGCCGCCACCCACCGCGGATGGTTTGCCGCCAGTATCGCCACGCGCGCGTCGCGAGGAACCCGGGTTGAGAGCCAGTTCGCCACGCTCTCTGACATGCGTGTGAGTTCCGCAAAGCTGACGCGCTCCACCGTCTGCTGGCGTTGAATTTCAAGGGCAATGTTGTTGGGAAACTTTCGGGCGGATTCCTGGAATCGCTGATAGAAAGTGGGCATGGGTCGAACAAAATCTTACAGGAAATCGAGGTGACTGCGCTGCGCCCTTCCCGAGTCCAAAGGAAATTGCCCCGCACCGAACGGGAATCTTCTCTATTAAGGTTTTGTTAATCGATGCCCGGTCCTGCTCCCATACCGCAGAAGTCAGTTAAAATCAGCAGTTATCGGAATTTCGAAGTTGGAAACGGCAATTCAATATGGGGGACGGGATGAAGTCACGCAAGTTCATGTTATTGATAATGGGGGCGATGGCGATCTCGTTTTCGGCGTGCGGCGGCAGCAGTGGTACCAGCGCACCTGCGCCGGGCGGCGCCAATCAATGGACCTGGGCGAACGGTGCGGATGTTGTCAACCAACCAGGGACGTATGGGACTCAAGGGACCACTGCATCCAGCAACGTTCCTGGAGCGCGGCAGAATGCCGTGACTTGGGCCGATAAGGCCGGAAATCTCTGGCTTTTCGGTGGGTTAGGTTACGGCTCGAGCGGAAATTTCAATCTCTTGAATGACCTGTGGGAGTACAGCGCCGGCCAATGGACGTGGATGAGCGGATTAAATGCTGGCGGGCAACCGGGGATATACGGGACTCAGGGGACGCCCGCCCTCACCAACATTCCCGGGGCGCGAGATGGCGCGGTTAGCTGGATCGACGCTTCGGGAAATCTCTGGCTCTTTGGCGGCTATGGGTATGGCGACTCCCAGGCTGCGGTAGGCGTCCTCAACGACCTGTGGGAGTACACCCCGGTTCCGCAAATCACGGGCCAACCGTTCAACCCTGGCCAATGGACGTGGGTGGGCGGGTCGAGCGCGGTCGGCCAACCAGGGACGTATGGGACTCTCGGCACGGCTGCGGCGGGCAATATTCCCGGGGCGCGAGATGGCGCCGTTAATTGGATCGACGCGTCGGGAAATTTCTGGCTCTTTGGCGGAAACGGTTGCGCCTCGTCTGCCGAGACTCCCTGCGCGTCTGCGGACTCAGGAAATCTCAACGACCTGTGGGAGTACAGCGCGGGCGAATGGACCTGGGTCAGTGGGTCGGATGTGGTCAACCAACCGGGGACTTACGGGACTCTCGGCACAGCTGGCGCGAGCAACATTCCCGGGGCACGATTCGACGCGGTTAGTTGGATCGATGGATCCGGAAATTTCTGGCTCTTCGGTGGGTCGGGTTACGACTCAAACCCGACGGATCTGAGCGGAAACCTCAACGACCTTTGGGAGTTCAGTGCAGGCCAATGGACGTGGATGGGCGGGTCCAATGTTAACGGCCAGCCGGGGACCTATGGGACCGAGGGGACGGCTGCGGCGAGCAACGTTCCCGGGGCGCGAAGCGGCGCTGTGAGTTGGACGGATTCATCTGGGAATTTCTGGCTCTTCGGTGGGGCTGGGCTGGACTCGGCAGACAATAGCGGACGGCTCAACGACCTGTGGAAATACGGCGCCGGGCAATGGACGTGGGTGGGTGGGTCGAACGTGAACGGCCAATTGGGGACGTACGGTAGCGTCGGAATGGGCGGGCCCAGTAACATTCCCGGAGCGCGAACCCTTGGGGTTAGTTGGACCGACGCGTCCGGAAATTTCTGGCTCTTCGGTGGCACTGGTTACGACTGGCTCGGGTCAAATGGATTCCTCAACGACCTTTGGCAGTTCAAACCGTAAAAGCCAGCTGGGCAAAACCCTGGAGCCGCGGCGATCTTGAAAGTTGGAGACAATACGCATGGGGATGAGGAAGATCACATTTAATGCGGACGCGGACCTACTTGACCGGGCAGAACAGATTGCGAAAGCAAAAGGCACAACTCTGGAGGAAGAGGTTCGGCAGTGGCTTGATGACTTCGGGAGGGAAGATGGAAGCTCCCGCCACGAGAGCCGGGGAATGGCAAGAGTCGATGAAGCTTATCCGCCTAGCCGAGGTTCGCTTTCAAGGTGCTGACGGTCAGCAGCCGAACGCATCCCCAGACCGCCAGAAAATGACTCCCCCAACGGCGGAAACGTCTTCTAACTGAGCCGCCAAGCTTCGACGTCCGGTTCGCTCCGTCGCCATCCCTGCCGCATCTAATGTGCTAGGCTTTTAATAACACTTGGGACGCGTGTCCTCTGAAGGGTTTCGGTTTTGATCAACACATTGCTAGGCAAGGTTTTCGGGACGAAAAACGAGCGCGAGGTCAAGCGCCTGCAGCCTCGTGTGGCGGCCATCAACGCGCTCGAGCCGGAGATACAGAAGCTTTCCGACGACGAACTTCGCAGCAAGACAGCGGAGTTTCGTGCCCGTATCCAGGAGCGTCTCAGCTCGATCCTCGATGAGCCGGAGGCGGATGCCGATTCCCCGGATATCGATCTCCGCAATAGCGATCGCCAGAAGGAAATCGAAGCAGAGCGCAGCGAGGTGCTCAAGGCCGTTCTCGACGGACTGCTTGAGGAAGCATTTGCGGTGGTCCGCGAAGCTGGACGGCGTGTACTCAACATGCGGCACTTCGACGTGCAGTTGATTGGCGGCATGGTGCTGCACGAAGGCAAGATCGCCGAAATGAAAACCGGCGAGGGCAAAACGCTGGTTGCCACGCTACCGGTGTACCTGAACGCGCTTAGTGGACGCGGCGTGCACGTGGTCACGGTCAATGATTACCTGGCTAAGCGCGACTCGGAATGGATGGGCAAACTCTACAGCTTTCTCGGACTTAGTGTTGGCGTGATCGTCCACGACCTCGACGACGGGGAACGCCGCGCCGCCTACGCCTCGGACGTGACCTACGGCACCAACAATGAATTCGGGTTCGACTATCTGCGCGACAACATGAAGTTCGACCTGAACGATTGCGTGCAGCGCGTGCACAACTTCGCGATCGTCGACGAAGTCGACTCCATCCTGATCGACGAAGCCCGCACTCCGCTGATTATTTCGGGAGCCAGCGAAGAGTCCACCGACAAGTACTACAAGGTGAATCGCATCATTCCCAAGCTGGAAAAAGGCGAAGAGATCGATACGGCGCCGGGTGAGCCCAAGATCCTCACGGGCGACTTTGTCGTGGACGAAAAACATCGCAGTATCACGGTTACCGACGAAGGCTGGGAGAAAGTTGAGAAGTTGCTGGGCATCGGCAACATCGCCGACCCGGAAAACTGGGCACTGAAGCATCACGTAGAAACCGCCGTCAAGGCGCACGCGCTTTACAAGCGCGACGTCGAATATGTGGTCAAGGACGGCGAGGTGCTGATTGTGGACGAATTCACCGGGCGCCTGATGCCGGGCCGGCGCTGGTCTGACGGGCTGCACCAGGCGATTGAAGCCAAGGAGAATGTGAAGATCGAGCGCGAGAATCAGACGCTCGCCACCATCACCTTCCAGAATTATTTTCGCATGTATAAAAAGCTGGCGGGCATGACGGGTACGGCGGAAACGGAAGCGCCTGAATTTGACAAGATTTATCGGCTCGAGGTCGTGGTCATACCGACCAATCGTGTGCTGCTGCGTAAAGAAAATCCGGACATCGTCTACCGCACAGAGAAAGAAAAGTATTTCGCGGCCGCGGACGAAATCCAGAGGTTGCATGAGAGCAACCAGCCGGTGCTGGTGGGCACCACTTCGATCGAAAAGTCTGAGCGACTCTCGGAGTTGCTGAAGAAGAAGGGAACCAAGCATGTCGTCTTGAATGCGAAGTTTCACGAGCGCGAAGCCGAAATTGTGGCGCAGGCGGGACGCAAAGGCGCGGTCACCATCGCCACCAACATGGCGGGCCGTGGCACCGACATTCTACTTGGCGGCAACCCCGAATTCATGGCCAAGCAGGAGTGCGTGAAGAAGGGAATTGCGCAGCCGATCCGCGCCGCGCAAGGCAAGATCGAAGCCGAGGTCGACGATCCCAACCGCACGGTTTGGTACTACGCGGGCAATGAGTTCGCGGTTCCGACCGAT
>Ga0187869_10003659_pt1 | contig 11131 bp, 9 predicted proteins | sample June2016WEW_13_1_2_FD_132972 | JGI IMG/M metagenome (GOLD analysis project Ga0187869, IMG submission 132972) | Peatland microbial communities from SPRUCE experiment site at the Marcell Experimental Forest, Minnesota, USA - June2016WEW_13_100 | ecosystem: Environmental > Terrestrial > Soil >...
ACACCTCAACCGGCAGCCCGCCACACGCCACGATCATGCTGGTCGGGGCTGTGATCTCCAATTCGTAAGTGAAAAGGGTGTCGTACGCGGCGAAAAGGCTCTGGGACGACGGCCCCGCGAGCATCGGGTAGGCCAGCGCGTCCGGGCGAAGCAGCGTGTAATCTTCCCCGATATGGTCCAACACGTAACCCATCACCTCGCGGTACCCGAAGATCGCGCCGCTATACTTCAACGTGATGCGCGTCGTGCCGCCGGGCGGCAGCGGTTCACGCAACGTGAGAGTCACTAAATTTACCTGCCAGTTTTTCTCGTCGGACATGGAAACGACCGCTTGGCGGAACGCAAGCGCCGCCCCCTTTTCATCCTGGGCAGCGTCCACGGCTAGCAAGCGGTACAGAAGAAACGGAATCTCTCGCTGTGGCTCGGCGTTCGGATTGGAGAGGGTGATCTGAGCGCTCGCCGTCAAATGCTCCTCGGCGGGATTGATGCGCACGCGCAACTCGTAGCGCGTTACCTTCGCAAGATCCCCACTTGCCGCGACGCGTTGGCCCCACAGCTGCCTGGGGATTGTCGGGAAAAGCAAGACTGGAATCAGCAAGGCGATTCCACTCCTGGAAATTGACATGAAGATCCTCCGTTAACTCGGACGATTGAGATCCTAGTGGTGAGCACTGTTCTCGCCATTCTGGTTGGAAATGACAACCGGCAGAAAATGCCCGCCACCTACAAAATCATCCGCTTGTAAAGCAAAATTTGCCACTCGTGCTACACGATGGGTTCCTTCCGAAAGAGTCTTCTAATCTCCATCTAATCTCGTTCTAATCGCACTCGTTTCAAATGGACGTTATGACGAGTTACCCGATCCCGTCCAACTATGCCGACCACATTCTCGTGGCCAGCCCCAGTACCGTCGTGCGCCAGCGCGTCCTCGAAAGTCTGCGTTCTCCCCGCCGCTGCTTCGCACAGGCCACCGGCGGGGCCGAAGCCCTAGTCCATTTGGAGAGCGGCTTCTGGCAGGTGCTCTTTCTCGATCGCCGCCTGCCCGACCTCGACGCCGAGGAGCTGAGCCAGACCGTGCGTCAGCGCTTTCCCGGAATCGACGTCGTGCTGCTCGATCCGGAGGTCGATCCAAAGAGCGATGCCGAAGAAAGACCGCTTCTGGAAATGTGGCCCGTCGTGTCCCAGGACGAAGAAAGAGAAAAGGACAAGGGAAAGGACGAAGACAACGTTCTCCCCGGTGCCCAGTCCATTCTCGAAGCTCCCTTGCCCGGAATGATCGGCAACTCACGCATCATGCAACCCGTGTATCGTCTGGCGCGGCTGCTGGCGTCGCGCAACACCACCGTCCTAATCGCCGGCCCGACCGGCTGCGGCAAGGAAATCGTTGCCCGCGCCATTCATCATTTGAGTCCGCGCTCCGGGCGCGCGTTCGCGGTCGTCAATTGCGCCGCCATTCCCGAGACCCTGCTCGAAGCTGAACTCTTCGGATACGCCCGCGGCGCTTTCACCGGAGCCATGCAATCCTATGCGGGAAGAATCCAAACAGCGCAGGGAGGCACGCTCTTCCTCGACGAAATCGGCGAGATGCCGCTGAGCCTCCAGCCCAAGCTGCTCCGTTTTCTGGAGCAGAAAGAATTGCAGCGCCTGGGCAGCGCCGAAGTCGTGCGCGTGGACGCCCGCGTCATCTCCGCCACCAACGCGCACCTGCTCACCCTCGTACGGGAGGGAAAGTTCCGCGAAGATTTGTACTACCGCCTCTGCGCCTTCCCCATGGAAATTCCGCCGTTGCGCGAGCGGCCCGAAGATATCGGGCAACTGGCCGCGCACTTTCTCGAAAAATATGCATTGCGCCTGCCCGCCCCGCAATTGTCCGCCCCTGCGCTGCAACTGCTGAAAACGCAGCCTTGGCCCGGGAACATTCGCGAACTGCAGAACGCGATCGAACGCGCCCTGATCCTCTCCGAAGACCAAGCCGTGATTCGCCCCGAGCACCTGTTGCTCTCGGACTCCAGCTTTCGCAGTTCGCATTAGAGCTGGTGGAAGGACGGGCGTCCTCGCCCGTCCAAGGCCTAAATCGACGCTGTCATCCTGAGCGAAGCGAGGGACCTATGGATTTGAATCCGCTCCAATGCATAGGTATTTCCCCTTCGGCTACGCTCAGGGTCAAGATGCACTCCAAATTTATGTCGCGAATTTACGGAACATACCCAGATCGAACAATAGGTCGTCTGCATACGTACTCGGCATAAGAGCGATCTAAGGCAAATTGTGCCGGGGTGGCATCGCCGTTGCAACGTGATCCGCATGTCCACCACTTTTCCAACACCGCGAGATCCCGCGCGCGACCGCGAGCATCCGCTGGCCCGCGCCTTTGCCTCGTTCACCGAGGCGGCGGGTTCGCTCGAGCGCACCTATGGGCAACTGCAAGGGCAGGTCGCTCATCTCCGCCAGGAACTCGAAGTCACGAACCGAGACCTGGCGACGAGTCTCGAGGAAAACCACCGCATCCGCGAACGCCTGCGCCGCATTCTGGAAGGCTTGCCGTGCGGCGTTCTGGTGATCGAAGCCGGAGATCGGATTTCGACTCTCAATCCCGAGGCGGCGCGACTGCTCGGCGGCAGCTTCGAATCGGCGGACGCGTTGCCCGCCGTGCTCTCTGCGGCGCTCGACCGGGCGCGCCAGACCGGCGAAGAGCCGGAATTACCGCTCGCTGGTTTCGAGCAGTCCGCTTTAGATTTAGACCAGTTTTCTTCGAACCAGCCCTCTTCGAATCAAATCAAGTCCGTCTGGGTCGCCATCCGCCACGCCTGGCTGGAGCAAAGTCAGGCTCGTGCCACTTCGGTGTTTATCCTGCGCGATGTCAGCGAGGCGAAGAAGCTCGAACACGATCGCGAGCATTTGCGAAAGCAGCAGGCTCTGGTTGAGATGTCGGCCCTGCTCGCGCATGAAATCCGCAATCCCCTGGGCAGCCTCGAACTTTTCGCCGGACTCTTAGCCGAGGCCAATCTCGAAGGCGAAAGCCGCCGCTGGATCGAACACGTCCAGGCCGGTCTGCGCACGCTTTCCGCCACCGTCAACAATGTGCTTCACCTGCACAACACGCCCCAGCCTGAACTCGCCACAACCGACGCGGGCCAGCTCCTCGACTGGGCGTACGATTTTCTGCTGCCGCTCGCCAAGCAGGCGCGCGTCGAAATGCAAATCATCAACGGCCTCAATGGCGTCACCATTCATGCCGACCGGCACAGCCTCGAGCAGGTGCTGCTTAATCTCGCGCTCAACGCCTTTCGCTTCATGCCGGACGGCGGATGGCTCTCGATTCGCGGCATCGACTGCGCCTCGCGCGAGGACATGGAAAGCGGCGGCGTCGAAATTGTGGTGCGTGACACCGGGCCGGGCATTGCGCCGGACGACCTGCCGCGCATCTTTGAAGCGGGATTCAGCACCCGGCCCGGCAGCTCCGGCCTCGGACTCGCCGTCTGCCGCCGCATTCTCGAACAGCACGGAGGCTCGATTTTGGTCGAGAGCCGCCCCGGTCACGGCGCCACCTTCCGGCTCCGCCTTCCCCACAATGGAGCGTCGGCGGCGGCTGGAACCGGACAGTCGTCCGAAGACTCATCCGAAAACTTATCCGAAGATTCGTCCGGACATTCATCCGAACAAGTTGCCGAACCTGCCGCCGCATCTGGAGCCCAGCCATGAAGCGCCTCCTTATCGCCGACGACGATGCCGGCATGCGTGCCGCTCTCGAAGCCCGCTTCCGGCGCCGCGGGTGGCTGGTTGATGTCGCCGTGAATGGCGCCGAAGCGCTGGCGAAGTTTCGCGCCGGCTTGCATTCGCTCGTGATCACCGACGTGCGCATGCCGGGCCGCGACGGCTTCGAGCTGATGCGCGAGGTGCAAACCTCGTCGGCGCGCACGGCTGTGATCCTGCTGACCGCCTATGGTTGCGTGCCGGATGCGGTCGAGGCCATGCGCAACGGGGCTTGCGACTACCTGGTCAAACCGGTCTGCTTCGAAAAACTCGAGCTCGCCGTGGAGCAGGTGTTGCGCCGCGCCGAGGAATTTGGCAAAGATACCGAAACGCTCATCGGCCACTCGCCAGCTTGGGAGCAGGCGCTCGATCGCTCGCGGCAAGCGGCTTCGACCGATGCCGACGTTTTGATCGAGGCCGAAAGCGGCACCGGCAAAGAGTTGATCGCCCGCCTCATTCACCGCCTCAGCCGCCGCAAATCGGGACCGTTTGTCGCGCTGAACTGCACCGCGTTTCCCGAAACCCTGCTCGAAAGCGAATTGTTTGGACACGCCCGCGGCGCCTTCACCGGGGCCGTTGGCGCCCGGCCCGGCAAGTTCGAAACGGCCAGCGGAGGCACCTTGCTGCTCGATGAGGTGGGAGAGATGCCGCTGGCGCTGCAGCCGAAACTGCTGCGCGCCCTGCAGGAGCGCGAGTTCGACCGCCTGGGATCGAACCAGACCGTGCGCGTCGATATCCGCGTCATCGCGACCAGCAACCGTCCGCTTGAAACCGCCGTCGCCGAAGGCCGTTTCCGCGCCGATCTTTACTATCGCCTTAACGTGATTCCGATTTCCCTGCCGCCGCTGCGCGACCGCGCGGGCGACATTCCAGAGCTGGCCGAGTATTTTGCCGGGCTCTATGCTCCATCCGAAAACCCCGGGACCCAAGCCCGCTTATCCCGGGAACTGGTGGTTCGTCTCGAAGAGCACGCCTGGCCGGGCAATGTGCGCGAGCTGGCGAACTTCGTGCGGCGGGCTGTAGCGTTGTCGCGCGGCGGCGAGATCGGCGTCGAAGCCTTCGATCACGGAAAAATCTTGCACGGAAAAATTTTGTCCCGCCCCGAGCGCTCCCCGGAGTGGAAACCCGGCCTCTCGCTCGGCGAAATGGAGCGCCAGCTTTTTGCCATGACTCTCGAATCCACCGGCGGCAACCGGGCGCGGGCGGCCGAGTTGCTAGGCGTGAGTTTGCGCACGGTGCGCAACAAAGTCCGCGAATTTGGACTGCCTCCGCGGGATAACTATCGCAACGGCCTTCGAAACAACGGTCTTCGAAACAACGATCTTCCAAATAACAAGGAGCAACCATGTCCATGATCGATACCCCGCTGATGCGTGGTCTGGAGCGCGTGCTCGACGTGAGCGCGCTCCGTCATCAGGTGATTGCCTCGAATCTTGCCAACGTCGATACCCCGGGATACCGCACCCGCGATCTGCGTCCGTTCGCCGGCGAAATCGAGCAGGCCATGGCCGGCGACGAGCCGTCGTTCACTCCGGTCGCGCATGAAATCTCCGGACTGCTCGAGCGTCCCGACGGAAACAATGTCTCAGTCGAGCGCGAATCGCTGCTCTTGGCCCAGAACCAATTACGCTTTCAGGTGGCCGTGCAATTCTTGAAAGCCGAGTTTCACCGTCTGTCCAGCGCTATCAGTGGAGGGAGTGCGTCATGAACCTGTTCGGCATGTTGGAACTCAGTGGCTCGGCGCTTGGCGCCGAGCGGCAGCGCGCGGAGGTGGTCGCGAGCAACATGGCCAACGCCCAAACCACGCGCACGCCGGCGGGCGGCCCCTATCGCCGCCAGTTGGTGGTATTTCAATCGCAGCGCGTTCCCCGATTCTCGCTCGCCCTCGCCGGCCTCACACGCGGAAACTCTTCCGCCGTGCGCGTGGCCGCAGTCGTCTCCGATCAGCGGCCGCCGGTGATGCGCTACGAGCCCGGACATCCCGACGCGAACGCGCAAGGTTACGTGGCCTATCTGCGCATCGTTTTCGACTGCAGCCTGGTTTCCGCCGAGCATCTCACCTACCTCGAGTTCCTCGAGCGCCTCCCGGACAAAGCCTACGTCGCGTCCTGCGATCTCGCCCCGGCCGGCGCCACGGCTGTGCTCCAGCTCGATTTCGCCATCGCCTTCCCCATCATCGACGTCATGCTCGGTGGGGAAGGCAAGAGCAGCGAAATTACCCGCGACATCACCGAGATCGAAGAACAGGTTCTCGAAGGCATCGTCCGCATCATGTGCCGCGAGTTGCAAACGGCCTGGCAGGTGATTGCGCTCGAATTCAATTTCGGCGCGCGCCAGCAGCTCTTGCAAACCCAGCGCCTCATGCCTCCCGAAGAAAAGAACCTTTGCCTCAGCTTCGAAATCAAAATGTCGGAAACCCGCGGTACCCTCAACCTCGCCATCCCCGCCGTGGTTTCCAACGCCCTGCTCAGAAAAATTTCCGCCGACTTCAGCTATCAGCGCCGCCGGGGCTCCGCCGAAGCCCGCCTCCAGATTCAGAAAAAACTGCTCGACTGCCTCTTTCCCGTCGAACTCTCCATGCCAGACCTCCAAGTGCCTTTGCAGAGCCTCAGCGAACTCGTTCCCGGCTGCTTGCTTCCTTTTTCCAGGAGCGCCTCCGCCCCCGCCATCATGCTGGTCGAGGATGTTCGTTTATGCTCGGCCACCCCGGTGCGCGTCGGCGCCCACCGCGCCGCCCGCGTCCTCTCTATCGATGCCCCGCTTCCAACCGCAGGTGAACTATGACCGATGCGCCCGCCAAAAGCCCAGCCCCCGAACTTCGCGCCGAACTGTGCAATTGGTGCGAAGCCTGGGAAACCTGTCTCCAAAACGTGATCTCCCAGGTCTCCGGACAACCCTCCGTCTTCGAAATTTCTTCCCGGTCTCTGCCCGCCACCGATTCCGACGTGTGGTACACGGTCGTGGCCGGAGGCGCGGTCCATGGCGAGATGACCTTGCGTCTGCCTGCCGCCTCCGGTACCCTTCTCGCCCAGAAGTTCCTCGGCGAAACCGCGCCCGCGCCTGAAGGCATCGCCGCCGAACCCATCACTGCCGAGAACAAGGAAGCCCTGGAAGAACTCCTGCGCCAGATCGCCGGCTTGGCCTCCACCACCCTCGCCGCAACCGCCGGCGGCGAAGTCCAGCTTCATCTCTCCGCCTCGGCTGCTCCCTCCTGGTCCTCGGACGCCATCGTCTGCCTACAAACCAAGAACGAAGCCGAAGCCGGCGCCTCCATCACCGTCGAAATTCAGATCAGCCCCGCCCTCGCTGCCGCGCTTCAGTCGCGAGCGCAGCCCGTGCCCACCGCACAACCATCGTCTCCGTCTTCTTCGACCCTGCCCGCGCCCGCCTCCAGTTACGGCCGCCTCATGGATGTCGGCCTCAACGTCAAGCTCCGCTTCGGAACCCGCCGCATGCTGCTGCGCGAAGTGCTCGCCCTCAGTCCCGGAGTCGTCGTCGAACTCGAGAACACTCTCCATTCGCCCGTGGATCTTCTTCTCGAGGGACGCCTCATCGCCCAGGGTGAAGTTGTCGTCGTCGACGGCAAATACGGATTGCGCATCACCGGCGTCGTCGATCCCGCGCCTGCCGCCGGAGCCGCCGTCTGATTCTTGTTTAAGGATGATTGCCCAATGAAAAACTTTTTCAAGCTGCTCGCCTGGTTCACCAACTGGATCAAGCGCCACAACATCGAAGCGCAGCCCCCTTGTGCGCTCGTCTCCTGTTCGCGCTACTCGCAATCGCTCTGGCAGCGCCTCCGCCACCGCCAACGCCCGAGCGGAACGTTTCTCCAGGGCGCCTTCTATTGCCAGCCCCAATGCCTGGAGACCGCCCTCATCAACCAGCTCTCCCGCCTGCGCGTAATCGCTCCATCGCCGCCGCCCCCCAACCGCATTCCCCTCGGGCTCCTCATGGTCGCCCGCGGCAAGCTTACCCACACCGAAGTCCGCGCCGCCCTCGAAGCCCAGCGCCGCGCCCGCTACGGAAGAATCGGGGAGTGGATTGAAAAACTTGGCTTTGCCACCGAACAGGAAGTCACCACCGCCCTCGCTCTGCAATGGGGATGCCCCGTTGCAACTTCCTTCGATCCCTCCACCGTCCAGTCACTGGCCAATATTCCGCTTCCCATCCTCGAAGCCTTTCAGATGCTGCCCCTCAACTACGCTGTCGCCACCAACACCCTCTACCTCGCCTTCGGAGAACGCGTCGACCACGCCGCTCTCTACGCCATCGAAAAAATTCTCACTTGCCGCACTCAGCCCTGCGTTGCCGGACGCAAAAGTATCGCCCGCCAACTCGAGTTCATGCGCCAACTGCCCCGCACCACCGACGTGGAATTCGGCCCCATGAACGACCTCGCCGAAATGGCCCGCATTGCCTCCAGCTACACCGCCCGACTGAGTCCCGATGAAGTCCGCCTCAGCCGCATTGGCCGTTTCATCTGGCTCCGCCTCGCTGTCCGTCCCGAACTCCGGCCCAGGACGCGTTCCGTCACCACAAACCTAGTCTTCCGCTTGCAAACCGACTCCGCCCTCCCCTTCACTCGCCCCTCACCCCGGCTTCCCCCCGCTATCCCACCACAAACCAGATAGGGACGCGCTCGGGTAGGGCCGGAGGCCCTCGCCCGTCCATCCCGGCGAAACCCGGCAGTGCGCATCAGCGGCACACGATGCGCCGGAACTGGCTTAAGAAATTTGTCTTAGGAAGATGAACCAGAAGAAGTCACGCCCAGCTTTTCTCGGCGCCCCCGGCGTCTCGGCGGTGAAAAGCTTTACAGTGTCCGCTTAAACAAGGGCACCGCCAACGTCAGCGTCGCCGCCGCAAATATCGACAGATAAATCATGTCCGGAACAATCGCCCCCAGCCCCGTTTCCTTCAGCAGCAGCGACTTGAATCCATGCACCGCATACGTAAACGGATCTATCTTCGCAATCACCCGCAGCCACTTGGGAAACGCCTGCACCGGATAGATCGATCCGCTGGGGAAAAACAGCAGCGTATTCAGAATCCCAAACATCGCCCGCGGCACCAGCGGATCCTCGATCCGCACCATCAGCAAGAACATCATCGTGTTGAACGCCACAGAGGTCAGCGCGATCATTACCAGCAGCCCCAGCATCGTCCCCGGATTGAATATCGTCCCCACTCCCGCCAGCAGCGACCCGATCACCGTAATCACCACCCCGGTCATTACCGCCTTGATCGCCCCCGCCCCATTCAGCCCCAACACCAGCTCCGTCTTGGTGATCGGAGTCACCAAATATCCCTCGTGCACACCGCGCGCCTTGTCGTCGATATACAGCATCCCCCCACCGATCATCACCGACACGAACATCGCCAGCGTGATTGACCCGGGCAGCAGGTACTTCATGTACTCGATATACGGATATAGCTCCACCACCTCCAGCGCCGTCTGCTGCAACAGCCGCGGCGAAACGTCTGGCTGGATCAACGCGTCCGTCACTTCATTCATCTCGTCTTCGAGCGTCGAACTCATGAAGTTGTCGCTGTTGTCCACAACCAGCGCGATCCGCGGATGATTCTTCTCGTACACCAGCTTCGAATACTGCGCCGGAATGATCACCGCTCCCTGAATCTTCCCGTTGCGCACGTCCTCCCGCGCCTGCACTTCGTTGTCATACGGGACCGCAATAAACGTCCGCATATTCGCCCGCACCGCGTCAAACGCTTCCTTGATGCGGATCGCCTGCGTCCCATGATCCTCATCCACGAGCCCCATCTTCGCGTCGCGGATTTTTCCTCCGAACGCGTTCCCCAGCACGATCAGTTGCACCAGCGGAAAAATCATCGACGCCATCATCAGCGCCGGCGACCGGAAGAACTTGCGCATCTCGCGCTCGATAATCGCCATCGTCCGGTTCATGGCTGCAACCCCGGCCGCGGCGGCATGATGAACGCATGCGCTTTCACCAGCTCATCGCGCAACTGCCGTCCCGTGTAAAAGACAAACACATCGTCCAGCGTAGTGTTCTGCACCGTAAGCGTCCTCAGCGCCACCCCCGCCGCGACCGCCATCTCGACCAGATCCATCGTCGTGCGCGACCCATTCGCCGTCAGCACCCGGAACATCCCCGCGCTCTCGTTCTGCACCGACGTCACTTCCGGCAATGCCCGCAGCTTTTCTTCCCATCCCGCCGGAGGATTGTCGAAGTGCGCCTCGATCACGTTCGATCCCGGCACGCTTGCCTTCAACGCCTCCGGAGTATCCAGCGCCACCAGCTTTCCATGATCCACAATCGCAACCCGGTTGCACAGCCGGTCCGCTTCATCCATGTAGTGCGTCGTGATCAGGATCGTAAGCTTGCGCTTCGCCTTGATGTTCGTCAGCATCTCCCACACCGACACGCGGGATACAGGATCGAGCCCCGTAGTCGGCTCGTCCAGAAAAAAAATCTTCGGACTATGCACCAGCCCCCGCGCAATCTCCAACCGCCGCCGCATCCCGCCCGACAGCGTTTTCGTTTGCGCATCCCGCCACTTCGTCAGATCGACGGTCTCCAGCAACTCTTCAATCGCCTCTTTGCGCCGCTTCTTCGGAACGTCATACAGCTTCGCGTAAATATTCAGGTTCTCTTCCACCGTCAGATCCAGATCGCTGGTCAAAGCCTGCGGAATCACTCCAATCGTGTGCCGCACCGCGTTCGGATCCCGAGCCACATCATGCCCCGCCACTCGCGCCCGCCCCGCCGTGATCGGAATCAGCGTCGTCATCATCCGGATCAACGTCGATTTCCCCGCCCCATTCGGCCCCAGCAGCCCAAAAATTTCCTCCTCCTTCACCGCAAAGGAAATATCATCCACCGCCAGGAACTCGCCATATCGCTTCACGATGTGTTCCACTTCAATCGCATTAGGAGCGTCCGCCGCAATCTCGCTCCGCAGGCTCAGTTCCGACCCCGCAACACTCCTGCCGTTCGCGGTGTTCCCGTTCGTCTTATTCACGCCCTCACTCATGGCTTGCATCTCTGAAACCTTGAAACCCTGAACCTGGCCTCTAGCTCCCCTTCAACTGCTCGGGCGACACCAGCACTTCCGCCGTCATCCCCGGCACATACGCGCCCTTCGGATTCTCCAGCCGTACCTTCAACGCAATCGTCCGTATATCCCGCTTCCGCCGCCCCACATCCCTCTGCGTCGCGAAATCCGCTTCCGCCGCCTTATAAAAAACTTTTCCCGGAACCACCGTGCCTCCCGGCAGCCGCACCCGCAGCGTGTCCCCAAGTCCAATATGATCGGAGTCCGTCTCCGGAATCGACGCCAGCACCCACGTGTCGCTGAAATCCACCACCGTCACGATCGCCTGCCCCGCGTTCACCAC